>OKRW01000378.1_pt1 | contig 44809 bp, 31 predicted proteins | sample 1601151 | NCBI WGS metagenome assembly OKRW01 (sample SAMEA3541471, study PRJEB24748) | human gut metagenome | biome: human gut; feature: human-associated habitat; material: faeces | place: China | collected 2012 | reverse complement strand
TCGGGATCGAGAAGGTCCCCTACGGCGGGCTGCTGATGTCGCCGGCCGCCATCGAGCGCGCCAGGCGCGGGCGCGGCGAGGGGCCGCTGGTGCCGTAGCGCCCCGGAATCCCAAAACACAATAGCCGCAGCGCACCCGTCCGGATGAGTTCGAGAGCGAACCCGCGCGGGCCGGCGGAGCCATGCCCCGAACTCATCCGGACGGCCCGAATCGAGGCGGATGGACAGAAACCGACCTGGGAAAACGAGGGACGGGCGCTGGCGCGCCCGTCCCCTTAACTGCGAAAACGACGAATTTGATCACATCGTCCGGTTAACTTTGCAATTCAACCTGACGCGAATAAAGATGTTTGGACCGGTGAATTGTTCAAGCAGGTCACCACACCGGCCACTACCGCTTCGAGCGATTTCGCCACATCTCCATCTATCGATGTGAACTATTACATCTCTGCGGCCGACGATCAGAACACCGACTATGGCACCGCTGGCAAAGCTCTCGAAGCCGCAAAGGCTTGGTACAAAGGCCTCAATGCCGCTGCGTAATTATCACTGAATCAAATCGGCAGGTTCGCAAAGCCAAGGGCGCGCTGACGCCCTTGGCTGCTCGCTTTCTTCAGGTTTCATCATGCTCCAAAAGCTTTCCAAGAAACATATCTTCACTCTCGCGGCTGCGGCGGCTTTGGTGTGCGCCGTGGCTGCGCTGTGCGTTGCGTTCAATGTTTCGCGCGTGCAAGCCAGCAACGTGCTCACGTTCGGCAGCGTGAAGATGTGCGTCTCGGAATACGAGCTCGATGCCCAAGGAAGCGAAATCACATTCGACCCCGCAACCGAAACGCAGGCTTCATCTGGCGAAATAAGCCGCATCGTGCGCATGCAAAACGTTGGCGAGCAGCCGATGTATGTGCGCGCACGGCTGCGCATGGTGTGGGTCGACGCCGATGGCCGCCAGGGCGATGCGTCGGGCAACGTTGCTTTCAATGTCGAATGCGACGGCGCGGATGCCCCATGGGTGCGCGGCGATGACGGCTGGTATTACTACCGCGCGGGCTCGAATGGCGTTGTGGCGCCCGGCGAATCGACGGAAAACCTGCTAGATTCGCTGCGCTTCGTGGGCGATTTTCACGATGCCTCGCACGGCGGTGGCTTCCAGTTGAAGGTTGATGCGCAAGCCGTTCAGGCGGCGAACCAGCAAAACGGCGATGCGCCGATGAACGTGATGGATGTTCGAGGCTGGCCGGAAGGAGGCATGCAATGATTTCGAACGAGGGAAAAGCTCGCTGGGCGAGCATGGCGCTCGCATTGGCTGCGCTGATGCTGGGCTTTGCCGCCCTGTGCTGCATGCCCGCGCAGCGGGCGTATGCCGACGACGCCACCGATGGCGGCACCGTGGTGAAGCATATTCAAAATCGAAACGACTTCCTTGCCCTCGTTGCGCTTTCGCGCACCCAGGACACCTCGAACTGGACCGTCTATTTAGACAACGACATCCAGCTTGGCGACGACGACATGAAGGCCATCGTGAAAGACACGGTGAAGCATCTTTCGTTCGGCAATTCCGAGCATCCTTTCGCGGGCGTATTCGATGGGCAAAACCACACGGTGAAGGGCCTGAAGTATGCGAACAACGCGTTCGACCCCGAGCGCGACACAGGCTTCTTCGCCGAAACCGACGGCGCCACCATTAAGAACTTCTTGGTGGAAGATGCCGACGTGTGGGCCGATTTCCGCGGCGGCATCATCGTGGGCAAAGCGGTGAACACGCATATCGAAAACGTTATGGTGATGGAAAGCACCCTGCATGTGACCTGCGCGAACAATGCGTTGAATCTTATTACCAACGCAGGCTTCGAAGGCGGCCTCATTGCCGGCGAGCTTTCGGGCTGCACGGTGTACAACTGCGAAGTGCGCGGCGGGCGCGCGGTGAACAACACCACGTCGGGCGTGCAGGCGCTGGGTGGCGAGGGCCTGTATATGTCGGCTTTCGCCGGATACGTCGACAATTCCACCATCGAATACAGCCGCGTTACCCCCACGCGCAACGACGACGGCACGGTAAAGGCCGCCACCGACGTCACCAACAAATACGACGTGGCGGTTGGCGCCTTGGGCGGCAACAACGTGTACGCTTCGGGCTTCGTCGGCCGCATGGGTGGCGGCGCGCAAATCGTCGACTGCTTCTCTACCGCGAAATGTTACAGCTATTCGGCCTCGTACGTGGGCGTTGTCGCGGTGACGCTTGCGTGGTCGGGCGGCTTGGCCGGGCGCATCGACAAGGCCGATGGCAACGCCATCACGCGCAGCCACTATGCGGGCGATTTGAGCTCGCGCCAGTACAACCCCGTGGCGGTTATTCCCATTATCCAAAACGATGTGAACCTGGGCGGCATTGCGGGGCGCGCCAACAACGGTGATGCCGTTATAACCGATTGTTACTACGAGCCCAGCGTAAGCACGTCGGGCTCGAGCCAAGGCGACGCCTCGAAGAAAACGGTCTATGCGCTCGCGGGCGACAAAACCGCAACGGGTGCGGGTTTTGGCCCATGGAGCGACGACCGCTACGTAGACCGCGCGCTATGGGAAAGCCACGATTACGATTTCGCGGGCGGCGTTACGCGCTCTACCGGCAACGGCAGCCATGTGAACAAGTGGGTCATGGATTACAAGCTGGGAATTCCCGTGCATGGCGAAAGCGTGAAGGCCACCCTGGATTTCCCCGGTGCTGGCAACGTGACCATTAAAGCGACCAAACTCGGCGAAGACCAAACGACGAGCGACCCCTATACCTTCGCCGTCTCGGCGGTTTTGGCCGGCACGGCGCAGGGGCTTGCGGAAGGCGACACGGCCGTGGCGTTCGCGCAAGAAACCGCCGCGAAAGATTCCTCGGTTGCGAGCGACGCCAACCAGGGGTATCGCTTCATGGGGTGGTTCCGCGAACGCAACGTGACCGCGAATGCCATCGACGAAGACGCTTCGTGGTTCGATGGGAAAACTGACGACAAGGCCGTGGATGCCGGAAAACGCGTGCAGGAAGACGCGGCGCACGACGCGTCTTCCGAATACGTCGCCAATAACACCGGAGGCAACGATGGCTTCGCCGACAACGATTTGTTCATCGCGTCGTACCAGGCTCAGGTGCTGTTCCGCGATGTGAAGGGCACGGTTATAACCGCCGAAACGGGTGTGGAAAATACCGATACCAGCGCCGATTGGTACCGGTATGGCGCGAGCATCACGCCGGCCATTCCTAAGACGGCGCCGAGCTCTTCCAGCGCCACGTTCATCGGCTGGACGAATAAGCCCAGCTCGGCGGCATCGGGCGCGTATGAATCCATCGCGTCGGGCGATTTGGCCGCTTTGAAAAGCGACGGCCGGTTTTTCGCGGTGGGCCAGCCTATAACGGTGACGAAGCCCATGGATTTCTACCCGGTGTACACCGACTATTCGTCGAACATCGTCACGGTATTCGAAGGAAATGAGCAAGACGGCTCGAGCAATCCCGCTTTGCGCAAGGGAGTTGGCTCGACGGCCGTTGTCAGCGAGACATCTGGCGCGAAAACCGAATACACCATTGTAGTGCGCGACGCAGGCGGCAAAGCGCTTGCCGAAGGCGGTGCACTGCCCGATGGCTACCGCTTCTTGGGATGGTATGAAACCAAGCGTGTCAACGGCAACAGCGTGGACGTGCGCGTGAGCCGCGATGCCAGCTATACGCTGCCCGCGAATGTCGACCTCACCGAAGAGCACGTGTATACGGCACGTTTCGAGTACCGGGTAGATTATTACGCCCGTTCCTTCCATAACGGCAGCGGCAACGATAACTTTGATAGCGAGCTCGTGTATTCGAAATGGCAGGGGTACGAGACGCCTTTTGAAACAATCACCGGCGTTTCCTACATCAGGGAAGACGTCGTCCATTGGGGGCCGGCCCATGTTGACCACGGCACTAGCTCTTCGGAATCGAACTCTTGCACGTCTCGCTTCACTTCTGAAACGAAGATAACCGCTCCGTTGAATGCGTATTCGCATAATCTGCGTAACGACTCTGGGGCCGACCCGCTGTATAAGGTGATGTTCGATACCGATTTTCCGGGATCGGGCAGCATAGCCGAGTCATATGAAAACGCAGGATCAAAATTCACTTTCACGCCGACAAACGCTAGGTATACGCTGCACTTTTGGACGCTTGAAAGCGAGTACCGCGATGCGGACAACTGGACTTATGTGAAAAACCCGATGTCGACTGGCACTTTGGGAACGGTGAACTCGCGTGTTTATAAAGGTCGGGCCATGGTAACGGCCAATGTGCCTTTCTATGCAAAGGACGACAGCGTTAAAGTGGAGGGCACGCGCCGCTATGAATCTTCGTTGCTCATGAACGAAGATACGATGTATACGTACAAATACCCATTCATGAGGACTACAACGACGGTTAGCGCCGACCCGGTAGATGGGAGCAAGGGAAGCGTAAACCCGGAGCTTACGATGCAGGCTTCGCCCAATGCGGACGCGATGGCCGTGCCTGGCTACAAGTTCCTCGGTTGGATAACTACCGCTGAAGTCGCCAAAGATTCCGACGTATGGAACTACATCTACGACGTTTCGGGAGATTCGTTCGTCACGAGCGACCCTGCCAAGGCCACGCCGTACCTGGTTACGGACGACTATACCGTTACCCAGGCCCAGGATGTGTACCCGGTCTATGCCAAATACGACGTGCGCTACACCACCAACCTGCACCGCGCGGGTTTTGATGGAACCGATACGGTAAACGCCCCCAGCTATAGCATTGCTCCCGTGCTGAGCGAGGCCAACGGGGTTATATCGGCTTCGGTCCAGCCCGATATAACCACGCCGGTCTACAAAGGCGGCGACGATCTTTACAAGCTCACAAAGATGGAAATCGAAAAGCCCGATGGAACCATTAACGAGATTCCGTCGACGGGAGGCAACGACACCTATTCCTACACGGTGGATGCGGGCGGCACCTACACGTTCGTGGCGTACTATACGCCGCTCGCGGTGGTGTACCACCTGAATGCCGCCGATATCGATGGCAAGGTAGCGCAGGCGGGCGATATTCTGGGCAACCTGAATGGCGGCATGCCGAAGCCCACGTTCAAAGCGAGCGATGTCGATACTGCGGCCGGTGGCGGGTTCCATGCATTCGTGGGCTGGACGGCCGAGCGTCCCAGCAGCAATACCAATTTCGTCATTTGGTCGCCTTCGACCGAGTTGGCAACCGCTTCGACGGTGGTGAATGCGCCGATGGAATTGTTCCCAGTATATAGGGCAACCACGGTTGCGGTGCAATCGAATATAGACAGCGAACTTACCGACCCAGAAAGCGTACGCGGCCTTGTGCGAACCGAAAACGGCGACCAGGTTTCGCTTGCGGTGAAGGCGGCTGACAACGTGACGGGCAAAAATGGCCAAAGCTACGATTTCGTGGGCTGGTCGCGCGATTATGCGTCTGACAGCTCGTATAGCCTTATGACCAGTGAGAAAGATTACGTGCTCGAGGGCTCGGAGCCTTTCGCCGACGGCACGGTGTACACGGCGGTGTACAAGAAATCCCCGCTCAAGGTGCGCTACCACGATTCAACCGGCGCCGTGATTTATGAGGCCGATGTTGAAGAAGGGAGCGCGCGTGCCCGCGGGGCGGGCTTCATCCAACAAGTTCAAGTTCCGGCGATCGACGAAGACGGCAATCCCATTTACGACGAAAACGGCAACCAAGAGACCACTGAGAAAGACGTCGCCTACGATTCCGACGCCTACGCAGATGTAGCCGCAAGCCTGGCCAAGCGCGCTGCCGATACGGGCGACACTTACAAAGAGATGTTCCGCGAGTGGCAATGGGTCAAAAGCGATGGAAAGATCGTCGCATGGGACCATTTCAAGGATGAGCCCATTGACGAGAACATGGATTTGTACCCGAACACGTTCTACGTGATTGCCCACGACACCTCGGATGGCGCGGTTGCCGGCGAGGCCAACAATGTGACAGCCAAGCTGAAGTGGCAGCTCGATCCCACGGCGGGAAATTCAGTTGACGGCGGCAAAGACAAGGCGCCCATTAAAGTGTGCTTCGCCGCACCGTTCGCGGGAACGCAGCTTACGGTAACCGTTCAGCGCGTGTCGTATTCGGTGGATGGCGCTGGCAATATCGAATCCACGCAGACGCCCGACAACGGCTTTTACGTTTCGCTTTACAGCGCGGGTACCGGTGCCGGCTCGTTTGACGCAGCCGATTACCTTCAGTCCAAAAAGACGGGCGAGGGCGACCAGGGCGCGGGCAATGCGGTATTCGATTTCCCATCCACCCACACGCTCACCATTGTGAAGCAGTGCGCCGATGTCGCGTCGGCGGGCCAGACGTTCTTGTTCAAGGTGACGAAGCTCGCTGAAGGCGACGGGAAAGAGCAGTCCCGCACCGTTTCCATAACCCTGCCTTCTTCTGCGACCGATTCGAACGGTTCTTCGGTATTCGAGGCCCAGGCCCAGTTGAGCGTTCCCTCGGGCTCGTATCGGGTTGAAGAAGTGAACGCATGGGCTTGGCGCTATTCGACCAACATTTTGGTCGGCGGCGTTTCTTCGTCGACGGGTGAAGTAGGCGTTTCGGCCGCAACGAGCACCAATGACGCAACCGTGACGTTCATCAACGAGAAAGCCAATGGCCAGTGGCTCGATGGCTCGTCTCGCGCGAAGAATGTTTGGGGAAACGGAGTTGTATCGAGGGAGGCGAACGTCAATGGGGAATAGCCTGAAGCCCTACGAATTTCCCGATGAGGCCTCTGAGGCATTCGAATTGGATGCCTCAGAACCGCTCGAAGCGGCGGTAGGCCCCTCGAGTGGCTCGTGGCATGCTCGCTTGCGTGACCCGCGGAGGCTTCTTGTTGCGGCGTGTTTGGTGGTTGCGTGCGCCGCAGCCGGCACGTTCGCCTGGCTTTCCGCCACGGGCGTGCTCGCGAACCAATTCGGCATTGGCATCGTGCAGCCCAGCGTTTCCGAGACGCTCGATGGTGCGGTTAAAAGCGATGTGCGGCTGACGAACGATGGAAGCGCTCCCGCATACATGCGTGCGCAGGTCGATATTTATTGGCAAGACGACGGCGGCGCGCGCGTGTGGGATGAGCCCGTTGCCGGCACCGATTACGAGATCATTTGGTCGAGCGACGTTGGGTGGTCGCAGGGCCCTGACGGCTTTTGGTATTGGAATACCGCGGTTGCGCCGCTGGGCCAAACGGGCGTGCTGCTGAAGTCGGTGTCTTCGGCTTCCGATGCCGAAGACAGGCATTTGGTCGTGGACGTATCGAGCCAGGCCATTCAGGCGAACCCCGCCGATGCGGTGCGGCAGGCGTGGGGATGCACGGTGCAAAGCGACGGATCGCTTGTGCCTCCCAGCGCTGGGGGAGGCGAATAGCATGGGCGGTTTGTTGAGGCGTGCGATGCGCGGTTCGGTCGGCGTTCTTGCGGTGCTCTTTTGCGCGCTGTGTTTCGTCGTTCCGGAAAAGGCATTTGCGGCCGACGTTCCCACTGCGTCCTACGACGCCTCTACGCATGAAGCTGCAATATCGCACGCCGGCGAAAACGGCGATTTGTTCGCGAATTTCAAAGGCCTCATGCCGGGCGACGAACGCGACCAAGATGTGAATGTGCAGGTGGGCAATGCGCGGGGGACTGTTCGCGTGTATGTGCAGGCGTTCGTTGACGATGCTTCCGCGAATGTGCTGGAGGACGTTTCGCTTTCGGCGCGCAGCGGAGACGGGGCGGTTGTGGGCGACGGCTCGGTTGCAAGTGTGTTTTCGCAGCCGGTTCGCATTGCGACGTTCGACAAGCCGGGTGCAGAAACGGTGCACTTGCATTTGTCGGTTCCCGTTTCGATTGGCAACGAAGCGGCCGACGCTTCGTGCAACGTGAAATGGATTGTGACGTTCGAGGACGATTCGGGCGAGTATGCGGCTTCCGACTCGTCGGGCGGCGCCTCGCTTGGCGGCGGGCTTTCGGGCGACGCGTCATCGGGCGACATTCTGGGCTCGGTTTTCAGCAAGACAAACGACCAAGCCCGGTTCATAGTGATTATTGCGGCGGCGCTTGTGGCGACGTGCGCAGCCGCGATTGGCATATCTCACAGGAGAGGGACGCGATATGGAAAGCGCTAAGAACAGATGCAAGATAGCCGTCGTTTGCGCGGCGCTCGCTGCACTTATGATGGGCTTGCTCGGCATGGGCGGCGTGCATGCGGCCTGGGCGGCCGGCGAGGGAACCGTAAGCGAGGTGTATGTGAGCCAGCAAGACGGCGATGACGCCAACTTGGGTGGCGCCGACGACCCCGTGAAAACGTTCGAACGCGCGAAAGCGCTGCTCGTGAAAGACGGCGGCACCATCTATCTGAGCAATTACTCTGTAAGCGGTATTCAAAGTTGGGATTTGAAGGGCTATACGAATGCATGCGTGAAGCGTATGCCAAGTAGAGAAGCTGGCAAGGTTGCTGTTGGCGGCCATCTGATTTCTCTTGAAGCGGGCGCCGATTTAACGCTTTCCGACATTGTGATCGACGGCTGGGGTGATTCGGCTGACGAAGCTGCAAGCGGTCGTGATGGCCTTATTGGCTCCGTTTCGAACGACACGTCCACTAAATTGACATTGGAAAACGGCTGCGTACTGCAAAACAATCGCTCAAGCCAAATGGGCGGCGCTGTTGAGGGATATGGCTTAAATCTTACAATGGACGAAGGCTCTCTCATCCAGAATTGCTCGCTTTATAACGTCGAATACGGCGGCGGTGTGTTCATTGCCAACAATGGGACTTTCACCATGAATGGTGGCACAATTTCTAATTGTTCTGCGAATCGTGGTGGCGGCGTTGCCGTCATCGCCGCGCATATGGTTATGAACGACGGAAAAATCGAAAACAATTCGACGTATGTGGCGGGCAAACAGCCGGGGTATGCTGGCGGAATCTATTTGGCCGATTATCAGGAAATGTCTAGCGTTGGTGGCGACGATAAGCGACCTAACAGCATTCCTGCGCGCGATACCGACTTCATTATGAATGGCGGTACGATTTCTGGCAATTCTGCCCATGTATATGGCGGCGCTATCTGTACGTTTCCCCAGGGAGGCAAACATGTTTCCGTTGAAGTAAATGATGGCGCGATTTCGAATAATCAGGTACCCGATGGCTCAGGCGGCGGCATCGCTGCATTCTTTAACACATCGAAGCTTTCCATAAAGGGCGGTTCGATTGTCGACAACAGCGCTCTGAACTTCGGCGGCGGTATTTTCGTGTACTCAATGAAGGGCGATAAGGCCACGATGGCGTCTGGCGAAATCGCGCGTAATTCTGCGGGTTACGGCGGCGGCGTATTTTTGAATGCGTCTGAGTTTGAGCAAAGCGATGGCTGCATAGGTTCGAATAAGGCGTTGCTGATAGGCGGCGGCTGTTTCATCGACGAGAATTCCACGCTGCAGCTGAGCGGCGGCGCCCAGGTTTCTGGCAATGGCCCCGTTTCCACGGAAGGGCATCCCTCGATTGACGGTGATGGCATTTATGTTGAAGGCGCGTTGAAGGTTGCCGACAACGCAAAGGTTGCGACCAACAACGACGTATATCTTCCTGAAGGGAAATACATTGAGGTCAACCGTGTGTTCGATGGCGCGTCCCAAGACGAGCCCATTTCAATTACAAGCGAAAAGTACGATGTCGAAGATTCCGCGGCTGTCAAAATAGGCACGAAGCTGGTGAAATACGACGATGAGGCCGGCGCCGATACCGCCGCAGACAGAGCAGACGAAAACCACCTGTTCGTGCCCAGCTCAAAAATGCCCGAGGGCCTGCATATTGGTGACAGCCATGTTGAGGGCGATTGGATGACGTATATGCCGTGCTTCACAGTGGCCTATCAATGGGTTGGCGACGAGCAGCCCACTTCCGTACAGCCCCCTGCGGCAACCACGGTGGAGCGCGACGAGCCGTATTCGGCCGCCGTGCAAGATGCTGCTCCTGGTTGGATTTTCGACGGCTGGTATACGGATGAGGGTTGTAGCAGCAAATACGTAAATGGTTCACTCATTTTGGCCGATACCGTGCTGTATGGCAAATGGACGAAAACCACCCCGGCCACGCCGCTGAAGGCGTGCGTGAGCTATGTCTTTGTTGGACAGGTGCCTTCGGGGGTGCAGGTTCCCTCGTACGACATGATCGACTTGGGCTCTTCCTATACGGCCAAGGCGCAAGCTGGGCTTGAGGGCTGGGGTTTCAGCGGATGGTGCACCGATAAGGATTGCACGCAGCGATTCGTTGACGGCTCTGCGGTTTCGGGCAATATGGTGCTTTATGGAACGTGGTCGAAGGTCGAAAAGCCCCAGCCGGGCGGTTCGGAGGTAAATCCGCCTTCGAATGGCGATTCGACCGAGGTCGTAAAGCCTAATCCCGATGTTCCTCAGGCGCCGGCAACTCCCTCCGGCCAGGAAACGGCGAGCAATCAATCTGCGCAAAGCGGTGCAAGCCAATTTGCCCGTACGTCCGACCCTCTTCCAATCGCCGGCATTGGTTTAACGCTGCTCGCGTTAACATGTGCGGCTGTGCTTGCGATCGCCGCACGAAAGCTAAGGAGCTGAAGGTGCTCCAATAGACGAGCAGGCGCAGCTTCTCGCAATTAACAGGCAGGCCATTATCAAAATGTGGCTGAAGGAACGCCTCGATAAAGAGCGCGGCCGCTTGGCGTCTTAAGCCAAATCTCGCAATGGATATTGTTGGGAATCGCATTTGGAGATAGACAAAAGGTCGCCTTGGGCGGCTGCTTTAAGACCCCATCAAAGAGGGGGAGCGGTCCAATGAACCGCTCCCTGCTGTATCGATATGTCATGCCCTAGAACCGCTGCGAGCGATTCTTGCCGCTAGAAATCTTCCTCGACGGTTCCCATGATGGATTGGACGGCCACCATGCCACCTGTTGCCGCGCGGCCAACCGAGAAGCCGCCGAAACGTGCCGGGTAATCGGGGCCGAACATGCCGCCTGAAGCATTGCCCGCTGCGTAGAGGCCGGGAATAATCTCGCCGTCTTCGTTCAGCACGCGCATCTCGTCGTCGACAAGCAGACCTGCATCGGTGCAGTTGATGCCATTGACGTAATGGAAAGCGTAGTAGGGCGCATCCTTGATGCCCGCATACTGCAGGTATTCGGGGTCCATGAAAAAGTCTTCGTCGTAGCCCGCATCGACGAAGCCGTTGAAGCGCTCAACCGCAGCCTTCAACTTCGTTGCGTCAAGCCCGGCGAGCTTTGCCAGCTCGTCAAGCGTGTCGGCCTTGAATCCTGTGCCATCGGCGATGGTTTTGTCGAGGTCGTCTTGGCTTGGCGGGAATGCCGGGTAGAAGGCGCGCACGTACTTGTCCCCATGTTCGAGCAGATGGCTGTCGATGATCTGCCAGCATTCGTGGTCGGGCTGGTCGCGAATGGAGTTGGTTACGAACTCGAACCACTGGTTCTCGTTCATGAAGCGCTCGGTATTCTTGTTCAGCGTGAGCCACGGCGCGCCCTTGAAGCAGGAATTGCCCGAAACGTCGAGGTGCAATTGGGTGTTTGCGGGGGTGTGCTCAATCGCCGCGCCAACCCAAATTCCCATTTTCGTGGCATCGCCGTCGAGGCCGTTGCGTGCATTGAAATGGGCAAGGCCAAGGCCTTGGGGGTTGAAGCATTCGAGCATCTCATCGTTGTCGATGATGTCGCCCGTGCACAAGATGACGCCCTCGGTGGCATTCACCTTGACGTATTTACCTTCTTTGTTCTGCGCGATAACACCTGTTACGCGGCCCGAAGAATCCTGGATAAGCTGAGTTGCGGGGGTTTCATACAGAATGGTTCCGCCGTTATCGACGGCCCAGTTGCACATCCACTCGCCTACGGCGCCAATGCCGGTTTTCGTGCTTTGCCACCCTTTGATTTCCCAAGATGTGCCAAGGTGGTTGCCGTCGAGCGGGATGAAGGAAAGCGTGGTGCCGGGCACGTTTTCGGCGATCCACTCCACAGCGGGGCCCGATTTGAACACCATGCGGCGGATAAGCTTATGGTTTGCACGGCCATATGTTGAATCAACGAGCTCTTGCATTACCTTCGAGTAATCGTAGCCGCCTTCGAGCCCCCACTTTTCGGGGTCTTTGGTGTTGAACACGCCGCAACCGCCGCCGCCATTGTGCATGCATTCGAGTTTCTGCAATGCGACAACGTTGTAGCCTTTTTGCATTGCGTAGTACATGGCGAGCGGGCCGGCAACGCCTAAGCCGCACACGCAGACGTCGCAATCATACGTTTCGACAATTTCGTCGTCCGATGGTAAGTCGGGTTTAACGTCCCAGCTCCAACGCGCGCCTTCGGCGGCTTTGGACGCTTCTTTGGTCTCCGTTGCGGAAGCGGAAGACGATGCGCTGCCTTGCGAGCTACAGCCTGCAAGCCCGGCCAGTGCCGATGCGCCCGCGGCGACGCCCGCGCCTACTATGAAGTTCCTGCGTGTGAGTTCCATGGCTCCTCCTTGCCTTATGAATCCCATTCGGCGTTTCCCCTAACGGCTTTATTTCAAAACGTCCTCTTGGCCGTTGGGGCGGCGAAGCGTGCGGTCCCTCAATTTCCGCGTTCTTCCGATTCGCCTGCCGATGGCGTGAATAATAGGGAAGCGGTTTGGTTTCGAAATCGCTTTTCCGTTTCAAAAAGCGGGCGATTTTATTGGTAGGGCCTACCCTAAATTGCCCAAAAAGTAGGGTAAACCTCCCTTTTGCCCGAGTTGAATCAAGGGGAGCGCCCAAAAACAGCCTCGCGAAAGATAAGATGAAGCGAACGAGAGTTTGGCGATGCGCGAAAAGCGTTGTCATATTGGTCGCGTGTCGTTTTCGGGGAGGGATGTTTCATGCGACAAATCGGCGCCTTGCGCTCTTGCGTTAAAGAGAGATTTGCCGTGCCGGCATCATGTCTCGGCGTTGGCTTTATATCGACGTGGACCGAGCTCAATTACATCAATTCGCCGGTAGTCTACGCGGCCAACCACGACGCGCTTTTCGCGCTGTTCGATGCGGGCACTATCGTTCTGGCGATCGTGATGGCCGTAGTTGTTCGGTTCGTGGGCGTGGGTCGTACAATCGTTTCGAGCAATCGACGCCTTGCACTGACGTGCTTTTGCCTCATGGCGTCAACGTGCGTGAACTACGGCTCAATGCTTCTTGGCTTGCAGAATTCGTTGCTGCTGTCGGCTTCTGCCATAGTTGGCGGTGCGGGCGTGGCGCTTCTCTTCGTGATGTGGTTTGAGGTATTAAGCCATCTGAATCCGGTGAACTTCCTTTTCGTTTATGCGGTTGCCGCAATATGCCGCGTTGCGATCATCTGGCTTTGCGGCGGAATGAGCCTCGATAGGCTTTGGGTATCGCTATGCCTGGTTGCGATACTTGCGACGCTCACGCTGGCCATGGCGCGTGATGCCCTTGCTTGTGATGTTGCCGCCATTGCCCCAAAAGGCGAAAACGACGCTTCCGCTCCAGCAGAGAGCCTGTGCTCTTTCCCAAGAAAGCCGTTTATGGTCGTGCTTACGGGGACCTTTGCGCTTTCTTTTATTTTGAGGGCCATTGGAAACGATCTTGGAACGAACGGCAACCCTGGTGTCATTGTCGCCGCTTTGTGCGTGCTCGCGGTGCTTTTGAAAGTGGGCGATGCGTTTGAGCTCAAATGGCTTTGGCGTTCGTCGCTTGCGCTCATGCTTGCGGCCGTAGCTGCCTTTTTGGCATACGGGCGTCCAGGGCCGCTTGTACCTGGGGTTCTTGCATGCGTCTCGTACGAGCTGTGCCTTATGCTGATGTATTCCATACTCGGCAATCTTGTGTATAGGAATTTCTGCAATTCGACGTTCCTCTTCTCTGCGGAATTGGCGGTGGCTCTTACCGCAGGGCATTGTGGCGATTCCTTGGCACGTTGGGTTATTTCATCGTTCACATCTGAAACCGTGTTGGCGCTTGTAATCGCATCGGGGCTGTTGGCGGCGTTGTTTTGCATTGCTTGCATAAGGGCGTTTGCAGAAAAGAACCTCGATGATTCCTGGGGAAGTATCGTTAAAACGCCCATTTCTAAGGATATGGGTCTGCTTCTGGAGAAATCGCGGCTTGGCTTACGCTGCCACGAATTGGCAGAAGAAGCTGGTCTTAGCAAAAGGGAAGAAGAAGTGCTTCTTCTGCTTGCATACAAGAAGAAGCCATCAGAAATCGCAAAGCAGCTTGTCATAGAAGTTTCGACGGTGAACACGCACAAGAAGCATGTGTACCAGAAGCTCGACGTGCATTCTGCGAAGCAACTTCAAGAAAGAATAGGCACGGTGGAATAGCGACAAAATGGCCAAGGAACCGGATTTGCTTTAGGAGGCTGAAATGGAATACCCGTTGAAGGGTGGGGCTTCGGTCGACGATGCCTATTTCGAGAAGCTTTCCGATGCGGCCGCCGAGGGAGATTACCCTGGCGAACCGGGCGAATGGCTCGTTCGTCCGCGGGGCCGGCCAAAACTTTGCAATGAGGATCCGGTTTCCGTGACGTTCAAAATGCCCCGCTCGCAATACGATGCCCTTTCGAAGAAAGCGAAGAGCCTGAATGAATCGCGCAGCGAATACCTGCGGCGCGCGGTTGCCCGCGATTTGGGCGCCATTGCATAGTCTGCCGTTCTGAGTGGGGCGTCGATTACCGTGGGTTTTGTCGCGACGGCGCTCTTGGCCGGCGAGTGGTTCTATTGCTCGGCGCCCTTCGCACCTTTTTCTGCTTGGTTGAAGCCTTCGGTGTAGGCGCTCGGCATCACCATCATGCCGCCGCGTTCCTTCACGCTTTCGTTCACCAGGTTCATCGAGCGAATCTTCACGGCAAGCTCGTTGCGGCCGTATACGTCAGCGGCTTCGACGTATATTTTGGAAACGTCGCGTTCGGCTTCGGCCAGCGCAATACGAGCCTCGCGCTCGCGCTTGGCCTGCGCTTCTTTGGAAAGCGCATCTTACAATTCCTTGGGAACGTAGATGTTTCGAATCTCCACGCAGAAAATGGTGATGCCCCATTCGGCCACTTTGTCGTCCACCAGCTTTTGCACGTCGGCATCGAGCTGCTTGCGGCGGTACGAGAGCTCCGAAAGCTCCACGCAGCCTATAGCATCGCGCAGCGCGGTTTGCGCCGAGCGAACCACGGCGCTGCGGAAATCTCGCACTTCGATGCACGCTTTTGTGGGGTCCCATACCAGCCAAAACAAAACCGCATCAACGTCAACGGGAACCAAGTCTTCCGTCAGCGCCTCTTCGGCATAAAACGTGGCGGTAAGGACGCGTTGGTCCACATGCGCTGCGGTATGCTCGATGAAGGGATAACTGCGTAGATGCCAGGGCCGACGGTGCGATTGTAGCGGCCCAAACGCAGAACTACCACTTTCTCCCATTGCGGAGCGATGCGCATCGTGCATACGGCCAGGGCGGCAGCAATCAGTGCCGCGAATACGAGCTGCTGAACGAAGAAGCCGGCACGGGTCCCTGCGTGTACTATTTGAAATAGCCGATCGATTCATTCAACGGGGGCGCGCAGTCGCTCCCGTTGTTCAACGAAGAGGCCCTAATGGCTGATAATTCCATGGCTTCGGAAGAACGCTTGCGCCGTCTTATTGGCATGGTCGAATTGTTGCGTCGATTGAAGGCGAAGTCGTGGAAGCGCCCGCAAAGCTTGGCGTACGCGTTCTATGTGCTGGTTTTTTGCGCATTTGCTGCTTATGTTGGGGCCTTCGGCTGCGGCGGGCGGCGTGGTTGCACAAGAAAACGTCGTGGTGTACGCGGTGGTGTTCGGCGGCTATTTCATTGCCCGCATATGGCGCACCGTATGCGACCGCCGCGCACATATCGATTTGGCTTCCACCGTCGCCGACCAAGGCTTCAAAAACTAAATTCTGCCCCTCCTTCCTGTTCGGCCGCCCATGGGCAATTCCCTGGGCGGCCGTTTGCATTCCCTATTCAACGAACGTCTGTTTGATATTTTTGCTGTGAACATTGTTTCAGCAGATTGGTGCCTTGTGCTAAAGTCTTGCACTTGAGCACAACGGCCAGAAGGTTCTGGCTTTACGACCTCGCGCATGGGCGGTTGGCCAAAGATGGCGCCGCGCGGGCGGGGTAGTGGCCGCAAGGGGATGGCGGCCGCACAAGAAACACTATTGTTGAAAGAGCGAAAATGGCAAACACCACGGCCAATTACGGCAACGACAGCATTCGCCAGCTGAAAGACGAGGAGCGCGTACGCCTGCGCCCCGCCGTCATTTTCGGCTCCGATGGCCTGGACGGCTGCGCTCATGCCGCCTTCGAGATTCTGTCCAACTCGGTTGACGAAGCCCGCCAAGGCTATGGCGACCTCATCACGCTTACCGCCTTCGCCGACGGCTCCATTCAGGTCGAAGACAACGGCCGCGGCTGCCCGCTCGACTGGAATCCCACCGAAAAGCGCTTCAACTGGGAGCTCGTTTTCTGCGAGCTGTACGCAGGCGGCAAATACAACAACAACCAAGGCGGCGACTACGACTTCTCGCTCGGCACCAACGGCCTGGGCTCGTGCGCCACGCAGTACGCCTCTGAATACATGGATGTCAACGTCTGGCGCGACGGCAACAAATACTCCCTGCATTTCAAGAAGGGCAAAGTCGTCGGCGCCAAGAAGAAGGCACTCCAAGTCGAACCTTCTGATGAAAACCGCACCGGAACCACCATCAAATGGCGCCCCGACCTCGAGGTTTTCACATCCATCGACATTCCCGCCGACTGGTATCGCGAAACCATGCGTCGCCAGGCAGTCGTCAACGCCAACGTCACCTTCCGCCTGCGCCTCGAAGGCCCCGAAGGCTTCACTGAGGAAGACTTCTGCTACCCCAAGGGCATCGAAGACTATGTGCTGGAAAAGGTCGGCGCCGATTATTTGACCGAGCCGTTCTTCATCCAGGCCGACCGTCGTGGCCGCGACCGCGACGACTTGCCCGATTACAACGTTAAAATCACCGCGTGTTTGTGCTTCTCGCGCACCTTCCAAATGCAGGAGTACTACCACAACTCGTCGTGGCTCGAAAATGGCGGCTCGCCCGAAAAAGCTGCGCGCAGCGCTCTGACCAGCGCTCTTGACGCATACATCAAGTCGCAGGACAAATACACCAAAAACGAGACCGCCATCAAATGGCAAGACGTGCAAGACTGCCTCGTGCTTGTGACCAACTGCTTCTCGACGCAAACGTCCTACGAGAATCAAACGAAGAAGGCCATCAACAACCGCTTCATTCAGCAGGCCATGACGGCGTTTTTCAAGGAACGTCTCACCACGTATCTCATCGAGAATAAGGAAGCCGCCGGCAAAATCGTCGAGCAGGTGCTCATCAACAAGCGCTCGCGTGAAAACGCCGAGAAAACGCGCCAGAGCATCAAAACCAATCTGCAGCAGAAAACCGACATGGCCAACCGCGTGCAGAAGTTCATCGACTGCCGCTCGAAAGACAAAGGCCGCCGCGAAGTCTACATCGTCGAGGGCGACTCGGCAGCGGGCGCCATTCGCACGTCGCGCGATGCCGAGTTCCAAGGCGTCATGCCTGTTCGAGGCAAAATCCTCAACTGCTTGAAGGAAGACTACCCGCGCATTTTCAAGTCTGACATCATCATGGACTTGCTGCGCGTTCTGGGTTGCGGCGTCGAAGTCAAAGACAAGCGCATGAAGAACCTGGGCACCTTCGATTTAGACAACCTCAACTGGAGCAAGGTCATCATCTGTACCGACGCTGACGTTGACGGCTACCACATTCGCACGCTCATCCTTACCATGCTCTACCGCCTTGTACCCACGCTCATCGACGAGGGCTACGTCTACATCGCCGAGTCGCCGCTGTACGAAATCAATTGCAAGGAAAAGACGTACTTCGCCTACACCGACCTCGAGAAAAACAACATCTTGAAGGAAATCGGCGACCAGAAGTGCTCGATCAACCGCTCAAAAGGTCTTGGCGAGAACGACCCCGACATGATGTGGCTCACCACCATGAATCCAGAAACGCGTCGCCTGATCAAGGTCGAACCCGAAGACGTCGCCACCATGGAGAACATGTTCAACCTGCTTCTCGGCAACGACGACGAGGGCCGCAAGCGCCACATCGCCGAGCACGGCAAGGAATATCTCGACCAGCTCGACCTGCAGTAACGCCATATAACCGCTCGAACCGCCCAGCGGTTCGATAGATGAGCCCGATACACGCACCAAGGGGAAACCGTGGCAACAAAGAAGAAGACCAAAACCGAACCGAAGAAAAAGCACGTTGACAATCCCAACGTGATCGGCCTGCATTCCGAGGTCATGGAGCAGCCCATCACGCAAACGCTCGAGCAGAATTACATGCCCTATGCCATGAGCACGAACGTGTCGCGCGCATTCCCGGAAATCGACGGCTTCAAGCCGTCGCACCGCAAGCTGCTCTACACCATGTACAAAATGGGCCTGCTGAACGGCGCGCGCCAAAAAAGTGCGAACATCGTCGGCCAAACCATGAAGCTCAACCCGCACGGCGATTCCGCCATCTACGAGACCATGGTGCGTCTCGCCACGGGCAACGAAGCACTGCTCGCGCCGTTCGTCGAATCGAAGGGCAACTTTGGCAAATACTATTCCGGTGACCTGAGCTATGCGGCCTCGCGTTACACCGAAGCCAAGCTCTCGCCGATTTGCGCCGAGATTTTCAAAGACATCGACAAAGACCCGGTCGACTTCGTGGACAGCTACGACGGCGCCATGAAGGAGCCGCGCCTTCTGCCCACCACGTTCCCCAACATCCTCGTGTCGGCGAACAAGGGCATCGGCGTTGCCATGGCTTCCGATATTTGCGGCTTCAACCTGAACGAAGTATGCACGGCAACCATGCACTTCCTGAGCGACCCCGAGTGCGACCTGCTCGAATACATGCCTGCGCCCGATTTCTCTACCGGCGGCGAAATCATCTACCGCCGCGAGGAAATGGAGCGCATCTTCAACACGGGCCTCGGCAGCTTCCAAATTCGCTCGCGCTGGCGCTACCTGCCCGATGAGCGCATCATCGAGGTGTACGAAATTCCATACACCACCAAAACCGACGTCATCATCGATCGCATCGTGAAGCTCTCCAAAGAGGGCAAGGTGCGCGAAATCGCCGACATCCGCGACGAAACCGACCTCTCCGGCTTGCGCATCGCCATCGATCTGAAGAGGGGCGTCGACCCCGAGCAGCTCATGGCGAAGCTGTTCCGCTCCACCACGCTGCAAGATTCGTTCTCGTGCAACTTCAACGTACTCGTCGACGGCTACCCGCGTGTCATGGGCGTGCGCGAGATTTTGAGCGAGTGGGTGGCATGGCGCGTCGAATCGACCCGCCGCCGCATGAACTTCGATTTGGACAAGAAAACCGACCGCCTGCACTTGCTGCACGGCCTTGAGGCGATTCTGCTCGACATCGATAAGGCCATCGCAATCATTCGCGGCACGAAACTCGAGGCCGACGTTGTGCCCAACCTCATGAAGGGTTTCAACATCGACCAGGTCCAGGCCGAATTTGTGGCGGAAATCAAACTGCGCAACATCAACGAGGAATACATTATCAACCGCACGAAGGATATCGAAAAGCTCGAAGCCGACATCGCCGAGCTGAACGCTATTCTCGCAAGCGAAAAGAAAATCAAGAAAGTCATCCACGACGAGCTCGCCGCGGTGAATAAGAAGCACGTCATGCCGCGCAAAACCGGCCTGGTCGCGCCTTCGGAAATCGTTGAGGTGAACCTCGAGCCCGAGGTCGAGGAATATCCCGTGACCATGATGCTCTCGCGCGACGGCTACCTGAAGAAGATGACCGACCGCGTGCTGCGCAAGGCCACAACGCTGAAATACAAAGACGGCGACGAGCCCTTCATCGAGTTCGATTCCTCAAACACACACGATTTGCTCGTGTTCACAAACCAGTGCCAGGTATACAAGTGCAAGGTTGCCGCGTTCGAAGACACCAAGTCGGCGCAGCTCGGCTCGTATTTGCCCACCGATTTGGAAATGGATGCCGACGAGACTGTGACTTGGGTCATCGACCCTGAAGATTACAAGGCCGACGTGCTATTCGTATTCGAGAATGGCCGCGTGGCACGCGTGGCGCTGTCGGGATACGCCACTAAAACGAACCGCAAGCGCCTGAAGAACGCGATTTACGGCGGCTCAAAACTCATGTACGCCACGGTGCTGAAGGAAGAGCGCGACCTGGCGCTCGTTTCTAGCGACTACCGCCTGGTTAACTTCAACACATCGCTCCTGAAGACGAAGACCACCAATTCGACGCAAGGCGTGCAGGCGCTCACCATTAAGGGAAGCCGCACGGTGACCATGGTCGGCACGGCAGAAGAATTCATCGGCGGCAAAGCTCAGGTCGAGAAGTTCCGCGCAGAGAAGCTGCCCTCAGCTGGCGCTCCCATGAAGGAAACTGACATGAAGAGCTTGTTCGACCTGGAAGAGTAGGGGAGAGCGGCAGAAGAATACACTCTCGAACAGAACCGATGTGCAGCCCGACGTCAAACCCGAAGTCAACTCAGGAATCTTGACGAGTCGCAAGATTGGTTTATCGATTCGCGTACGCCATAATCCGTTTAGTTCAAATCGAGCACAAATATGCAAGGGGACGGTCAAGCCGCCCCCTTGCATAAACATATCGAACGTCGAAACTACAGTGACGCCACGAGCTTACCAGTCACATAGCCCTCGGTATAGCAGCGGCCAATAGACAAGCCGCCAACGGTCAGCGGATAATCTACTCCACCGTAAAAACCGCCCGAGCAATTGCCGACGGCATACAGGCCCTCGATGGGTTCACCAACTTCGTTAAGGCACTGATGCTGCTTGTTCACATCAACGCCCGTGCAAATTGCCGACAAGCGAATCGTACGGCTAACGCCATAGTACGGAGCAGAATCGACAGGAATAAGATACTGGGCTTCCTTGCCGAAATCGGTATCGGCGCCCGATTCGCAAATCTCGTTGTAATGCTTTACCGTCTCGACAAATGCATCGATATCCCCAACGCCCATTTTTTTGCCAAGCTCCTCGAGCGTGTCGGCCTTCCAGGTGCTAATGAAACTTGGCAACACGCCTTTACGCTCAACGTCTTCTTCCTGCATGTAAACCTTAAGGCCTTCGGGGTCGACGTACTTGCCGCAACCCTTCCAGGTAGAGGCGGTATCGACATACTTGCTATCAAATACCTGGCAATAACGACCTGCGTCCTGCTCAGAAGTGAGGTAATTGCACACCACGGCCATGTCGATTTTCTCGTTCATGAAGCGCTCGCCCGTAGCGGTCTTCACCGCCAGGAACGGCATGTTCCACATCGGACCCGCATCGAAGTCGTGCATCATCTTGGTGTGAACGATATTCGAGATTTTTCCGCCGGCCCACACGATCATCTTGTGACCATCGCCGGTTTTATTAGACTGCTTACGGCCGAAGTATTTCAAATCGGGCAGGTAATAATTCGACATCTCTTCGTCATTCTGATAATCGCCCGTGGCAATAATCACGCCCTTTGCGGCGTTAAATTGGATATAGCCTTCTTCGCCCTTGGCAATAACACCAGTTACTTTATCACCATCTTTGACAAGCTGCTCACCTGGAGTATTGTAGAAAACCTCGACGCCGTTTTCCGCTGCAACCTCAGCGAGCACCGTCATGCCTTCGCCATTATTGTAGGGTTTTGGGCCCATATAGGACGTGACGTAGTTCAGGCTCGAATAACCGTTAACCTCATTGGACGCCTTCGATTGCTGATTATTGCCTTGGTCGATAACCGAACCGCCGGCCTCCTTCACATGGTCGAGCACCCATTTAACGGCTTCTCCGCCATTCTCGATCCACACGTTAATCAGCTCGGGATCGGCTCGGTACGCCGATTCTTTCACAAGCAGCTGACCAAGGGCGGCAGCGGCTGCAGGATTGCTTTGGTCGGTGATAATACCGCTTGCCGTATTTCCTTGGGAAATTGCGGTAGCTTCTTTCTGGATGAGCGCAACATGAGCGCCGGCCTCGCAGGCGGCCAGGGCAGCAGGAACGCCGGCCGCGCCAGCGCCAACAACAACCACGTCAAAATCAAGAGTTTTCTTAATGTCAGTAATGGGGTCGGGCGAAACAAAAAACGAAGGAAGCCCTGCGCGTTCGTGGCCCGCGACAACCGTGGTTTTGGTCGCGTCACCCGACGCAATATCATTCTTTTCCTTTTTACTCGGAGAGCAACCCGTCAAAGCAGCTGTGCCAGCGACTGCCGCAGCTACGCCTGCAAGCCCAACAAAGCCTCGACGCGAAACATTTTGCATTGCTTTTTCCATTGGAAACCTTCCCTTTCCTTGCCCTGTCTTCCACGCAATTCAAGCAATACGAGCCGATGCAATTGGAGGGGTCCACCGGCTCGCGTTGAAGCCAAGATGAATCCAGGATGTGAGGATGTCCATCCGCCGCGAATGCAATTCCAGGGGTATTTCTCTACCACCTTTTTCTACCCCTTGATTTACCTGGGAATATATTGACAAACATGACGCGCTCACCACAAGCAAGAGCTTTATAGCAGGGAGATAGCATTCGACAAGGAGATATAATGGCATTCATCAGAATCGAGAAAACGCCCGCTACGCTTAGCGAAAGACCGACGAAACGTGAACGAGATATATGCACAATCCGCGGGGACGCAAAACCCCAAGCTTCCGAAATTGCCGCTCGCCTTCATTGGCCTTGCGGCATACCGCGCATGGATTGAACTGACCTTTGTCGGATCATACTTCCGCGAAGCTCCATATTCCCCCATGGCGCGTGATGCATTTGATTTATCCATGATGGCATTTCTTGTGCTTGGCGTACTTTTCGCAAAACGGCTTACACCGCTCATCGAGAAGCAATCTATTCGCAACACAGCACTTTTCATGCTGCTGGCCTCAACGACGTGCGTCGTCGGCGGAGCATCCTTCGCCGAATGGGGCGCAATTTTATCATTGGTGGGAGCAATTATCGGCGGGGCAGGAATCGCCATCACGCTCATTCTTTGGTCGGAGCTTTATAGCTGTCTGAATCCGCTTCGTGTTGCGCTTTACTATTCGGCCTCAATCGTTGCCTCGGCACTCATCGTATACACAATGAAAGGGTTCCTCTTCCCGTGGTTTGCGACATACCTGTTTATATTGCCCATCGCAACAATCGCAAGCGCAGGAGCAGCCTTTCGGTCTATTCCACAGGCAGAACGCAGCCATATCTCCCAAGCACAAATCGCATTCCCCTGGAAGCTCGTACTATGGATGGCAATCTTCTCGCTTGCATACGGATTGGTGCAAGAACAGCTTACAACGTCCGCTTTCGGTCCCCATTCTTCACCAGGAACGCTATTCGTGGGGCTGTTCGTCTTCATAGGCATAGCCCTTCGCAAGAGGAAATTCGATTTCTCGGCAATCTACCGCGTAGCACTGCCGCTCATGGTGGGTGCCTTTCTCATCATTCCGATAGTTGGCAACTTCAATAATATGGTTACGGCATTTTTCGTCTCAGGGGCCTACACCGCATGCTCAATTCTGGTCATGATAATCATGTCCAACATGTGCTATCGATACGGAATTGCCGCAATGTGGCTTTTTGGCATAGAACGCGCCGTGCGCATGGCGTTCAACGGGGCCGGGCGAACTGCCCACGACGTACTTCTAAATGCACCGTCTGGATTCGACATGCCATACGTTTTGCCGGCAATTGTGATAATTCTTGCTGTGGTGAGCACGATGGTGCTTTTGTCCGAAAGCGGCCTCGCAAACACATGGGGCATGAATGTCAGCGACACCGAGCCACATCGCATGGAGCAGTTCGTGCGGTCAGACGTCATCAAAAACCACAGTCACGATTTGGCACTCCAATTCGGGCTCACCTTACGCGAAGAGGAAATACTCTCGGCATTGGCGGAACATAAACGTAATCCGGAAATAGCAAAAGAACTCTTCATTTCCGAGCAAACGGTGAAAACACACGTGCGGAATCTGTACCGCAAACTCGACGTCCATTCTCGAGACGAACTCTTCTCGCTATTTGACGGTATCGGCGGCAAGTAAAAGGCACGTTGGCAGCGCGCTCGCGAAGGCGCCACGAAGAACGGACGATTCGCAACAAGATCCCAGCCAGTAAGCATTGGGCGATACCTCCGCGTTAAACGCACGAACACCGCATCCCACTCTTTTGCAAAAGCACCACAGCGAATGAACCCTGCTGTGCTTTTGTTCTACAACAAAGAAATGTCGCTCTGGCCTAAAAAATGTCTATGTATCGAACGCAACCTGAAGCTGACATCGAGTTCTGGCCCAATACAACCAAAACGGCCCATACTCTGAAATAGTGATTCCAATTGTCCATAAATATGCAATTGCAGACATTTGATTTCGATATCGAAAGCCACCAGCACGCACGAACGTATATTTCCTAAATCTTGACGAGGGCAAGCCTTCAAGAGACATAGCGGAGATATAATTTCCCCTTGTCAGTTCTGGCGCAGCCAGATACGGAAGCGCGCTTGGCGCGCATGCGCACGTGAGGGATAGGCGGTTCGCGAGCGATGTAGGCACACAGCCCAAACGCGCCGTGGCAATTTTGCCAGCGGCTCGACCGTCGCAACAAAGGAGCCTTCCGTGTGGGCAGTCATCGTTAACACCATCGCCATTATCGCAGGCACCACCGTCGGCTTGCTCTTGCGCCGCGGACTCCCCGACTCAATTACCGACGCCGTCATGAAAGCACTCGGCCTGTGCACAATCGTCATCGGCATTCAAGGAGCCATCGTCGAACAAAACATCCTGCTTCTCATCGTTGCAACGGTTATCGGCGTGGCGATTGGCGAAGCGGGCGATATCGACGGGCACGTGAATCGCTGGACTGAAAAACTCACATCGCGATTTACTGGCGCGGGCGAAGGCGCCAAAGTCGCTAATGCATTCATCACATCGTGCCTAATCATGAACGTGGGAGCCATGACTATCGTCGGCTCGCTCGACGCGGGCCTCGTCGGCGACTTCGACATGCTCTACACGAAAAGCCTGCTCGATTTCGTAGCGGGCATTATGATGGGCGCCGCGCTCGGAGTGGGCGTATACGGTTCGGCCGCATTCACGCTCGTGTTCCAAGGAGCCATCGTTCTAACCGCTGGATTCGTGGCCCCTTTCGCGAGCGACGTACTTATTTCCGAGCTTTCAACCTGCGGATCAATCATGATTCTCGCGCTCGGCTTAAATATGATTGACCTCACGAAGTTCAAAGTACTCAACTACCTGCCCGCACTTATCGTAGTGCCGTTTGCACTTTGGGCGTTTCAAGTAGCAGGGCTCGCCTAATCGCACGGCGGCTCAAGCAGTCCACCGCGCACAGCCATTCGCCGCAGCGGAAGCCAATCAAAAACAAACGAAGCGCCGACGGAGCTTCACCCCGCCAAACGCTGGAGCAGTTTCATACGCTAACCCTTCAGCCCGTTTCAATTTTTCCTTTCTCCCCAGTAAATCCGCGAACAATTGTCGAGTACCATGGAAGCACCGTTCATCCCACAACGACAGGAGCAGCCATGATTGTTACCACCGCAGACGTCATCCCTGGCCAAGCAGTACAAGTTTTGGGTCTTGTTCGAGGCAATATCGTTACCTCGAAAAACATCGGCCGTGACCTTATGGCCGGCATGAAAAGTATCGTCGGAGGCGAGATTGTATCGTACACGCAAATGACCGATGAGGCTCGCCAAGTCGCAGAGGACCGCATGGTCACCGCCGCGCAAAACCTTGGGGCCGACGCCGTTGTCGCCATGCGTTTCGCGAGCGACAGCATCGCCGAGGGAACGATCGAAATCCTTGCTTACGGCACCGCAGTGAAGTTCGCGTAAACGAAACCCTTAAAAAGTGACAAAAGTTGCGAATTCGGGGGCGTTGAGGCGCCAAATTCGCTGGAAATCGGGGTCTGTAAGATTGTCTGTGTAAGTCCCCTCAAGGGGCAACGTCTCCGGAGGCGATCGTCGCCGGCGCAGGGCGCCGGCCATGCTACGATGGCCGCGGCATGGCCCGCGGCAGATTGGAGACGACCGTGACCAGGAGGAAGAAGGGCGACCCCGCCGCCGAGCGCGTGGCGGCCGCCATCATGGAGGAGTTCTCGCCGAAGACCGCCGAGGAGGCGCAGGAGGCCCTGCGCTCGGTGTTCGGGCCGATGATCGAGACGATGCTCAAGGCCGAGCTCGAGGCCCACCTGGGCTACCCGGACAACGACAAGGGCCCCAAGGACGGGCCGAACAGGCGCAACGGCTACACGCGCAAGGTGGTGCGCACGAGCGCCGGCGAGGTCCCCATCGACGTGCCCCGCGACCGCGACGCCACCTTCGAGCCCGCGGTGGTGCCCAAGGGCGAGCGCGACCTGACCGGCATAGAGTCGCGCGTGATGTCGATGTACGCGCGGGGCATGTCTCAGCGCGACATAGCCGCCACGGTGCGCGAGATATACGGCTTCTCGATGAGCGCCGAGACGGTCTCGGCCATCACCGACAGGGTGTGGGAGGAGCTCGAGCGGTGGCGCTCGCGCCCGCTGGAGCCCGTGTACGCGTTCATGTTCGTCGACTGCCTCTACGTGCCGGTGAGGCGCGGGCGCGGCGCGCGCAGCATGGCGGTCTACGCGATAGTCGCCTACGACCTGGCCGGGCGCAAGGACGTGCTCGGGCTGTGGATGCAGGAGACCGAGGGCGCGCACCACTGGATGGGCGTGTTCGACGAGCTGCGCCAGCGCGGCGTCGAGGACGTGCTGTTCGTCAGCATGGACGGGGTGTCGGGGCTGGCCGACGGCCTGCGCGCGATATTCCCGGGCGCCGTGGCGCAGCGCTGCATCGTGCACCTGGTGCGCAACTCGTGCAAGTACGTGCCGTCCAGGGACATGCAGGCGTTCTGCCGGGACGCCCGGGCTTTCTACGGCGCGCCGTCGCTGGCCGCGTGCCGGGCGGCCTTCGCCGACTTCTCCGAGGCGTGGGCGCGCTACCCGGGCGCGGTGGCGACGTGGGAGCGCTCGATGGCCGAGGTCGAGCGGCTGTTCTCCTACGGCCCCGACGTCAGGAGGGTCATGTACACCACCAACGCCGTCGAGAGCGTGAACGCCAGCTTCCGCAAGGTCGTCAGGCGGGGGTGCTTCCCCGACGAGGACGCCGTGATGAAGCTGCTCTACCTGCGGGTGAAGGAGCTGTATTCGAGGTGGGGCGAGGGATGCCACCAGCCGGGCTGGGCCCGGGTGCGCAACCAGCTGCTGTGCGACGAGGGCATCAGGGCGAGGATAGAGAGGTTCCTGTGAAAAGACTTACACAGACTTCTTGACAAGCCCCGGTGACGGCGCGTTTAGCCCGAGCTTCGAGCAAAAGCCATGACGAGGTCGTCCCATCCTTTCTAACTACCCTTCCCCGTCCAAATCAATCGCAGGCGCAAAAGGCATCGTTTTAGCGACGTTTCGCGCTTTTTGCCCAAGACGCTTCAAAAACGCCTATGCTTATCATGTTTGACAAAGGACGATAACGTCCAACAACAGGAAGCATCTTATGGCACACGATTTCATCTCGCTCGCAATTATTGCGGTTGTCGCATTTGTGGCACCCGTTATCGCGCAGGCGATTCCGAGAAAGCCCATTCCCGAAACCGTTCTTCTTCTGGCTTTCGGCGCAATCCTCGGCCCGAACTGCATGAACCATGTTTGGCTCACCGAACCTATTACGCTGCTTTCCGATTTGGGCCTCGCGTTTTTGTTCTTGCTCGCAGGCTACGAAATCAACCCGAAAATGCTCACGGGCACCGAAGGCAAAAAGGGCCTGCGTACATGGTTGGTCACCTTCGCATTCGCGCTGGCGCTCGTGTTCTTGCATCCGAATTTGGCCATCGGCGGCATCGGAGTGGTTCCCATGGCCATCGTGCTTGTGACCACGGCGCTCGGAACGCTCATGCCCATTTTGCGCGAGCGCGAGCTCATGAATACGAAAGTCGGCCGCGCGGTCATCGCATACGGCACCTGGGGAGAAGTCGGCCCGGTGCTCGCCATGGCGGTGCTGCTCTCCACGCGCACGAACTGGCAGACTGCAGCGATTCTCGCCGCATTCATGATCCTGTGCGTCGTCACCGCCCTCGTGCCCGCCATGGCCCGCAAAAACGGCACGCGCCTCTACAAATTTCTCGAAGCAAAAGCAAACACCACCTCGCAAACATCAGTGCGCGGCACCATCATGATTTTGGTCGCCCTCGTGGCGTTTTCGGCGCTATTCGACATTGACATCGTGCTCGGCGCGTTCGCAGCGGGCTTCGTGCTCAGGTTCATCACGCCCGAAGGCAACGTGTCGCTCGAGACCAAGCTCGACGCCATTGGCTTCGGCTTCCTCATTCCGCTGTTCTTCATTGTGTCGGGCGCGAAAATCGATATTTCGGCGATCGCGGCCGATCCGGCCATGCTCGCGCGCTTCGTCGCGCTGCTCCTCGCTGTGCGCACGGTTCCCATCATCATTTCGCTTTCGATGCGCAAAACGCGTGCGGAGTACACGATGCACGAACGCATTTCGGTCGCACTGTACTGCACCACGGCCCTGCCGATCATCGTCGCAGTTACCTCGCTGTGCGTGAAAAACGGATCCATCGACGCGAGCACAGCCTCCATCATGGTCGCCGCGGGCGCCGTGACGGTGTTCATCATGCCACTGTTCGCGGGCGCCGCCTACGGAGTCGCCGACCGTCACCCCATCGATGCGGTGCGTGAGATTGCCCACGACCCGCACCACGCGGGAGAAATCGTGTCGCAGCACATGCACGAGCATCGCGAGCACGCGCACACCGACTACCAGCACATCTACATGCCGAAGCAACGTCCCGACGTGGTTCATGTCGTCATGAAAGAACACGAAGAGGAACTTGCAGAAGAGCACGAAGCAAAGCACTTGGAAAGGAAATAGCGCAGAAGTAGCCGAGATCCGACAGGAATTGGGTTCAGGCTTTCTCAAAGAAACGCGTCCATGGGAGCCGCGCCTGAAGAGTTCGTCGCCCTTTAGCCCACGAGCTTTTTTCCTTCTGTTTTGCGCCTGGCTTCGCGCCCTTCACCGCCATCGGCCTGCTTGTCATAAGCCAGAAGGGATATTCGAGCGCGACTTTCCCTTCCACCCGGTCTTTTGTTGCATAATCGATTCTTTTTAGGTGGGCCGGCTAGTCCGCAACAACCTGGCCCACCCCTTCCTGGCCAATTTCGCCCGAACCGTGAAAAGTATGTTGGCATCGTATGGGACTTGGGCCAAACGTTCCATTCGTGCCACAAACGACGACGAAAAGTTATACTGGCGGCATTGTTTTTTTGTCATATTCGCAGGAGAAGCACCTGCTCGACCGAAAAGGCTCGAACATGAACATCCAGATCTTCGGCACCAAGAAGAGTTTCGACACCAAAAAGGCGCAGCGTTATTTCAAGGAACGTCGCGTGAAGTTCCAGTTCGTCGACCTGAAGGAAAAAGGTCTGAGCAAAGGCGAGCTTGAAAGCGTTGCCCGCGCCGCTGGCGGCATTGACGCACTCATCGACCCGTCGGCAAAAGACGCCGACACGGTTGCGCTCGTGCAGTATCTCGGCGCCGACCAGAAATTCGACAAAGTGCTCGAGAACCAGCAGATTCTGCGCGAACCTATCGTGCGCAACGGCCGCCAAGCCACGGTCGGCTATCAGCCCGATATGTGGAAGGGCTGGGAGTAGCCCCAGGCCGAATTGACGCGCGGAAAACTCTCTTTCAAAGGGAGAACAGCCCCTCGAAGCCTTATCATAAGACGATTTGAAATCTCTCGGAAAGGCAAGCCATGAGCAACAATGCCCGCGCCACCTCGGAAATCGAAACCCCGCGCGCCGTTTACGACGCAACCACTCTCGGTAAGCCGCGCATGTTCGTGCTGGGCATCCAGCACATGTTCGCGATGTTCGGCGCCACCATTTTGGTACCGGTGCTCACGGGCCTTTCGGTGAGTGACACGCTGCTGTTCGCCGGTCTGGGCACGCTGCTCTTCCATATTCTTGCCAAGGGCAAGGTGCCAGCGTTTTTGGGCTCGTCGTTCGCGTTCATTGCCGGCTACGCCGCCATCGCCCCCAACGGCGAGACGGAGCTTCTGTCCTACGCGTGCCTCGGCGTCGCATGCGCCGGCCTGCTTTACCTGGTGCTTTCGGCGCTCTTCCGTGCATTCGGCCCCGCGCGCGTCATGCGCTTCTTCCCGCCCGTGGTCACGGGCCCCATCGTGATTTGCATCGGCCTCATTCTAGCGAGTTCGGCCATTGCGAACTGCTCCACTAATTGGATTGTGGCGATTATCGCCATCGTGACCATCGTGGTATGCAACATTTGGGGACGCGGCATGGTAAAGATCATTCCCATCCTTATCGGCGTGGTGGTAAGTTACGCCGCCGCAGCCGCCATGGGCGAGGTCGATTTCTCGGGCGTGGTCGAAGCATCGTGGATTGGCTTGCCCTTCAGCTGGGATAACACCGTGTTCTCGCTGTTTGGCCCTGGCTTCGACACGGGTCTTGCCATTACCGCAATCATCACCATCATGCCGCTCGCCTTCGCCACGATGATCGAGCATATCGGCGACATCTCGGCGATCAGCTCCACGTGTGAGCGCAATTTCATCGCCAATCCGGGCCTGCATCGCACGCTACTCGGCGACGGCCTTGCCACCATCTTGGCCTCGCTGTTCGGCGCGCCCGCCAACACCACCTACGGCGAAAACACCGGCGTGCTCGCTCTGACCCGCGTGTTCGATGCACGTGTCGTGCGAATCGCGGCATGCTGCGCGATCGTGCTTTCGTTCAGCCCGAAATTCGCCGCCGTGATTGGCGCCATGCCTTCGTGCGTGATCGGCGGCGTGTCACTCGTGCTCTACGGCATGATTTCAGCCGTAGGCGTGCGCAACCTCGTCGAAAACCACGTCGACTTCCAGAAAAGCCGCAACGTGCTCGTAGCCGCCATCGTGCTCGTGCTGTCTATTGGCATCGCCTACAGCGCAGCCGGCGCAATCACCTTCGAGGTTTCCGGCATCGTGATTTCGCTCTCGGGCCTGGCCATCGGCTCACTCGCCGGCATCATTCTGAATGCGATTCTACCTGGCAAAGACTACGAATTCGACGAAAGCGACATTGCGGAAGAGGAGCACGCGCTCACGCTTCAATAGGCGGCACGCATTTTTCGAAATCTTAAGCGACATCGTGGCGCAACGTTTGTGCGACCTGCGAGCGTTGCATGTGCGCTTCATGTATTCGCTGCCCCTTGACCAGGCAAAAGTGTTATACCCTTTGAGCACCTGAAACACACTCGAAACAAAGCGCCTCAAGCGCGGAAAGCGACGCCAGCGTCAATGAGCACCACAGACAACACCGCCTCCGCCTCACCCGAACTCGAAGCAACCAAAACCCCCGCACGGCTGAAAAAGACGAACAGCATCGACATGCTGCATGGCCCCCTTTTGGGCAAACTCATCATATTCGCCGTTCCGCTGGCGCTTTCGTCAATCATCTCGCAGCTGTTCAATTCCGCCGATGCCGTTGTTGCCGGACGATTCATCAATAGCGGCGCCCTGGCGGCCGTCGGCGGCGTTGCGCCGGTCATTTCCCTGCTCATCGGGCTTTTCGTAGGCCTGTCAGTCGGCGCGAACGTCGCAATTGCCATTCGAATCGGTCACGGGCGCATGGACCTCGTGAAGAGCGCGGTGCAAACGACCGCCGTGCTCACGCTTGTATGCGGCGCCCTGCTCACCGTCGTTGGAATGCTCATTACCGGACCTATCCTCGACGCCATCGGCATGCCCGCCGAGGCAACCGAAGAGGCCGCGTGGTACTTGCGCATCTATTTCGCGGGCAGCGTATTCTTCCTCGCGTACAATTTCGGCTCGGCCGTGCTGCGCGCGAAAGGCGACACCCGACGCCCGCTGTACGCGCTCGCTGCCGCCATGCTGCTCAACGTGGTACTCAACGTAATCGCGGTCACCGTTTTCAATGCTGGTGTCATTGGCATCGCGATTGCGACCGACATCTCGAACGCGCTTTCCGCGGCCATCGTCATTCGGATGCTGCTGCATGAGGAAGACGCGTTCCGCCTTGAACCGCGCCGCCTGGCCATCGATCGCAAAGCGCTCAAGATGATTTTGTATATCGGCCTGCCATCAGGCCTTCAGTCGATGGTCTTTTCGCTTTCCAACGTCATTATCCAAGCGGCAATCAACAGCTTTGGCGCCGATTCCACCGCAGGTTCGGCGGCCACTATGAACTACGAGTACTACACGTACTTCTTCGTGAGCGCGTTCTCGCAAGCGGCTGTGACGTTTATCGGGCAGAACTTCGCCGCAGGCAACCTCAAGCGATGCGATTCCATCGTGCGCATTTGCATGGCGGCTGCGGTGCTGAGCGCCCTTACCTTGAGCGCGATCTTCGTCGGCCTGGGCAATATTTCGCTCGGAGCGTTCACGACCGAGGCCGGCGCACTTGGCTACGGCACCATTCGCATGTGGCACGTTGAGCTGCTCGAATGCATAACGTCGACCTACGAGGTGACCGCGGGCGCCATGCGCGGCATGGGCTGGTCGGTGCTGCCCACCATCGTGGTTATCGTGGGGTCGTGCCTGCTGCGCATCGCGTTCATTTTCTGGGTGTTCCCGTCGATGAACGACTATACCTCGCTCATGAACATCTACCCCATCACCTGGACCGTTACCGGCACTACCATGATTGCGCTGTTCTTCTTCGCGAGACATCGCGCCTACGCCGGCGTTCGCCAGGCGCAGGCGCAAGCCGCCAAACACCATAAAATTGCAGAGATATAGAACGAAAGCTGTGCAAAATATGAAGCGTAACCGCCGAATACCAGAAGGAATGCCGAAGGGCGCCATGGCCGTTCTCAAAATATCTTGCGAAAACCAGCCATAGCTACCGGGACAATCGGCATCCAGCGCAACAGATTCATGGACGCCTCATCGGGCACGTTAAATCGTTCGTCGCTGTTACCGCCAAGCCGACTCACTCAATTCACCTCGCGCGTGAGACGCCCAGTACCGCCTCACGCGTATACCCGCAAAATCGCCCGCAAGCTCCTAGCGAATGAAGTTCGTCATGGCGCCCGTTTCGGCAACGGGCGGCTCAATGCCATTTTCGCGGCCGAGCTCGATGCACTTCAGCATCCATGCCATGTTGTGCCCGATATTGCGCATCGTGCGCATGCCTTCCTCATCGAGCGCAGCTTCGCCCGGCACGCGTCCGTGCACGCCATTCCAATAGGTCGACGCCACAACAGGCATCTGTTTGATGGTGAAATATTTGTTGAGCACATCGAACGATGCCGTGATGCCCCCGCGGCGAGCCACGGCGATCGCCGCACCCGGCTTATGTTCGAACGCCGAGCCGCCCGCATAGAAAGCGCGGTCAAGCGCCGACAGAATACGGCCGGTGGGATGCGCGTAATACACCGGCGTGCCGAATATGAAGCCATCGGCATGCCGGGCAGCTTTGATTAGCTCATTGGCCATGTCGTCATCAAATACGCACGCGCAATCGAGTTCGGCGCACTTGCCGCAACCAATGCAATCACGCACGGGAGCAGCGCCCAGCTGAAACACCTCCCATTCGATGCCGTGGCCTTCAAGCACGGCGCCAACTTCGGCAAGCGCTGCCGCCGTATTGCCCTTCGACTTCGGGCTGCCATTGACCATAAGAACCTTCATGATTCCCCCTATTCAACGAACCGCGCCGTCCGATTACGTCAATCGGCGCTTCAAATTTACTCATCTTAGCACCAGCATCGCACTCGAAAGCACTTTCGTTTTCCGGGGCAATCTTCGCTCTGAGTTTCCAAATGTCTCGTACAGCAAACAGCCCGAACACTGCGGGCGCCCCAGAAACAACCATAAACGCGACCAGGCCCCGTGCGATGCAAGCCGGCTATCGAGCAATCTAGCCATCGGTCAAGTCGCCCTTCGGACAAGCCGGCCAACGGACAAGCCCCCCCCGAAATCACGCCAATCCCCCGCAAGCTCTCGCCACCGACCCCGACAGGCGCTACAATGCAGACACCTTTTTGCGAAACGGAGGCCGCATGACGAGTCTTCTGTCCCATATCTCGGCGTTCGAATATTGGCGCCACGTTGGAACGCCCGGCTTCATTGTGCCCGAGCCGAGCCGCACGACCATCGCACCGCCGAACTTCGCAGTTTCCGATTTCGATTGGCTCGTCAACATGAGCGTCCTGTCGCGCCCTTTGCATGGCCTCACCTCCATAAAGCACAAGCGCTCAAACGAACCCGCGGTGCGACACGTCGCGTATCAAGAGCTGCCGTTCGGTTCCGTCTGTTCAATATCTCCCGAACAGCGAATCACTTCTCCCGAACTCACCATCATCCAAATTGCGCCCCTATTGTCGTTCACCGAGCTCGTTTGCATCATCTGCGAGTTTTGCGGACTCTTTACCATCAACGAATCGCTCGAAAATCCCCTCGTCAAGCGCGCGCCGCTCACAAGCGTCGCGAAAATCGCCGCCTTTTGCCAGCGCGCAAAAGGGCTCACCGGAGTCGCGAAAGCGGCCAAGGCGACAAAATATGCCCACGATCGCTCGCGTTCGCCCATGGAAACCGCGACCGTTCTTTTGTTCACCCTACCCCAGCAACGAGGAGGATATTCTCTTTCGGGCGCCCGGCTCAATCGCAAAATCACGCTGAGCCCCAAGGCTCGCAAAATGGCGGGGATCGATCAACTTGAGCCCGATATCGCATGGCCGAAAGCCAAGATTATCGTTGAATACGACAGCAAAGCTTTCCATAATCAAGAAGCGCGAATATCGAATGACGCACGACGCAAAAATGCCTTTACGGCTTCGGGTTTCCGGGTCATAACCCTCACCTCGGCCCAACTGAATTCAAAAACCGAGATGGATAAAATCGCGGCGCACATTGCCGCCGCCGCGAAAAAGCGCGTGCGCATCGCGAAGCCCGCAACGTTCTACGCAAAGCAAAAGCTCCTGCGAATGGAACTCCTTCGTTGCGATGGGGTCCACAGAAAGCAACATGCCCTGTCGGAACGAGCCGGGCAACAGGTCGAGCGGACCAAAACAAGCCTAAGTTGGCTTGCCGACGACGACCTGGCGTAAACTAAAGCGGCTAAAAGTGACAAAAGTTGCGAGTTCGGGGGCGCAAAACGCTCCATTTCGAGGAAAATGGGAGCCGAAAGCCCCAATCTCTGCTCGCGAAAATTACATCGATTAACTGCGACCTGGGGTTTTGTAGGTCATGCAAATGAGGCCTTGAGCTTGAATGCCCCCGAACTCGCAACTTTTGTCACTTTTCGGGTATTCGCTTTACGCCAGGGCCCTTCGATCGTTGGCGATCGAGCGCTGATAGCAACCGTTTGGCAGCAATTAAGAAGCCGTTATTGGGCGCCCGAATAAGATCAATAGCTCACAAACGCCTAATCGGGAATAACGGCAAACGACTCGAATGCGGTCTCAACAAGGCCCGTCACGGCATTCAACGCCTTGCCTCGTTCCGCACCTTATCTCGCTCAGCACATCGCTTCGTTCCGTGCATGTTCAGCAAAACTGCTATTATCGGATTCTTGGGCACGCAACCCGTTGGCGAGAGGAGGTGGGAGCGATGTCTGCAAAACGCAAAAAGCGCGCACCGAAATCGGGCGCCGTTTGGCGTATGTCTGCTAAAGAGGCAACCTTGGCCAAGAAGCCGCGCTACAACGGCTATGCTTGCGGCCACGGAGCACATGGCGATGCAAAATACAGCCGCACGAAATCGAAACGCGCGTGGCAAAAGCAGCTCAAGCAGGAAGGAGCCCCGAGGGGCTCCTTCCTTTTTTACCTTCTACCTTCATTCGGGCTGCAGAAAGCAAAGGACTCATGAGCCCGAAAAGAGACCACGCCGCATCCGAAACGGCCGCTGTCAGCAAAGGACGGCACCCGATTTGCCCAGAACATGAAGAAGGCATGCAGAACGCGACATGCGCATGCGGCAGAAAGCGCCCCGCACGACGCGCAAACGCGAATTGGCGTATAGTTAGTCCCCCATCACGGCCGAACTTCACCGTCCGTCCCCCAATCTAGAAAGAACTCCATGAGCACTATTCGCACCCTTGCGCCCGGCATTGCCACAAGCGCCGCGCTCGCCGCTGTCTGCTGGTTTTTGGGAACCGCCGTTCCCATCGTCGGCGGCGCAGTATTCGCCATTCTCGCCGGCATGATCATCGGCGTATTCTGGAAAGACAAAGGCAGCGCGGCGGCGGGAATCAAATTCACATCGAAGAAGATTCTGCAGACCGCCGTGGTTTTGCTCGGATTCGGCTTGCCGCTCACCCAAATAGCCCAAGTCGGCGCAACTTCGCTGCCCGTTATCGTATCGACCATCACGGCATCGCTGCTCACGGCATTCATCCTGTGCCACGCACTGCATGTGCCCAATCGCACCGCAACGCTTATCGGCGTAGGATCGTCCATTTGCGGCGGCTCAGCAATTGCGGCCACCGCTCCCGTCATCAAAGCCAACGACCAAGAGGTCGCCCATGCCATCTCGGTCGTGTTTCTATTCAACGTTTTGGCCACGCTCATTTTTCCGACGCTCGGCGACGCAATCGGCATGACCAACGACGGATTCGGCCTGTTCGCAGGCACCGCCGTGAATGACACCTCGTCGGTCACCGCCGCGGCGGCCGTATGGGACGGCATGCACGAAGGCGCTAATGCGCTCGATTACGCCACCATCGTGAAGCTCACGCGAACCTTGGCAATCATTCCCATCACGTTCGTGCTGGCACTTTGGGTTGCTTCGCACGAAAAGAAAACCGCAGGTGCAAACGGGCAACCCATTCAAAATGGCTTTAGCCTGAAGCGCGCGCTGCCAACGTTCATCGTATTGTTCCTGTGCGCATCGATTGTCGCCACCGTGGCAAGCGCAACCGGCGTTGACATGACCGTTTTCGAGCCCCCTAAGCTCGCAAGCAAGTTCTTCATCGTTATGGCAATGGCCGCCATAGGTCTGAATACCGACGTCGTTGGGTTGGTGAAATCGGGTGCGAAGCCCATCGTGCTCGGTGCCGCCTGCTGGATTGCCATCGCATCGGTGAGCCTTGGCGCCCAGCACATACTGGGGCTTTGGTAGCACGGAAGCCCGCCGTTCAAGAAAGTGAAACCCTTGTCCAAGGGCGGCGCATCGGACGCGAAGAGGAATAGAATCGAGCGAGCATGAACGCAAACCACGCACGGCGCATGTCAGCGCCTCTGAACGTTTCCAATAAAGACCAACTCTTCGCCGCCGATGAGCGCCGCGATTGCGCGCTGTGCGGTTGCTCGCTGGCCGAACCCGGTACGACACGCTTCGCGAAGCAGGGCGCCCACGACCCACGCCCACGCCGTACTTCATTTTGGAAAACCTTTTTTCTGAACTGGATTTTTCTGAAGAATCCCACCTTCTTGACGTAGGGTGCGGCACGGGTCGCGTGCTGTCGTTTTTCATCCAATCGAAGCTCGCCGGCCACGCCACGGGCATTGAGCTCGACCCCGATATCGCCGAATACGCGCGCAGCTGGACGAGGCGTTTCGCAAACGTCGACGTACTCTGCGGAAGCGCACTCGAAACCTCACTTGCCCCCTACACGCACCTATACCTTTTCAACCCCTTCGATTCCAACGTGCTTATGCAGTTCATCATGAAAATCGAAAACGAGGTGCGCCGCCCGCTTACGCTCATCCATATGTCCGACAACGGCGAAACGTATTCCTATATAGGGCGCACCGGGTGGAGCCTCGTTCGCCAGGGCGAATTTCAGAACTACCGCACGGCGACGGGCAGAGCGATTACCGTATATGCCCATCCGCAGCACTTCTCGATTTGGAAGTACGTCCCCGAATCGTAGTAACTATTTTTTCCATAATGCAATCTATAGTTGACATTGCATCCCATATGCCATATATTTCTGTCATGTTGCAACGGATATATGTCCATAAAATGAAAGGAAACCCATGCCAGGCAAGAAAAACCTACGCATGAAGGCGGCACGTGCGGCAGCCGGCCTTTCGCAAACCGATCTCGCCGAAGCCGTGGGCGTTACGCGCCAGACCATCGGCCTTATCGAGGCGGGCGGATACAATCCCACGCTCAATTTATGCGTGGCTATCTGCAAAACGCTGCACGTCACCCTGAACGATCTGTTTTGGGAAGACGACGGTGACATCAACACCAACCCCTTCTTCTTTTAGGAGCACACCATGAAAATGCAGAACATGAAAATCGTGCAAAAATGGCGCGAATACGCAGGTCCGAAAGACGAGCGCCTGGAGGCCGAGAACGCCAAAATCTACAAGTTCGGCTTTATACTGCTCTCGTTCGGCATGCTGGCACTGCTCGCATATGAAATCATAGCCCAACAGGTTGCATGGGTGCACAATGGCGCCAACAACGCGTTCCACCTGTTCGCGAGCCCTGTTGATGCCGCCATGTACGCATGGCTTTTCATCGTGATGCTTGTATGCGCCGTGCTGCAAACGCGAAAGGGCTACGTCGACACCAACCGTTTTGGCCAAACCGAGCACCTTCCCGCCGGTTACTTTCTGCTCATCGCCGGCATCACGGGCGTCGCAAGCGCGCTTGCCATTGCCGCCATGCGCTGCATTGCTGAAGCGCAAATCGTGCCGTTCGAGAGCATTTTCTGGGCAGCAAATCTGGCAACAGGCGTGGTTTTCGGCATTATGATTTTCGCCGCCACATTCGGTGCGCTGTGCCTGGCATTCTTCGAGGCGAAGCATCGCCGCGCGAAAATCGAAGCGGAGCTTGACGCAACCGACGAACGCTAACGCAAAGTAGAGCTCGACGCCGCCGACGAACATTAACGCGATAATAACCGAAACGAAACGCTCACCGCATCAGGCCGCGTTATTATGGAGGGGGTTGCTCAAATCCCCTCTTTTCCGCATTCGGCCAAAGGGGACCCTATGCCCGAGCGTACATACAGTTTTATCGAAACACGGCTTCCTATGCCACTCATGTCCGCTACTGCCGAACCGGGCAAGCTCGACGATGCTGTAGCGCATATCGCAGCGCGTGATGCCGAACTGGGCCGCATCGCCCGAGCAGAAGCGCATTATTTCCGCGGGCAGCCCGAAAAGGCACATGCCGACGCTGCACCGTTCTTGGCCCACCCGAACCCCGCGCTGCGCGTTTCGGCGAATTTCATTTGCGCATACGCAAACCTCGCACTGGGGAAAATATGGGAATCGAAAGAGTGTCTCGCGAGCATCGCAGCAATGCGCGGCGATGAATCAATCGAGGCAACACCGGCGCTGCATGCTTCATACATACTTTTCGACGCCGCGTCGAGCGTTCTTCTCCACCTGTCAACACCTTACCCGCCGGGCACATTCGCGAAACACATCGCCGCCCTGCCCGAAGGCCTGCGCCTTTTTGCAACGTATGCACTCGCGCACCAGGCGTACTTGTTTGGCGAATACGGCCGCTGTGTGGGCATGGCCGAAATCGCGCTCATGACGAAACAGGGGCGCTACCCCATCGCGGAGCAGTTCCTTCACCTGGTCGCAGCTATGGGACAGATGAATCTAAGAGATGCCAAAGCCGCACGACGCCATTTTATGGGCGCGTGGGATATTGCCTTGGCCGACGGCCTCATTGAAGAAATCGGCGAGCACCATGGGCTTTTGCAGGGCGTACTCGAAACATGCCTGAAAGAAGACTATCCCGAGCACTACGCACGCGTAATCGACATCACCTACCGTTTCAGCGAGGGATGGCGGCGCCTGCACAATCCCGAGGCGGGCGCGCACGTAACAAGCGACCTCACTACCACCGAATTCAGTATCGCCATGCTCGCAAGCCGCGGGTGGTCGAATATTGAAATCGCCAATCATCTGGGAATATCTACCGGCACCGTGAAAAACCACCTGTCGATGGCATACGCGAAGCTCGGCATAGCAAGCCGTGCAGAACTCACGAAGTACCTGTTGCAATAACGAACGGGAATGCCGCGGCCTCACGGAATTCAAGCAGCCTAATCGCCAATCAGCGCCAAGATCGCACCACCGCATTCCCCGCCTTTCATGCTATTCCGCGCAAGCGAATCGACGCCGCCTCGCTAGAATCGGCACCTATAAGCACTCCTCGGCCAGGATCCCGCCACCACTGGGACCGTTGCGTTCCAAGCCACCCAGGTCGATTTGCGCTTGACCTTCGCCCAAATCGCACCTCTGACATTTTGCACCCCGCCTAGAACGGCATGGCTTTCGCACCATCCAGGTCGTTCTTTACCCGATTTTCGTTTAAATCCCGCCCCTAACACCTCGCATTCCATTCAAATCAGTACGGCTTTTCGCGAAAGCGCATTCCGACCCACGCGGCCCCTCCCCACCACACGCCGTCGTCGTGGCATAATCAATAAGAGAAAACGACACGAGCCCTAAGGCAAAGGAAGTCATGCAGAACATCGACCACATCGAAGTGCGCGGCGCGCGCGTGCACAATCTGAAGAACGTGAACGTGGATATTCCGCTCGGCGAGCTCGTGGGCATCGCGGGCGTATCGGGTTCAGGCAAAAGCTCGCTCGCGCTCGGCGTGCTCTATGCCGAAGGCTCGAGGCGCTACCTCGAGGCGCTTTCCACCTATACGCGCCGACGTATCGCGCAAGCTGGCAAGGCCTCAGTCGATGACGTTCGCTACGTGCCCGCTGCGCTCGCATTGCACCAGCGCCCGGCGGTGCCGGGCGTGCGTTCCACATTCGGCACTTCAAGCGAGCTTTTGAATAGCCTGCGCCTTCTGTTCTCGCGCGTCGGCAGCCACATGTGCCCGCACTGCGGCGAACATGTGCCCCCAAGCCTTAACGTAGCTGCCGAGCTGCCCATTTCGTGCCCACATTGCGGCAGCGAATTCTTCGGCCCTGGCGCCGAATCGCTCGCGTTCAACAGTGAAGGCGCCTGTCCAACCTGCAGCGGAACCGGCATCGCACGCACCGTGAACCGCGCCGCACTCGTGCCCGACGAAAGCAAAACCATCGACGAGGGCGCCGTGGTGGTATGGGGCACGCTCATGTGGGACCTCATGAAGCAGGTGTGCGGCGCCATGGGCGTGCGCACGAACGTGCCGTTTCGCGAACTCACAGACGCCGAGCGCGACATCGTCTTCAACGGGCCGGCCGAGAAGAAGCACATCCTCTACAAGGCGAAGAAGGGCGAGAACTTCGCCGAACTCGACTTCACCTACTACAATGCCGTGCGCACCGTGGAAAACTCCCTCGCCAAGGCGAAAGACGAGAAGGGCCTGCGCCGTGTGGCGAAGTATTTGACGGAAGGCCCCTGCCCCGACTGCGCTGGCACGCGCCTATCCGTGGCCGCGCGGCAACCGATCGTTCGCGGCATCAATCTGGCACAAGCAACGGAAATGACGCTCGAGGAAGCGGTGGCATGGGTCGCAGGCGTGCCTGCAAGCCTTCCCGAAGAAATGCGCCCCATGGCGAAATCGATTTGCGAATCATTCGAAAGCACGGCTCAACGCTTGCTCGAGCTCGGCTTGGGCTATTTGTCCCTCGACCGAGCAGGCGCGACCCTCTCCACCGGAGAGCGCCAGCGCGTGCAACTCGCGCGCTCGGTGCGAAATCGAACGACGGGCGTGCTGTACGTGATGGACGAGCCTTCCATCGGTTTGCACCCCGCCAACATCGACGGGCTTTTGGGCGTTATGCGCGACCTCATCGCCGACGGCAACTCGGTGGTAATGGTCGATCACGACACGCGCATCCTTCGCGCGGCCGACCATCTTGTCGAGATGGGTCCCGAAGCAGGCGCCCGCGGCGGCGCCTTGGTAGCGCAAGGCTCGGTTGAAGAAGTTGCAAACGATTCCGAATCAATTATCGGCCCCTATCTTTCGGGAGCCGCGCGCATCGCAGCCCGGCCGAAAACGCCTGCGGAACAGATGTTTGACCTGGGCCGCATCTATCTTGAGTCAAGCGGGCTTCACACCGTGAAGCCCTTCGCTATCGATATTCCCAAAGGCCGGCTCATTGCCGTGACGGGTGTATCGGGCTCGGGCAAAACAACGCTCGTGCTCGAAACGCTCATTCCCGCGCTTGCCGCGACGGCGGCAGGCCAAACGCTTCCCGAGCACGTCACCGCAATTGAGGCCGAGGGCATTCGCCGCGCGAACCTCATCGACGCCACCCCCATCGGCATCAACGTGCGCTCGACGGTCGCCACGTATTGTGGCGCGCTCGACGATGTGCGCCGCGCATACGCGCGCACCGATTCCGCGAAAGCGGCGGGGCTGAAGATGGGCGATTTCTCATACAACACGGGAAGCCTTCGCTGCGCGACATGCGACGGCACGGGCCAAATCTCACTCGACGTGCAATTCCTGCCCGACGTCGACATCGCCTGCCCCGACTGCCGCGGATCGCGCTATGGCACTGCTGCCGGGGAAATTCGCCGACCCGAGAAAGGCGCCCACGAAAGCCAAGCGCTCAGCTTGCCGCAGCTGCTTGCGCTTTCCGTCGACGAGGCCCTTCCGCATGTGGCCGACGTCAAGAAGGCGCACGAAAAGCTGCAAACCCTGCATGACCTGGGCTTGGGGTATCTCACGCTCGGCGAGGCCACGCCCGCGCTTTCAGGCGGCGAGGCGCAGCGTTTGAAGCTCGCAAGCGAGATGGGCCGCGGACAAGCCGATGCCGTGTTCGTGTTCGACGAACCAACCATCGGCTTGCACCCGCGCGACGTGGAAACGCTTCTCGGCGTATTCCAACGCCTCGTTGAGCGGGGCGCTACCGTGGTGGTGGTCGAACACGACCTCGATTTCATCGCGAACGCCGATTACGTGATCGATATGGGTCCGCAGGGTGGCAAGGCGGGTGGACGCATCGTGGCATGCGGCACGCCCGAGGAAATCGCCGCAAACCAGGAAAGCGTCACGGGGCGTTACTTAGAAATCTAGAGTGCAGCCGCCGCGACAACCCCTTTGACAAAGCTTGGCGATTCGCAGAATCTTTTTCAACCCTTCCGATTGCGCGTTTCTTCGCAGCAGGCATGCTAAAATCGAGGGAAAAGAACAGCTTCGCGCTATCGCGGCTGAACAAATACTTTCCAGCGCGGCGCCACGCTGGCCTGCTCGTAGCATCAACTGCGAGCAGGGTCGATCGGGCCAAAGCGGAAACCACATCGGATCTTCCGCCAAAAGCCCTTCCACCGCGATAACGAGCACTTGGAGGTCACAAATTGGTTCGAATCATCACCGACTCAACCTCGTCCATTCCCCAGGACATTCGTGCCGAGCTCGGCATCGAAGCTGCCTCGCTCATAATCAATAGGAATGGCGAAGAGCTCGTCGAATCGGAAACCGACCTCGATGCCTTCTATAAAGATATCTACGAAATGGCCGACAATATTCCCACCTCGAGCCAGCCGCCGTTGGGCAAGGTTCGCGAGGCAGTAGAAAGCATTGCGAAAACGGGCGACGAGGTGCTGGGCATTTTCATTAGCAGCAAAATGTCGGGCACATTCGAAAGCTTCGTCCATACGGCAAAAGAGGTCAAAAACGATCTTCCCAACTTTCGTTTTGCCGCCATCGACAGCATGACCAATTGCATGGAGATGGGCTGGCCGGTTATCGCCGCCGCGAAAGCCGCCAAAACGGGCGCCAGCCTCGTCGACTGCATTCAGGCGGCAAACACAAGCCTGCATTCCACGCGATTCGTGTTCGCCCCCGAATCGCTGCTGTTCTTGCAGAAAGGCGGCCGCATCGGCAAAGCCGCCGCGCTCATCGGCAACATGATTAGTCTCACGCCCGTGCTTACCGTAAACAACGGCGAAGCGAGCACCTTCTCGAAGTGTCGAACGCAGAAAAAAGCTCTCGCGAAAATGCTCCAGGTGCTCGACGAAGATACGGCGCCAAGCGGCCTTAAGAATCTCGTCGTCCATTACATTGGTAGCAAAGCGCCGGCTATGCAATGGGCCGAAGAGAAAGTGGCACCGCTTATCGGGTTCATGCCCCGCGTTGTGCCGGCGAGCCCTGTCATTGGCGTGCACGTTGGCCCCGCCATGGGCATAGCGTATGAATGCAACGCTCCCATTCCGAACAAGTTTCACAACAGCGAACCGGAAATCATCGTATGCTAGCAATCGCGCCGCGTAAATGCGGCGCGATTTTTCTATCGGCAGTTGATGGGTGCGCCGGCTGCGCACAAAACAGCCCCGAACGATTCCTGGACAGACTAGAGGTGTCCAGGACGGCTAAGGCTCGGCCAATAGGCTTGCCCCCTAGTTGCGGTTTTTCACCTTGATAAGGACTTTTTATTTCGCCCCAGAACAAATGCGACCAAGAAGAAAACGAGCAAGACGCCCCGCAAGATAGAAAGCCGACATTGAATGGCACAGGGAGGTCCAGAAAGCATCAGCCCGCACCGACAGCAACGAATACGAAGGAGTGCGCGATTCCGGCCCAATCGAGCGGAAGAGCCATCGAACCGATTGAAAAGCGAGCGATGCGTTGAATGCCCGCCGCCGAAACTCATCGGCGAATTGCGCCAGGCAATGATCGGCAGCTATCGACCGATGGCAGAAAACCGCACAATGGGGCCTCATTGCAGCGATTGCAGCTCATTTTGTCAAAATACGCCACCATGGGGCCCCTCGGCGCCGCAACGAAGCGCCCCCGGAGAAAATCTTGGAACAAACAAAGCACGCCTGAA
>OKRW01000377.1_pt1 | contig 44834 bp, 34 predicted proteins | sample 1601151 | NCBI WGS metagenome assembly OKRW01 (sample SAMEA3541471, study PRJEB24748) | human gut metagenome | biome: human gut; feature: human-associated habitat; material: faeces | place: China | collected 2012 | reverse complement strand
CGTTGGTAGTGGCGGCTTGCCATTTTCTCATCATGTGGACCGATTCGGTTCCCGTGATGTGCATTCTCGCCTACATCGCAGGTTTCTTCAAACTCTGCGGCACCTTCGAGTGTATGAGTACCATCCAGCTATGGATGACCTCCAAGCGCGATTTTACCATCTTCTTCCCCCTGCTCTACTGCATCGTGCTGGGAAATATGTTCCTCTCGCCTTGGGTTACCGAACACCTTATTTATATATACCAGGATTGGCGCATCATCAACTGGACGATGACAGGCGCCCTGCTGCTGGTAGCACTCATCGTGTATGTCACCACCCACGACTTCCGCTTCATGAAGCCCCTGCCCTTCATCAGCCTCGATTATCTGGGGTGCATTCTCTGGTCGGCATGGATGCTGGAGTTCATCTTCTTCTTCACCTACGGCGAGCATTACAACTGGCTCGATTCGAAGATCATGCAGATGGATGTGCTGCTCTTCATCATAACCGGCTATTTCTGCATCCAGCGCATGCTTCACATCCGTCACCCTTACATCGCCCCAGCGGCATGGAAGTATAAACGGCTCATCCCGCTACTCATCCTCTTCGCCTTCGTAGAGTTCATGGGCAGTACGCCAAAGGTGCTGCAGACTGCCTTTACGGACGGCGTGCTTCATTTCGGCACGTTTACCACCAATGTGCTCAACTTCGCAGAATGGGTGGGGACCATCGCCGGATGCCTCTTCTGCCTGTTCTGGTGCAAGGTGCTCCATCAGAAATATACCCGACTGCTCACGATAGGCGTGGCAACGATGGTATGTTATCCCGTAATGATGTATTTCCTCATCGACCCGGGACTCAACATCGAGGCACTCTATCTGCCCATCTTCCTCAGAAGCATCGGCAACGCCATCTTCTTCTGCATGTTGACCATCTACCTGGAAGAGCTGATGCCGTTTGAGCATTTCTTCATGGGACTGACGATGGCAGGCATCATCCGCAACGGCCCTGTTTCGGCGATGTGCTCCGGACTCTACAGCTACGGACTTCGCCATCAGATGGCAGAAAACATGTCGCGCGGACTGCCTTATGATGCCGGCAACCTGCTGATGATCAGCATCCGCGAGCTCTACGGACTAACCTGTCTCATCGGCATCGGCGTGCTCATCATCTTCCTGCTCTGGGACATTCAGCCTATCCGCAGCACCCTGAAGAAGATGCCTGCCTGGAACTTTGTGGGAAGGAAAATGAAGAAAAATCTTGCATAATACAGAGATTTATGCTAACTTTGCAAACAAAAAAAGTTAGCAACATGACAAAGAAAGGTAAACATACCGTATTATTCATCTGCCTGGGCAACATCTGCCGCTCTCCGGCAGCCGAGGGAATCATGAAGAGTCTTGTAGAAAAAGCGGGGCTTCAGGATGAGTTTGAAATAGATTCTGCGGGCATCGGGAGCTGGCACATAGGTCAGTTGCCCGACAGCCGCATGCGCAAATGCGGCGCCGAGCATGGCTACAATTTCAACAGCCATGCCCGCCAGTTCCAGAAGTCAGACTTCGCCCGTTTCGAAACCATCGTGGTAATGGACAACGAAAACTACCGTGCCATTACCTCCATGGCTTCTTCAGAGTCTGATAGGAAGAAAGTAGTGCGCATGGCCGATTTCCTGACCCACCATCGTGAATACACCACCGTTCCCGATCCGTATTATGGCGACTATAGCGACTTCGAGCTCGTCATCACGCTTCTCGAAGATGCCTGCCAGGAATTGCTGGACAGCATTATCGGGAAAGGGTAAAAACAGATAAAACAAAAAGGGATGAATCATCAAAATATCAGATTGATGACTCATCCCTTTTTTCAATTTAAAATATTTATACCGTAATCTCGCCCGAGCCATAGCAACGATGATGATGCTCATCATAAACTACACAGAACTGGCCGGGAGCCACACCATGAATCGCCTCTTCTGAATGAATCATCCAGCGGCCGTCTTCCAGTTTTTCTATCGTAGCAGGATGATACTCCGGCGTATGACGAATCTTGAAAGTCACCTTCTGCATAGCTACCTCGCGCGTAAGAAAATGGAAATCATGGAGAGGAAAATCCTTCTTGTAGGCCGACTGCGGATCATAACCATGACTCACATACAGGATGTTGTTCTCTACATCCTTCTTAATCACGAACCAGGGACCGCCGCCAAAGCCCAAGCCCTTGCGCTGGCCGATGGTATGAAACCACAAACCCTTGTGCTCGCCTATGCGCTTGCCCGTCTCCATCTCTATGACATCGCCCGGTTTCTCGCCCAGATAACGGCGGATATAATCATTATAATTTATCTGTCCCAGGAAGCAGATTCCCTGGCTGTCCTTGCGCTTGGCATTTATCAGATGCTCCTCTTCGGCTATCTCGCGAACCTCATTCTTAATATGATGGCCGATAGGGAAAATCGCTTTTTTCAATTGCCAGCTCTCTATCTGAGCCAGGAAATCGGTCTGGTCTTTTACAGGATCAGGACTCGTGACAAGCCATTTATCGCCATTTTCATCCGTTTCGGTCTGCGCATAATGCCCCGTGGCGATAAGGTCGTAGTTGTGACCCATCTTCTCATCGAAGGCACCAAACTTAATCAGGCGGTTGCACATCACGTCCGGATTAGGCGTAAAACCCGCCTTCACCTTCTCCATCGTATAACGGGTTACCTCGTTCCAATATTCATGATGGCAGTCAACCACTTGCAGCTTGCACCCATACTTTCTAGCCACAGCCGTAGCCATCTCCAGGTCCTCCTCCGAAGAGCAGTCCCACTCCTCTTTCTCCTCAGGACCAATCTTGATGTAGAAGCAATCAGGATGCAGGCCCAGCTGGGCAAACTCCCAAACCACAACCGAACTGTCGACGCCCCCCGAAAGGAGCACGGCAATTCTCTTATCTTTTATTTCGTCAATATTCAGCATATTCTTTCCTGTTTATAATAATCCGGTTGCAAAATTACGAAAAAAAACTGATATAATGAGCAAAGAAAGGGCTAGAAATGCATGAGAAAGAGAAAAGAAAAGCCCGCAAAGCCTATTTTCGCTATAGAAAACACTTATAGCCGTATTCATAGCTTTTAAACATAAAACGAGTTTTGCTTTCGTTTTTATCTATACCTTTGCAATCGATTTCAGAAATCGATAAGAAAGAATGTTTTTGAAAATTCAGTATTTACATTAATAGATAAAGAAAAATGGAGATTTTAAAAAATCTATTTTATGGCTTCCCAGACCTTTGGGGAGGCGGAGTAGCCCACTCTGTGATGATTCTTTCGCTGGTCATCGCCTTGGGTTTGTGTTTAGGTAAGCTCAGAGTAAAAGGTGTTTCCCTGGGCTTGGCTTGGATTCTGTTCATCGGTCTTATCTTTGGACATTTCTCTCTCAACCTTGACGAGCATCTGCTCCACTTTCTCAAGGAATTTGGCTTGATCCTCTTTGTCTACTCTATCGGTCTGGAGGTAGGTCCGGGCTTCTTCGCTTCGTTCAAGAACGGCGGCAAGAGTCTCAACCTGCTCAGCATGATCGTTGTGGCCCTGAGTATCATTACTACCTTAGTCATCTTCTCATTTTCGGGAACATCCATCACCTCTATGGCAGGTATCCTTTCGGGTGCCGTAACCAACACTCCTGGATTGGGTGCAGCCCAGCAGGCATTCAGCGACCTGCGCCACATCGACGCCCCATCCATCGCAGCCGGCTATGCCATCGCCTATCCTATGGGTGTGCTCGGCGTTATCCTCAGCTTCATTATATTAAGGTTCGCGCTACGCGTAGACAAGCAGAAGGAAGAGGATGAAGCTAAGCGAGGCAAGGGACATCTTGAGGCGATGACCCTGAACACCTTCGCCGTAAAGGTTTCTAACCAGATGGTTTTCAAAGATACCGTCAAGCAGATCCGCTATCTTCTGAAGCGCGACTTCATGGTTTCCAAGATTATCCGTAACAACGGCGAACGCCAGGACGAGGTGGTTAACGGACAGACCGTGATAGAAGAGGGCGACATTCTGCAGATTGTGGCTCATCCTACCGTAGAAGAACCTATCATCGCCCTGCTCGGCGAGAAGGTTGACGTAAAGGACGAGGAATTCAGCAGCGAGCTCATCAACCGCCGAATTCTGATTACCAAACCGGGTATCAACGGAAAGAGCATCAGCCAGTTGCAGATTAGAAGCAACCTTGGCGCCAACATTACCCGCGTAAACAGAAATGGTGTAGACCTCATCGCAACCCCAGACCTGAAACTCCAGTTGGGCGACCGCGTAACCGTAGTGGGCAAGGAGCTCGCCATCGCTCATACCGAGAAGGTGCTGGGTAACCAGATGAAGCGTCTGAACTACCCTAACCTCATCCCAATCTTCCTGGGCATCATGCTGGGTTGTATCGTAGCCAACATTCCGTTCTTCATCCCAGGCATCAACGAGAATCTGCGTCTCGGACTTACCGGCGGCCCATTGGTAGTAGCCATTCTGATAGGTTATTTCGGACCGAAATACAACCTCGTTACCTACAATACCATTTCAGCCAACCTGATGCTGCGCGAAATCGGCATCTGCATCTTCCTGGCTTGCGTGGGTCTCGGCACAGGCGAACAGTTTATCCAGACCGTAGCATCAGAAAGCGGACTGACCTGGATACTCTACGGCATCGCCATCACCATGATACCAATCATTCTGGGCGGCATCATCGGCAAGTTCGTGTTCCACATCAATTATTATACATTACTCGGCGTATTGGCAGGTGCCAACACCAACCCTTCTGCCCTGGCTTACGTACGTGAGCAGACTTCGGCTGATGCGCCAACAGTAGGCTATGCGAATGTATATCCATTCGCCATGTTCCTCAGAATTGTAACCATTCAGATTATTATTTTTGTATTCGGATAAACATATATGACAGAAAAAGAATTGAAAACCTGCGCTTGCGTAGAGGATAACTGCAACTGCAAGGAAATAGCAGAATCAGAACTCAGAAGAAAACTCGACTTATTATTACGTACCGGTAGCATTCTCATGGAGAGTGCTGCCGACACATCCCGCATCATGCGAACCATGAAGCGTGCAGCAGCTTTCCTCGGTCTCGACGAGCGATACATGCACCTTTACATCAACTGGAACGTGCTGATGGTAAACTATAGCGACGAGGAGCATTCCTTCTCCAAGTTCCAGAGATGCGAGAAGCACGGTATCAACCTCACCTCTATTTCCCAGGTAAGTAAGCTCACCTGGAAGGCCATCAAGGATAACTATTCGCTCGAACAGTATGAGCAGGCTCTGAACGACATCAAGACCACCCCGCGCAGTTTCACCCCTTGGCAGGTAGCCATCGGCGGCGGTTTTGCCTGCGGCGGATTCTGCATCCAGTTCGGTTGCGACTGGCCAGCCTTCTTCTTCTGTTCGCTTGCAGCCATTCTGGGTTTCCGCCTGAGAATGTTCCTGCCAACCAAGGGCTGCAACAACTATGTAGCCATCGGCATTTCGGCCTTCGTAGCCACTCTGATAGCCTGGTTGACCTCATTCCTTTCGCTCAACCCATCTATTGCCGAAGCGCTTCCAGCCTTCATGCATTCAGATACCCCTTGGCATCCGCTGATGGCGTGTGCCCTCTTCATCGTGCCGGGAGTTCCACTCATCAACTTTGTAAGCGATATGCTCGACGGATATATTGAGGTGGGAATGGTTCGTGCCCTGAACACCCTGCTGATGCTCTTCGCGATGGCGTTCGGTATCGCCTTCGCTATCCAGGTTTGCCATATCGACAACTTTGTGAAGGATCTTACGATGACTCCTCATCACGAATACTGGGAGTTTGCCATCGCAGCAGCCGTATCGGCCATGGGCTTCTCTACCATCTTCAGCATACCTCGCCGTCTGTTGCCGGTTGTAGCTGTGGGCGGTATCATCGCCGTTTGCTTCCGCAATTTCGTCAATCTGGGTCCATCTAACGGCAACATCGGTCTCGACATGGGTCTGAGCATCGGTTCGCTTGCCGGTTCTGCGCTCATCAGCATCATCGTGATCAAGGCGCGCCATTGGTTCCATACCCCTCACCAATGCATCACCATTCCTAGCGTTATCCCAATGGTACCGGGAGTTCTGATGTATCGCGCCCTGTTCGCCTTCATCGACATGCATGGCGTGGTAGGCGAAGTAACCGTAGGTATGAACAACCTCATCAAGGCTTCGCTCGCCATCATCTGCATCGCCCTTGGTGTGGCAATTCCAAACGTATTCTTCCGCCGCTTCATCGCCGACAACCGCAAGCGCAAGCTGCTTGCCATGCTGGTAGAAAGAAAGAAGAAGAATGGCGAATTCGTAGATTTGCACGAAGTAGAAATCAAATAATCATCTGGTTGGAAATCTGATTTTCATCGGATGATAACCGGATAAAAAGAAGTAGAGATGCGATAAAACACCATTTTATTCTTCAAAAAAAGAGGATATTAAAATAAATGTTTTATCTTTGCACCCAAATTTAGCTATCGGTTATTTCTATAGCCGATAGCTTCAATAAAGGAACAATATGGAAATACGACAACTGAAATATTTCTTGAAGGTAGCCGAGACGCTCAACTTCTCAGAAGCTTCGCGCAAGTTATACATCACCCAGAGCACCCTCTCACAGCAGATTTCGCATCTGGAACAGGAGATAGGTCTGCCCCTCTTCGAGCGCAATTCTCATGAGGTTTACCTCACAGAGGCGGGCAAGGAATTGAGACCTTACGCCCAAAACGCGGTCAATTCTGCCGAAGCCTGTGTAGACCACATGAACGATCTGAAGGAAATGCTTACAGGCGAACTGAACATCGGCGTAACGTTCTCCTTCAGCAACATCATGTCCGAGACGCTCATCGCCTTTCTCCACGCCTATCCTCATGTAAAGCTCAACATCCAATACCGCACCATGCTGGAACTGATGGACGGACTGAAGAAGCGAGAACTCGACCTCGTTCTGGCTTTCAAGCCTCTGAAGAACGAAAAGGCGGTAGACAGCCGAGCTATTTTCAGCAACCGTCTTGCCGCCATCGTGAACGTGAATCATCCGCTGGCGCGCCTTTCATCGGTCAAGCTTTCCGATCTGGAGCGTTACGACCTCATCCTTCCTTGCAAGGGTCTGCAGGCACGCAACGCCTTTGATCACATGGTAGAGGGCAAAGATTTGAACTACAAGATTATGGTAGAGGTGAATAATGTAAACATCATCTTCGACCTTCTGAGCCGCAGCAATCTGGTGACCATTCTCTCCGAATCGACCACCATTCTGCAGAACGGCATGAAGGCGATTCCTATCGATGCTGCAGACAACGAAATGGATGGCTGCATCCACATTCTGAAAGATGCTTACATGAAAAACTCAGCCCAGGAGTTTATCCGCATGCTGAGCCAGAGCACCAGCATCCTCGCCAACTTTGCCCTGAAGGATATCCTGAGATAATCATCTTAACGCCTGGTGGCTTGCGAGCCTATTTGCTTGCGGCTAGAACAGATAAAAAAAATCCTCGTTCGAGTTCTTTTTCGAGCGAGGATTTTTTCTTCTTACCTTTATGGGGACCAGCGATGGAATCGCTGGGAACGGGAACCAGAGGGATGACACGCAACCCCGCTAGGCTTTTTTTACCTTTTTACCCTTTTACTTTTTTACCTTTAAACAACCTTTTTACCCTTTCTTTCTTGCGATGATAATCGTTACGCCAGCCAGGATAGCGAGGATGCCTATCGCCAGCTGCAGAGAGAAGCTCTCGCCGAAGACGCATACGCCGATGATGACGGCTGTTACTGGCTCCAGGGCTCCCATGATGGCGGCTGGCGTGCTGCCGATAAGATTGATGGAGATGGTCATGAAGAAAAGCGACAATACCGTTGGCAACAAAGCCAGCTGGGCAGCACAGAGCCATTGTTTAGGCGTTTGAAGCATCTGTATCGGCTCGCCCGCAATAAACGAATAGATGAGCATCGTGATGAGTCCGAACACCAGAATGTAGAAGGTGAACTTGATGTTCGACATGCCCGGATTCTTCCATTGGTTGATGGAGATGATGTAAAGGGCATAAAGCAGGGATGAACACATGACGAGGGCAAAACCCGCCGTGCTCAACTTATCGTTTCCATCGCCCTGATAGAGCAATCCTACTCCCGATACCGCCAGAAGAATGGCAAGCGAGGTAGACCACGTTACCTTCTCGTGGAAGAAGACCGTCATCAGGATGGCTGTCATAATAGGATAAACGAAGAGGATGGTGCTGGCAATACCTGCCGCCATATAATGGAAACTGACATAAAGCGTAGCTGATGAGAGCGAAAACATGCAGCCCAGCACGCCAAGACGAATCAGATGTCCCCACTTCACCTTGAAACTCTCCTTGCGAAACAGCATCACCACGGCAAACATCAGTACCGCCAAGAGATAACGATAGATGAGTACAGAACTGGAATTGAATCCGTCGCCATAGAGTTCGAGCGTGCCCAAAGGATTGGTACCATAACATACTGCGGCAACAATACCCGCCGCAAAGCCTTTAACTTTATTACTGCTTGTCATTAGATTAAATACTATTTTTTTCTTATACTTCTTGTTATCTATCTATTTCGGGCTACAAAGTTACAGCAAATATTCGAGATAAGCTAACAAAATCGTATAAATATATTGTAATATCTGAGAAAAAACGCTCTTTTCTTGTGCTTTACGAAAATAAATTGTACCTTTGCAATATCTTTGAAAAAAGATAATCAGATGAAACATTAAAAACTAAACAAAAGAATTAATAACAATGGAACAGATTAAGAATGATCAGCTCACACTTGAGATTTCATCTCTCGGAGCAGAACTTCAGAGCATCAAGGATGCTAATGGTAATGAATATCTCTGGGATGGCGACGAGAAATACTGGAACCGCCACTCTCCTATCCTCTTCCCTATCGTATGCGGATTGTGGAAAGACACTTATCGCACAGAGGGTAAGGAGTATCACCTTCCTCGCCATGGTTTCGCACGCGATACAGAGTTCAAACTCGTTGGCAAGACTGCCGACCGCCTCACCTTCGCGCTCATCGACAACGAAGAGACTCAGAAGAACTATCCTTACCACTTCAACCTTGCCATTTCTTACCGCCTGCAGGGCAACGAGATTCATGTCATCTGGCACGTAGAGAATACCGACGACAAGGAAATCTTCTTCCAGCTTGGCGGTCACCCAGCATTCATGGTTCCTGGCTGCAAGAAGGGCGAAGAAATGAAGGCTACCCTGAAACTCGACAACGAGGCTCCTGTTCGTCTCTATGGTAACGTAGGCGGATGCATCGACCGTCAGGCTAAGGAAAACGTAGAAACCGACAAGGGTATCTGGGAAGTAAACGAGGAGACTTTCGCAGAAGATGCTGTTATCTTCGACAAGAGTCAGGTTAAGCAGGTGAGCATTCTCAACGAGCAGGGCGAACCTCATGTAACCCTCGAGTTCAAGACTCCAGCCGTAGGTATCTGGAACCCAACAGGCAAGCACGCTCCATTCCTCTGCATCGAGCCATGGTATGGTTTGAGCGACTGGGCTGAATATGATGGCGAGTTTAAGGACAAGTATCTGATGAACCGTCTACAGCCAGGTGCAAGTTTCATGAGTGAGTATATCATCAGAATTGAGAAATAATGGAAGAAAAAGACAATTTGCAACTCCCCGAGAACGCATTCCGCGAATTGAAAGACGGGGAGGATTATAAGCCGCTGATGTCGCCTGACAAGGTTTATCCTGAGGTGAACGGATGGTCAGTTACATGGGGAATCGTGATGGCAGTCATCTTCTCTGCCGCCGCAGCTTATCTGGGCTTGAAGGTGGGTCAGGTGTTCGAAGCAGCCATCCCTATCGCCATCATCGCCGTGGGCGTAAGTACCGCTACCAAGCGTAGCAAGGCGCTGGGCGAGAATGTCATCATCCAGAGCATCGGAGCCTGTTCGGGTGCTGTGGTGGCAGGAGCCATCTTTACCCTGCCAGCCATCTACATCCTGCAGGCTAAATATCCGGAGATGACTACTTCGTTTATGAAGATCTTCATGGCTTCTGCCCTGGGAGGAGTGTTGGGAATCCTTTTCCTTATTCCTTTCCGCAAGTACTTCGTAAGCGATATGCACGGCAAGTATCCGTTCCCTGAGGCCACGGCTACCACGCAGGTACTGGTGAGCGGAGCCAAGGGAGGCGACCAGGCTAAGCCGCTGCTCATAGCCGGACTGGTGGGTGGTCTTTACGACTTTATCGTAGCCAGTCTGGGATGGTGGAACGAGAATTTCACATCGCGTGTGGTAAGTCTGGGATGCGACCTGGCTGACAAGGCTAAACTCGTATTCAAGGTAAACACAGGTGCTGCCGTATTAGGTCTGGGTTACATCATCGGTCTGAAGTATGCCTTCTTCACCTGTCTGGGTTCGCTCGTAGTATGGTGGCTGATTGTTCCGGGCATGAGCGTTATCTTCCATGATAGCGTGCTGAGCGCCTGGGATCCTAGCATCGTGAAGACCGTGGGTGCGATGAGTCCGGAGGAAATCTTCCGTGCCTACGCCCGCAGCATCGGTATCGGCGGTATCGCCATGGCAGGAATCATCGGCATCATCAAGAGCTGGGGCATTATCAAGAGTGCCGTAGGTCTGGCTGCCAAGGAGCTGAAGGGCAAGAGCGATGTGGATGAGAACGTGAAGCGCACCCAGCGCGACATCTCTTTCAAGATTATCGCTATCGGTTCGCTTGTTACCATCCTCGTAACCTTCCTCTTCTTCTGGTTTGGCGTGATGGAGGGCAACCTTCTCTTCGCCATTATCGCCATTCTGCTCGTGGCTGCCATCGCCTTCCTCTTTACTACCGTAGCGGCTAATGCCATCGCTATCGTGGGTTCAAACCCTGTTTCGGGAATGACCCTGATGACGCTCATCTTCGCCTCTGTGGTGATGGTGGCTGTAGGCCTGAAAGGTCCTGGCGGCATGCTGGCTGCCCTGATTATGGGTGGTGTGGTTTGTACAGCCCTCTCGGTAGCAGGTTCGTTTATTACCGACCTGAAGATTGGTTACTGGCTGGGAACAACTCCTAAGAAACAGGAGGGATGGAAATTCCTCGGTACCCTGGTGAGTGCGGCTACCGTGGGCGGTGTGATGATGCTGCTCAACGAGACTTACGGTTTCGCATCGGGTTCGCTTGCAGCTCCTCAGGCTAATGCTATGGCTGCGGTTATCGACCCTTTGATGAATGGTGTGGGAGCTCCTTGGGTGCTCTATGGCATCGGAGCCGTGATAGCCATCGTGCTGACTTATTTCAAGATTCCTGCCCTAGCTTTCGCTCTGGGTATGTTTATTCCGCTGGAACTGAACGTTCCTCTGCTCGTGGGTGGAGCCATCAACTGGTATGTCACTTCGCGCAGCAAGGATGCCAAGGTGAACAGCGAACGTGGTGAGAAGGGAACGCTCATCGCCAGCGGCTTCATCGCCGGTGGAGCCCTGATGGGTGTGGTTAGCGCCCTCCTGAAGTTTGGCGGCATCGAGGTAAGTATCGCCGACAGCTGGTGGGTTAATCCGATGTCTGAGGTTTGTTCGCTTCTGGCTTACATCTGCCTCATCGGTTTCTTTATCAGAGCCACAAAGAAATAAAGAATAGGCTTTTTACAAATAAGACAATCGCCTGGATGCATCTGAGCACCCAGGCGATTTTTTATTCTATCCGAATATTTTTTCTATCCTACGATTCCGCAGCTACGAAATCCATCGGCTTGACGCCAAACTGCTTCTGGAAGCACTTGGCAAAATAGCTAGGACTGCTGAAACCTACCATATAGCTGATTTCGCTGATGCGGTAGTTTCCTTCTTTCAGGAGCTTTGCGCCCTTCTTAAGTTTCACGAGCTGGATCATCTCGTTTGGCGTAACATCGGCAAGACCGCGAATCTTATTAAAGAGCGAAGAGCGGCTTATGCCCATCTTCTCAGCAAGGAACGCCACGTTGAGTTCCGGATTCGCCACATTCTCTTCGATGATGCGAGACATTCGTTCCAGGAACGCATTATCAACCTGAGTTGGAGCAATCTCTGCTATCGGCTCAAGCGGAGTATGAGAGAACTTACTTCTCAACAGACGGCGCATCTCAAGAAGCTGTCTTACGCTTGCCTCAAGATACTTCATCGAGAACGGCTTTTCTATGTAGACATCGGCTCCACAGTTCATACTCTCCGTCTTCGCCGCATCATCGGTTTTTGCTGTGAGCATCACGAACGGGAGATGAGAATATTCAGAATTTTCACGCACCCTACGGCAGAACTCCGGACCGTCCATCTCCGGCATCATCCAGTCGCTTATGATGAGCGAAACCGGATGTTTCTCCAGTTTACGGAGCGCATCCTTTCCGTTGTCGGCGGTATAAACCGTATACATCTTTTCGAAATGAGCCTTCACAAACTGGCGCATGTCTTCATCATCATCCACAATCAGCATCGTCGGTTTTGCCGGTTCACGAAGCGGACTGGCAACAGCAACGCCTGCTTTTTGAGAACCTTGCTCAACTGAAGTTTCATCTGTCAGCAGATTTTCCTCAGCAACAGTTTCTTCTTCCTTCACCATTTCGTCTGCCTTCTCTACCACAGCATCCATCTGGTTGAGCGGCAAGGTTACGATAAAGGTAGATCCCTTACCTACTGCAGATTCTACTTCAACCATACCATGATGAGCCCCAACGAGATTCTTCACGATGTTGAGACCGATTCCGGTTCCCGGTTTGTTGTCGCGTGCCTGATAGAAAACTCCGAAGATTTTCTCCTTTTCGTCAGGACTGATTCCCAATCCGTTGTCTTCCACCTCTATGCGGAAATGGTTTCCATCCTCCAGCAAGCGGCAGGACAAGCGTACATAATCCTCGGTATATTTCAAGGCGTTGGTCATCAGATTGCTGATAACCTTGGTAATGGCCTCCTGATCAATCATCGCCACGAGCTCATCGGCTGGATAATCTACATCAAGACGAATGCTTTTCTGCTCGAAGGTAGGAGCAAAGCGCTCTGCCACAGCATGCATCAGCTTCGAAATGTTGTTCAAACGGAAATGAACCTGCATGCCCTTCTGCTGCACTTTGTTGAAATCGAGCAGCTGATTAACTAGCAGGAGCAACCGCTGGGCATTACGGTCGATAACAGAAAGCGTCTGCGTGATAGTCTCACCATCGGAAAGTTTTCCGGAAACCTGTTTCCAATGCTCTTTCAGACTCTCCAAAGGTCCGATGATAAGCGTTACCGGCGTACGGATTTCATGGGCTATCATCGTGAAGAACTGCAGGCGGGCATCTCTCATCTCCTGATCCTGCTTGAGTTCCAACTGGTCGAGTTCTTCCTGATGACGGAGTTTCTCACGTTTCAACCGGCTCTGCATGAACCAGTAGATTGCGTAACCGATGAGCAGAAGATACAGAATCTTGGCTGGCAGAGACCTATGCTGATATGGGCATCAAGGGATTCAAGGTGGATTTCATGGACCGCGACGACCAGACCGCCATCGAAATGGTGGAACGCCTGGCTGCCTGCACAGCCAAGCATCATCTCATCCTCGACCTGCACGGCATCTACAAACCGGTAGATCTGAACCGCACCTATCCTAACATCCTCAACTACGAGAGTGTTTTCGGTATGGAAGAGTGCCGCTGGACGGAAGCCAAGAATGATATGCCACTCTATGATGTCACCTTCCCATACATCAGAATGATGGCAGGACAGGTGGATTTCACACCGGGAGCGATGAGAAACGGAACCCGAGACAACTGGAAGGCTATCTACACCAAACCGATTTCGATGGGAACCCGATGCCACCAGGCTGCCTGCTACATCGTACAGGACAGTCCGTTTACGATGCTCGCCGACACCCCTACCAACTATGAGGCTGATGAGCCATACACCCGATACATTGCTTCATTGCCAGTAGTCTTCGACAAGACCATCGTGCCACAGGGCGAAATCGGAAAGTATATCGTTACCGCCAGGAAGAAGGGCAACGACTGGTATGTAGGCGGTCAGAGCAACTGGGATGAGCGCACGCTCACCCTAAAGTTTGATTTTCTCCCAAATGGAGATTACGAAGCAATCGTATTGAAGGATGGCATCAATGCCAACCACGATGCCGAGGATTACAAGATAGAGGACTCCATTATCAATCAGAAATCGGAAATGAAGATTCATCTTGCTTCTGGCGGAGGATTCGTCATTAAACTCATTAAGAAATAAATATTTAGAAAAGAAGTTCATATGGTTAGTAAAAATATAATTGTAACACTATTCGTAACTGCAGCTGCGGCAGCACCTGAGACAGGTGCTGCCCAGAAAGCTGCTTACAACACTCCGGGAGCAGGCAACCCAATCCTGCCTGGCTATTTTGCCGACCCAACCATCAAGAAGTTTGGTGACACCTATTATATATATGCTACTACCGATGGTAGCGGAGCCGGTTTCGGACCGGCACAGCTCTGGTGCAGCAAGGATTTCAAGAACTGGACCCTGATGCCGATGAACTGGCCGGACAGCCACTGGATCTGGGCACCAGACGTGATGAAGAACGAAGCCGACGGCAAGTATTACTATCTCTACTGCCAGCCTTGCAAGCTCCATCTGGGTGTGGGTGATACACCTCGCGGTCCTTGGAAGAATGTGCTGGGCGAGAGCGAAGCCGTGCTCGTATCGGATAGATTCGTAAAGAATGCCATCACCCTGGATGGCCAGACCTTCCGAGATGATGATGGTTCGGTCTATATGTATTGGGGCACCTGGGGCATCTACAAGGGCTTCGGTTGCGGAGCAGGTAAGCTGAATCCTGACATGAAATCATTCAGCGAAACCAAGCTCATCCCGAACACCGAGGTTACTCACTTTTTCGAAGCTCCTTTCGTCTTCAAGCGCAACGGCATCTACTACTTCCTCTACTCCTGCGAGCATTGCGAGGATGCCAGCTACCGCGTAGATTACGCCACAGCCAAGAGTCCGCTCGGTCCTTACACCTACCACGGCACTATCCTCAAGACCAATGCCGACGGAAGCGTTCACGGTCCGGGACACAACAGCGTGCTGCAGGAAGGCGACAACTACTACATCGTATATCATCGCCACGACAATCCGCATTCCAACCGTGGATTCCATCGTCAGGTGGCAATCGATAAACTCGAATTCAATGCAGACGGTACCATCAAGGAGGTCATTCCAACCCACAAAGGTCTCGATCTAAAACCGGAGATGAAGGTGGCTAAGAACCTCGCCTTCGGTGCCAAGGTTACAGCTTCCTCTTATTACGACAACGATTTCCGTCCGGAATATGCGGTTGATGACAACAACGGCACACTCTGGCGCCCTCGCACCACCGGACCAGCCTGGATTCAGATTGACCTGGGCAAGAAGCAGAGCATCAAGAGCATCTGGACTCAGTTTGAATACGGAACACAGTTCTATCAGTATCTCATCGAGACTTCGAATGACGGCAAGCACTGGCAGACCTTCTCCGACAAGCGACAGAACCGTCTGGCTGGTTCGCCGATGGTAGATTTCGGAAATGCCAAGGCACAGTACATCCGTCTCACCTATACCGGCGGACAGAAGAACGGTTTCGGTGGCGCCATCTGGAACATCAAGGTTTACGGTTCTGTAGAAGATTCAGCCCCACAGCAGTGGCTCGGTCTGACAGCAGCTGATTTCGATGGCACTACCTGGCATAACAACGAGGGAATGCTCGCCGGCAAGTTTTCGCTCCTTCAGGGCACCGCTCTCAGAGAGCGTATGGCTGGCAAAGATGCCGTCACCCTGCAACCGGGCGCCCATCTGGTGATGACTCATCCGCAGCTTGACAAGGCACGCAAACACACCCTCACCGCCCAAGCTTTCGACAACGGAAGCTGGCATCAGATAGATGAAAACGATCCTCGACTGAATCTTTCTGAAGGAAAACTGGAAATTAGTGCAGGCGAAAAACAATTTACCCTCACCAATCTCCGTTACTATAACTGGGAACAGGAGGCGGCAGAAAAGGCTTTCGATGCCCAGAGCAACATCATGCGTGAGGCTGTAGCCGATAAGAACAGTCAGGGACTGGTGGTAGATATCAGCGCTGACTACTACAACGAGGGCGATACCGTGCCTTACATCAAGAACGGCAGTCCGCTGGATGTTCACCTCAAGGGCGAGTTTGAGACGCAGCACGATACAGCTGCCATCATCAAGACCATAGAGGGCAAAAAGGCATTCGCCTTTACCGGCAAGGAGAGTTACAGAAGCAACTTCATGCTCCCAGCCACTATCCGCGACAACGCTCCATACACCATCGAGGCATGGATTCTGAATCCGGAGATTGCCGAGAATGAATGCGTAGCCGATTTCACCTCTTCACATGACGAACTGGAGAAACTGATGCTGGTAAACGGCATCGAACCACGCTGTGGTGTGATGAATCACTATGGATGGTACGAGGATGCCGGCTACAAGGAGATGAAGACCCTGGAAGGCAAGTGGCAGCACGTATATGTCTGCTTCGATGGCAGAATCGAGAGCATCTACATCAACGACAAACTCATCAGCCAGAAGGATATCCAGCTCCTCGTCAAGCCATCGCAGTTTATGCTTCTGGGCAAGAATGCAGAAGAGGCATGGCCTTTCTCGGGTTATCTGCACTCATTGAAACTCTGGGATGAATACATTCCTTACAAAAAACCAAACAAAATAAACTAGCAATACATGAAGAAGATTTTAGTAACATCAGCCTTGGCAGCATTGGCATTGATGCCTGCCTCGGCACAGAAGGTGAACAAGAGCTCGGGTGGTTATCCTATCACTCCAGTGCCTTTCACCTCAGTAAAGGTTTGGAACAATACGTTCTGGGGACAGCGTATCGAAACCTCTCGCAAAGTAACCATCCCACTGGCTTTCAGCAAGTGCGAAACAGAGGGAAGATACAAGAACTTTGAGCGCGCTGCACATCCTAGCGAAAAGTATGATGTAGGTAAACTGATGCCGCTGAGCTTCGATGATACCGACCCATACAAAACGATTGAAGGTGCCAGCTACGTGCTCCAGACCTACCCTGACAAGAAACTCAAGGCGTATATCGACAGCGTGCTCGACATCATCGCTCCGGCTCAGGAGGCTGACGGATATCTCTATACCGCCCGTACACAGAACCCGAAGCATCCTCATTTCTGGGCTGGCGACAAGCGCTGGAGCAAGGAAGAGGATCTGAGCCATGAGCTCTACAACCTTGGACACATGGTAGAAGGTGCTGTAGCTCATTGGCAGGCTACTGGTAGCCGCAAGTTCCTAGATATCGCCATCCGCTATGCCGACTGCGTGGTTCGCGAGGTTGGTCCTAACCCAGGACAGGCTTGCGTGGTACCGGGACATCAGATTGCCGAAATGGCGCTCTGCAAGCTCTATCTCGCTACAGGCAACAAGAAATATCTCGAAGAGGCTAAGTTCTTCCTCGACTACCGTGGAAAGACATCTATCAAACAGGAATATTCACAGAGTCACAAACCAGTATTAGAGCAGGACGAAGCAGTAGGTCATGCCGTACGTGCCACCTATATGTATGCCGGCATGGCAGATGTAGCAGCCCTCACCGGCGATACTGCCTATATCCACGCCATCGACCGCATCTGGGACAACATCGTGAGCAAGAAACTCTATATCACTGGCGGTATCGGAGCCACCAACAATGGTGAGGCTTTCGGCAAGAACTACGAGTTGCCTAACATGAGTGCCTACTGCGAGACTTGTGCTGCCATCGGCAATGTTTATGTCAACTACCGACTCTTCCTCCTCCATGGCGAGAGCAAGTATTACGATGTATTGGAGCGTACCCTCTACAATGGTCTCATCAGTGGTGTGAGCATGGACGGCGGCGGCTTCTTCTACCCTAACCCATTGGAGAGCATGGGTCAGCATCAGCGACAGGCTTGGTTCGGCTGTGCCTGCTGCCCTAGCAACATCTGCCGCTTCCTGCCATCCCTCCCGGGCTATGTATATGCCGTAAAGGATAAGAATGTATATGTCAACCTCTTCCTCAGCAACTCTTCTTCTCTGAAAGTAGCCGGCAAGAAGGTTTCCCTGAGCCAGGATACACAGTACCCTTGGAACGGAGATATCGCTATCAAGGTGGATGACAACAAGGCTGGTCAGTTTGGCATGAAGATCCGCATCCCTGGATGGGTGAAGGGTCAGCCTGTACCATCAGACCTTTACTACTACAGCGACGGCAAGCGACTGGGCTATACCATCACCGTAAACGGCAAGAAAGTAGAGGGTAAGGTGACAGAGGATGGCTATTATACCATCAACCGCAAGTGGAAGAAGGGCGATGTGGTTCGCGTTCACTTCGATATGGAGGCACGCACCGTACGTGCCAACAATAAGGTAGAGGCAGACCGTGGCTGCATCAGCATCGAACGTGGTCCTATTGTATATTGTGCAGAGTGGCCAGACAACCAGGGCTTCGACATCATGAGCATCCTGGAGAACCGCGAACCTCAGTTCGCTGAGGGCAAGCTCTCTTACGATGGCTTCATCGACCCTAAATATAAGAATGTACTGACACTCTACAAGGGCCAGAACATGGAGACCTTGACCGAGAATGTGCAGACTCTCGCCTACGACAAGAGCGGCAAGCTGAGCACCAAGGACCAGACCCTGACCCTCATCCCATACTTCGCCTGGGCTCATCGTGGCAACGGCAACATGAAGGTATGGTTGCCACAGGATGTCAAGGCAGCAAAGCCATCAGCTCCTGCAACTCTCGCAGCACAGGCTAAGGTAGAATTCTCTTCTCCAGTGCCAGCCAAGAGCAGTATTACAGATGGTTTGGTGCCAGCCGATGAGAACGACCGTTCTATCCCATACATCCACTGGTGGCCAAAGAAGAACACCACAGAGTGGATTACCTACACCTTCCCTGAGAGCAAGGAGATCAAGACCAGCACCGTATATTGGTACGACGACCAGCCATGGGGCGGTTGCAAGGTGCCAGACAGCTGGAAGCTCTACTATCAGGACGAGGCAGGCAACTGGAAGGAAGTTCCAGGAGCCAATGCTTATCCATGCAAGCGTGGTGTAGCCTGCATCGTGAATTTCGACCCAGTGAAGACCAAGGCAGTGAAGCTCGAGCTAAAGCAGCCAGAAACCCATTCCTGCGGTCTTTTCGAGTGGAGCGTGAAATAATGTTTGCTGATAGTTTATAATTTTATATGAGGAGGGTGCGTCATGGACTTATGACGCACCCTTTTTTAGTTTTTCAAGAACGCAGGTCCGCCAGGCGTCCCGCAGAATTTGCCCCCGCCAGGTATCCCGGCGGATTTGAAATCCGCCGTAAAAAAAGGTTCGACCTATAAACAACGGGTGATTTGTAATCCCCCAATAAAAAGGAAAAGCATATTCCTTTGCTGCGGATTACAAATCCGCAGAGCCCCCCCAAAAAAAATAACTTTACAGATTAAATGCGGCAAAAAAATCTCTTAAGAGAAGCTGTCGTTTTCCTTAAGGAAAAAACAAAAACCCTTAAGGAAAAAATCTCCATCTCTTTTTTCCCTGTTTTTCGGGCGTTTCCGCCTGTTTCTCTCTTTCTTGAATATTATTTACACAGATATGATGAAAAGATGGGGATGGATTCTAGGCACGGTTGCCTAATATTAATAAGTGATTCATGTTTTTATGAGGAAGTTAAAGGAATTAAAGAAGTTATCACTCCCTACGGCTGTTCGAGAAGTGAAGAGCCAATAAACAAAGAGACTTACTTACGACCCGTAAGTGACTTGTTTAGGATGCCTAAGTGACTTGTTTAGGATGCTGGAGTTTTTTGCTTCGATATGACACTAATGACAGGGGGTTCTTGAAATCTCTCTCACGTAGGCGGGCGGGAGACCTTTCAGGAAATTTTTCCTGCCTGCCCACGTGAGAGAAATTTGCCTATCAGGCGCACATCAGAAAATTCTAACTGCCTGATAATAAGTGGTTAGGATTATTCTTTTGCCATTTTTGGCAACCAATTGGCAACGTACTTCGACGCTATTTCTTAGTGGTTGCCAAAAACAAGCAACCATTTCACATTCTTTCACACGTTTTCTTGCGATTACATCCTTTAAGAATCCTCATGTTCTTTTTATTACCAAAGACACCTTCACACCCTCTTACGAGCATTCTCATTAGTTATATCTTGTTAAAGAATCATCAAGCACGACATCTTTCTCAAAATAAATCATTATATTTGCATTAAAATCAATAAATTGATGAAATGGAAGATTTAAATCAATTGAAATTGGTCTTAGTCAAAAACAAAAAGACCAACAAATGGTTGGCAGAACAATTGGGGGTAAACCAAACTACTGTCTCTAAGTGGTGTACAAACACCACACAACCAGACTTGCTGACTCTGAAAAAGATTTCAGAGTTACTAAACGTGAGTGTCAGTGAAATTATTAATTTCGACTAAATTAGAAGAATATGGGCAATTCTAACTTTAATGAAAATACAAGAGTACAAGTTCCAGCAGCACTTCATCTATGCAAATTGGGATATATATACTTGGACAACATTTGTGCTTATGACACAAAAACAAACATTTTGATAGACGTTTTTCTCAATGCAGTAAAACGTCTAAATCCCAATATGTCCAGTTCTGATGCATCCATGCTATTTTCAAAGATTGTCAACATGTCAAACAATGATGATTTAGGACGAGAATTCTACCAATTGCTATCTGCCAATAGCGGCATCAAACTAATTGATTTTGAGAATCCCGACAATAATGATTGGCATGTTACTACAGAATTCACATGTGAGAATGAAGACACAGAGGATGAATTTCGCCCAGACATCACTTGCTTCGTAAACGGACTTCCACTTGCTTTTATAGAGGTTAAAAAGCCAAACAACCATGAAGGAATATTGGCAGAAAGAGAACGAATAAACAAAAGGATGAGCAAATCATGCTTTCGCCGTTTCTTCAATCTTACTCAATTGATGATATTCTCCAACAACCAAGAATACGATAATGAGAGCAGAGTACCTATCCAAGGTGCATTCTATTGCTGTACAGCAAAGACAAAAGCGTTCTTCAACGTCTTTCGCGAGGAAGATAAGCAATATGTAAGTAGTTATCCATATAAAAATCTTGATGACGACACAGATTACAAAGTGCTAAAGCATCGCAACTGTATTGTAATCAAGAACCTACAAGAGTATCAAACCAACAAAGCTGTTGATACCCCTACCAATCGCATATTAACTTCTATGTTAAGCAAGGAACGCTTTCTATTCTTACTTCGCTATGGATTTGCATATGTTGAGCGCAAAATAGAACTTGATGACAATACACAAGGAACAGAACTTCAAAAGCATGTCATGCGCTACCAGCAATTGTTTGCTTCATTCGCGATACGCAGAACTCTAACTAATGGGGTGAAAAGCGGCATTATATGGCATACACAAGGAAGTGGAAAAACTGCACTTGCATATTACAGCGTTAAAAGTCTCACCGACTATTTCGCAAAACGTAATGTGGTAGCAAAATTCTACTTTATAGTTGACAGAATTGATTTGATGGAACAAGCCACAGACGAATTTGCGGCTCGTGGTCTTGTCGTTCATAACGCAAAGAGCCGTGATGAGTTGATGAAAGACATATCCAGTCGTTCCATAACCCACAACAACGAGGGAAAATTAGAGATAATGGTTGTCAACATCCAAAAATTCAAAGAGGATAAGGCAAAAGTCAATGTCGATGATAGCTACAGCACCCAGCTACAGCGTATTTTCTTCATTGACGAGGCTCATCGTGGCTATAATACACAAGGTAGCTTCTTGGCTAATCTCTTGGAAGCCGACAAGAATGCTGTTAAGATTGCTCTAACGGGAACACCTTTATTAAAAGAAGAGCGAGAGTCTTGGAGAGTCTTTGGTGATTACATACATACCTATTATTATGACAAGTCTATTGCAGATGGTTACACATGCAAGCTGATGCGTGAACCTGTGGAAACTATCTACAAGGAGAAAATTGAAAATATTCTCGACAAATTAGCAGGAGATATTCAGGTCAAAAAATCCGATATTGACAGAAATAAGATAATTGAGGATGATAGTTATCTGAATGCGCTACTCGACTATATCATTTCCGACTTCCGTAGATTCCGCAAAGAGCAAAACGACTACTCCGTTGGTGCGATGATTGTCTGCAAGACCAATCCACAAGCCAGAGAGCTATATCGTCTTTGGCAAGAACGATTTGGATTCGCATTAAAAATCAACAAGCAAAATGAAGAGATGCTTGGCATAGCTGCAGATCCTATGCAATTCCGCAACGACTACAAGCCTCTTTCCGCATCCTTGATTTTACATGATGAAGGCGACAAGGAAGAACGTAAAGAATATATTGAGGGATTCAAAAAACTACAAGAAGTAGATGTTCTCATTGTTAACAAGATGTTGCTTACAGGATTCGATGCACCAAGATTAAAAAAGCTCTATCTTGGTCGTTCATTAGACGGTCATGACTTGTTGCAAGCACTGACACGTGTCAATCGACCATATAGAGACTTCAAATATGGATATGTTGTTGACTTTGTCAACATCAAAGAGAATTTCGATGCAACAAACGATCGCTATCTGAGAGAATTGAATCGTACAACTGATGACTCAGGGAATACTCGTACCGGAAACATTGGTAATGAGATATTGGTAAGCAAGGATGAAGTGGAATCAAAAATCAAGCAAGTAAAGAATATCCTCTTCAACTTTACAACCGACAATATGGAAGAGTTCCGCAAGGAGATAGACGAAATTGACAACAAGGATAGCTTGTATGAATTGCGCAACACACTATCTGAAGCCAAAGCTATAGTCAACCAAGTGCGCTCATTTGGCGATGAAGAGACCAAGAAGAAGTTAGAATCATTGCCAATGGGAACCATTTCTACACTCATAACAGAGGTGAGTCATCGCATCGAACGCATTAACTTGTTAGAAAACACTGAACACAAGTCTGATGTAGCAGGCATTATCAACGTTGCATTGTCTGAATTGGAATTTGAATTTAAGAAAGGTGTCTCTGAGGAATTGCGTATTATTGTGAACGACATTCGTGAACGATGCGAACGTGTACAAGCAGAGTTTGAAGCAAACTTCGATACAAAAGAAGACAAATACGTTATTCTCGCAGACGAGTTTCGAGAGTATTTTCGCAAGAAAGGTTTTGTGCCACAAAGCACAGAAGAGGCTAAAGCCAGTATTCAATATATGGACGAAGTGATGAAGAAAATACGTGAAATCAACCGCCGCAATAATATGCTAAAAAGAAAATACAAAGGTGACGAACGATTTGTACGTATCCACAAACGTATAGAAGAGCAGAACAAGAAACGTGAACGTCCAATCATTTCTGCCCAAGAATACGAAATAGCAGAGAATCTCTCCAAGATGAAAGATGGTATAGACAAAATGCTATATCTTGACATCAACATTCTTGACAATGAACCAGCTTTCCAAAAAGATGTTTTGGCTATTATAGGCAAAGAATTGCTTAGTATGAATATTCGAGCAGACATCAAGGACAGAAAATATATTAACAATCTAATTACATCAGAATATTTGCAACAACATAATTACGCATATTAACGAGTATGAGCAATATCAATATATCAGAGGCAACCATAGCCCTCATCGACTCACTGAAAAGTACAACTGGTGCTTTCGGTTTGGCTGGAACAGGTAGTGAATATAAAATCGTTACAGAGATGTTTCTTTATAAGTTCTTCAATGACAAATTTGGTTACGAAGCTAAACGTGATCAAATATATGGAGAACGTTTGTCCAAGGCAGAGAAATGGGATGCAGAATATGACAAATTCACAGAAGAAGAAGTTGAAGATCTTTTCAGCTACTTGCCAGCTTCCGTACCTCTTTTGAAACCGGAGCACACTCTCTCACACTTGTATAACTCTGCAACAAAAGGAGATTTCTCGACTATACTTGATGCGACATTAGTAGATATAGCCTCTCTTAATGCAGATACATTCTCTGTAACAACTTCCGGAAAGAGCAAAGTTAATATATTCTTTCCACTGACAACTTTTGTAACTGACACGCAGAAACGTGACGAGTTTGCCAAGTCATTGATGCGTAACGTGGCATCCTTCAATTTTGAGGATGTATTCGATGAAAAGTATGATTTCTTCTCTCGCATTTTTGAGCACTTGCTAAAAGGATTCAACAATGCAGGTGGTGGAAAGTATGCCGAATATTACACACCTCGTGCCATAGCACAAGTCATGGCTCGTCTATTAGTTGGCGATAATTCTGACTTGCGTGGCATTACTTGTTACGATCCATCAGCGGGTACAGGAACTTTACTTATGGCACTTGCCCATCAAATCGGTGAAGATAGATGTTCTATTTTCTCACAAGACATCTCAGAAAAGTCCTCAGAGATGCTTCGCCTCAACCTCATCCTCAATAACTTTGCGGCATCTTTACCAAATGTTGTACAAGGAAACACGCTCACAGAGCCATCTCACAAAGAAAACAATGGTACGTTAAAGAAGTTTGACTTCATCGTCAGCAATCCTCCTTTCAAGCTTGACTTTCCTGAGTATCGAGACACATTAGCATCCGACACCATTCGTTTTTGGGCAGGTGTGCCAAATTCTGTGAAGAAAGTAGATCCGATGAAACCAAAGATGGCTATATACACCTGCTTTATCCAGCATGTACTCAACTCTCTAAAAACTACAGGAAAAGCAGCTATTGTTATTCCAACAGGATTCATCACCTCCAAGAGTGGTGTAGAAAAACGAATCTTACAGCGTATCGTTGACGAGAAATGGGTTTATGGCGTTGTTTCCATGCCAAGCAATGTCTTTGCGACAACAGGTACTAATGTATCTGTCATCTTCTTTGATAAGTCTGCAAGTTCAGACAAGGTTATCTTAATTGATGCCAGCAAACTTGGTGAAGAATACAAAGAGGGAAACAATCAGAAAAGACGCTTACGTGACTTTGAGATAGACAAGATTGTCAATACATTCCAAAACAAGGAAACAGTAGATGATTTTTCTGTTTCAGTAACTTATGATGAAATAAAGGAAAAAGGTTACAGCCTCTCTGCAGGTCAATATTTCGATATCAAGATTGATTATGTTGACATTACAGAGGAGGAGTTTAATAAGCGAATGAGCAATTATAAGAGTACTCTTGTACAACAATTTGAGGAAAGCCATCGTTTAGAGAAAGAGATTCTGGAGCAATTGGGTAACCTTAGCTTCAATAGTCAAATTGGAAAAGAATAACATTATGAATGAGACAACAAAACAGAACAACGGATTGTTGCCTAATGGCTATGACCTATGGCGCAAAGACATTGAGGCATTGATTGACACAGCAAAACTGCAAACAGCAATCAATGTAAATCAAGGTATGTTGTCGCTGTACTGGAGTATTGGCAAGCAAATTCTTGACAAACAGGAGAAACTGGGTTGGGGAAAGCAGATCATTTCCCAATTATCAAAAGATTTAAGCTTATGCTACCCTGGTGACAGAGGATACTCAGAGCGCAATCTACGAAATATGAAAAGATTTGCCTCAGAATACCCAGACTTTCCTTTTTTACAAGTGCCACTTGCAAAATTTAAGGAATCAACAATTTGGCAAGTGGCACTTGCCAAATTAGAAAAAGCCAACAAAGAATTTGTGCAAGTGCCACTTGCACAAATTACCTGGTATCACCATATTTCGCTTCTTTCAAAAGTGAAAGACGATACGGAGCGCGCCTATTATATTACAGAAACGGCACAAAATGGCTGGAGCCGTGATGTCATGCTCATGCAGATTGCCAATGGTTACATCTATGCAAAAGGGCATGCTATCAACAACTTTGAACAGACATTACCTCCACCACAATCTGATTTAGCAAAGTACATTTTCAAGGATCCGTATAATTTTAGCTTCTTGGGGACGGTTGCCCTACAGAATGAACTCGATATAGAGAAGTCCTTGACTAGTAAGATAACAGACTTTCTACTTGAGATGGGGCGTGGCTTTGCATATATAGGTAGGCAATATCACATTACCGTTGATGGTGATGATTACTACATAGACTTGTTGATGTATCATCTAAAGCTCCATTGCTACGTAGTTGTAGAATTGAAAGCCGTAGAGTTTAAGCCAGAATTTGTCAGCAAACTCAACTTCTACATCTCAGCTGTAGATGATTCTGTCAAGTCGCCAGAAGACAAGCCAACTATCGGTCTTCTCCTCTGCCGTAGCAAAAGTGACAAGAAAGCAGAATTCTCACTTCGTGGAATTACCCAACCAATGGGCATTGCCCAATATGAGACAGAGAAACTGTTTGCCGATGTTGCTTCTGCACTGCCACAAATAGAAGAGTTAGAAAGAAATATTGATAACGTATAACAAGAATATAATGGAATATAAAACATACAAACTTGGCACCTGCTTTTCTTTAATAGAAAATGGCGCTATCATCAAACAAAGAAAAGAAGCCAAAGGTTTCCCTATAACTCGCATAGAAACCTTATCTCATGGCAAATTTAATCGTGACAAGTTAGGTCATGCTGACATTTTCGACACAACACCTTACAAACGATATATCTTAGAAGACAAGGACTTGATTATGTCACACATCAATAGCCGTGCCTTTCTTGGAAGAACCGTGCTTTATAGAAAGAAAGGAAATGAACAAATTATTCATGGAATGAATGTCTTGAGGATTAAGACGAATGAACAATTTTTAGATCCTGTTTTTGCATCTTATTTATTCAAAACATCACATTTCAAAAAAGCAATTGATAGCATTCGTAAAGATGCCATCAACCAGTCTAGTATAAACATATTTGACATATGCAACATACAAATAAGCCTTCCTTCAATTACAGAGCAGAGAAAAATTTCTCATGCCCTGCAACTGATTGATAAAAAAATTGAAACTAATCATCTGATAAATGATAATTTAGAGGCGATAGCGAAGCAGCTTTACGACTATTGGTTTGTACAGTTTGACTTCCCGAATGAGGAGGGCAAGCCGTATAAGTCGAGTGGCGGAGCTATGGTTTGGAATGAGAAGCTGAAGCGGGAGATACCGAAAGAGTGGATGGCATCAAACTATACTGATTTGTTTACCATAGGTAATGGGCAAACAATGCCACAAAATGAAGGATTGGTTCCTGCATATGGTGGTAATGGTATAGTTAAAATGGTAGAGATAAGCAATTATCCAGCTTGCATAATAATTGGTCGTGTTGGTGCAAATTGTGGAAGCATACATTATAGTAAAGTTCCTTGTTGGGTGAGCGACAATGCGATATCTATATGTTCTAAAAATGATGATTGGCAACCTTTCTTATTTTATTCATTGAAATTATACAACTTGTCAAAAAATAAAGGAGGGTCATCCCAACCTCTGATAACACATGAGGCATTAAAACATTTGTACTTTCCTATGTCGGAAAAACATATCAATCAGTTTTGTCATATAGTTAATGAATTACAAGATTTAATATATTCTAACCAACAAGAGATATTAAAACTTACTAAGCAGCGCGACGAACTCCTGCCCCTTTTAATGAACGGTCAAGCCACGGTAAATTATCATTTATTGCAATAATCCGTCTATTACCTTATATTATATGTAGAAACAAGAAATAAAATTATGAAGAAAGAATTGATAAAAAATGTATTAGATGGTATGCGTAGTGTATTGTCTGAGGAGCACTTGAAGCTATTGCATGACACAATGGAAGTGACTTTGGAGAATTTTGATGTTTGCCTGAAGTTGTCTGATGGTGAAAACCGTGAAAAGGAGAATGCAGAGTTGCTTGATGTGTTCATTTCTGCAAAGAAAATAGAGGGATGCTCTGACAAGACGATTCACTATTATAAGTCTTCTATAGAGAAGTTGATGGCGGAAGTAAGCAAAAAAGTGCAGGAGATAACGACTAATGATATTCGATGCTATCTTGCTGAACAACAAGAAAATCATCACCTTAGCAAGGTGACGATCGATAATTTGCGACGCATATTTTCCAGCTTCTTCTCATGGTTGGAGGATGAGGACTATATCGTGAAAAGTCCTGTGCGAAGAATACATAAGGTTCGTACTGATACATTGGTAAAGGAGGTGCTTTCAGATGAAAGTATGGAAATACTACGTGATAGTTGCCAAGAATTGCGTGACATCGCTATGATAGATTTGCTTGCCAGTACAGGTATGCGTGTTGGTGAGTTGGTAAAGATGAATCGTGAGGATATTGATTTTCACGAACGTCAATGTGTTGTGTTTGGTAAAGGAAACAAAGAGCGAGAAGTTTATTTTAATGCTCGAACTAAGATTCACCTAAAGAAATACTTAGATGAGCGAACGGATGACAATCCTGCTTTGTTTGTAAGTCTTGCCAAGCCGCATACTCGTCTTACGATCAGTGGCGTAGAAGTTCGCTTGCGCAATTTAGGAAAGCGAGCTTCTCTTAGCAAGGTTCATCCCCACAAGTTTAGAAGAACATTGGCCACCATGGCCATAGATAAGGGTATGCCAATAGAGCAAGTACAAAAGTTACTTGGACATGTAAAAATAGACACGACCTTGCATTATGCAATGGTAAATCAGGCAAATGTGAAGATGGCACATCGAAAATATCTTAATTAAGGTTTAGAAAATCGATATCCTGCTTGATTTTGATTATCTTTGTAATCTAAATTGTAGCAGAATATGAAAGAATATAAGTTGTCTCAATTATTAGAGATAAAGAATGGTAAAGATCATAAGGAACTACCAGATGGGGAATATCCTGTATTTGGTAGTGGGGGAGTTATGCGCTTTGTAAACGAGTATCTTTATGATAAACCAAGTATATTGTTACCTCGTAAAGGGTCTTTGGATAATATTCAGTATTGCGATGTTCCTTTTTGGACAGTTGATACATTATATTATACCGTTGTGAATGAAGAACTAGCTAATCCATATTTCTTGTATCGATACTTGAAGCTATTGGATTTGAGCCGCTTGGATTCTGGTACTGGTGTCCCAAGCATGACTTTTGATAGTTACTATGGCATAAAAGTTATGTTGCCAGAAATCGAAGAACAAAAGCGTATAGCTTCTGTTCTTCAAAAACTTGATGCCAAAATTAAACTCAATTGTCAGATAAATGATAATTTAGAGGCGATGGCAAAGCAACTCTACGACTATTGGTTTGTGCAGTTTGACTTCCCTAATGAGGAAGGCAAGCCGTATAAATCAAGCGGAGGTGCTATGATCTATAATGAACGCCTCAAAAGAGAAATTCCTGTTGGTTGGCAATGCTGTTCTGTGAATAACTTGTGCGAAATCAACAAGAAGGCTATAAGTAAAAGTGAATACCATCATATTGAGTATTTAGACACAGGGAGCATAACCCAAGGACACATCAATCATACGGAGTATTACAGAGTTGATGCCGCACCAAGCAGAGCGCAGCGTAAAGTTGAAGATTTGACAATTATCTACTCTTCGGTTAGGCCCAAACTTTTACATTATGGTGTGTTATCTATGCCAAAAGAAAACTTTATTGTTTCTACAGGTTTTATTACGTTAGATGCAAAAAATAAGATTATGGCATTGATGGTGTACTATTTTCTTACATCAGATATAGTCACAAGGTATTTAGCCTCCATAGCCGACACTGCAGTATCTTCATACCCTTCAATAAATCCAGAAGATGTAGCCTATCTTGATGTTGTACTCCCAAACAAAGACACTATCAAGAAATTCAATAATATTGTAGAACCAATGTTTCGTAAGATGTCTAAACTAAGGAATGAAATCGCAACTCTCACTAAGCAGCGAGACGAGTTGTTGCCCCTCTTAATGAATGGTCAGACAATGGGAAATTATCATTTATGAATTAGAAAGATTAAGCCAGATACTTTAAAGGAGAGTCTAACTATCTAATAAGTCTATCACAGTTTGTAATAGTCTCTTAACCATGGAACATTCTGGACTCAACAAAGAAGTACCCTATGATGATTTACTTCTACGAAAAGCGTTCGGAGAATCTGTACAATTATATAGAACCACGCCCAAGCCGTTCTACTGTGAATATTCCGTTCTATTGTAGTCGTGGGTGTGTGGTCTTTGTTCCAGATATTGTCTACAAGGTTGGACATCCTGGTGAAAGTGCATACAATTGTATCGTATCAGGTGCCAAGTCGATGTGCCAGCAGTTCCAGTTTGTTGATAGTACCAAGATGGCAATACAGGGACAGAGTTGGGGAGGTTATCAGACAGCCTATCTCGTAACCCGCACCAATCTCTTTTGTGCAGCAGGCGCAGGTGCCCGGTCAGCAACATGACTTCAGTTTACGGAGGAATCCGTTGGGGCTCTGGTATTTTCCGCCAGATGCAATATGAGCACGGACAGAGCCGAATCGGTACAACGCTCTGGAATAAAGGAGGTCTGGATCTCAATCTGGAGAAATCATCTTGGCATCGGTGGGTGATGAATTGTGCCTATGTGATTGGAATGAAATGCCATGTGTTAAGAACAATAAACTTCGACTTTTGAGGTATATGAAGGCTGAGTTCAAGATAGAAACATCTTCTATCCTGGTACAGACCAAAAAGCAACTGGATGAATATTTTACCGGCAACCGCAAGACATTCGATATTCCGTTGCATCCTGTAGGAACTGATTTTCAGAAAAAATTAGGGTTCCACAATCTGCTTCATTTTAAATAATTTTCTTTCAAGAATTGCCATATTGCCATACCAGCCAGTAATCTCTCTGATTACAAAGCTGTTAGGGGTATAGCAATTCTTTATTTTTAGGGGTTATCTGCCATATATTGCCATGAAATCTGCCATATTCGGGCGTTTTTGAGGCATTTTTTGAGAAAAACACAGAAAGTATTGAGCAAAAAAGCATTTTTTCGGTTCAATGCTTGGGGATTTCAATCTTTTTTCGTAACTTCGCCATCGATGCGGAAGAAATTACGTCCCGACGTAGCATCTGATACATCGCGACGTAACAATAACTGCGTCACGACGCAGCAACAGATACGTCGCGACGCAGTTTCAGATACATCCTGGCTTAGCAAGTAATGCTTTCCGAAATCCAAGTGAGCCTCTTTTGCCCCCCAAATGAGTCTCTTTTGAAATTCAAGTGAGCCTCTTTTGAACTCCAAGTAAGCCCTACTCAAACATTACGTAAGCCTCACTCGAAAAAGAAATAACTTTAATAACAGGACAGATGAGAATAACAATCATCAGAACAAATCGGCAACACCAGCTTTGCGTTACCAACAGAAGTATCGGACACCTTTTGGAGCGTATGCTCAAAGATGATTCCAAGTTTACCATCCAGAAATTCAGAGATGTGGTTCCTTCCATGAATTTCGGTTACGATGGGTATAAAGACATGCCCACCTGGCACCGGGTATACCCTGCCGCCGAGTTTCAGAAAGAGGAGAACGGGAATCTCAGGATGAAGGCATTCAACGGCCTCTTGCTCCTATCGTTTAGGAATATACTGAAACCAGAAGACGTCCTGCTCGTGAAGAAACAAGCTGCCTTTCTCCCCTCCACCCTTATTGCCGTGACCGGAGCCGATGGCAGAAGCGTGGAAATACTGGTAAAATTCTCTGATGAAAAGGGTGAACTGCCTACAGATGAAGAACATGCCGACCGACTCTACCAAAGTGCATACCGACACATCCTGCCCATCTACCAGTCTGTCATCCATGCCGAGATAGCCAGCCAAAAGCCTTCGATAAGAAGCTATTTCCTCCTTACGCTCGATACCCAACCCTATTATAATCCTCAGGCTGTCGCCTTGAAAGTAGACGAGAAACTGATGCTTCAGGAACCAACCCCATCCATACCTGAGGCTAAAAGCGACCCGACTGACAAGAAAGAAAAAGGCATGAAAGGCTCGAAAGAGAACATCGAGAAGATGATGAAATATCTGAACGAGAAGTATGACCTGAGATACAACATGGTGATGAAATATACCGAATATGTACCGAAGGACAAGGAATGGATTGGATTTCAAGCCGTGGAACCGAGAGTACAGAAGAGTCTGACACTAGAAGTGCAACTGGCAGGTATCAACGTCAGCATCAAGGACGTTAGAAATTTCCTGGAATCCAATTTCATCAAGAACTATAATCCAGTAGAGGATTTTCTGTTCACCTGTTATGACAACTGGGACGGCAAGGACCATATACGTGCCTTGGCACGTACCGTGCCTACCAACAACCCGCACTGGGAAGACTGGTTCTACACCTGGTTTCTAGCCATGGTGGAGCAATGGCACAACCGCACCGGCAGACAGTATGGCAACAGCGTGGCTCCCCTGCTCATATCCAAACAGGGCTACAACAAGAGTACTTTCTGCCGCCGTCTGATTCCACCCCAGCTGCAATGGGGCTACACCGATAATCTGATTCTCTCGGAGAAGAGACAGGTGTTGCAGGCTATGAGCCAGTGCCTACTTATCAATCTGGATGAATTCAACCAGATTTCAGCCAAGGTACAACAGGGATTCCTGAAAAATCTCATCCAGTTGCCAAACGTGAAATACAAGCCACCCTATGGCAGTCATGTACAGGAGTTCCCCCGCACCGCCTCCTTCATCGCCACAAGCAATATGGACGACATCCTGACCGATCCTTCCGGCAACCGCCGATTCATCGGTATCGAACTGGCGGGCCCTATTGATGTAAGCGTGCGCCCCAACTATCAGCAACTCTTTGCCCAAGCAGAAAAGGCAATCTGGAATGGAGAAAAGACCTATTTTGATGCAGAAGAGACGGCTCTCATCATGGAGAACAACAGGCGATACCAACAAATAGATCCAGTCATGCAATGCTTCAGCGAGAGTTTTACGCCAACAGAAGACGAAAATGAGGGTACTTTCATGACTGCCGCCGCCATTTTTAGCGAGTTAAAGGCGAAATATGGGGCATCATTGGAAGCAAAAAGCCTTCTTTCGTTCGGTCGATGCCTGAAGAACATCGATGGACTAAAGAGAAAAAGAACGATGAAAGGTACTGAGTACCTGGTTATTAGGCGAAAATAGCATTAAATTCTCACAATGGCAATATATGGCAATTCCCGGCGCTTTTCCGAGAATTGCCATACGTACTTTTACGCTGAGTATCAACCATTTGCACATACAATATGGCAATATGGCAATATGGCAATTAAAACAACGCATTAAAACTTTTTTTATTTTTTCTTCACCAGTCTAATGACATACCCAGACCAAAGACACCATACCGCAAGTATTCCCATCACGAAGATAAATATATATGTAGCAATACTACCTATGAAGATTCTACCGCTATGAGCCTCCAGAGCCACATTCCATAATGACATGGGCAGTTGGTTCATATAAGCGGGTTGTGGCGCAAAGTCGGTTCCTTCATTATACTCAGCAATGACAGGCGTATCAGAGAAATCCTGGCTCATACCTGCTATCGCCTTTTTTCCGAATGGTGCGCCAGCGTCCTTTAAAGCAGCTTTCCCGGTAGAATAATCAACGGTTATCCCCTTTACTCTATCCCAAACAAAGAGACCACTAAACGAACCGCAATACCATTTACCATCTTTGTTTTGCTGAAGGACATTCAATCCCATAACACTGACTGGTGGAGTATTGGAGATGGACTCCAACTTTCCAGTCTGGAAATTCACGGAAAAGAAACCATCCGAAGTTGACAAGAGCCAGTCACCGAACTTTTCATCATAACGCACCACACGGAGTTTGTCATTCCAAGGGTTCTTGCTATGAAGCGTCGTCCCAGGAATAGACGGCATCTTGTTCAACACCAAGGCTATCATAACAGGTGGACGAAGGCACCAACCTGTCAGGGCTATCAACAAAGTAAGCATGATGGTGTATCGGCCTATTTTGTCATGCCATTGTAGCGAAAAGCGAAGCAACCTCTTCTGTTTAGGCTTTAACCAGAAGATAAGACCTGAGATGCAGAGCAACACCAGGATTATGGCAATGCCATCTACGATGAGTTTACCAATGCTGCCAAACAACTCTCCACTGTGAAGCAGCCATATCGTACGAAAGACTGTAACCTTCCCATCATACTCCTTTGGCATAGGCAATTCTATCCGTTGGAAGTTCTGATAAGGTGGCAAGGAAACATAAGCATAGGAGCGGCTGAGAACCAAAAGCGTATCTCCATGAGCAGAAATGTCGCTCAACTTCTCTTTCGGCTCTGTTGGAAGAGTTACGCTTTTCCATATTTTGTGACTCCCCAACCGGTAGAGTGAAAATGGAGATACCGACCAGACAGAACCATCATCCGTTCTGACAACATTTCTTATCTGTCGGCAGTCTGCTCCTGTTGGCATCCCCTTACTAAAGTCCCTGAATGTGGAAGCTGTAGAATCCGTTTGCCAGATTCCCCCGTTTCCATACAGCAATATGGCATCATCCAAAGCAAGCGTTCCCCTCAGCAACCCGCCATTCCAATTCTTGAATTCATAGCGGCTTGGCAGATATTTCCTGTTCACGTCCACATCTTTGATAAGCGAACGGTGGTTGAGCAAAATACCCGACAAGCAGAACATCAGCATGAAAAAGCTCATACCGATGCCTAACCATTTATGTTGTTTTCTCCAAGTTATTTTCTTATTTAGCATATTCATAATCATTATTACTATCTTAAATCAGGCTGCAAAGGTACATATTTCTAAGAAGGTATGCAATACCTAAAAATAATGAAAATGAGGATGCTGGCAGTTTTTTCCCTAAAAATATTTGGTAATTTCAAATTTTCGCCTTATCTTTGCACCCAATATCAGAAAATTCTCGGGGTTGACTGGATTTGACGGCGAGATGAAATGGTACGTAAGCATGCGGAGGCTCGTTGGCTACCTCCTAAATCCTAGTGAACAAAAAATTAATTGGCGAAAATAACTACGCTCTCGCTGCCTAGTCGAAGTATAGTAAACTAGCTTTATTCCAGCACAGGGTGCTGGAACGAGACATCGCTCAACGGATGTTGTTCCGAATCTTGTTGATCAAGCGGTGCAGGTAAATCGGAAATAGTTCATGTACGCCTCGTTGCATGGATGAAATTTTAGAGGATAAGGGTATGATTGGTGGTCCAGGTCCTGTCATGCCTCGAAAACCGAAGGCTGGAATAAGCATGTAGAAAGCGTATGGTTTCCTTGTGCGGACGAGGGTTCGAATCCCTCCAGCTCCACCCTATTTGATAGAAACAAAAAACTCGCAGATTCTTTCTTTAGAATTTGCGAGTTTTTATTTTGCTGTTATTGTTTTCTCAAACTTTCACGATACTTCAGAGGTGACATGTGCAGATGCTCTCTTACATATTTACCGAAGAATGAGGTATTGGAGAAGCCCAGTATACCTGAAATCTCCTTGATTGTTTTCGTTGTAGAACGGAGATAATAGGTGATATCAGCAAGCGTATACTCCGTAATCCACTCGATGGCAGTCTTGCCGGAATGGCGCTTGCAGATGATGGAGAGATATTTTGGCGTGATGCAAAGCTGCTGCGCAAAATATTCTACAGGCTGATGCTTGATTTCGCTCTGCTGCAACATCTCCAGGAACTTATCAAAGAAATCACTGGCACTGGTTCCCAAAGTTTCTTTCGGGAGATCTGTCAGCAAAAGATTACTCACAGCAAGAAGAGCACTCTTCAAGAGCGTCTCCACAATCTCACGGCGATAAGGTTTCCACGAACTGCGGTCGTGGAACTTCGGATCCAGACAGAGGCGCACCAAGTCGGTAAACTTAGAATAGAATACCATATCCACCTCGTTCATCTTCAACACCGAAACCTTGCTCACATACATGGCACGGTTCCATACCGAGATATGAGAACGAAGAATACCAAGCAAGCCGTGATTGCTGACACACATGGCTGTGCATGCAAAATCTTCCGACACCTCTTTGATGTCGAGAATAGAGTTAGGCGGACTGATAAATATATCGCCCTTCTCCACGGTGAGTTCCCGCCCGTTGAGTTCAGCTCTCAGGCTGCCTCTCTGACAGGATGCAATCATGTTCATCTGGAATCTCATAGGGTCGGGGTTCTGCAACACCTTGACATTATCTATAATCAAGATGTCCTCATCCAGATAGCTCGCACTGATTTCTGCACTCTGTGCGAACTCACCTTCTTCGATACGCTGCCTGACGTCCTTCTGTTCTTTCATTAATATGTCTTTTAAATTTCTTCACTCTTCGTTCTTCACTCTTCCCTATCAAAAAGCCTCTCTGTATTTATTTTCGTCCTTATCCTCCAACATTGAGAGATAACTCTGATATCGGCTAGCTGCAATATAATGTTCCTCAACCGCCTTGATTACCGCGCACCCCGGTTCGTGGGTATGGGTACAGTCAGAGAACTTACAATCCTGAGAGAACTTGAAGATTTCCTTAAAATAGCTGGTCAGCTCTTCCTTTTCGATATCAAAGGTACCAAAACCCTTGATGCCCGGAGTATCAATGAGATAACCACCTTCCGGCAGTTCCAGCATCTCACTGAAAGTTGTGGTATGCATTCCGCTATTATGCGCCTCGCTGATTTCGGCGGTACGCTGCTCTGCATCAGGAATGAGCTGGTTGATGAGGGTTGACTTTCCTACCCCGCTGTTGCCACTCAACAAAGATTTCTTATCCTTGATAAGAGGTCGCAACAGTTCAACACCTTCTCCTGTAGCTGCCGACAATTCGATACATTTATATCCGATGGTTTCATAGAGCGTACACATCATCTTCTCGTAATGCAATTCTTCTTCTGAAAGTATATCACTTTTATTGAAGATGATGATAACAGGCACTCTATAGGCCTCAGCGCCAGCCAGGAATCGGTCGATGAAGGTAGTAGAAGTCTGCGGATAATTCACCGTTACCACAAGCAGCGCCTGGTCTACATTAGCTGCCAGAATATGACTCTGCTTACTGAGGTTAGGTGATTTACGAATGATATAGTTTTGGCGGTCTTCGATAGAAGAGATAAATGCCGTACCCTCCTGATTGGTAATAAGCTGCACATAATCGCCTACAGCCACAGGATTGGTGCTGCGGATGCCCTTCAATCTGAAATTGCCCTTGATTTTACTTTCAATCAGCTGGCCATCGTCTGTCTTGACGGTGTACCAGCTGCCTGTATTTTTAATAACGAGTCCTCTCATTATCACTTATTAAATAATGTAAGTTCAGAATGACTTAGACTGTCATGATTTCCTTCTCCTTCTCGTCCATCAGGTTTTCGAGCTGCTTGATGTACTTGTCGTGGAGTTTCTGCAAATCGTTCTCAGCATCCTTCTCCAAGTCTTCAGAAAGTCCATCCTTGATAGCTTTCTTCAACTTTTCCTTGATTTCCTGGCGCACGTTGCGCACCTCAATCTTAGCTCGCTCAGCAATCTTGTTACACTGCTTTACGAGTTCCTTACGGCGCTCACCTGTTGGCTGAGGAATACCCAAACGTACGATTTCGCCATTGTTCTCTGGAGTGATACCTACACCACTATCCATAATAGCCTTTTCGATATCCTTGATAGCCTTTTTGTCCCAAGGGCGGATAGCGATAGTACGGGCATCAGGGGTTGTAACTGTAGCTACCTGGTTCAGAGGAACCATACTGCCATAACTATTTACACGCACACCATCGAGGATGGCTACATTAGCACGACCAGCACGAACATGAGAGAGTTCCTCTGCGAGATACATTGCTGCCATCTCCATACGCTCTGCTGCAGAATTCAAAGTTTCTTTAACGTCTATCATAATTATATATTTTTATTTTATTAATTCTAATCTTTTCAATTCTTCGCCCACATAGTTGGTGAGTTCTACAAACTGCTGGATAGTGAGCTGTTCAGGACGCTTGGTCATGATGTCGGTGGTGTAGAAATCCTCGCGTGGGGTTACACCCGGGAACATCTGCTTGAGGCTTACACGGAGCATCTTGCGACGCTGGTTGAAGACTGTCTTAACCAGACGCTTAAACAGTTTTTCATCACAGCCAAGGTCAGTCACCTTGTTGCGAGTCATACGGATTACCGCACTCTTTACCTTTGGTGGTGGGTTGAACACATTCTCATCTACCGTAAAGAGATATTCCACATCATACCATGCCTGGATGAGCACACTGAGGATACCATAGGCTTTGTTGCCTGGTTCTGATGCCATACGCAATGCCACCTCGCGCTGAATCATTCCGGTACAGCAAGGAATGAGATCCTTGTAATCGAGCATCTTGAAGAATATCTGCGATGAGATATCGTATGGATAATTACCTGTCAGTACAAACTGCTTTCCATCGAATATCTGGTTCAAATCCATTCTCAGGAAGTCTTCACCGATAATATTATCCTTGAGTGTCGGGAAATTCTCATGAAGATACGCCACCGACTCCGAGTCGATTTCCACTGCCTTGACGGGTCTTGGTTTCTCTACGAGATATTGGGTAAGAACGCCCATACCTGGTCCGATTTCGAGAACAGGTATATCCGGGCAGGCATCCACTGTATCGGCGATGCGCTTTGCTATATTGAGGTCGGTCAAGAAGTGCTGACCGAGATTCTTCTTAGGCTTTACAGCTTTCATATCTTATCTTTATATTATATATTTTGCAAAAATACGATTATTTTTTGAGAATCCACACGAAGTATGCGATTTTTTTTATCTTTTTGGGTAAAAAAGGGAAAGAGCCACTTGTTTCTTAAAAAAAAGGCTATACTTTTAGCCATAAATGGCGCCCAAGCGTTTATTTATGCTAAAAATATGCAGATTCGAACGATATTGTCAATAAAAGTATTATCTTTGCATCTAATTATGGATATAAAGAAGATAGCAAACAACATATGGAAGGTGGCTTTGTCGCTCATTCTGGGTGGCGCCATCCTTTATTGGATGTATCGCGGATTCGACTTCAAGCAAGTAGAAGATGTTCTGCTTCACAAGATGAGTTGGACCTGGATGCTGCTGTCGTTCCCTTTTGGCATCTCTGCCCAGGTGTTCAGAGGATGGAGATGGAAACAGTCGCTGGAACCATTAGGCGAGAAGGCTCGCTCCAGTATCAGCATCTACTCCATCTTCCTGTCCTATGCTCTGAGTCTTGTGATTCCTCGTGCGGGCGAGTTTGCCAGATGCGGCGTATTGAAGAAATGGGATGATGTTTCGTTTCCGAAAGCCCTAGGTACCGTCGTTACAGAAAGAGCCATCGATTCACTCCTCGTGCTGCTGATTACGGCGCTGGTCTTTGTGATGCAGATTCCGGTTTTCCTCAATTTCTTTGAGAAAACAGGTACGAGCATGGACAGTTTACTCTGCCAGTTTACAGCCACAGGTTACATTGTGACTGCTATCTGTGGCATAGCAGTACTCATCCTGGCTCACTATCTGCTCAAGCGACTCGCTATATATAATAAGGTGAAAGCAACACTGGGAGGACTCTGGCAAGGTATCATCTCGCTGAAAGGTGTCAGAAATGTACCGCTCTACATCGCCCTTACACTGGGCATCTGGTTGAGCTATTTCTTCCACTACTATCTTACCTTCCAATGCTTCGAGGCAACCTCCCATCTCAATCTGATGTGCGGTCTGGTGACATTCATCGTGGGCAGCATAGCAGTCATCGTACCAACTCCTAACGGAGCCGGACCTTGGCATTTTGCCGTCAAGACAATGCTCATACTCTATGGCATTCAGGCAAACGATGCCCTCTTCTTCGTTCTCATCGTACACTCCGTGCAAACCCTGCTTGTGGTCCTTTTGGGAATCTATGCCTGGATAGCACTGGCGTTTACCGGGAAAGTTAAAAGATAAAAGTTAATAGTTAAAAGTTAATAGTTGATAGCGGCTACGCCGTATAGCGAGAATGCCCTATAAACTATTAACTATAAATTTTAAATTAAATAAATATGGCTGACATTAAGAATTTGAACCCAGTTGAAATCTGGCGTAACTTTGACAAGTTAACACAAGTTCCACGTCCATCTGGACATTTGGAAAAGATTCAGGCTTATTTGCTCGATTGGGCAAAAGAAGCAGGTGTAGAGGCTTTCCAAGACCCAGCAGGCAACATCGTGATGCGCAAACCTGCTACTCCAGGTATGGAGAACCGCAAAGGCGTTATTATGCAGGCGCACATGGACATGGTTCCTCAGAAAGCACCAGACAGCAAGCATAATTTTGAAACAGCCCCTATTGAAACCATCATCGATGGCGACTGGGTACGTGCTAATCATACAACACTCGGTAGCGACGACGGACTTGGCGTAGCTACCATCATGGCAGTAATGGAATCAAAAGATTTGCAGCATGGTCCTATAGAGGGCTTGATTACCGCCGACGAAGAGACAGGCATGTATGGTGCCAACGATCTCCCAGCAGGCGAACTGAACGGCGACATTCTCTTAAACTTCGATACCGAGGTTTGGGGCGAGTTCGTTATCGGTAGCGCTGGCGGTATCGACATCACAGCAACTCTCGATTATAAAGAGGTGGAAACCGACAAGGAAGATGCAGCCGTTAAGGTAACCCTCAAGGGATTGAAGGGCGGTCACTCCGGTATCGAAATCAACGAAGGCAGAGCGAATGCCAACAAGTGCATGGTTCGTTTCGTGCGTGAAGCTATTTCAGAACTCGATGCCCGTCTAGCTTCATGGCAGGGCGGCAACATGCGCAATGCCATCCCATTCCAGGCTGAGGTTGTTCTGACCCTGCCTAAGGAGAACATTGAAGCTTTGAATGACCTGGTAGCAGACTGGAAGGACGAAATCTGTGATGAGTTCGAAGGCATTGAAACAACTGAGAACATCGAGTTCTTCACTGAGAATGTAGAGACTCCTAAGATGCAGGTTCCTGCCGAAATCCAGGATAACCTTGTTGATGCAATCTACGCTTGCCACGATGGTGTATTGCGTATGGCTCCATCTATGCCTGAAATCGTAGAGACCTCTTCAAACCTCGCAATCGTTGAGATTGGTGACGGCAAGGCTGCCATCAAGATTCTGGCCCGTTCCAGCCACGAATACTACAAGATGTATCTTGCCACAATGGTAGAGAGCTGTTTCAACATGGCAGGCATGAAGGTTGAATTCAGCGGCAGCTATATGGGATGGAACCCTAACCCTAAGAGCGACATTCTGGAACACGTATTGAAGGTTTACAAAGAGCAGAACGGCACAGACGGTAAGGTACAGGCTGTTCACGCAGGTCTGGAGTGCTCTATCATCCTGAGCAAGTATCCTAACCTCGATGTCGTATCATTCGGTCCTACCCTTCTTAGTCCTCACACAGCCAATGAGCGTTGCCAGATCAGTTGCGTAGCTCCTTTCTGGAACCTCGTCAAGCAGCTTCTGACAGAGATTCCTGCAAAGTAAAAAATGGGGAACGAAATTACAAAAAGATTAAAAAAGAAAGCCGAGAGTGAAAATTCTCGGCTTTTTTGTTTCAGTTTTCAAAAGAAATCATTACCTTTGCAGTCGATTTCGCAAGTCTTGTAAAATCTCTGTAGCAGATCATACAAATTCACTTGCATAAGTTTCATTAAAATAACACCAAAATGGACGATTATCACGCGGAGAACAATAATGAATTGTAAGGCGTGGAGATTCAGCAACGGCAAAACCTTTCAGTAGGCCATACCCAAGCGCTAGTCTCCATACCCCAAACTTTTATTATGTGGAGATTAGCAAACTATGAAGACTTATTGGAATATAGACAAGAATCTGACTGTACTCAATGAGTGGCAGCCAAACTGCTGGATACAAGTAACATGTCCAACTGATGAAGACCAGCGCTTGCTGGAAGAAGAATTCAAGATCCCTGATTATTTCCTCTCGGATATCAGTGATACTGATGAGCGTGCCCGCTATGAATATGACGATGGCTGGATGCTCATCATCCTCCGTATCCCTTATGTCAAGGAAATACGCAGCCGTACCCCATACACCACCGTGCCTCTGGGTATCATCCATAAGCGCGATGTTACCATCACCGTATGCTATTATGAAACTAATATGATGATTGATTTCGTAAGCTACCAGCAGAAGCGCAGCGAGGGGTTCACCGACTATGTAGACATGATCTTCCGTCTCTTCCTTTCATCAGCGGTTTGGTATCTGAAGCGATTGAAACAGATCAATTCGCTCATAGAAAAGGCCAAACGAAACCTCGATCATGGTGTGAACAATGAGAGCCTGATTGGCCTGAGCCGCCTGCAGGACTCCCTTACCTACTTCATCACCTCTATCCGAGGCAACGAGAATCTCCTGTCTAAGTTGAAGTTCAAGCTGCAGGTGGACGAACTTGATGCCGACCTCATCGAAGACGTAAACATCGAGATGACACAGGCACGCGAAACCACAAGCATCTACTCAGACATTCTGGAATCGACGATGGATACCTATTCGAGCATCATCAACAACAACATGAATACCACGATGCGTACCTTGACCAGTATCAGTATCGTCATGATGTTGCCTACGCTGATTTCCTCTCTGTTCGGTATGAACTTAATCAACGGTATGGAAGACAGCCATTACGGATTTGCCATTGCCCTGGTTATCTCCGTGCTCGTTTCTGCACTTTCATGGGGCTTCCTCAGATACAAGCGCCTGCTCTAAGCATATACCACTCTGATATGCATTAAGTAGCCCGAAAGAGCACATAAAACGATGATTAGCAAGAAAAAGGCAATTATAAATACAAAAAAAATTAAAAAATCGAATATCATGGCAAGATATTCGATTTTTTTTTTTAAGTTTGCAACTTATTAATAATATAATTTTGTATGGGGTCGAATTGCAGATAAGCGACTACCGGCCCAAGAAACTCGAATCATAAACTAAACAAAGTGACATGATGGACTCTCAAGAAAAAGCTCTGTTGCAGCAGAGCACCCTGGAAGACCCTGCCAAGAAGGCTTATGCCACCAAGCAGGAAGTGCTCGAAAGAGTAAAGGAAATCGCTCATAGCAGCGAAAATCCAAACAAGGAGGAACTCGACCTACTCAAGACTACTTTCTACAAGATTCATCTCGCAGAAAGAGACGCACAGATGAAAGAGTATCTCGCAAAAGGCGGTGACCCAGAGAAGTATATCCTTCTACCGGATGACACCGAAGAAGCCTTCAAGGCTGAGATGCAACTCATCAAGGAGAAAAGAGCCAAGATCTTCCTGGCACAAGAAGAAGAAAAACAAGATAATCTCCGCAAAAAAGAGGAAATTATCGAAAAGATAAAGGCCATGACCACCTCACCGGAGGAGGCCAACAAATCATATCAGGACTTCAAGGCCTTGCAGCAGGAATGGAAGGAAATCAAGAACATCCCTGCAGACAAGGCAAACGAGGTATGGAAGAACTACCAGCTCTATGTAGAGCAGTTCTACGACATGCTCAAGTTGAACAGCGAAGCCCGCGAATATGACTTCAAGAAGAATCTTGAAGCCAAGACCAAACTCTGCGAGGCTGCAGAGAAACTCAATGAGGAAGAGGATGTTATTTCTGCCTTCCACCAGCTTCAGGACCTCCACCAGCAATATCGTGAGATTGGTCCTGTTGCCAAGGAGTTGAGAGAACAGATTTGGGAGCGTTTCAAGGCTGCCAGCACTGTTATCAACAAGAAGCACCAGCAGCACTTCGAAGACCTGCGTGCCAAGGAAGAGGAAAACCTCGCCAAGAAGACTGCCCTCTGCGAAAAGGTAGAGGCTGCCAACCAAGGAGAATACAAGACTGCTAAGGACTGGGAGAAGGTTACCCAGGAAATCATAGAGATTCAGAAAGAGTGGCGCACTATCGGTTTTGCCCCTCAGAAAATGAACGTCAAGATTTTTGAGCGTTTCCGCATCGCCAACGATGAATTCTTCAACAAGAAGGCAGAATTCTTCAAAGGATTGAAAGATACCTACTCTGCCAATCTCGAAAAGAAACAGCAACTCGTAAACAAGGCAAAGGAACTGGCTGACAGTACAGACTGGAAGAAGACTGGCGACAAGTTCATCGCTCTCCAGAAAGAATGGAAGAAGGTGGGTACCGTACCTCATAAACAAGGCGAATTGCTCTGGAAGGAATTTCTGGATACCTGCAACAAGTTCTTCGAAGCCCGCAACAAGCAGAATGCCGGTTCACGCAGCGAGGAACATGCCAATCTGGACAAGAAGCGCAACATTATTGCCCAGCTCAAGGAACTTGTAGTTGCAGAGATTTCAGACAACGATTTCCAAAAGAAGCTCAAAGATCTTGCCAAGCAATACAGTGCAATCGGACACGTCCCTTTCAAAGAGAAAGACAAGGTCTATAAAGAGTATCATGAGGCTATCGATGCAGCCTACGAGAAACTTCACGCCACCAACGCAAAGCGCCACTTCGACAACTTCAAGAACAACTTGAAGAATGTTGCCAAGGAAGGCGGCAATGCACTCGGCAATGAGCGTGGTAAACTCTTGCGCCGCTACGACCAGTTGCGCAGCGAGATTACTACCTACGAGAACAACCTCGGTTTCTTCAATACGGCCAGCAAGAAGGGCAACAGCCTGGTAGAAGAAATGAACCGTAAGATTGAGAAACTCAAGGCTGACCTCGAAATGGTAAAGCAGAAAATCAAGGCTATTGATGCCGAGAAGAAATAAATACAATAAACCCCAGGGCGAAAGCCCTGGGGTTTATTGTTATGAATACTCCATAAAACAGAATTCCTATAAACAAAAAAAAACACCTTTCATTACTGAAAGATGCCTTACCGTATGAGTTGGGATACCCGGACTCGAACCAGGAATGACAGGACCAGAATCTGTAGTGTTA
>OKRW01000374.1_pt1 | contig 45324 bp, 36 predicted proteins | sample 1601151 | NCBI WGS metagenome assembly OKRW01 (sample SAMEA3541471, study PRJEB24748) | human gut metagenome | biome: human gut; feature: human-associated habitat; material: faeces | place: China | collected 2012 | reverse complement strand
GCTGTCGCCGAATCCGCCTGGACTCCTGCCAAGTCGAAGGAATGCAGCCTCTTTATGCAGAAGCTCCCTTACTTCCTGCGATTCCTCGGTGAAAAAGGCATCTACTACTTCAACCCCTTCAACCCCGAATCTACACCCGAACCCAGTGCACCGGACAAGGACGATGTGTTGAAGAATGGATAAGATATAAAGCACTGTCTTTTGCTGTCTGCTTCAGCAGACGGATGAATAAATATCCGGCTTTTCCAGTTCCTCTGTGGGGTTTACCCTCCTTTTTGGAAAAAGTGCAAAAAAGGGACAGGTCGGGGCTTGCCGGAAAATGTCTCTAAACAATTGATTACAATATATATAGTAAAGTCTTTTATCTACTGGTGGAAAGTTCATTTTCTGCCCTGTTTTTAGGGGTAGCTTTTGTCCTGCTTTTGCTTGTATATTATTGGGAATAAATAAGATAGGAGGCTTTTTCAAAATGACAAAAAAACGTACGTTTAAATTCGTCATAATTATATAACAAAGTTAGCAATAATCGGCGAGATATGGAAAAGTAGAGCAAAGTTATTGAGAAATAGGCTTTTGAGAAAATAGTTTCTGTAACCAGATGACGGGAAAAGTTAAGTCTGAACCAAGTTAAGACTTTGCTACGTTACCGATTCGTCATCCTGCATAATTGGTGGTATCGGAGCTTGGGAAGAATAGCGAAATACACTATTATATAGTGAGTTACTGACAACTTACGCAACAATTCCGGTAACGGATGATAATTGCGCCGTTCCTCTGCGATTTGCGTATTGACGAAGATGGTGGCATGAAGATACAAATGATGTCTTTCCCTTGCCGGGGCATCCCCCGGCAAGGGAAAGAAGTAATGAATCATCAAATCATCAGTCATCAGCGATTGTGCAACCCGCATTGCCTTCGCTTGTACCTGATGGTATTGGGCCTGCTGGCTTTGTGGGAGGGCCGTTCGGAGGTCGTGTTGGGGTGTTTGGGAGCCCTGTTGACACTCTCGGGGTACGGGGATACGGAGAGAGACATGACGGGAAGCGGAAACAAAAACAGCAACTCCCCGTCGTTGCCGGCTGGGGGTTGCTGATGTATGCTGCGGTCTCCTGTTTCTGTTAGCGTGAGGGAGGAGGATTAGAAACGTCTTTTCTTACGAGCGTCGCGTGCGGCGGCAGTCCGTTTCCACGGGCGGTCGCTGTCGCGTTCGTCTTTGCGGAAGGTGCGGTCCGAACGGTCTCCACCCCGGCGTCCACTGTCTTTGGAACCCCGTTTGCCTTTGTAGCCGTCATCGCTGCGCCGTCCGCCGTAACTGCGTTTGCCACCGCGTCCGCCTTCTTCTTTTTTGCCCTGTGCAGGTTCGACGGAGATGCGCCGTCCGTCCACTTCGAACCCGTTCATGCTGTCCATCACGCGCTGGGCTTCACCCTCTTCCACTTCGAAGAAAGAGAAGTTTTCGCGCAGGTCGATCTTGCCGATGCGCACCTTGCCCGGCACACATTTGTTGACCAGTTCGATCAGCTGGTTCGGATATAGGCCGTCGGCCTTGCCGAAGTTGAGGAAGAAACGCGAATAGCCCTCTTCGGCCGCATGTGCACGGCGTTCGCCCCGTTCGCTGCGAGAGGAACGTTCGTCTACCTGCTGGATCTCGTCGGCATCCTTGTAGTAATCGATCATACGGTTGAATTCGAGCGAAACGACACGTTTGATGATGTCTTCCTTGTCCAGCCATTCCAACTTGCGGTAGATTTGGGGCATCAGGGAGGCGATCTCCTCCTCGTTCACCTTCACCTTTTCGATCTGGTCGACGAGGTTGAAAAGCTGCTTTTCGCAGATAGCATGTCCGGTAGGCATTTCGCCTTTCTCGAATTTCTTGTTGATGATCCTTTCGATCTCGCGGATTTTGCCTTTCTCCTTCACGTGGCAGATGGAGATGGAGATACCCGTCTTTCCCGCACGGCCCGTACGGCCACGGCGGTGCGTGTAGGATTCCACTTCATCGGGCAGGCCGTAGTTGATCACGTGTGTCAGATCGTCCACATCCAGGCCGCGGGCAGCCACATCGGTAGCAACTAAGAGTTGGATGTTTTTGACGCGGAACTTCTGCATCACGTAGTCGCGCTGCGCCTGGCTCAGTTCGCCGTGCAGCGAGTCGGCGTTGTAGCCGTCCTGTATCAGTTTGTCGGCGATCTCCTGCGTCTCTTTGCGGGTACGGCAGAAGACGATGCCGTAGATGTTCGGGTAGAAGTCGGCGATGCGTTTCAGAGCCAGGTACTTGTCGCGTGCCTGTACCATATAATAGATATCGCGGATGTTCTTGTTTCCTTCGTTCTTGTTGCCGATCACGATCTCCTTCGGATTCTTCATGTACTTCTTCGTGATGTTGGCGATCTCTTTCGGCATGGTGGCCGAGAAGAGCAGCATGTTGCGGTTCTCCTGCACTTCGGCGAGGATGGCGTTGATGCTGTCGGTGAACCCCATGTTCAGCATCTCGTCCGCCTCGTCCATGATGACGTTCTTCACCAGGCTGAGGTCTACCGTCTTGCGGTTCATCAGGTCCAGGAGGCGTCCCGGAGTGGCTACGACCACGTGCACGCCACGCTTCAGCGTCTTGATCTGGCTCTCGATGCTGGAACCTCCGTACACCGGGAGGACCTTCAGGTTGTCGATATACTTGGAGTAGTCGTTCAGGTCGTCGGCGATCTGTAAACATAGCTCACGAGTGGGACAGAGTACGAGTGCTTGGGGGTGGTATGTAGTCACATCGATTTTTTGCAGGATCGGAAGGCCGAAAGCGGCTGTCTTTCCCGTACCTGTTTGTGCTAATGCAATTACGTCGTTGTCATCTCCCAGTAGGAAAGGAATCACTTCCTCCTGTACCGGCATGGGCGATTCGTAGCCCATTTCTTGAATTGCCTTCAGTATTGGTGCGGCAACTCCTAATTCTTCAAATGTTTTCAAAATGTGATATATGTATATATAATAAATTCAGAGTGGGGACAAAGGTACGCAAATAATTTGGATACCGGTTAGTTTAGTATGATATCTTTTAATGTATCGCGCTCTTTTTCCGTGAGATGCAATCCTTTCGACAGATATTTGTCGGTCGAACCATATTCTTTCTTTATTTTATGGAAGGCCAGATCCAGCCATGTCTCGTTTGCACCGAGCAGCACGGTGATGGTTTCCTGGGCGTCCGTATTGAGGTTGCGTGCCATATAGGCAAGGCTGCGCAGGTCTATGTGGTTGTTGGAAGCCATATAGTCTTTCATGATCGTTTCTTCCGGCACATCGAGGGCTGTCAGCAGCATGGCCGTCAGGAAGCCGGCACGGTCTTTTCCCATCGAGCAGTTCACGAGGATCGGGTAGTTGTCCTTGTCGAGAAAGACTTTCAGGGCTTTGCCGAATTGTTCGCTGTTGTCCGTCACATAGCTGATATAGGTGTCCTGCATATACACGAGCCCGTCGCCTTTGCGTATGCGTCCTTCTTCCAGGCGTCGGGTGATCTGTTCTTTGCCTTTTACCGGGATCGGGATGGAGATGATGTTCGCCCCTGCATATTTTTCCGGAGCGAGGGCTATTTCGTCTTCTCCCCGTAGGTCGATGACAGTTTTGATCTTCAGGTTATCCAGCCGGATCGTGTCGTTGCGGCTAAGTGCCTTGAGCTCGCCCGAGCGGAATATCTTGCCCCAGCCAGTCATACGGTTCCCGTGTTCGCTGAAGTAGCCACCTATGTCGCGCAGGTTCTGGACGCTGTCCATCTGTACCGAGCGGGCGCCGACAGTGCGGTAATATTTGTCGTTGAAAGACAGTAGGAAATATTTGCGGGTGATGTTGTCGTTCGTGATGTAGGTCACTCTCCCGTCATTGATGTCGGCATAGCTGCACGGTCGCGACATGTCGAAGGAGTTGGGGGTGTCGGATACATAAAGTTTCATCGTCCCGTCGGTATGGGGGGCTGTTTCCCATTTGATAATATAGTTGCCGATGTCGTCACGCAGGCATATGGCACGAATTTCAGGTGCTCTGCCGGAGCTGCATCCTGCCAATAAGGCCACACTGGTGAACAAGAAAAGAATCCGTTTCAATATCATACTTCTACTACTCATGCAAAGCAAAGATAGTGAAAAACACGTGTCTTTATACCCCTTTATCTTCCCGGTTAATGATATTTAAGACTGGGAGAGGTAGGAGGTTGCGAATTCTTTAGAAATGTAATTGTCGTAGCTGCGGCAAACCTCGGTTGCCAGATCGATCCCGCACCGGATGATATTCGCCCATGTCTCTTTCGGGAGGGTGGCGAGGTCACGGTGACGGACATTATTTTTTAACAGACCGTAGAGGATGCCAGCATTGAAGTTGTCGCCGGCTCCGATCGTACTGACCGGGCGGATGGAGGGCGAGTCGAAATGAAGGCGCAGGTCGCCGTGGTAGAGGTTCACGCCTCCGGCTCCGTGAGTGGTGATGAAACGGTCGCAGTAGAAACGGATATGGTCGGTGTAGACTTTTTCACTGTCGGCCTCCCCGAAGATATTGAGGAAGTCCTCGTCCGAGCCGCGTATGATATCGGCATATTCGAAGTTTTCGAGCAATGTCGGGGCGAGGTGTATCGCTTCATGGGCGTGCGCCTTGCGGAAATTCGGGTCGTAGTAGAGGATCGCCTTGCGCTGGCGTGCATAGTCGAGAAATTCCACCATCCGTTCCCTAAGCGCCGGGTTCAGTGAGTAATAGGAGCCGTAGATGAAGATGTCGTCTTCGTTGATCTCCGGCAGGGGCACGTCGAGGCGTTGCTTCGGATAATCCTTGTAGAAAGTGTAGTCGGCATTGCTGTCGTTGTCCAGGAACGCGAGCGAAATCGGGCTTTTGCCATCCGGGAAACGGTCGACGTAGCGGGTGGAAATGTTGTTTTCCTTCATGAAGTCGCGTATGATGTCGCCGACATGGTCGTTTCCCACTTCGCTGATGAAAGAGACAGGTACACCCAGGCGTCCTAACGAGATGAGGCCGTTGAAGGTCGATCCGCCGGGCACTGCCGTATGGGGTCGGTTGTTCCTGAAGATGATGTCGAGAATGGTTTCCCCGATGCCGATTACCTTCCTCATGCTCTTTATTTGTTTACGGTTTTACACTGTTCGCGGCTTTTCGAACCCAGGTAACCGCCGTGATGCCGTTTGGCATAGTCGGGATAGCCGAAGTTGATGCGTTTCATGGTGCCGACTACCAACAGGTCGCCTATCACCGTCATGACCGTGGTCGATGTGGTGGGGGTGAGGCCTAAAGGACACACTTCTTTCGGCGCACCGGTCGGCAGGCAGATCGTCGCTTCGGCTGCCAGCGGGCTGTCGGGGTTGCCGGTGATAACGATAAACTGCATCTCCGGTACGAGACCGCGTGTCAGCTCCACCAGTTCGAGCAGTTCGCGTGTCTTGCCGGAGTTGGAGATGAGCAGCATGACATCGTTCTTGCGGACGATGCCGAGGTCGCCGTGTTGTGCTTCGCTGGGATGCAGGAAGTAGGCAGGCGTGCCGGTCGAACAGAAGGTGGTCGCGATGTTCATGGCGATCTGTCCTGCTTTTCCCATACCGCTGGTGATCAGATTCCTTCCGAGTTCGTGTACATGTTTCACAATGAGTGTCACAGCCTCTTCATAGCCGTCGGTTATCGGAATATTGCGTACTGCTTCAGCTTCCTGTTGCAGAATGGATGAGATTGCTTCGTTTATCATAGCCTTTAAAATGATTCTATATGGTGTTATGAACTTAACAAAGTGCAAAAGTATCTATTTTAATGATACCTGCACATGGAATGACCTATATTTTTGTACTTTTGTGCCTCCTAATGAATGGATCATGGAAAAAGATTACTTCTCACATATTTTACCGAACGGTTTGCGTATCGTACATCTTCCTTCTGCATCCCCGGTGTCGTATTGCGGGTTTGCCGTGAATGCCGGGACACGGGATGAGGAAATGGATGAATTTGGCTTGGCTCACTTTGTCGAACACATGATATTCAAGGGGACGGAAAAGCGTAAGTCCTGGCATATCCTGAATCGGATGGAGAATGTGGGAGGGGAGCTGAACGCCTATACCACAAAGGAGGAGACTTTCGTCTATTCTATTTTTATGGAAGAGCATTTCCGGAGGGCTTTCGAACTGCTGTCCGACCTGGTGTTCCATTCGCAGTTCCCGGAGCAGGAGATCGAGAAGGAGGTGGATGTGATCCTGGACGAAATCAATTCATACGAGGACAGCCCTTCGGAACTGATCTTCGATGAATTCGAGAATTTGCTGTTCGACGGACATGCGTTGGGACATAACATCTTGGGAGACGAGCAGTCGCTGCTCGGTTTCGGCAGCGAGTCCGGCAAGTCGTTTATGAGGCGGTTCTATGCCCCCGAAAATATGGTGTTCTTCTCGATGGGCCGGATTCCGTTCAAGAAGATCGTGCAGATGGCGGAAAGCACCCTGTCGGATATCGCTTTCCCGATGGCGGCACGTAACCGGACGGCACCCGGCGAGCTCCTTCCCGTCAGCCGCCAGATACACAAGGATACCCATCAGGCGCATGTGCTGATCGGGGGACGGGCATACAGCATGCACGATGAGAAACGCCTGCCGTTGTTCTTGCTGAATAACCTCTTGGGAGGGCCGGGCATGAACAACCGTTTGAATGTCTCTCTCCGGGAAAAGAACGGGCTTGTCTATAACGTCGAATCGAACGTGACTTCTTATACCGATACGGGGCTGGCAAGCATCTACTTCGGGACTGATCCGAAGAACAAGGAGAAGGCGATCAGGCTTGTTTACAAGGAACTGGCGAAGCTGCGTGAGGTGAAGCTGACCGCGACCCAGTTGGCGGCGGCCAAGAAGCAGGTGATCGGACAATTGGGCGTCTCCGGCGATAATCGGGAAGGCCTGTTTTTGGGGCTGGGTAAGAGCTTTCTCCATTATAACCGCTACGACACCCTGCCGGAAGTCTTCGCCAAGGTGGAGAAGCTGACCGCCGGAGAGATACGAGAGGTCGCCAACGAGATCTTTGCACCTGAACGGTTGTTCAGTCTGATCTACCAATAAGAAGCGTTTACCAGCATTCCGCCTTGTCCTTCAGTTCCGGCAGCTTGTTCTTGTCGAACACAGGGCTCTTGATCCCGCTACGTTTTTGAGCAATGTAATCGTGCAGCAGCAGGAAGGCCTGTTTGCTCAGTAACGAGATGGCGAACAGGTTGCAGATCGTCATGAAAGCCATCGTGATATCCGCCAGGCTCCAGGCGAGTTCCAGGCTTGCTAACGCCCCGAACATCACCATACCGCCGACCGCCAGACGGTAGATATAGAGCACGCTTTTTTTCGGTGTGATGAAACGAATGTTCGCTTCCCCGTAATAGTAGTTCCCGATAATGCTGCTGAAAGCGAACAGGAAGATCGCTACGGCAACGAATATCCCTCCGGCTTTTCCCACTTCGAGCGTCAGGGCATGCTGTGTCAGTTGTACCCCGTTTACCGAACCGTCCAACGGCGCCCCGCTGAACAGGATGATAAAAGCCGTGCAGGTACAGATCAGCAGGGTGTCGGTGAAAACACCCAGAGTCTGGATCAATCCCTGTTTGACCGGATGTGTGACGGATGCCGTGGCCGCTACGTTCGGAGCCGATCCCATACCTGCCTCGTTGCTGAACAGGCCGCGCTTGATCCCTTGCATCAGAGCGGCGCCGATCGTACCGCCTGCCGCCTGTTCCCATCCGAAAGCGCTGCTTACGATCAGTTTGATGACGGCCGGCAGTTCCGTTATATTGAACAGTACGATCCCCGAAGCGAGCGCCACGTATCCCAATGCCATTACGGGGACGATCACGCTGCTGACTTTGGCTATTCGCTGGATTCCTCCGAAGATAATGGCAAGTGTCAGTACGGTCAGTACCGCACCCACGATCCTCGGATCGAAACCGAACGAGCCTTGCATGGCGGCGCAAATCGTGTTGCTTTGTACCGAGTTGAACGCGAAACCGAAGGTGACGGAGATCAAGATGGCGAACAGTATGCCCATCCAGTTCAGTCCCAATCCGTATCGCATATAGTAGGCAGGCCCCCCGATGAAGGATTCTTTTCCTTTCCGTTTGTAAAGCTGTGCGAGTGTAGATTCGACGAAAGCGCTGGCCGAACCTAACAGGGCGATGATCCACATCCAGAACACTGCTCCCGGACCTCCTACGGCTATGGCTGTGGCTACTCCCGCCAGGTTGCCTGTCCCGACACGGCTGGCAAGCGATACGGCGAATGCCTGGAAGGATGAGATGTGCTTTTCACCTTCATGGGCTTTGTTGGCGGAGTCACCGAGCACACGTATCATCTCCCGGAACATACGGAACTGGACGAAACGGGTTTTGAAAGTGAACCGGAAGGCGCATCCTAACAGCATGATAATTAAAACATACGACCATAGGAGGTCGTTAATCCCGCTGATCCAGTTGTTCAGTATTTCCATTTGGCAGTTTATCGTCTTGATAATTACGTGAATATTGAGATGCAAACCTAAAGAAAATATTCTGTATGGACAAGAATATTAAATTTTGCACACACAAATAAATATTTTCGTATCTTTGAAAGATTATTAACTAAGGTGTGAAATTATGAAGGCAATAGAACCGAGTCTGGTCAAAGACAATTTTATAGAGATCATCGGAAAAGAGTGGATGCTGGTAAGCGCCGGCGACAAGGACAAGTTCAACATGATGACGGCGAGTTGGGGGGGCGTAGGCTTCCTGTGGAACAAGCCGGTAGTGTTCGTCTTTATCCGTCCGGAACGTTATACCCGCGAGTTTGTCGATGCGAAGGGAGCTTTCACGCTGTCCTTTTTAGGAGAAGAGCATAAAACTGCCCATAAGATTTGCGGGGCGAAATCGGGACGGGATATCGACAAGGTGGCAGCGACAGGTTTGACGCCTTATTTTACCGATCTGGGTAATCCTTGTTTCGAGGAATCGCGCCTGACGCTCGAATGCAAAACCCTTTACGTGACTAAGATGGATAAGGATCATTTTGTTGATCCTGCCTTATACGAGAAATGGTACAGCGCAATGGCAGGGAATCCGCATAACGTCTATGTGGCGGAAATCTTAAATGCTTGGGAGAGATGATCTCCCGTTCGTATGGATATCCGGATTGATTAGTTTGATTTGCTTCAGATAAACCATGGTTCTCTATTTTCAATTAAATTGTCTTTCTCTTGTCATATCTTTGCAATATGTATGCTTTTCCTTTGCCCGCGGAAAATAAAAAGAGTATACTTATAGACACAATAAATAACACTGCTTCGTTTTTTATAATAACTGATTTACGTGTTTAGGCTTTATGTCTCAGGGATGAGGGGTAAAGCTTGTTTTTGTGTGTTGCATTTGGCACTTGTCATGCTTCGATGAGCGACAGGAGGACACCTGTGTCAAAAAGTTGGACGTTTGGGCGTCCAAAAATTGGACGGTTGGCGGGAGGTGTTTTTGAAATGCTTTTGATAGTCTGAATGTTACATTTCTGGCACGTCGTTTGCTTTCTTTCTGTCATGATGAATGCACAGATAACGATCAAACGAGGTTTGTCTCTTTTTCTTTTCGTCTTCCTGGCTTCGCCGGGAAACCTGCGGGCGCAGTCCGGCTGGACGGTGGACGACTGCATGCGCTATGCCGTCGAACAGAACTACCGCGTGCGGAACAGTCGCCTGGATACACGGATTGCCGGGGAAGACCTTGCTGCCGCCTATGGTGATTTCCTGCCCTCAGTAAGTGCTACCGGCGCATTGGGCAAACGTTTGGGGCGTTCGGTGGACCCGAAAACGAACCTCTATACTTCCTCTTCCTTTTTAGAGAGCACATGCTTTTTGCTGCGCACGAGCTCTTTGAGCATGAAATCATACGGTGCAAGCAGTTTGTTTCCATGCGTATGGTTGCTGCATTTCGAGCAATGGCCGCCCTTTTTGCACGTCTTGGGGTCGCGCCCTTTCTTGCAGTGGGGAACAGCCGCGCCGATATAGCCCTCCAGATGCTTTCTATCGCCTCTGCTTCGATAAGAAGATGTACGAGCTTGCTGTCGAGCAGCGGAAGTTGAGCGAACGCTATCACGATCAGATGCTCGAATATGTGGATCTTGGCATGCGTTCCTCTTCTGATTTGCAGGAGGTGAAGGCGCGCCTGCAATCTGATATTTACCAGGAGACGGTGAAGGCGAACGGTTGCCGCCTCTCGCTGCTTGCCTTGAAGGAACTGCTGAATATGCGGGATACCGATACGCTGGCGATCTCTCCCGGCGGGGAGGGCGAATTTCCCGTGCTTCCTGTACTGGAATCCAACGAGATCTATGCCGCCTCCGAAACATCCCTGCCGGAATTCCGGGCTATGGAACTGAGGGAGAAAGCTTCCCGCAAGTCACTGGCAATAGCGTCCGGGGCTTTTTCTCCTTCCATCAGGGCGGAATTCAGCCTCTATTCCGGTTGCTACGACACGGAACGGGATGACCTGGGCGAGATCATCCCGATCAAAGACCAGTTGAAGAATAACATGAACAAATATATCGGCGTGAGCGTCTCGCTGCCTCTGTTCTGCGGACTTTCCCGCCTGACAGATGTCCGGAAGGAACGTTTCCGCCTGCAAAGGATACGGAACGAGAACGAGCAGCAACGCCTCAGCCTCTACAAGGAGATAGACGACGCCTGCCTTTCACTCCGGGCTGCCGCCGAGGAACACCGTCAGGCGGTCGAACAACTCCGCACTTCCACCGTCACGCTGAAAGAGAGCGAGGAGAAATGGGAGGAGGGGATGATCTCCGTGTTCGAACTGATGGAGAAGCGGAACCTCTATATACTGGCCAAGGCAGAACTGTCGCGCACCCGTTTGCAGTATGAGTTGAAAAGCCGCACGGTAGACTTCTACCGCACAGGCTCATTTTTAGGAACCGAATAAATACAACAAGAATGGCAATCAATAGCATGGACACCCGTATTGAGCGGAAGTCCCGGTTTAAGAAGAAACACATCTATTCCTTGATAGGAATTGCCGTCGGGCTGCTTTGCCTGCTTTGGCTTCTTTTTCGTGATACTTCCTCTTCCCTGAAAGTGGAGAAAGAACGCATTACGATTGCTACCGTGCAGAAAGGAGAGTTCAACGACTACATCCGGGTTATCGGGCAGGTACTGCCGGATCGTATCATCTATCTTGACGTCATCGAGGGTGGGCGCGTCGAAGAACGCCTGATCGAGGAAGGGGCGCAGGTGCGGGCGGGCGACGTGATCCTCCGCCTCAGTAACCCGCTCCTGAACATCGGCATCCTGCAAAGCGAAGCCGACTTGGCCTATCAGGAAAACGAACTTCGCAACACCCATCTCAGCATGGAGCAGGAACATCTCCGGCTGAAACAGGACCGTATCGGCCTGAGTAAGGAATTGGTGCAGAAGGAACGCCGTTTCAGGCAATACGAACGCCTGTATAAGAAGAACCTGCTGGCCCGCGAAGATTACTTGCAGGCTGAGGAAGATTATGAGGCTGCTCTCGGACAGTTGGCCGTTGTGGACGAACGGATCGAGCAGGACGACCTGTTCCGCAGCAGCCAGCTACAGAGCCTGGACGAGAACATCCGGAATATGAAGAAGAGCCTTGCCTTGGTTCGCGGGCGACTGGAAAACCTGAAAGTGAAGGCTCCCGTCGACGGGCAGTTAGGAAACCTGGAGGCCCAGATCGGCCAGTCCATCGCCCAGGGCGAACGTATCGGCCAGGTGATCACGCCCGAACTGAAGGTGGAAGCCAAGATCGACGAGCACTATGTGGAACGTGTCATACCCGGTCTCCCTGCGAGCTTCGAACGTGAAGGAAAGAAGTACGATATGGAGGTGACGAAAGTCTATCCCGAAGTGCGGGAAGGACAGTTTCGCACCGACCTGCATTTTGTCTCCGGCCGGCCGGAGAATATCCGTGCCGGGCAAACCTACCACCTGAACCTGCAACTGGGCGATCCCGTGCAGGCGGTGATCGTCCCACGTGGTAGTTTCTACCAAGCAAGCGGCGGCGAGTACATGTATGTGGTGGATGAAGAAGGAAAGACAGCTCGCCGCCGCCCTGTCCGTATCGGTCGTCAGAACCCGCAGTATTACGAGGTTGTGGAAGGGTTGCAACCGGGAGAGAAGGTGATTATTTCCGGATATGACTTGTTTGGTGAGAATGAACGATTAATTTTACGCTGATGGAATATTGGTCTCAAGTAATCAAAAGCCAACGGGCGCGGAAGTCTCTTTCCGCCCTGAATGTGTTCGGTCTTTCCGTTTGTGTTGGCGCGGCGCTGCTGATTATGCTCTATGTACGGTTCGAATTGAGTTTCGATTCGTTCCACGACGGGGATCGCATCTACCGTGTGGAGAGCCGTCTTTATGAAGGGGCAACCTTGACGGATAATTGGGCGACGACTTCTTTCGGGCATGCTCCCGCCATGTATCGCGAGATTCCGGGCATAGAGCAGTATGTACGTGTGACGGCACAAGATCGCGGACAAGAGGTGACGTTCGGTGACCGGCAGTTTATCGAAGAACAGTACTGTTATACCGAACCGGCTTTTTTCGATCTCTTCAATTTCCCGATCCTCAAGGGGGAGAAGGGTGGACAGTTGGTCCGTCCGAATACGATGGTGATTACCGAAAGTGCTGCACGTCGTTATTTTGCCGGTGGTGATCCTATCGGCAAAGTGCTGACTTTCCGTACATCTTCGTCCGAACAGCATTTCGAGGTGACGGGCGTGATTGCCGATATGCCTTATAATTCGCATCTGCATTATGACTTCCTGTTGTCTTATTCGACTATTCCGGAGGCAAGGCGCGATATTTGGTATATCCACGGTGTCTATACGTATGTCCGGCTTGAACCGGGAAAGAAACCGGGCGATATTGAAGTGGCTTTCCATTCCATCTCTGAAAAATATAAGACGGCGGCATTGAAACATAAGGACTGGAGGGTCGAACTGGTTCGTTTGCGGGATATTCATCTGACTCCCCGTAAGTCTTATGAGAAAGAGGCGAAAGGTAGTCGTATGGCTGCACGTATCCTTTCGGTGATGGTAGTCGCCCTTTTACTGATCGGCTGGGTGAACGCGCTGAACCTGACGGTTGCCCGTTATCTGGAACGTGGCAGGGAGTTTGGTATTCGCAAGGCGTTCGGGGCTTCCCGCCGGCAGGTGATCCTGCAAGGATTGCTGGAAGCAGGGTTGTTGAACTTGTCGGCTTTGATCTTGGCTCTCGGATGGGTCGAGGTACTGTTGCCTTTTGTCTGCCGTTGGGTAGGACTGGATTTTGCTGCCGGCGCGTTCCGTTTGCCGGAATTCTGGAGTATGGCGGCAGCGTGTTTTATAGGGGGAACTTTGTTTACCGGACTGTATCCTTCATTCCTGCTGACACGCATCCGTCCAGCGGATATCATGCGAGGAAAATTACTGCATGGCCGTAAGGGAAACCGGATGCGGAAGATGTTGATTGTGGCTCAGTTTCTTGCTTCTTTCGTTCTGGTTTCCGGTACGTTGGTGGTGATCGGACAGGTTCGTTATATGCAGCAGGAGACTTCTTCCGCTTCTTCGAACCGGGTACTGGTGGTGAAATATCCGGCTTTTACCGATGATATGTCCGTCAAAATGGAGAGTTTCAAGAAACGGTTGGGACAGATACCTTATGTTGTCCGTGTTTCTATTTCCGGTGCTGTGCCGGGCGTTGAGGTGGCGAACTACTTTACCAATCGTCCTTACGGCAGCGATCCATCCGAAGTGAAGCTGATACAGATGTTTGCTGTCGATTATGATTCTCTGGCGCTTTATTCGCCGGAAATGCTTTGTGGACGTGGTTTCTCGGAAGCATACGGCAATGAACGGAATAAGGTCGTCCTGAACGAAGAGGCGGTGCGTCTGCTTGGTTATCCTTCTCCGGAAGAGGCGTTAGGAAAGCAGTTGGAGATGGAAGTGCTGGAAGATCCACTCGAAGTTGTCGGGGTTGTGAAAAATTATCATCAGCAGTCGCTTGCGGAACCGTATAAGCCGATCCTCTTTTTCCTGAAAGAACGGGTCCCGTTTATTGCGACTCCTTATATATCCGTCAAGATGGATGGTCCGGTTAATTCTGACTGCTTGACTGAAGTGGAACAAATGTACCGGACTTATTTTCCGTCCGCCCTTTTTTCTTATTTCTATCTCGATGATTATCAGGATAGCTTGTATAAGTCGGATCGCAATTTCGGTTGGATTTTTGCCAGTGCGTCATTATTGGCAGTCTTTGTGGCCTGCTTGGGATTATGGGTCGTGACGTTTTTTTCTACTCTGGCACGAGTGAAAGAGGTTGGGATACGGAAGGTTTTGGGAGCCGGTAAAATAAGTCTTTTTGTTGTTTTGACACGTGAACTGCTACTTCTTACGGTGCTGGCCACTGTATTGGGACTTCCTGTTTCTGTGGTTTTGATGAACGGATGGCTGGAGAGTTATGCTTTTCATATCGTGTTGCCTTGGTGGGTGTACGGAGTCGCATTTGTGTTGTTGATGTGTGTCGCTTTCTTGACGGTAGTCAGACAGGTGTGGCGTGTGGTTCGGTTGAAGCCGATGCGTATTCTCAGGAACGAATGATTTAAATGAATATAATATGATTAAAACAGAGAATCTGTCTATGGTCTTCACCACCGAGGAGGTGCAGACGAAAGCATTGAACGAGGTGAACATCGAGGTCAAACAGGGTGAGTTTGTGGCCATTATGGGGCCTTCTGGCTGTGGCAAGTCGACCTTATTGAATATCTTGGGAACGCTTGATTCGCCGACTTCCGGCAAATATTTCTTTAACGGCAAGGAGATAGACAAGATGGGAGAGAGCCAGTTGACGGCTTTCCGTAAAGGGAATATCGGTTTCGTATTCCAGAGTTTCAACCTGATAGACGAGCTGACAATCTTCGAGAACGTGGAACTGCCGTTGGTTTATCTTGGCTGCCGGAAGGCCGAACGCAAGCGGAAGGTGATGGAAGTCCTCGACCGGATGAATATCGCCCATCGTGCCGGACATTTTCCGCAGCAGCTATCCGGCGGACAACAGCAACGTGTGGCGATAGCGCGCGCCGTGGTGACGGATTGTCCGCTGATCCTTGCCGACGAACCGACGGGAAACCTGGATTCGACAAACGGGGCGGAGGTGATGGAATTACTTCGAGAACTGAACGGGCAGGGGACGACGATCGTCATGGTCACGCACTCGGAACGGGATGCCAGCTTCGCACACCGGATTATCCATCTTTTGGACGGCCGGGTCGTTTCCTGAATATTCATCTTTGAAAATCTTCATCATAATGATAGTAACAAACTATTGGAACTGTGCGTGGCGCAGCCTTACTAAAAAGAAAGGTTTTAGTGTCGTCAATATAGTCGGTCTGGCGATCGGCATGGCGGCAGCCTTGCTGATCCTGACCTATGTGGCTTTCGAATACAGCTACGACGATATGCACAGCCGGCAGGATCGTATCTTTAGGGTTGAAGCCCGGTTTTATGAGAACGGGGAGCTGACGGATGATTGGGCCAGTTCGTCTGCCGGCTATGCTACGGCTATGAAGCAAAACATGAGTGCTGTCGAGGCTTATACACGTGTCGGAAGCCAGTATTATCCGGAGCAGGTCGTGAAATACAACGAACTGCTATATCGGGAGACAGGTATAGGCTATGCGGAAGCTAACTTTTTCGATTTCTTTGACTTCAAACTCTTGAAGGGAAATAAAGAAAGTTGTCTGGACGGACCGAACAAGATAGTTATCACCGAACGTATTGCCCGGAAATATTTCAAGGGAGCGGACCCGATCGGGAAAATCCTGATCTTCCGAAGCAATATAGGAGAGGAAGCTTGCGAAGTGACGGGTATAATGGAAGATATGCCGATCAATACGCATATTCGCTATAATCTGCTGATCTCCTACAAGACGCTCCCGAAGTGGATGGATGAATATTGGTATCGCCACGAAGTCTATTCGTATGTCTTGCTGAAGTCGGCGAACCTGAAAACGCAGGTGGAAGAGGATTTCCCAGTAATGGCGGAGAAGTATAAGACGGAAGAGGCATTGAAGAATAAAACTTGGGCGATCCAGTTGACGAACCTCCGCGATATCCATCTGAATCCGCAGAAAGCTTATGAGCCGGAGGTGAAGGGGAATCGTTCTTCTATCTGGGTGTTGATCTGTACGGCACTTGCTATCCTTTGTATTGCTTGGATCAATTATATCAATATGACGGTAGCCCGTTCGATGGAACGAGCCAAAGAGATCGGTATACGTCGGGCTTCGGGGGCAAGCCGGAGGCAGGTTATTTCACAGTTCCTTTTCGAATCGTTGGTGACGAATAGTATTGCTTTTATCCTGGCTATCGGGCTGATGGAGGCGTTGATGCCTTCTTTCAATAATCTGACGGGACGGGATCTGAGTTTTTCCGTCTGGTTTACGACTTCACTGGGGTGGTATCTGTTGCTGATCTTTGCTGCCGGTGTGTTTCTGTCCGGCTTTTACCCGGCGACGGTTTTGTCCGGCATCAAGCCGATCCGGATGTTGAAAGGAAAGTTTACCCATACGCATGGGGCGACGGTCACCCGCAAGGTTTTGGTGGTGTTGCAATACACGGCTTCTCTGGTGTTGCTTTGCGGGACGTTGATCGTGTACGCGCAACTTCAATATATGCGGAATGCTTCTTTGGGGGTACGGGTGGACCAGACGCTGGTTCTTAAGTTCCCGGCGCAATGCGAGGAACTGGCTATGAAGTTGGAGGCATTTAAGAAAGAGGTGGCGTTATTGCCCTCCGTCAGGGCGGTGACGGTTTCTGGTGCAGTTCCCGGAACGGAGGTAACCGACTTTCTGTCCATTGTCCGCGAAAGTGATGTGACGAAGCAGACGCGCCTGTTGGAGATGTTGAACTGCGATGAGTTTTTTCTGGAAGCTTATGATCTGAAGTTCGTTTCCGGCCGTGGTTTTTCCGAAGATTACGGGGGAGATGTTTATAAGATCGTCCTGAACGAATCGGCTGTCCGTACGTTGGGATTCGAATCGTCCGATGCCGCTTTGGGGCAACGCTTGTCTGTCGAAACCGTCGATCAGCCGATGCAGATTATCGGGGTCGTGAAGGATTATCATCAACAATCGCTTAACAAAGATTTTACGCCGATCTTGTTTGCCCTGCATGAGAAATTGAGTTGGATGAAACAACGTTATATCTCTGTCGTTATGGAGAACGGTAACCCGCGTGATCTCGTGAAACAGGTCGAAGGAGTGTGGGAACGTTATTTCCCGGATTCCAGCTATGATTATTTCTTTCTCGACCAGTTTTTTGACCAGCAATACCGACAGGATGAAGTGTTCGGGTTGATTGTGGCGCTTTTTGCGATATTGGCGATCTTTATCTCTTGTATGGGATTGGCTGTTCTGGTTATGTTTTCTTGTTCGACTCGTATCCGGGAGATGGGAATCCGGAAGGTTCTGGGAGCTTCCCGGAGGCAGCTTTTCTTTGAATTGGGGCGAGAGTTCTTCCTGTTGATTGCTATTGCTGTTGTCATCGCCCTTCCGCTTTCGGGCTGGATCATGGGGGATTGGCTGAATCATTATTCGTTCCGCACGGACTGGAAAGCGTGGTTCTTCCTCGTTCCGGTCGTTTTATTGTGTGTGATCTCCTTGCTGACCATCGGTTGGCAAACCGCCAAAACCATCTTTAGCAAACCGGCCCGGTCTTTGCGTTACGAATAAAATACAAATGTACGCTATTTGCTCATCTGACGGCGATAGCGTACATTTAATTTATTATTATATCAAGGACAATTGCATCAAAGTAGCTTTACTTTGGGGCCGTGGACAAAATCTGCAGCGGTTGTTCGATAGGTTTAGATAAATCATTCTATTGGGGCAAACGGCAGTTCCGTATCTTTTCTGTAGCCTGTTCCGTTGAAGGTGGCGATCAGGTCGCCGGTTTCATTGGTGATCCGCACTTCACAGTTGGCGAGCCGCTTGTGGCTGAATGCTTCACGAGCTTCGGCATAAAGGAACCCTTTGCTTTCGGCTTTGAAGAAGTTAATGCTGGATGTAATAGAAAGTGTCAGGCGTGCATGACTGTTTGTTGCTGCTGCAAAAGCCAGATCAGCTAAAGTGAAGATAGCGCCGCCTTGGCATACACCACCGCCGTTGAGGTGTTCCGGCTTTATTTCCATACGGGCTTTGGCATAACCGTTGCCCGTTTCCAAAAGTTCGACACCAGCCAATAAGGCGAACTTGTCGCCTTGAAGAAATTCGTTTATTGTCATGATTATAAAAAATAATGTGCCAATGATAAGAATGAGTGAAGCAGTAAATCATCATTTATGCTTCCTTTCTGTCAAATATCGAACGCTCGTCTTACTTGCTTAACTTCCATTCGGCTCCGTCTTTCGTATCTTTGATATCGAAGCCGATGGCTGTCAGTTCGTTTCGGATCTTGTCCGATGTAGCCCAGTCTTTATTGGCTTTTGCCTGTTGGCGGATGGTCAGCAGCAAATCCATTGCTTTGCCGAATGCCTCGTTGTTGTTGCTTCCGCCCGAAGCTGCTTCATCTTTTATTCCGAGAATATCGAAAACGAAGGTATGGAATACATCCTGTAGCTCTTTCAGGTCTTCGGCCGAGATCGTAGCCTTGCCATCCTTTACGGAGTTGATCGCGCGGGCTGCGTCAAACAGATGGGCGATTACAATCGGCGAGTTCAGGTCGTCGTTCATCGCATCGTAGCATTTGCGGCGCAAATCCTTCACATCTACAGTAGAAACGTCGGAGGCTTTCAGCTTCATCAAATGATTATAAGCGTCCATCAGACGTTCCAACCCCTTTTCAGCTGCTTGCAGGGCTTCGTTGCTGAAGTCTACCGTGCTGCGGTAGTGAGCCTGGAGGATGAAGAAGCGGATGGTCATAGGCGAATATGCCTGGCTCAGCATCTTGTTGTCACCAGTAAAAAATTCCTCCAGCGTGATGAAGTTGCCCAATGACTTGCCCATCTTCTGCCCGTTAATGGTAATCATATTGTTGTGCATCCAGTAGTGAACCATATCTTCTCCCTGTGAAGCAACAGCCTGTGCAATCTCGCATTCGTGATGTGGGAAGATCAGATCCATGCCGCCACCGTGGATATCGAAATGTTCGCCCAGATACTTTTTACCCATAGCCGTACATTCGCAGTGCCATCCGGGGAAACCGTCGCTCCACGGAGAAGGCCAGCGCATGATATGCTCCGGTTGTGCGCATTTCCAGAGAGCGAAGTCGATCGGATTACGTTTTTCATCCTGTCCGTCCAGTGCGCGGGTAGTATTCAGCATATCGTCGATGTTGCGTCCGGAAAGAACACCGTAATTATGATCCTTGTTGTATTTCTCCACGTCGAAGTAAACGGAACCTTCGCTTTCGTAAGCATATCCGTTATCCAGTATTTTCTTTACCAGTTCGATCTGCTCGATGATATGGCCGGACGCATGCGGTTCGATGCTGGGCGGTAGAACGTTGAGCGCTTCCATAGCGTGATGGTAACGGTTCAGGTAATACTGCACCACTTCCATCGGCTCGAGTTGTTCGAGACGGGCTTTCTTGGCAATCTTGTCTTCACCATCGTCAGCATCATGTTCCAGGTGGCCGACATCCGTTATGTTGCGTACATAGCGTACCTTGTATCCTATATGAGTCAGATAACGGAACAGCAGGTCGAAAGTGATAGCCGGCCGTGCGTGGCCCAGGTGGGCGTCACCGTAAACCGTAGGACCGCAAACGTACATACCCACATGCGGTTCGTGCAGCGGGATGAACTGTTCCTTTTTTCTTGTGAGTGTGTTATAAATGCTTATTGGATGTTCCATATCTATTTGTATTTAAGAGGGGCAAACTTACAATAAAATCGGATAATTTTGAGTAAGTTTGCCCCTAAATAATTGAAAATATAATCAACGAAAGATGTAAGCCATGAAACTAAACTCTGTTTTGACACTTTTATTTATCGCTTTGTTTACGGCATGTAAAGGCGGCGCGTATGACCTGTCCGGATATGGTCTGAAACCGGATACCGGGGAAAATGCTTCTCCGTTGATTGCGAAAGCTCTTCAAGAGATTGCGGCGGAAGTGAACTCCGATACGGTCCGGATACTGTTGCCGAAGGGACGTTATGATTTCTATCCCGAAGGTGCTTCCAAACGTGAATACTTCATTTCCAACCATGACCAGGATAATCCGAAACTGGTGGGACTGGCTTTTGAAAATATGAAGAATGTGATATTTGACGGACAAGGTTCCGAACTGGTTTTCCATGGGCGGATGCTTCCGGTTTCTTTGGTCGGTTCGGAGAACTGTACATTGAAGAACTTTAGTATCGATTTTGCGAATCCACATATCAGCCAAGTGAAAGTGTTGGAGAACGACACGGTCGGAGGCTTGATCACCTACGAGGTCGCTCCCTGGGTGGAGTACGAAATACGCGATAGCAACTTTGTCGCTAAAGGGGAAGGTTGGGAACATGTCCCTGCCTGGGGCATCGCTTTTGAAGGAGATACAAAGCGACTGGTCTATACCACCAGCGATATTAGTGTGGGCAGCAAGCATGTCGCAGAGATTGCTTCCCGCAAGATTCTTGCGCCTTGGAAGAACAAGAAACTGATACCGGGAACGGTCGTTGTGTTCCGTGGATACGGTCGTCCGACTCCGGGTGTATTTATGTATCATGATACGAATACGACACTCGAAAATATACAGGTTCATTATGCTGAAGGAATGGGGCTGCTGGCCCAGATGAGTGAAAATATCACGTTGGATAAATTCTCGGTCTGCCTGCGTGGCAAGGACGATCCACGTTATTTCACGACACAGGCCGATGCGACTCATTTCTCCGGCTGTAAGGGATTGATCCGTTCGGTCGGTGGTCTGTATGAAGGTATGATGGATGATGCCATCAATGTGCATGGAACCTATCTGAAGGTGCAAAAGCGAATAGACGACAAGACGTTGGTTGGCGAATATATGCACGGGCAGTCCTACGGTTTCGAATGGGGGCGTCCGGGCGATGCCGTCCAGTTCATCGAGTCCAAAACGATGGAGGTTTTAGGTGAACAGAACAAGGTGGCTGCGATTGAAGCAGCCGACAAGCCTGACGGCCATGGTGTAAAACAGTTCCGCATTACGTTTGAGAAACCTGTCGATCCCGCCATTAGTGAGGTTGGTACTTACGGTATCGAGAATCTGGAATGGACGCCGGAGGTTTATTTTGCCGATAATGTGATCCGTAATAACCGTGCCCGTGGTTCCCTGTTCAGTACTCCGAAGAAGACTGTGGTCGAGAAGAACGTTTTTGATCACACATCCGGTACGGCAATCCTACTGTGCGGCGACTGCAACGGGTGGTTCGAGACGGGTGCCTGCCATGACGTACATATCCGGAATAACAAGTTTATCAATGCTTTGACAAATCAGTTCCAATTTACGAACGCCGTTATTTCTATATATCCGGAGATACCTGATTTGAAAAGTCAGAAGAGATATTTTCACAGCGGAATCGTGATTGAGGACAACGAGTTCGAAACCTTTGATATGCCGATCCTGTATGCAAAATCTGTGGACGGCCTAGTCTTTCGCAATAATGTGATTAGACAAAATTATGATTATCCGGCTTTCCATTGGAACAACCATCGTTTCTTCTTCCAGCGCGTTGTTAATGTCGAGATCAAGGATAACCGGTTCGACGGAGGGTTTGATGAGGAGAAAGATATAAGGTCTGAGGAATAAAAACGTATAGGCAAGATTAAAAAAGGATTAAGGGGTGTGTAAGATACGGACATATTGATTTCAATGTAATTTGTATCTGACACACTCCTTTTCAATTATACTCAATGATCCGTCCAATCTCCACTTTCCTTTATCAACTGGACTAATCGTTCTACAGCTTCTTCTTCGGGGATATTTTTCAGGACGCATTCTTTACCTTTATATAGGCTGATCCGGTTCTTTCCGGCGCCGACATAGCCATAATCAGCATCTGCCATTTCGCCGGGACCGTTCACGATACACCCCATGATACCTATTTTCAAGCCTTTCAGATGAGAAGTGGCTTTCTTGATACGGGCGATTGTTGTTTGCAAGTCGTATAAGGTACGTCCGCAACTTGGGCAGGAGATATATTCCGTCTTGCTAATGCGGGTACGGGTTGCTTGCAGGATGCCGAACATACAACTGTCCGTTACCATTGTTTCGTACCCTTCGTTGTGCAGCATGATCCCGTCGCCGAAGCCATCTAACAGCAAAGTTCCGAAGTCGACGGCCGCTTTCAGTTGCAACGCTTCAATATCTGTCTCTCTATAGTCGCGATGCAGGATGACCGGCACATCACAACCGGCTGCCAGCAAGTGATGCATGGCGGCACGTTCGGCAGCGATACCGTTCCGGTGATGTGTGCTCAGGATGACAATTACGGACTTATCCTGCTTCAGCACTTCGATCACGCGGTCGGTCAGATCTCGGTAGGTAAGGCGGATAAATTTCAAGGGAACAGAATAGTCTTTTAACTCGTCTATTTCCGATGCGATAAAAAAAGGATAGGCGTTCGGACGTTCTTTCCAGAAGTGGGCGTCTACCAAAAGACGAAAGTTGTCCGGCAGGTTCTCCGGATCTTCCTTGCCTATGTATATATAGTCCGGCTGTGACGCATGATCAAATTCAAAATCACCGTTGCTACGGTCAGAAATGACAACCGGCGGGAAATTTCCCCCGATTCTTTCCGTTACCCGGCTGTGACGACGATCGGCTGTAACCGGATCATAACCGGGGGCAGGTGAGGCCTCTACAGGTTCATGTCCTTCGCGTTCGAGTATGTAGTCAACCAGCTTACGGGCAACAGGGATTTCAGCCTCCGGATCTTCGCTCAAAGAGACGCGGATCGTGTCGCCGATGCCATCGGACAATAGGGCCCCGATTCCGACAGCGCTTTTGATGCGTCCATCTTCGCCATCGCCAGCTTCCGTCACACCGAGATGCAACGGGTAGTACATATCTTCGGCTTCCATTGTTCGGACTAATAGGCGGACGGTTTTCACCATTACAACCGTGTTCGAGGCTTTAATGGAGATTACGACGTCGGGAAAATTCTCATCCCGGCAAATACGCAGAAATTCCATGCATGAGGCAACCATGCCTTCTGGAGTGTCGCCGTACCGGCTCATAATTCGGTCGGACAGCGAACCGTGGTTTACGCCAATACGAATGGCGGTTCCGTGTGCTTTGCAGATGTTAAGGAATGGTATGAAGCGGTCGCGTATCTTCTGTAACTCTGCGGCATATTCCTCGTCGGTGTATTCCTGCAGATCGAACGTCTTTACCTTGTCCACATAATTTCCGGGGTTGATACGTACTTTTTCCACCTCTTCGGCAGCAGCATCGGCCGCGCGTGGGTTAAAATGGATGTCGGCGACTAACGGAGTCATATATCCGGCTTCGCTAAGTTGTTTACGGATTACACCTAAATTACGGGCTTCACGTTCTCCTTGGGCGGTGAAACGTACATATTCTGCACCGGCTTCGATCATTCGGATCGCCTGGCAGACAGCCGCATCAGTATCCATTGTGGAGACGTTTGCCATCGACTGGATGCGAATCGGATTATCGCCCCCTAACGGAGTATTTCCTATGTTGACAATAGACGATTTGCGACGACGATAGTTAAAAAAATCTTCCATCTTTTTTAGTTGAAAGGTGAAAGTTGAAAGGTGAGAGTTGAAAGGTGAGAGTCAACAAGGGAGGCAAGCGGTATCGAATACTTTGCATTTTTGTTGACTTTCAACTCTCACCTTTCAACTAATTCATTTTATATTTGAAAGAAACCTTAGCCAGTTCTTCATTCGCTTTTACGATTTTCTTTTTAAGGTCTTCCTTATAAGCGGCAAGCTTATCCTGGAGTTGTTCGTCTCCGACGGAGAGCATTTGGACTGCCAGTATACCGGCATTCAAAGCACCGTTGATACCGACGGTGGCAACCGGGATTCCCGGAGGCATCTGTACGATGGCTAGCAAGGCATCCATACCGTCGAGCGTTGAATTGATAGGCACTCCAATCACAGGGACTGTTGTCATTGAAGCGATCACTCCACAGAGATGGGCAGCCATGCCGGCAGCCGCAATAATCACTTTGATACCGCGTCCTTTGGCTCCTTTGGCGAATGCTTCCACTTCGGCTGGTGTACGATGGGCAGACAGGGCATGCATTTCGAATGGAATCTCCATTTCGTCAAGCAGTTTGGCCGCTTTTTCCATTACGGGCAGATCCGAAGTACTGCCCATGATAATACTGACTACAGGTGTCATTTCGCAATCATTTGTTCGTATTCGGCGGCAGACATCAGTTCATCCAGTTCAGAGGGATCTGAAACAGATATCTTGATTAACCATCCGTTGCCATATACATCTTCATTCACCAGTTCAGGTTTGTCATCCAACTCGGCATTCGCTTCGATCACTTCACCACTTACCGGCATGAATAGGTCTGAAACGGTCTTTACTGCTTCGATTGTACCAAAAACTTCTTCTTTGGCAACAACTTCGCCTTCTGTCGTGATGTCAACGAAAACGATTTCACCCAGTTCGCCCTGAGCATAATCTGTAATACCAACGTAAGCGACATCGCCATCTACACGGATCCATTCGTGATCCTTTGTGTACTTTAAATCTGCAGGGAAATTCATAATTTTAGTGTTTTTATTAGATGAATAAATAGATATAACTCATTAATGAGGCTACAAAGGTACATATAAATCCGAGACAAAACCCGGCATATACCTGCATAGGAGTATGTCTTTTCAGAAAGATACGCGAAGTACCGACCAATCCTGCTATTAGGATTACGATGATAAAGGCCCAGTAAGGGTTTATCAAATGGATCCGGGCTACTCCCATAATACCACCTAGCAATCCACCTGTCCCGATCGCATGGGCACTGATCTTCCAGAAAAAATTGATGAGTAGTGCCAGGATTAACGCCACGCAGGCGCCCAGTAACAGGGAGATGAACCAGAACGGCAGCATCATTTTATACATATAGAAAGCGCAGACCATGATTGATGTGATAAAGATCAGATACGGAACCACGCGTTCATGTCTGTCCGATAGCTCCATATCGACCGCCGCCCCGTTTTTTACCATCATAAAGATAAATGCTCCGGGGATAACCGCCGTAGACAGGAACGCTCCGCCTGCGAGCAATAGTTTCATTGCTGGCGGATAAATTGCCAGATATGTGAAGGTGAGAGCCAGCACAACTCCATACGTCACCATCAGCAACGGATGGAACATGCCGGATATGATATTTGAAAATAACCTCATAGCGCTTCAAATTTATATTTCTTTTCTGAGACGTGCAACCGGAATACCCAATTGTTCGCGGTATTTGGCTACCGTACGGCGTGCGATGATATATCCTTTTTCTTTTAGGATGGAGGCCAGTTCTTCATCGGTAAGTGGTTTGCGCTTGTCTTCGCCGTCGATATGTTCTTTCATGATCTTTTTCACCTCGCGGGTGGAAATTTCTTCACCGCTGTCGGTTTGCATCGATTCGGAGAAGAAGTATTTGAGCGGATAAATACCGAAATTTGTCTGCACGTACTTGCTGTTGCTCACACGTGAGATCGTCGATATGTCATATCCGGCCCGTTCCGCTACATCTTTAAGGATCATAGGCCGTAAAGTCGCTTCATCACCGGTGAGGAAAAAGTCGCGCTGCAAAAGGATGATTGTTTCCATCGTGCGCTGCAAAGTCTCTTGACGTTGTTTGATGGCATCGATGAACCATTGGGCGGAATCGAGTTTCTGCTTCACAAACTGAACGGCCTCCTTCATCTGGGTCGTCTGGTTCGCTTTGTTGCCGGCATAATCCTGAAACATTTCCGCATATTCACGGTTGATGCGCATGTCGGGAATTCCCCGGTTGTTCATGCTTAGGATCAGTTCGCCGTTGACTGCTTCCACCACAAAATCGGGAATGATCTGGCTCAAAGCTGTTTCCATAGAACTGCCCCAACTGGCGCAGGGTTTAGGATCGAGGGTTGTGATTTCACGGATGGCCCTTTTTAGGGCGGTTTCGTCGATATCCAGTCCTTTTATGATCTTGTCGTAATGCTTGCGGGTGAACTCTTCAAAAAAATCGGTTAACATCAAGGTGGCCAACCTCGTCTCAGATGTTTTTTCCCGGCGGGCCAACTGGAGCAGAAGGCATTCCTGAAGATTACGGGCACCGACTCCTGCCGGATCAAAGTCCTGTATGATTGCAAGAACTGTCTCTATTTCTTTTTCCGTCACATCCTGTCCCGCCTGAAACACCAAGTCATCGGCTATGGCGGACAGGTCACGGCGTAGATAACCGTCATCATCTATATTCCCGATGATATATTCAGCGATCTTCACCTGCTTCTCCGGCAGATCCCGCAGTCCGAGTTGTTGGAGCAGATATTCGTTCAAGGATTCGCTGACCGAGAAAGGAACGTCCTCTTTCTTTTCCGCCCGCTCGTTCAGTTCACGAAGTTTGTAATCGGGTATGTCGTCCTCACTCATGTAGTCACCGAGTGAAAGGTCGGTATCTGTCTCGCTTTCTCCTTCCATCTCGTTAGCTGCCAACTCCTCACCACCTTCGTCAGTACGGTCAAAGTCATCCGCAATTTCCTTTCCTTCTTCCAAAGCGGGATTGTCTTCCAGTTCATGCTTTATGCGTTCTTCCAGCTCTATGGCGGGGAGTTCCAGAAGCCGGATCAACTGAATCTGCTGCGGAGAGAGTTTTTGCTGTAACTTTTGTTGTAACTGTTGCTTCAACATAATCAAATTCAATAATGAAAGGACAATCACCAGACCGTCCAATGTTAGAACATGCAAATATAACTTTTTACACGGAATGATCTCGACATTCAAAATATAATAGTTCTAAAGGAGGATAGATTAAATTATTATTATTGCCGAAAAGTATTAAAAATCAAAACTATTTTCTACTTTTGCGATCAGATAAAGAATCTTATATGACTCTTAAAGCATCCCTATACGATCAGTTGCCCCGGGAAGAATTAATACGATTACTGGAAGCCAGAGATAATGAACCTGACAATGCCGAGATTTATATATCTTCGGAAACGCCGACAATCAAACGTATTATTTCTGAAGTCTTGGCGATCCTTTTCAACGAAGAAAACAAGCCTATCGAAAAAGCAATGAATTTGTTACTGGACTATTTCAATGCTGATTGGGGCTATGTTGCCATCTTTGAAGAAGACGGTTTTTCGGCCAATTTCACGTGTGAAGTAATGAGTTCGTGGGTAAAGATCCCTAAGGATGATCGGAATAAGTTGACATGCGATACAATCCCGTGGATTATTGACACTGTTAAAGCCGGACACGATATCGTGCTGGGAGATATCGCCGGCTTACCTGCCGAAGCGGATATCGGCAAAATCCTGTTGACTAAACAACAGCTGAAGTCCATGCTGATCGTCCCGCTTACCTTCCATAATAAAGTACAGGGGTTCATCGGTTTCGATTCGATCCGGACGAGCCGTTTCTGGACTGCTTCGGAAGTGGAAGACATGCATATCATTGCTGGTATTTTCTCCATAATAATCGAACGCTGGCAAACCAATTACAACCTGGAGGAATCGAGAAAACGTATCTCCAAGCTGAGTACAAAGTTTCAGCAGTTTTTCAATAATCTGCCGATCGGGGTGGAATTATATGATGCAGAAGGTTATCTGATCGATATAAACGATGCCGACACTAGAATCTTTGGCAGTTCCCGGGAATACTTATTGGGAGTCAACCTGTTCAAGAATCCGGCTGTCCTAGAGAGAATCCTTAATCAGATCAAGAAGAAGAAGGCATTCAGTTTTCCACTTGCATACGATTTCAATTGTATCCGGGATGCCCGTTATTATAATTCCAGCATTTCTGATGAAACCAAATATCTGATGGTGAAAGGAATTGGGTTGAACGACCGGGAGTTCGGTCATATCGGCTATTTGCTGATTATCTCCGACGAGACAGAAAAACGGGTCAAAGAGGAGCAGACGCAAAACAATTTGGCGATCCTAAAAGCAGTTCTCTTGTCCGGTCATTCCCTTATTGTCGAATATGATATCGGAAAGAAAGAATTGTTTGTCAATCCACTCCTGAACGAAACACCGGAAGATAACAAGCTCTTCAACTACTTGAGAAGTAATAAGTACATGACGATTGGAGGTGTACAGCAGATTGTTCGTTCGGCCGATAATGTCAACCTGCTTTTCCAGGTGATAGAAGGGAAGCAGGATCATTGCAGCTTCGAATGTCGTACCGCTATTGAAAACGAAACGATCTGGATCCGTATCAATGCGCAGGCTTATAAGACGAAAGGAAGCAAGCGGCAGAACAAAATGATCTGCCACATTACTAACATCACGGAAGAAAAACTGTTGGAAGAGAAACTGCACCATGCGGAATATGAAACCCGGCAGTCGGAACTGGAGATACAGAAGGTGCGTGAGGCGGACAAACTGAAATCAGCCTTCCTTGCCAATATGAGCCATGAGATTCGGACGCCGCTCAACGCCATAATCGGATTTTCCAATATCCTTGCCGAGACTGACGATAAAGAAGAAAAAGAAGAGTTTGTCAAAATAATCAATAAGAATAGCGATTTGCTCCTTCGTTTGATTACTGATATACTTGATTTTTCCAAAATAGAATCGGGCGTTTTGGATTACTCGCTTTCCGATACCAGCCTGAAAGATATCTTCCATGAACAGTTTCAGGTACATGCGATGAAAATGCCTGAAAAGGTTTCTTTGATCTGTGACTTCGATGCTCTGCCGGACATCTTCGTTCATACCGATCCGAAACGAGTCACGCAGGTGCTTTCGAATTTGATCTCGAACGCGGTCAAATTTACAGAGGTGGGAAGCATCAGGTTTTCCTACCGTATCGTAGAAAAATATGTATTGGTGGAAGTAATCGATACAGGTATCGGAATATCACCCCAGCACCAACAGGCAATCTTCGACCGTTTCGTGAAAGTCAACTCGTTTAAGCAAGGAACCGGTTTGGGCTTGACAATCTGCAAAACCATCATCGAAGCTCTCAATGGGACAATCGGTGTCGATTCGAGGCCGGGAGAAGGTGCGCGGTTCTGGTTTACGCTCCCTTACAACGGATAGCTTCCTGCGTTTCTCGTAGGACGGAAAGGAGGTGCAACCCTAATCCGGCATGGAAAGCAGGGTTCAACCCTTTCGCTTCGCCGAAAAAGAGCATGGCCAGGGTAATATTGCAAACCGGTTCCAGGTTGTAACTATGAATGCGGACACCTGTTTCCCACCTATGAAAATTTATTTCCCCGCAAGAGAAAATAAATTTTCATAGGTGGGAAACAGTATTTTCATAGGTATGTAACTTTTATTCCTCCCAACGAAAGCATTCCGTTGTTGCAGATCAATATCGGAAACTGCCGCCTCCGAGGAACTCACGCAAAAGGGAAGTGCCCGGAAGCCCGACATCGGGGATGTAATTAAAGTAACGGAGGAAACGGAGCAAACGGTACGCCTCGGCATTCTCCGGATCGCATTCGCGCACTTCGCCCAAGATCGGTTCGGCTTCCTTGCGCAGGGCGGCCAGTTCATATAACATGGCGCTGTTGAACATCGCATCCGCATTCTCCTGATACGGGAATATCCATTTGTCCTCACCTCGGCGTACGCTGGGCCAGCGTGCGATCGTGTCACGGGCGGAATATCCGCGGAACCGGTAATCGCGGATGATGCGGCGTAAGAGACGGTTGTCCGTTGTCGGAATCCAGTTATGGTTGTCCAACGAGATGGAAGTCAGCACGGATACATAGATCCGGTATTTATAGCAGTCTTCGATTATGGAAGTCAGTTCGGGGTTCAGGGCGTGAATGCCTTCTATCACTAGGACGGAGTTTTTCTGCATCTTCAGTTTCTTTCCTTTGAAAACGCGGCGACCTGTCTCGAAATTAAAGCTCGGCACTTCGATCTCTTCACCTGAAAGGAGTTTCTGCAATTCGCTGTTGAAATAAGGTAGGTCGAGCGCATACAACGATTCGAAGTCATATTCGCCGGATTCGTCCTTCGGCGTATCTTCACGGTTCAGGAAATAATCGTCCAATGAAAGTCCGACCGGATGGATCAGGTTTGTAATCAACTGAACCTGCAACCGTTTGCAGAAAGTCGTTTTCCCCGAAGAAGACGGTCCGGAAATCAACACGATGCGGACGCCGTTATCGTAGCGGGCGGCAATCTCCTCTGCGATCTTGGCTACCTGCTTTTCCTGCATGGCTTCGGAGACCATGACGACCTCGGATGTCATGCCTTTCTCTATCGCCCGGTTCAGGTCGCCGACGTTGTCCAATCCGACCGTGCGTTGCAGGGTCAGATGCTCCTTATAAACCTGAAACATTTTATCTTGGCGGATGACCGGTTCCAATTCCGTCGGATTCGTCCTTTGAGGCACACGCAACAACACGCCGTCGAAATAGGGAACCAGGTCAAAAACCTGGATGTAGCCGGTGGAAGGAGTCAGGCAGCCATAGAAATAATTGATGTAGCCATCCAATTCGTAATAAGACGTATAAGGCATACCGGCACTTTCGATCAGACGGGCTTTGTCGTTCATGCCCCTTTCACGGAACAAGACTGCGGCATCGATCGTGCGAATCGTTTTCAAATGGAAAGGAAGGTCTGCGTCGATGATTTCACGCATCCGTTTCTTGATCTTGCCGATCGTCTCCTCGTCTATGTCTTTACCGTTGTGAATAACGCAATAATAGCCTTTCGAGATGGGATGCTCCAGGTTCAGAGTCGCTGAAGGGAGCACGTCGTTCACTGCTTTCGAGAAAATATGACAGAGGGAACGGACATATGTCCGCATTCCCGAAAGTTGCGTATAGTCGACATATTCAACATCTTTCGGATGCCAACAACGGAAGGTAAGCCCCTCTGTTTTATTATTTACCTGTGCATTCATCGGTCGTAACCGGAGGGGAGCACCAACCAGTGAATAGATGTCCAACAGCGAAGAACCAATGGGAACTTCTTTGTAAGTATTGTTATTTTTGCAATAAATTGTAATAGTTTCAGACATGGTATCTCAGTTATTATTTATACTTTTGTCCCCTAAAGTTAGGAATATTAATCGGATATACATCCACTTAAACGTATTTTAAATGGACTATTCATTTTTTGATTTTCTACGCCTTATAGGTTCCTTGGGGTTGTTCCTATACGGTATGAAGATCATGAGCGAAGGTCTGCAGAAATTTGCGGGGGACAGTTTGCGCAGGATTCTGACGGCCATGACGACCAACAGGGTTACCGGAGTTCTTACCGGAGTTTTAATTACCGCCCTGATCCAATCATCATCCGCCACTACAGTCATGGTGGTCAGTTTCGTAAACGCTGGTCTGCTCACTCTTACCCAATCCATCGGTGTCATAATGGGAGCCAATATCGGTACGACCGTTACCGCGTGGTTGATCTCGGCTCTCGGATTCAAAGTCGACATCGCGGCTTTCTCCCTTCCTCTACTCGCATTCGGCATTCCACTCCTCTTTTCCGGCAAAAGCTCACGTAAGTCGGTCGGGGAGTTCATTTTCGGTTTCTCTTTCCTTTTTATGGGGCTTCAGGCCCTGAAAGCCAATGCTCCGGATCTCGGAGCCAATCCGGAGATGCTTGCCTTCGTGCAGAATTATGCCGATATGGGATTTTTCTCTATCATCCTGTTCTTGTTTATCGGGGCTATCCTGACCATGATCGTGCAGGCTTCAGCTGCAACGATGGCCATTACGTTGATTATGTGTGCCAACGGCTGGATCGACTACCAATTGGGTGTGGCACTCGTATTGGGTGAAAATATAGGAACAACGATTACGGCCAACCTGGCGGCTTTGACCGGTAATACGCAGGCCAGACGGGCGGCTTTGGCACATCTTGCCTTTAATATATTCGGTGTGATCTGGGTGTTGATTTTGTTCTATCCGTTCACCAATGCCGTTTCTTGGTTCGTCACGAATGTAATGCGCATTTCCGATCCCTCGGTAGCAGTATCCTTCAAACTGGCCGCTTTCCATACGGCTTTCAATATCAGTAATACATTTGTTATGATCTGGTTTGTCGGATTGATAGAGAAGACGGTTTGCTTCCTTATCAAAGGAAAGAAAGATGAGGATGAGGAATATCGTTTACGTTATATTACGGGGGGGATGCTGTCGACAGCCGAACTTTCGATCTTGCAAGCACGTAAGGAGATCACGCTGTTTGCCGAGCGTACGGGCCGTATGCTGGATATGGTGAAAGCTCTGTTCTATGAGAAGAACGAGGATGCTTTCCTGAAAACATATAGCCGTGTCGAGAAATACGAAAGTATCAGCGACCGGATGGAGATCGAGATTGCCAATTATTTGACTTGCGTGGCAGAAGGCCGCTTGAGTTCGGAAGGGAAGGAAGAAATCCGTATCATGCTGCGTGCCGTATCGGAGATCGAAAGTATAGCAGATTCCTGCAATAATATGGCGCGAAGTATCAAACGTCGCAACGAGTTTAAATCGATATTCACAGACGAGCAGAACCATAATGTGGACCAGATGTTGGCACTTACGGAGAAGGCTTTGCATCGCATGATCGAGATACTGAAGAAATCGGAACTTGTACGCGACGATGTCAACCCATCTTACAATATCGAAAATGAAATAAACAATTATCGCAATCAGTTGAAGATCCATAATGTGGAAGACATCAACAACAAGAAATACCAGTACCAGGACGGTGTCTACTACATGGACATCATCGGTGAGGCCGAAAAGTTAGGCGATTATGTACTGAATGTAGTACAGGCGGTTATTGAGAAGAAGATTTAATAGTAAGGAGTGTCGAAACAAAATCCTGCTTGCAAGAGATATAATTTAGGCACGGATTACACGGAAAGAAAATAAATTTATCCGTGTAAATCCGTGAAATCCGTGCCTAAAAGATCATGATAAAGGAATTTTGATATCTCCATGAATCAAAGTGTTACTCCGGATTTGAAGATTGCAATCTCTCTGTAATCATTCTTTTCATTGTTTGTCGGGTTACCACTTGCGATACCAATGATGAACCGTATAAAGCGTTCACGAAGTTCCTCCATGCTTTCGCCCTCTAAAAGAGAACCGGCATTGAAGTCAATCCAGTTTGGCTTGCGGGCATTTAGATTACTGTTGGTCGAAACTTTGACTGTTGGAACAAACGTTCCGAACGGAGTCCCTCTTCCGGTTGTAAACAAAACCAGATGACAGCCAGAGGAAGCAAGAGCCGTACTGGCCACGAGATCGTTTCCGGGGGCACTCAATAAATTCAGTCCCTTTGTCTTTAGCCGTTCACCATAAAGCATAACATCCCGGACGGCTGAAGTTCCGGCTTTTTGCGTACAGCCCAGCGATTTTTCTTCCAGGGTGGAAATACCTCCCGCCTTATTGCCGGGAGAAGGGTTTTCGTAAATCGGCTGTTTGTTCTCTATGAAATAGGATTTAAAGTCATTTATCAGATGAACAGTCTTTTCAAAGACAGCCTTCGATTCGCTCCGGTTCATCAGGATCGTCTCGGCGCCGAACATCTCCGGGACTTCCGTCAGGACAGTTGTTCCTCCCTGTGCTACCAGAAAGTCGGAAAAGACACCCAACAGCGGATTGGCCGTAATACCGGAGAATCCATCCGATCCTCCGCATTTCAATCCTACGCGCAACTCACTTAAAGGAATATCCGTCCGTTTATCCTGTGAAGCGATCGCATAGAGTTTACGCAACAGTTCCATTCCCGTTTCCAGTTCATCATCCACTTTTTGCGTTTCCATAAAGCGGATGCGTTCGGTATCGTAATTGCCAAGCATTTCCCGGAAAGCACCGACTTGGTTGTTTTCGCAGCCTAACCCGACGACGAGAACTGCACCGGCATTCGGATGCAGAACCATGTCCCGTAAAATCTTCCGGGTATTCTCATGGTCGTCTCCCAGTTGGGAACAGCCGTAATTATGAGGGAATGCGACGATCGCATCGACTCCGGTGCCTTGTGTCTCCTGTCGTAACCGATCTGCCAACCGGTGCGTGATGCCGTTGACGCAACCGACAGTCGGAATCACCCATATCTCGTTCCGGATTCCCACTTCTCCATTTTTGCGACGATATCCTTTAAAAGAAAGTGACTTTCCGGCTGGCTGTTCCGGAATAGGTTGCGGATTGAATTCATATTCCCGTAACCCTTCCAGGTTGGTCTTGATATTTTTTTCATTCACCCAGCTTCCGGTAGTTATCACTTCACGTGCATGTCCGATGGGAGCACCATATTTGATGATATGGTCTCCTTCTTTAAAATCCTGTAAGGCTACTTTGTGCCCTGCAGGGATATCCTGCAGGACAACGATTGTTCTGCCGTTGATATCCAAAGATGCGCCGGTCTGTAAATTCTTTACGGCGACCACGACGTTGTCTGCCGGATTTATTTGTATATAAGTCCGCATCAGCAAATTTCTTTAACGACATTAAGCATTCCTTTTTCTTCAATGGCATCCAGGAAACCTTTTACCATATTGGTCAATCCCGGAATGCGGTTCAGGTCTTCTCCCCAAATGGAAGTTGTCGCTAATACGCCTTCGGCGACCTGCCTGGTCGAGCCGGTAGCCCAAAGATTCTGCAACAGTTGAAGAATTTCGGCGGAATCATTCGGTTCGGATTTTGTTCCATCGGCACGGACGTATCCCTTATAATAGGTAATAATGGCAGCCAGACCTAACACCAGTCCTTTGGGTAACTCGCCTTTCCGTTCCAGATAGACTTTCAAGCCTGGCAGGTCGCGTGTTTCATATTTAGGAAATGAGTTCAACATGATGGATACGACCGAATGGTCGACGAACGGGTTGTTAAAACGTTCCATGACGTCATTGCCGAACTTCACCAGTTCTTCTTTCGGCAGATTCAGCGTTTCCAACAATTCCTCGAACATTACCTTGTGGATATATTTCTCCAGCACCTCGTGCTGGCAGGCATCCCGCACGATATTCACTCCGGAAAGCCAAGAGACAGGTGCTAAAACTGTATGAGGGCCGTTCAAAAGGGTTACCTTCCGCTGGTGGTAAGGTTCCTCGCTCGGAACAAACAGCACATTCAAGCCTGCTTTGTCTGCCGGGAACTCTTTGGCGACCGATTCGGGCGCTTCGATTACCCATAAATGGAATATTTCCGCCTGTACGACTAGATTGTCGTTATATTGCAGTTCCTCTTTAATTGAATCGATCTCTTTACGTGGAAATCCTGGGACAATACGGTCGACCAGTGTCGCATATACACCGCAGCATTCCGTAAACCAGGTTTTGAAATCTTCTCCTAATTGCCATAAATCGATGTACTGGTAAATGGTTTCTTTCAGTTTATGCCCGTTCAGGAAGATCAACTCGCACGGAAAGATAATCAAACCTTTGTCTTTTTCTCCGTTAAATGTCTTGTAGCGGTGATAAAGCAATTGCGTCAGCTTGCCCGGATAGGAAGAGGCAGGCGCGTCCTCCAACTTGCAAGCCGGATCGAATGTTATTCCTGCTTCCGTCGTATTTGAAATGACGAAACGTATCTCCGGCTGTTCTGCCAGTTTCATAAAAGCGGAAAAGTCCGCATAAGGATTCAATGCGCGGCTTATCACATCGATCCGGGTAAGGCTGTTGACTTTTTCACCTTTGTCCAACCCTTGAAGATTGACATGATACAAGCAATCCTGTGCGTTCAACATGTCGACCATTCCCCGGTCGATGGGCTGGACCACCACGACACTGCTGTTAAAATTTACATTCTCGTTCATTTTCTGGATAATCCAATCCACGAATGCCCGGAGGAAATTGCCTTCTCCGAACTGGATGACCCGTTCCGGATGCAGCATTTTACCGGCAGTTTTTTCATTCAACTCTTTCATTTTACTATTTATTTAAAATCTGTTCATTAATGGCAATCAGAGCCGATTATATAAATTCGGGGCCTAATTTAAAAGAAATATCGGATTTATTTAGTATGTTTGCATAAAACTTATCCATAACTGGCAAGAACAGTCTTTTTATACCATGAAACATTTTCTTATTAATGCATTTATTTTATTATCAATTTCAATTATGACGACATCCTGTTCACCAAAGGTCGAAATGATTCCAGCAGAGTTAGCTTATCAGGCTGAAGCGACTACCGGAGAAGGTTCTATCTGGCACCCCGAACGTCACACCTTATTCTGGGTGGATATTGAAGGGCAAACATTATACGAATATCATCCCGATACAAAAGAATGCAGTTCCTGGAAATTCGACCGTATGGTATCGACGGTGGTTCCCGAAACAGACAGCACGGTCATCATTGCCTTGCAAAACGAAATTGTACGGGTAAACCTGCATGACGGACATACCACTTCCGTTGCTCCGATACCTGACGAAAACGGTAAAGTGCGCTGCAATGACGGTAAATGCGATCCGGCCGGACATTTATGGGTCGGAACGATGGGGTTCGGTGCGCCTAAAGGTGCCGGAACTTTGTACACTGTTTCGCCTGCCGGAACCGTCACTACGAAATTGAAAAAGGTCACGATCTCAAACGGGATCGTCTGGTCGTCCAACAAGAAATTCATGTATTACAACGATACACCTACCGGCAAAATAGCCCGTTATCGCTACGATGCCGACAACGGGGATATCCTGTTCGACGGTATAGCCGTTACCTTGCCTGGTGGAACGGGAGTGCCCGATGGTATGGCGATCGATAGTGACGACCATCTTTGGGTAGCCCAATGGGGTGGTTATGGCGTTTATTGCTACAATCCCTACACGGGAGAATTGCTGGCAAAAGTAGAGGTCCCGGCGCCGAATGTCGCTTCCTGCGCTTTCGGTGGTAAGAAAATGGATACGCTTTACATCACGACAGCCCGTGCTGGCTTGTCCGAAGAGCAGCTCCGGGAATACCCGTTAAGCGGCAGTGTGTTTTGCTGTAAACCGGGGGTTAAAGGAATAAGGGCCAACTGTTTCGGAGAATAAATCTCCCGAATATTATTTATCACAAATGTAAACAGCTTCTTAAAATTTATTGTTTACTTTGTAAAACATAGGAAAAGAAAATATGACTAAGAATAAATCTGAAAAGAAAAGTAATAAACCGGGGAAGAAGAAAAGCAGCTCCAAAGGCGAAAACAAACGGATGAAGAAAGAGGCTATGATCAATGCCATCATCAACGTTTTCAAGTCTTCTCCCAAAGAACCTTTTAACTATCGGCAAATCAGCAGTATGATAGGAGTTACCAATCAAGTGCAGAAGTTGCAGGTAGTGGATATCCTGTATGATCTTTCTTCCGACAACTTCATTTCTGAAATAGACAGGGGACGCTACCGTTACAATGATTGGGGAACGACTGCTGTCGGAACCTTTATGCGTCGTCAGAATGGTAAGAACTCTTTTATCCCCGAAGATGGCGGGACACCGATTTTTGTGGCAGAGCGAAATTCCGCACATGCGCTTAACGGTGATAAGGTGAAAATACAACTTCATGCCAAGAGGAAAGGGGCTGACCCGGAAGGCGAGGTTATCGAGATACTGGAAAGCCAGCGACGCTCGATCACTGGTAAACTACAGGTGACCAAAGGTTTTGCTTTCCTTATTACGGAAGACAAGACGCTTGCAAACGACATCTTTATTCCGAAAGACAAACTGAAAGGCGGCAAGACCGGCGACAAAGCGATCGTCCGTATCACCGAATGGCCGGAAGAGGCTAAGAACCCGTTGGGTGAGGTGGTCGATATCCTGGGGACGGCCGGTGACAACAATGCGGAGATGAATGCTATCTTGGCTGAGTTCGACCTGCCATATAAATATCCGGCAAACGTTGAAAAGGCGGCAGAAAAGATATCGGATGCAATCCCGGAAGAGGAAATTGCCAAGCGTGAGGATTTCCGTGGCGTCACGACTTTCACGATCGACCCGAAAGACGCTAAGGATTTCGATGACGCCCTTTCCTCCCGTAAGCTGGATAATGGCAATTGGGAAGTTGGCGTTCATATCGCCGACGTGACCTACTACGTTAAACCGGAAAGCCTGATAGACCGGGAAGCTTTCAGCCGTGCGACATCTGTTTATCTTGTGGACCGTACCATTCCGATGTTGCCGGAACGCTTGTGCAACCAGATCTGTTCGCTCCGCCCGAATGAAGAGAAACTTTGTTTTTCCGTGATTTTCGAGCTGAATAAGAATGCCGAAATCCAACAGTCTCATATCACCCGTACCATTATCAAGAGCGACCGCCGCTTCACTTATGAAGAGGCTCAGGCTGTCATCGAAACCGGGGAGGGTGAATATAAAGAAGAAATCCTGGCACTTAACGGCCTGGCACAAAAATTGCGCGACCGCCGCTTCAAGGACGGAGCAATTGCTTTCGACCGTTACGAAGTCAAATTCGATATAGATGAGAACGGTAGGCCGTTGGGAACTTACATTAAAGAATCGAAGGAAGCCAATAAACTGATCGAAGAATTCATGTTATTGGCAAACCGTACGGTAGCCGAGTTTATTGGAAAGAGTAAGAATAAGACAAAGAAAACGTTTGTCTATCGTATCCATGAACAGCCGGACCCTGAGAAACTAAGAGATTTTTCCGCATTCATTAGCCGTTTCGGTTACAAAATGCGTACGGAAGGGACGAAAACGGATATATCCAAAGGGATCAATAAATTGTTGGATAGTGTACAGGGTAAACCGGAAGAAAATCTGGTGGAGACTTTGGCTATCCGTTCCATGCAGAAAGCCCACTATACGACAGATAATATCGGTCACTACGGGTTGGCAATGGACTATTATACACACTTCACTTCTCCTATCCGCCGTTATCCGGATATGATGGTGCACCGTTTGCTGGAACGCTATCTGGCAGGTGGCCGTAGTGTGATAAAGAACAAATATGAAGAGTATTGTAAACATTGCTCCGAGATGGAAATGGTGGCTTCAAATGCCGAACGTTCGTCCATCAAGTACAAGCAGGTTGAGTTTATGAAAGATAAATTGGGACAGGTGTTCGATGGTGTCGTATCCGGTGTCACCGAATGGGGATTGTACGTGGAGCTGAATGATAACAAATGTGAAGGGCTTGTCCCGATCCGTGACCTCGATGACGACTATTACGAGTTTGACGACAAGAACTATTGCCTGCTCGGTCGTAGAACAAAGCGCATTTACCGGTTAGGAGATGCCATCACTGTAAAAGTAGCACAAGCTAACCTGGAAAGGAAACAGCTGGACTTTGCATTGGTCTGAACAATTGACCATTGACAATTTTGTTCGACCTTTGGCCGGTTCGTTACATTTCGAATTGTCACTGGTCAATTGCCCGTTATCAATTCCAGAAGATAAGTCCTGCCACTCCACAAGCAATCAATCCTAATCCCAAAAGAGCATAGAAAATACGGGCGCCTTTGCGTCCTAGCCACCTGACGAATGTCATAGCTCCGCTGGTCTGGAAATACCAGTCGAGATTCAGGATCGCAGCGATAACCGAGAATATCCCTAATGCGATAAAGAGTATCAGAATAAAATATTCGGTAGGTTCCATCTTATTTCACTTCTACGGTGCGGGAACCGTCAGGGCTTTCTGTGATGGCAACTTCCACGACGTCACCCGGCAATAAATCTTCGATCTTTTCCGGCCATTCGATAAAGCAGAGGGCACCGCTATAGAAATAATCTTCCGTGCCTATATCTTCCGCTTCGCTAGGTTTGTTGATGCGGTAGAAGTCAAAATGATAGATCAGTTCACCGGTTTCGCTACTGCGATATTCGTTGATAATGGCGAACGTCGGGCTGTTGATGACATCCTCCACACCTAACTCTTCACAGATAGCCTTGATGAAAGTCGTTTTCCCTGCTCCCATATTCCCTCGGAATGCGAAAACGGTACGGTCGTCCATCCCGGCAATAAACTCTTTGGCTGCTTGGCGGATCGTATCTAAACTTTCGATTTTAATTGTACGCATAGCTTTGATAATTGGCAATTGACAATTGACAATTCAGAGAGAAAGAGAATTGGCAATCGGCAATTGGTGTTTATGGTTGCAAAGTTAAAACAATTGGCAATTAACAATTGCCAATTGCCAATTATTTTGCAGTTGTCAATCATTTTACCGTCATCGTGATGAAAGGAATCAGCATTTCCTCCATTGAAATACCACCGTGCTGGAATGTATTCTTATAATAAGAAACGTAATAGTTATAGTTGTTCGGATAAGCGAAAAAATCGTTGTTCATCGCAAAGATATATTTGCTGCTCAGGTTTGGGGAAGGTAACCCCGCTTTGTCGGGAAAGCGGATGTCAAACACGTCCTTCGGATTATAATTCAAGTTCTTGCCCACCTTATAGCGCAGGTTGGTATTTGTATTCTTATCACCTATCACTTTCTCCGGATTATCGACGCGGATAGTACCGTGGTCGGTCGTAACGATCACTTTATACCCTTTTCCGGCGATACGCTTGAAAAGTTCCAGCGTGCCCGAATGCTGGAACCAGGAGCGTGTCAGGCTGCGATAGGCCGCTTCGCTCTGGGCCAGTTCGCGGATCATCTTGTTTTCGGTACGGGCGTGGGACAGCATATCGACAAAGTTCAGTACCACCACATTCAGCTGGTTATGAAGGAGGGAAGGGACGATATTCAGCAATTTGTCGTTATACTGCGAATCATGTACCTTATGGTAGGAGAACGTATATTTCTTACGGAACCGCTCGATCTGCGTTTGGATAAGCGGTGCTTCATTCAGGTTTTTCCCTTCCTCGCTGTCCTCGTCCACCCAAAGTTCCGGAAACATCTTTTCGATCTGCAAGGGCATCAGCCCGGAGAAGATCGAGTTGCGGGCATATTGTGTGGCGGTCGGAAGGATGCTGTAGTACAGGCTTTCGTCGAACGTATAGTATTCGGCAAGCAGATCTTTTACTTCGCGCCACTGGTCGAGACGGAAATTATCGATCAGGATGAAGAATGCCTTATCCCCGTTGTCGAGCATCGGGAATACTTTCTTTTTAAACAAATCCGGGCTCATCAGCGGACGGATTTCAGGATGCTGAATCCAGTCCACGTAATTCTTTTTGACAAATTTACCGAATGCGTTGTTTGCTTCCTGTTTCTGCATGCGCAGCATGTCGGTCATCGGAACTTGGCTGTTTTCCAATTCGATTTCCCAATAGACGAGCTTCTTGTATACCTCCATCCAGTCATCGGTTGTCAGTGAGTCGTTGATCTGCATGCCGATACGCCCGAACTCCTGCTGATAGCCGACAGTCGTTGTTTCGGATATGATTACGTTCTTGTGGACATTCTTTTTGATAGACAAAAGCAGCTGGTTCGGATTGACCGGTTTGATCAGGTAATCGGCGATCTTGTTACCGATAGCCTGGTTCATGATGCTCTCTTCCTCGCTCTTGGTCACCATGACGACAGGGACATCGGGATTGATCGCCTTGATCTGCGCCAATGTTTCCAATCCGGTAAGCCCCGGCATATTCTCGTCCAGAAAAATAATGTCGAACGATTCTTCCTTACAGCATTCGATGGCGTCCTGCCCGCTGATTACCGGAATCACTTCATATCCCTTGTCCTGCAGGAAAAGGATGTGGGGCTTTAACAAATCTATCTCATCGTCTGCCCAAAGCACTCTGTCTTTCTTTGCTGCCATAGTTTTATCTTTCTTTTTGAAGATGAACAAACCGGGTTCATCCCTACAAATGTATGATATTATAACGATATACCCCTTTATTTTGTATGTTCTTCCCTCATTTTTTAGTCTCTTTTGTATTACCTTTGTATAATATAAACGAGTTAACTGTACACGTATGAGACTATCCGTATTTGCCTTGGTCTGTCTGTTCCTTACTGCATGTGCCACACGGGAAAAAGGGCGTGAAAGAATATCCTTCAACAAAGAATGGCGCTTTGCCCTGACTGAAAAACAAGCCAATGCGTCCGCTCCCGATACGGATGACAGCAATTGGCGAGTCCTGAACTTGCCTCACGACTGGAGCATCGAGGCGGATTTTTCTCTCGATAACCCGGCAACTCCCGGAGGCGGTGCGCTGCCCGGTGGAATGGGGTGGTACCGGAAACACTTCAAACTGCCTGAAAGCGACAAGGGAAAAGTGATCTATATTGATTTCGACGGCGTTTACCGGAACAGTAGAGTCTGGCTGAACGGACATTTGCTAGGTTTTCGTCCCAACGGATATGTTTCGTTCCGTTATGATCTGACACCGTATCTGAATTATGGGAAGGAGGAGAATGTCTTGGTTGTCCAGGCCGATAACAGCGACCAGCCTAATTCCCGTTGGTATTCAGGGTCCGGCATTTACCGGAATGTATGGTTGGTGAAAACCGGACAAGTCCATGTGGACAATTGGGGGACAAACATCACTACTCCGGTCATGAATGCGGACAAGAGTACGGTCGAGATTGAAACGACTTTGAAAAACGAGGCATCCGATGTGACCGTGGAAGTTTCTACCCTGATACAAGACAAGGAAGGAAAGACCCTCTACCGGATATCCTCCCCGGCCGAGATAGCCGCAGGAGGGAAGAAAACCGTTACACACACGATAGAAATGTTCTATCCTGAACTATGGAGCGTCCGGAATCCTTATCTGTACACCGCCATAACCGAGGTGAGAGTCGGCAATAAACTGACGGATCGCTATCGAACCACATTCGGCATACGCAAATTCGATTGGGACGAGCATACGGGATTCTCCTTGAACGGAGAACCGACCAAAATATTGGGCGTCTGCCTGCATCATGACTTGGGATGCCTCGGAAGCGCGGTCAATCCGAGGGCGCTCGAACGTCAACTGCAAATGATGAAAGACATGGGGGCCAATGCCGTCCGCACCAGCCATAACCCGCCGGCACCCGAACTGCTCGACATCTGTGACCGGATCGGATTGCTGGTACAGGACGAGGCTTTCGATATGTGGCGGAAACGGAAATCACCGTACGACTATGCCCGATATTTTGACGAATGGCATGAAAAAGACTTGACAGACCAGATCCTGCGCGACCGTAACCATCCGTCCGTCTTTATGTGGAGCATCGGAAACGAAGTACTGGAGCAATGGCAACATGCCGATGCCGACACCCTCAGTCTCGAAGCCGCCAACCTGATCCTCAATGCAGGCCATCCGGTGGATGACAAGATCTTGTCCGATACCGCCATGAGCGTACAGGGATTGATCGCCCATTCGCTGGCGGCGATCGTCAAGCGCCTGGATAAGACGCGCCCTGTCACTGCAGCCAACAACGAGGCGACACCGGGTAACCTGATCTTCCGTTCGAATGCATTGGATGTATTGGGATTCAACTATCACGAAAAGAATTACGAGCCGTTTCCGCAGAACTTTCCGGGCAAGACGTTAATTGTAAGCGAGTCTACTTCCGCCCTGATGACACGCGGTTACTACCAGATGCCCTCCGATTCGATGTATGTCTGGCCGAACACCTGGCGGGAACGGTTCGATCGTCCCGAACACCTTTGCTCGGCTTATGACAACTGCCATGTGCCTTGGGGTTCGACCCACGAGGTGACTTGGCGGGAAGTCAAACGGTTGCCTTATGTTTCAGGTATGTTTATCTGGACGGGCTTTGACTATCTGGGTGAACCGACACCTTACTGGTGGCCGAGCCGTAGCAGTTTCTTCGGTATTGTCGACTTGGCAGGTATTCCGAAAGATGTCTATTATATGTATCAGAGCGAATGGACCGATACGCCGGTTCTTCACCTTTTCCCACACTGGAACTGGAAAAAGGGAGAGACTGTCGATGTCTGGGCCTACTATAACCAGGCGGACGAAGTGGAGCTTTTCCTGAACGGTGAGAGCCTGGGTGTCAAAAGCAAGCCGGACGATGCTTTCCATGTCTGCTGGCGGGTCCCTTTTACGCCGGGTACGTTGAAAGCCGTTTCCCGTAAGGACGGCAAGGAAGTGCTTGCACGTGAAATCCGTACAGCCGGCGAGCCTGCCCGGATCATGCTGATTCCCGATCGTTCCGCCTTGCACGCCGATGGCACGGATCTTTCATTCGTGACCGTGGAAATACAGGATAAAGACGGAAACTTAGTGCCGGATGCCGACAACCTGCTTCGTTTTACGGTTGAGGGGGATGGCTTTATTGCCGGAACAGATAACGGAGATCAGAATGATCCCGTCAGCCTCAAGAAACCGGAACGTCACGCTTTTTACGGGAAAGCAATGGCGGTCGTACAAAACACGGGTAAGGCAGGAACCATCCGGTTGAAAGCTACGGCGGAAGGCCTGCCGGATGCAATCGTGGAAATAAAGGTAGGAGAATAAGAGGAAAACAGGGATTGGTTACATACCCTGTTATTGCGGAATCCTCTGTCACTCTATCACACTTTACCATGTGAGTTTTGATAATTATAGTGCGTAGGAGTGATAGATGCCATATTTGTCTATCACTTATGTATCACCGGTTTTCTGAAAGTCATAGTCTTTGTTTTGCAATATAAGCATATATTAATCAATTAGTTGGTATGTTTTGTTTCCGGACACCCGGATGTCCGGAGCAGAAACATCCGGGTGTAGCCTCCCCATACACCCGGATGTTGAAAGTGCAAGATGGGGATGTTTGCGAGCATTTCCGCTTGTTTTCCGTACTTTTCTTGCTTGTTTTAAAGAAAAAGCACCTTAAGGGGACCAAAGTACTCCGGTGTAGATGCATGTAGGCGTGCTTAGTATAATTTAAAGAATAATGGAACTGCCAGTAGATGGTAATCAGGGATATTTGTGTAAATTTGCCCGGAAATAAAAGAGTTTATGGAAGTAAAGATCATCAATAAGTCACACCATCCGCTGCCGGGATACGCGACTCCGCTGTCGGCAGGAATGGACATTCGTGCAAATCTGGCGGAACCGGTAGTGTTGAAACCCCTTGAACGGAAACTGATTCCGACCGGATTATATATCGCGTTGCCGGAAGGTTATGAGGCACAGATGCGCCCCCGTAGCGGCCTGGCATTGAAACATGGCATCACATTACTGAACACGCCGGGCACTATCGATGCGGACTATCGCGGCGAGATCGGCATAATCCTGATAAACCTCTCTTCCGAATCGTTTACCATCAATGACGGGGAGCGTATTTGTCAGATGGTGATCACGGCTCACAGCCAGGTCGTCTGGCAGCCGGTGGAAGTGCCGTTATGGGACAAAATGAAAAAGAGGCTGCAGAG
>OKRW01000370.1_pt1 | contig 45459 bp, 30 predicted proteins | sample 1601151 | NCBI WGS metagenome assembly OKRW01 (sample SAMEA3541471, study PRJEB24748) | human gut metagenome | biome: human gut; feature: human-associated habitat; material: faeces | place: China | collected 2012 | reverse complement strand
CCGTTGTAGCCCGCATGTTGAACACGTGTTTGATAGGCCGGAGGTGGAAGCCCCGTGAGGGGTGGAGCCGACCGGTACTAACGGGCGACGGCGACACAACAATTCCGATCCTCTTGTGGAGGGTTGGTTCCGCGTCTTTCCTGTGCTGGATCGTCCTGGACGGCAATATGCGTTGGGATGGTCACTGAACGATACAACGATAGGCGTTTGTCTCGCGTCCGCTAGCCGGTTCCCAAACCGCCACATGATAATTGAATGGCCGGAATGGCCGCCATGTTTTGGCTGTCGTTCCGTGATCGCGGTTTTGCGGTGGTCATAGCCCTGGTGAGACGCCCGGTCCCATTCCGAACCCGGTAGCTAAGGCCAGGCGCGGCGATGGTACTGCACTCGAGAGGGTGTGGGAGAGTAGCACGCCGCCGCTTCAAACGTTGGGGGTTCCCGTCGAGCATCCTGCTCCGGGAACCCCATTTTTTTATCCCTTCCCGGGCCTTCCGGCTGGGCCCCTGGAGGACCTTTTATTCCCGTCTCTTCTTCTTTTCCTTTCTCCGTCTTTTCGCCGGCTTTCCGAATGTGAATCGAAATTTTCCCAATATGCGATGACGGCATATCATGCAATGGAAGTCCTGCCAAATACTCCAAAACGTGTGCCGTGCGGGACGGACGATAAGAAGGAAGGGAAATTATCCATGGATGTGCGTCGAAGCCGCGTGGTGGTGGTCGGAACAGGCCATGTCGGTATGACCGTCGTATCCACGATTGTGGCCAATGGCCTGTGCAATGAGGTCGTGCTTATCAACCGTACGCCCCAACGTGCGCAGGGAGAGGCGATGGATCTTGCCGACGGTGAGGAATTCTTCAGCCGGTATACGAAGATTCGCGTAGGGGATTGGAGTGATTGCGCTGACGCCGACATTGTCATCATTACAGCCGGTGCACGTCCGATTCCCGGGCAATCCCGTTTGAGTGAACTCGGCGCCGACATCGACATTGTTGACCCGATTCTCAAATCCGTGATGGCATCGGGATTCGACGGCATGCTCATCATGGTGTCCAACCCAGTTGACGTGCTCGCCTGGTTCGCGTGGAAACGCACCGGTCTGCCCAGCCGGCAGGTGATCGGCACCGGTACCGCGCTCGATACAGCACGCATGAAAACGATTATCGCGGAACGAACCCATCTTGATCCAAGGACTGTCGGTGACTACGTCATCGGCGAGCATGGCGATTCGCAGTTCATCCCGTGGTCGACGGTCAATATCGTCGGAAAGCCGTTCGCACGGTATCTGTCCGACAACGCCGCGAAATATCCGGACGTGACGCTGGACGGCATCGAGGAGGCCGCTCGTCGGCGCGGTATGGAGATCAAAGCGCTCAAAGGCGGTACCAACTATGGCATCGCAGCCACGGTCGCGGCAATCGTCAAAACCATTTTGTGGGACGAACGTCGTGTGATGCCGGTGTCCACGCTTATCGACGGACAGTATTCATATGACGAGCACGACGTGTTCCTGAGCTTGCCTGTGGCATTGGACGGCGATGGTGTCGGCGATTTCGTCGACCTGCATCTGACCGACGATGAGATGGCGCGTTTCCACGACAGTGCGCGCATCGTCCGCGAGCACTGCGCGATGATTGCCGATCGATTGTAAATGACCTAGACGTAACTGTGACGGGCCATTCCGTGAAACCGGCACTGATCATGTCTGATGTGCCGGTTTCTGTTCACATACTTGGTATCTCTTTTTGGCAGCGGGTTACGGAGACAAGACGTACGGTCTGGGGATTGCAGCGCGGGAAACGTATCCCGATTAAACCGAGGTACGCGCCAGTCACTGTCCTGCGTCCAAGAGGTCCGAATGGGTCAAGTTGTTCCAACGCGGCGGATGCCGGTTCCGGGCCGGCCCATCGCAGGCTATATTCAGCGTCGGAAACGAGTCCCGGCACACGCACACGCACGCCGCGGTTGTGCTTCGGCTCGTCGAGCTGCACATGCGCCAACAAGGCTTGCGACCCGTCCTCAGCGGCGACGCCATAGGCCATGACCGTGCCGTCGTTGATATCGACGTTGAAGAACCGTCCGCTATGCAGGAGCCTCCGCTGCTCTTTGTACCAGGCTATCCACTCGGAAAGCTGCCGCAGGTCGTCGTCCGACGCCTGTCTGATGTCCCATTCGATGCCGAAGCCGAAGAACACGGCGGTGGCCGCGCGGAACGCCAGGGTGTAGGTGCGGCCGGTCTGGTGCGATGTCGGCGCGGAGACGTGCGCGCCCAGGTATTCCGGGGCGATGCTCTGCACCGTCCATCGTTGGATGCGCTGACGGCTTAGCGCGTCGGTCATGTCCGACGTCCAGAAACGCGAGACATGCTCCACCACCCCGAGATCGATGCGCCCGCCGCCACTGGCGCATGACTCCCACTGCACGTTGGGGAAGGCCCCGCGCAGCCTGTCGAGCAGCCTGTAATACGCGACGGTCTGCTCGTGGACCGCGGCGCGCCCGCCGTACTGGTTGGTGCCGGCTTCCAGCAGATCACGGTTGTGGTCCCATTTGACGTAGTCGATGGCGTTGCGCGACAGTATCGCGCTCATTGCGTCGAACACATAGTCGCTGGCATCCGGATTGGTAAGGTCGAGAACCAGCTGGTGCCTTTGCAGTTCCGGCAGCCTCGCTCCGGCCTGCATGACCCATTCCGGATGCCGTCTGAACAGGTCCGAATCCGGATTGACCATCTCCGGTTCGAACCACAGTCCGAATTGCATGCCCTCGGAATGCACGAGTCCGATCAGCTCGTCGAGGCCTTCGGGCCATACATCCCGGTCGATCCACCAATCGCCGAGTCCGGAGGAATCCGTGCGCCGTAGATGGAACCACCCGTCATCCAGAACGTACCGTTCCACTCCGATGGACGCGGCCCTGCGCGCTATGTCGGCCAGGACCTCGCGGTTCTGGTCCATGTATACGGCCTCCCACACGTTGAGCGTTACCGGCTGCCTTGAGGGGTGGGAGGGCAGTGTGCGCTCCCAATGGTGGAACCCTTGCATGATCGGATCAAGTCCGTGGGAGGAGGCCGCCACGACCACCCACGGCGTGGAATACGATTCCCCTTCCGCCAGTTGGATCTCGCCGGGAAGCAGCAGCTCCCCGGCATACGCCATGGGGCCGTCCTCGCCGCCGCGGCACACCGCGAGTTCGGTGTTGCCGCTCCAGGCCGGCTGCAGACACAGTACGGAGCCTGTGTTGAAGCTGAATCCAGGAGTGCCCGCGTAGAGGACCGCGCCATCGAATCCGGGCTTCCCGCGGCGGAACTCGCGTACCCAGTCGCCGTCTTGGATCCGGTGCCGTTGCGGATTGCGCTCATTCATGTGGCGTCCCGAGAAGTCGAGGATCTCGCAGCATTCCGGGTCGATCGGCACACTGACGTCGAGACGTTCCAGCATGTAGATTCCGGTCTCCGTGTTGCGGATGGTGTGGCGCACGCGCAGGGCACCGCCCGCCATCCGTTCGATCTCCGTGTTGAGCTCCAGTCCCGCGTCATGATCGGACGCGTGTATGATCAGACCGCCGCCGTCCGATTCGGCCGCATCGTCAAGCGCGAACCTCGTCGACCATCCTGTTCCGGCCTCGATTCCCGTATGGCCGGCGGCTTCACCGTTCTGAATCCGGTATCCGATGAGCCCGGGGCGGGAGAACAGGCCACGTGAGTGCTCCATGAGGAGCGCCGATGGACGCGGGGACTGGTTAAATCCACCGTCCAACGATTCCGGATCGTCCGTGGCGAGGCATGCTATGACGTCGGGGATATGCCCTTTCGTCTGGAAATCGGCGAGGAACAGATACGTTGCCTCGCCTTCGTGGTCTTTTCGTGGAAAGAACATGGCTTCTCCTTTTTGGTGGTGGCCATGGGCCGGGGCATTGCCTTCGACAAGCGTATGGAGGTTCCCCGGCCCGCGGTTGCGGTCCGTTACTTCTGCGATCCAGCGACCATGCCGGCGATGAAGTAGCGTTGGAAGAACAGGTAGACCACCACGATCGGCAACGCGCTGATGAGCGCGGCGGCTGCTCCCACGCCCATGTTGCTGCTCTGCTGGGCGAAGAACGACGCGATGCGTGGTGCGATGGGCTGGTACGCCTGGTCGGTGAGCAGGTAGTTGGACATGGCGTATTCGTTCCAGACGCCGACGCTGGTCATGATGATCACCGTCGCGGTCACCGGTTTGAGCAGCGGCATGATCAGCCTGAAGAAGATGGTGGCGCGGTTGGCGCCGTCGATCATTCCCGCCTCGTCGATGGATTCCGGGATGGCCTTGATAAAGGACGTGTACAGGAAGATGGCGAGGGGCAGGTTGCCCGCGGTCGACAGCAGGATGATGCCCCAATAGGTGTTTACGCCGCCGATCTTCACCATCATGGAATACACGGGGACCAGCACGCTCAATGGGGGAATCATCATCAGCGAGAGGATCACGGTGGAGACCGCTTTGTTGAATTTGCTGAGCCTACGTGCCAGCGGATATGCGGCCATGGCGCCGATGACGCAGGTCAGCACCGTGGCGCAGACGGTGATGATGGCGCTGTTGACCATGGCCCGCAGCACACCGCCTTCGGTGATGGCCAGGGTGAAGTTGCTCCATTCGATGTCCTTCGTGCGGGGCACCAGCGTGGATGACAGATCGGTCGCCGGTTTGGAAGCCGTGCAGATGGCCAGCCAGAACGGCAGCAGCTGCAGCAGGCACACGACGCCGAGGAACAGGTATGCGAATCCACGTGTGATGACGTGGTTGTCTTGGTTCTTCATGTTCAGGACTCCCATCCGAGCTTGTCCAGGCCTTTGTTCATCAGGCCGGTGACCACGGCGATGATGATGAAGAGGACCACGCCGATCGCCGAGGCGTATCCGGCGTTCTGGTTGTCGAAGTACACGGAGCTGATGTAGGTGGAGATCGAATGGGTCGAATATCCTGGGCCTCCGCCCGTGAGCACCTTGATCACATCGAACAGCTTCAGTCCGCCGATGAGGTTGAGGACCACCGAGGTCGAGAACGCCGGCATCAGCATCGGCATGGTGATGTTCCAGAATTTCGTCCATCCCGTGGCTCCGTCAAGGCTGGCGGCTTCCACGACGGACTGGTCCATTCCCTGGAGTCCCGCCAGATAGATGATCATCGAGGTTCCGCAGAACTGGAAGGAATTCACCAACAGGATGATGACCACCGCCGTGGTCGGGTTGTTGAACCAGACCACCTTCTGCAATCCGAGCGCGGAGAGGATCGTGTTCAGGGCTCCCTGCTGGTATTGGAAGATCAGGTAGTACATCGTGCCCATGATCACGGCGGACACCAGTGCCGGCAGATAGATTATGGCGCGCAGCGCGTTGCGTCCCCTGATCTTCGAGTTGAGCAACAGGGCCAGCGCCAGGCCGAGGACCTGCTGGATGATGGTGCTGCCGACGCCATAGATCAGCGTGTTGACCAAGATGGTGCGGAAATTGGCGTCGTGCAGCATGGTGACGTAGTTCGCCAAACCCACGAACGTCTTTTCGGGGTTCAGTCCGTCCCAGTTGGTCAGGGACAGGGCGAAGCCCGAGAACAGCGGGTAGACGGAGAACACCGTCACCAGGATTAGCGCCGGCACGTAGAACAGATTGACCGACGAGCCTGCAAGATGGCGGCGGAGCTTTTCCCGTCCCACCGTGGATTTCCCTTCCATGTTTGTTCCTTTCACCGTTTCGACGTGTCGTTGGTCTTGGACGGTCCGGCTCACTTGGAGGAGGACAGGCTCTCGAACTGGGTCTTCATCTGTCCGGTGGCTCCGGCCGCGTCCATCTGTCCGGTGACCAATCCGTCGGTCGTGGTGCACATGGTGTTCCAGATGCCGTTCGGCAGGTAGACCCTATCGAACACGGGCACAGTCTCGGTGTCCTTCTTCGTGATCCAGGTGTCGTAGCTGTCGGTCATGACGCCGAGCTGTGCCTTCACGCCTTCGATCGCGGGGACCGATGATGTGGCGTCGGTATAGACCTGGTAGTTCTCGGGCTGTGCCATAAAATCGATGAACTTCAGGGCGGAGTCCTTGTGCTTGCTGGTCTTGGAGACGCCAAGGGCGTAGTCCTCGCCGGACACGATGTACGGGTCGCCGTTCCCGGACGGGTACGGTATGAAGCCGAGCTTCACGTCGGGGTTGTAGTTGGTGACGTTGGAGGCGACGCTTATCCCCTGGAAGGTGAATGCGAGGGTATCGTTCGCCAGCATCTTCGACAGATCGTCGGAGGTCGCCGCGGTGTAGTCGACGTTGAAGTACTTCGCCTCGGCCCATTTCCTGATCATTGAGGCCAGCTTCTGGTACGAATCGGCTTCGAATTTGCCGTTCTTCATGTTCTCCAGCTCCGAATCGGAGAACATTCCATAGGCCGAATAGTCGACGATCTGGCCCACGGTCCAGTTCTCCTTGCCGGAGGCGCCGATGCACGCGGCGCCGGTCGCCGTCACCTTTGCGCAGGCGTCGGAGAAATCATCCCAACTGGTGATGTCCGATGGGTCGACGCCGGCTTTCTCGAGGACAGTGGCGTTGTACGTGATGCCGGTGACGGCCATCTGCATGGGAAGCGCGTAGAACTCGCCCTTGTCGTTCTTGATGGAGGAGTCGATCACCGGGCTCACGTTCTTCGCCCAGGAACGGTTCTGCAGGGGTTCGAGGAAGTTGGCGTAGCGGTCGCGGGACCATCCATGGGTGTTGAAGATGTCGGGGGCATTGTTGCCAGACAGACGGACCTTGATGTCGGACTCGTACGACGAAGTGCCCGTCACCAGTTTGATGTTGATGCCCGGATTGGCCTTCTCGAATTTCGCGACGAGCTTCTCAATGGCCTTGCGCTGCGGCGTGCCGGTCGCCGGCGCGCCCATGTATTCCAACGTCTCCGTCCCGTCGGATTGGGATGATCCGCATGCCGTCAGGCCTGAGATGGCCAGGATGCAGCCGAGCGCGGCGGCCAGGGTTCTTTTCATCTTGTTCATGTCAACCTCTTCGTTGTCTTTCCTTCTTCGAGACTTCATCGCCTCTGCGGTCCCTAACGGGACTGATATACATATTTACACGAGTAACCAATCTTGTAAAATCGGCGTGTCTCTGTATTTGCCCATTGTTTCCAAGCATTTTATATGTTTAATGGCTCTGTTCCATGCGATGTGCGCAACTTGTAAGTTATTCGTGTAACTCTTGTCTGTCGCAGATGGGTGTGGTATAAACTCAAGTGAACGTCTTTTAGGGGAACGGGGAATCATGTCGGACACCAATTCAAGCGATGGCGGGCCATCCAGGGTCACTAGGAGCGATGTGGCCAGGCTGGCGGGAGTGTCGACCGCCACGGTGAGCTATGTCCTCAACGGCGGCCCGAAGAAAGTGTCGCAATCCACCGAGCTCCGGGTCCGAGAGGCGGCTGAGAAGCTCGGATATCATCCGAACCTGATCGCCAGGGCCCTGAAAAGCGGTTCGGCGAAAATGCTGGGGATGATCATCACCGATTTCTCCAACCCGTATTTCGCGCAGCTCATCAACGACGTGGAGCAGCTCGCCAACGAACGGGGGCATGCGCTCATTCTGAACACCTCGCACGGGAACGCGGAGCTGGAGCGCCGCAGGATCGACGAGCTGACAGACCGCGGCGTCGATGCGATTTTCGTCGCGTCCACGCTGGGGGATGGGGAGATAGGCTCACTGTCGACGGCGAGCCGTCCGATAGTCCTGCTCGACCGGCCGCATCCGCTGTCTGGAGTCAAATGCGTCTCCACGGACATGACCGACGCCGTGGCGCAGGCGGTGAATCACCTGTTCGGGCATGGCCGCCGGAAAATCGCCATGCTGTTCGGTATGGACATCACCTCCCGCGACGCGAGGGTGACCGGATGGATAAAGGCTCATCAGAAGGCCGGCCGGCCCGTGGGGCCCGTGTATACCTCCTCCTACACCAGGGAAGGCGGGTACAAAGCCACTTTGGAGGCGCTCCGTTCATCGGATCGTCCGGACGCGATCTTCGCATCCTCTGACCTCGAGGCGCTTGGCGCCCTGAGGGCCATCCACGAATGCGGTTTACGTATTCCGGAAGACGTCGCACTGATCTCATTCGACGGCACCATCGAATCGGAATACACCTGGCCTCGTCTGACCGTCATGAAACAGGACACGCAGGCCATCGCCCGATGCGCGGTCAACGCAGCCCTCAGTCCCACGGACACTCCGGATCTCCAACTCGTGGACGCTGAAATGGTCATCCGCCAATCCTGCGGTTGCCGAGATGAATCCAGCGGGCCACGTTCGTAGGGTCGCAAGTTTTTTTGGTGTGTGGGTCAAGTCGTTCTACTTGGTATCGGAGCATGACGTTCATGTGTCGCTTATCCGGAATGTCGTTCTGCACTTGCCGCTTTTCGGATGGGGTGCCAGTGTTTCGTCCATGATTTCCCGGAAGCGGATTACTAATTTATCGTGGGAATCCGGCCTATCGGCGCCGCCATTGCATCGAGTATTCCATTTCGCCGGTGGAAACGTCCAGATCTTCGCCTTGGATTGTGAATCCTTCCCGCTGGTAGAAGCGCACTGCGCCGGCATTCTTCCGGTACGCTTCCAAGGTCAGCGCAACTCTTCCCTGTTTCACGTGGTCCATGAGCTGCTTGCCGATGCCATGTGATCGCATTTCTTTGGCGACGAAAAGACCTTCGATATGGTCGCCATCCAAACCGATGAATCCCTGCACGCCTTGGGCGTCTTCATACACGTGAACTTCCGCCAACGGAAGCGCTTCCCGCACGTATTCAAGATTGTTCTTCCAGTATTCCGAAGGGATGAAGGAATGCGCCTGAAGGTTCGCGTCCAGCCATATGCTGACGACCCTGTCCATATCCGACGCGTGCAATGCTCTGATCATGACGATTGACTTCCCTGAGAATCGTACTTATTTCGGGTTCATTTTAGTGGTGTGCGTCGAATCGATTCAACGCTGCGACACGCCGGCTTTGTCTTCTGGAGAATCTGTTGTATTCTAGTCAAGTTGCGCTTAACGGATAGACACCGGAAAGCGTTGCATAATTGGAGAATTCGCCTAGTGGTCTATGGCGCACGCTTGGAAAGCGTGTTGGTGTAACAGCCTCACGAGTTCGAATCTCGTATTCTCCGCCCGGATTAGAACCCTGGAAACCGTTGGAATCATTCGGTTTCTGGGGTTCCTTCTTTTCCACTCCGTTTTCCGGTTCCTTCCAGATTCCCTCCGAATGCTTCTTTCATTGGTCTCGGTTTTTGAATCGTCCCGTATCGCAAGTCTCGCGTGTACGGGCCGGCATCCAGGAAAGTCCCTGATTGTCATGCTGCGGCTTATTGGTGCCAGTCTGTGGTCTCAATAATGGGATTGTTTGCCCTCATATGTCGATATTTGATTGCGATTCGGTGGGGGAGTTGCGTACATCGTCGTTTTACGCGCACTTTTGCGCTGCGCTACGTTACGCTCGAAATCGTGACGTTGAGAGAAAGAAGCACGACGATGGTTGACAAGACGGCTGCCGGCAGCCAGCAGACTGACCAACGCGATGCTGATACTCGTGACTCTCTGGCGGCGCTTGCCCGACGCCGTTCGAATTCATCGCCAATTGCATTGCAGAGTGATGTGCAGGCCGCTCCGCAGGAAAAGCAGGAAAAACAAGAAAAGCAGAGCGAAGCTGGGTCTGCCTTGCAAACGGGCGAGGATGCGAATGATGACGCGAATCGTGCGGAAGAATCGCAAACCGTGAAAGAAAAAGACGCTGTGGATGGTCCTGATAATACGCAGCAGCCGCAAATGGCATCCATAAGCGCCATCACAACGCAGGTTTTGCCACCAAGCTTTATTCCGACCGCAACCGGTCGTATTCGTCCCGTAACGGGCGCTTTTCCCGCAATTCAGTCCGCTTCGCAGACGGAACAGGCGCAGCGCAGGCGATCCATCCGCTCGTTGGCCGCGGGGTCGTTGCGTAGAACCAACATCGGCAATGCTGAAAAGGCCGGCGATGTGGGGAGCGCGGGTAGTACCGGACGGACGGCGGGGAATGGCGATACGCCGTCGCCGCGAATCGCCAGCAGTGCTCCCCATTATGCGAATTGACCAGTGGACTGATCAGAACGGCCAACGTAACAAATCAGTGGGAATACTGGACATACACGCGGTTCACGCACGGTACGCGCGCTTCGCGCTGCATTGTACGTCGCTGTACTACGTCATTCCAATTGAATCGCAACAATGCGTATAGCAGATGAAAAGCACATACGAAAAACGCGCATGAAAAAACGGTCCCGATATATTCGAGACCGTTTTTCATGAGTCGATGAAGCAAACGCTGTCCGGCAGCGAGCCGGCTCAGTCTTCGCTGGTTTCGCGCTTATACTGCACGAACGTCTTCATGGCGTAGGCAAGGCCGGCAAGCAGCAGAATGGCTGCGCAGGCAAGGGAAATGCCGATGCCGGTTTGTGCAAGCTGTCCATATTCCGACTTGGTCAGCGCGCCGGTGGACGCGGCGGTTTGATCGCCGGAAGCTGTGACGGATCCAGTTGCAGCACCATTCGCGCCAGTGTCGGCAGCCGTGCGCACAGTGCCAGTGGTGCCGTTGACTCCAGTAACGGTCGTACCGGCATTCGTTCCAGCCGTGATGCCATGCGTGCCGGTAGCAACGGATGAGCCGCCCTGCTGACCCGTCTTGGAATTCGCATCCTTCAGCGCCGCGATGAACGACTGATGCCACTGGTGGCTGCTCGCCGCAAACGCGTCATGCCTCGTCTTGAGTTCGTCGTGGGTCTCCTTCATATCGGCATGCATCTGGTTGAGGTGGGCCTGCGTGTCCTGCATATCCTGATGCAGAGCGTTGTGACGCTCCTGACCGCGCTTAACCGCGCCATCGATCGCATTCTTCACATCCTCACGGTCCTGCTGATAGTTCTTCCAGGCCTGCTCGCCGTACTGGCGAAGCGCGTCGGCGTCCTCGTGCGCGTTCTGATGCAGCTGCTCGGCGCGCTGCTTGGCGGTTTCCATATCCGACTTGATCTGCTGGTTGGTTTTGCGCACATGCTGTACGGCATCGCACGTTTTGTCGGTGCACACGGCCATATCCTGGTCGATCTGCCCGCTGATGGCGGTGCTGCCGGCCAATCCGTCCGTAGACGGTGCGACTTCACTGGCCGAAGCCGCGGAAGGCAAGGCGGCCATGCCGATGGTTAATATTCCCGCCGCTGCAGCTGCTGCAATACGATTCCTCATGGTGGTTCCTCTCCTGCGCACGTTTGCATTCGATCTGTGATTGTGCGCTCGCGTTCATTCCGTATGCCATAGTAGGAGGGGAATGTGCCTAAATAAACCGGTGGAAAAATGACATTTGTCTAGTTTCTGCGATGCTGCAGCAGTCTTCATAGTTTAAGCGGGAAACCAGAATCCAAACCAGAAGCCGGAACAGCCTGCTCAAAACATGACCAAGCAGGCCAAGCAACGGCTTATCCCGCCCGTACTTATCCCGCCCGTATTGGTTTATCTAGCGGCGGCCCCCAACAAAGATCACTCGACAATAGTGATGAATGGGCTAGCCGGCAGATTAAAGCCGTTGTACAGCATGCTCGCGTACTTCGGGTTGCCACTGAACAGGTAACGTACCTGGCTCATGGCGTTGAGATCGTTCAGTATTGAACCATCGGCTGCGGTGAGCAACACCTGATTGCCCCTGATAGTGGCATTGACCGCCTGCCATTGACCGGAATAATTGGCGACCTCAAACCCCTGCAATGCCGTAGTGGTGGGAGCGGCGATATTGCTGATACCGCTTAACGGGGTCGCTTTCGGAGCGCTCTTATAGTTTGGTGCGATTGCGCTCGCGGTTTTCGAATAGTTAGGTTGCATGGCTTTCAGCCTGCTTGCGGTGCCGTTCCGGAAAGACAAGGCGATTGCGCCGTTCGCAGTGTGCCGGGCACGTTCGATAAGCGGTCCGTTGGGCACGGTGGTGCCGTCTTCCATGGCGAGATATTGCGCGGCCATGCGCGCCCCGAGAATATCTTTGCCGAGAGGATGGATTAGCGCGGATGTGCCCTTGTCTGTGTCAAGGGAAACCGTCATCGCCACGTTTGACGAATCGTGCAGGTTGGTGTTGCCGAGCGTAGTCCGTTGCGCTTCTCGCACGTTTTGCGTGTACTGGTAGTTTGGCCAGCGCGCGAGCTGTACGTACAGGAACGGTAGGTCCTTGCGTCCGAACACGTTACGGTACTGGTTGATGAGCGTGGTCATTTGCGATTCGTATTGCAAAGCAGTTCCGTAATTATTGGCATCGCTGCACCCTTGGTACCACAGCACGCCCGCCACATGGAATCCCTTCAACGGCGCGATATGGTTCGCATAAATATCGCCGCCTTGTACATGCCGGCGAATAGGCGTGCCACCCCACGCGGTCTGGATGATGCCAATCGGCACATTGGGGTGCTTGGCGCGCAACTGCATGGCGAATTGCTGAGCCAGATAGCTGAGGTGCAGTGAATTCGTGGAATCTGCAGTCAGCCATGCATCGGCGCTCTGATTAACAGCGGACAGTGGAAAATCAGTGTCTTCAACATCATGATTTGCGATGACAAATTTCACGTTGTCATCTACGAGCGGTTTCGGCAAATCGCCTGTCGTGATTAGTCCATTGCCAAAATTGTAAGTAGCGTTTTCGTAATACTGCACATAGTTGAGTTCCATATTCGACTGGCCAGCGGCTACGAAGACGTCTCCCACATACACTTTGGCCAGTTTCAGCACGGTTTTGCCGGCGTACTGCACTTGCAGCGAATACGGATTGAGACTTGCCTTTTGCGCGCTCAGCGTGCAGGTGAAACTGCCGTTTTTCGCTACCTTTGCCTTGACGCTCTCGGAGGTTTTGCCTTGCGTAAGTGTCGCTGACAGTTTCGAAACGTCGATGGGGTTGCTTTCCGTGGAGCTGACGTTGCCTTTGACTACGATTGGCTGATCGCGCTGGAACACCATATTGTCCATGTAGTATGAGGGCAGCTGCACATCAACAGTGGCCGCAGTATGGGCGGTGGCGGTGGATTGCGATCCGGTTTTACCGGTTGCCGTTCCGTTGCCCCATTTGGGGCCGCACCCGACGATGATGGCAACGACTATTCCTACGGTTACGATAACGGCAAGTGCCGTTCTTGCCAATCGTTTCGTATTCAATTCTGATTTGCCTCGTTCTTTGTCAACGCCCGCTCGAAGGTTCTGGCCTGTTTGTCATATGCGGCTCGTTCGGTGTTGGCTTTGCTGGTGGTCCCGGACGGGTCGGCTTTGCAGTCAAGCGCCTTCGGCGATTTGACTTCTTCCTGATACAAGGTGCTGAGCTTTTCCAGATCATATGAGGAATCCATGCTGGAAAATGCGTCGACAATCTTTCCCTTGAGCTGGAAATCCTTGGAATATGAAGCGTTCATGGCGGCAACCGCGTCTCTGCAGTCGTTAATGGCATTCAGTTCGCGCATTTTCTGCGATGTTCTCACGCCCATGACGCCGAAGACCACAATGCATACCGCAACGACGATAACGGCTACGATGATGGAACGGCGAATCAAGTTCTTGACATGGTTATGTACCCAAGTGTCGCCATCTTGCACGCCTTGCAATATGGCCATTTGGAACGGATCTTCGGGAGCCGTTCGGTAGGAAGTCCCCGGTGCTTTTGTTCTAAGCTTTTCGTCACGATTGGTGGCATTGACGGAATTGTTGGATTTGCTGGTCCCGACGGTCGCGGTACTGCTGAAAGTCCGGGGCTTGCGGACATTACTTGCTTGACTGTCAGCTTTATTTGGCTGCCTTTCGTGCCGTGCCATGCTTCCCTCCAGGAGTCCGTGATACCGTTCTGATGTTGTCTATTGGAGGTGGTCCGACAAGGTCCTCTGTTCCCAAATGACAATACATAAGGTATGTTACCCGTTCCACTTCCGAATGCCAGCACTTCATGTTGTGGCATATTCGGTAAATGTGAAGTTTGGTCTGGAGTCCATCTGCTTTATTTTGAGTGGGGACATCTCAGAATACACTTAAGTTTTGCGTGTGCAATTGCGTCAACGCGTGAAATGCGTTTTGTGAGAGAGGCTGACGATGATATCGCCGAAAAGCTTGATGAAGATTGCGACCACCGCTTCCGTGGTTGCAATGACGGTTTCCGTTGCCGTGGTGCCGGCTTACGCCATGCAGGATATTGCGATTGAGGATACGCCAAGTTCTTTTGCCGCAACTGTGGATGATGTGCAGAATTCGTCAAACAGCATGCCGGACAATCCGAACGCGACGCTGCCGGAAACGGTAAGCGAAAACATTTCGGACGATTCCACTGTGGTTTCGGAGAACCTTGCGGTTACGCCGGAAGGTGATGTACAGAACATTGAGACCGGCGAAACCGTGACGGACGCTCAGCTGGTCGGCACGCAATCGCAGCAACCTGATCCACTGGCCAAAACGAATGGCGAATCATTCATTCCGGTGAGTGCCTCGAATGTGAAAGATGCTGTGGAACAATCTGTGAAACAATCCGTGGAGCAATCGTCCTCAAAAAACGGAGCCACCGTGAAGCTTGCCAAATTCGATGGCAACGATTACGGCGCGCATTGGGGAACCTACAACAACACGAAGGCTTTCTTCGACTACAAAAACAACCTGTTCGCCCAGCAGGCCAAGGGCGTGATTGATGTCTCTTCATGGCAGGGAGACATCGATTGGGCTAAGGCGAAAGCCGACGGCGTGGAAGGTGCGATTATACGTTTAGGCTTTGGATGGGGCAATGACGCCGATGCCAAAGCGCAACGCAACATTGCCGAATGCAAGCGGCTGGGCATTCCGTTCGGCATCTACTGGTATTCATATGCGGAAGATGTGGACGGCGCGAAACATGAAGGCAATGATGTGGTGTCCAAGCTGCGTCAGATGGGTGTGAGTCCAAGCGATCTGAAATACCCTGTGTACTACGACCTTGAGCGGTGGACATGGACCGGGCACACGCCACCGACCAATCCGAACGTGTATAACGGCATAGTCAATGCTTGGTATGGCGCGTTGCAGTCAGGCGGTTACCAGAATCTCGGCGTGTACTCCTACACGAGCTACTTGCAGGGGCCGTTGAACAATGCGAACATCTATGCGAAGACACGCTGGGTGGCGCAATATGGTCCGCAGATGGAATTCACGGCGTTTGGCACTAACGATCGTGGCTGGCAATACACCAGCTCCGGCCAGATCAACGGCATCAGCGGCAGTGTGGATATGAATGCTTTTGGGAATAAGACTTACGCGCAAAATTCGGCTTCTATTGATGTGCGCAAGATGAGTGCTGTGAGCATTCCTAATGGGGATTATTACATCAATGTACGTTCCAAAGTGGCTTCTAGTGTTGACATTCCGGGAGCTAGTGGAACGGATTCCACGGCTATTCAGTTGTACTCCGGCAATGGCTCCAAAGCTCAGCAGTTTACTTTCACTAAACAGTCTGATGGCAGCTATGTGATTATTAATGTGAATTCTGGTAAGGCCTTGGATGTTCGCAATGGCGCTGCTGGTAATAATGCGGTGGTGCAGCAGTATTCAGCGAATGGTACGAACGCCCAGCGTTGGTTCATCCGTGATTCGGGTGCCGGCTATTATTTGCAATCCGCATTAGGTAACTGGGTATTGGACTTGAGCGGAGGCAATACCGCTAATGGTGCGGCGATCCGTCTCTATACACCCAATGGCACTGCTTCTCAGTTGTTTGTTGTTTCCTGCAGCGGAGTTACTGTACCAGTGGATACGGCAGTGATAATCAAATCTGCTGGTAACGCCAATCTTGTATTTGATGTGCCAAGTGCCTCTATGGCAAATGGGACCAGGATTCAGCTGTATGCGGCTAATGGGACGAATGCGCAAAGGTTCCGTTTCCGGAAAATCGGAAATGGGACATATGGGATTGCCAATGTAAATTCCGGTAAAGTGTTGGATGTATATGGTGGTTCGACGTCTAATGGCGCAGTGCTGCAGCAATACGGTAGTAATAACACTGTTGCTCAACAGTGGACTGTTCGCGACTATGGCAGCGGGAAGATCTCATTGATTTCGGTAAATGCGAATAAGGCCATTGATGTGCCGGGGGCGAATTATGCGTCGTCTGTTGCATTGCAGCTGTATGCGCCAAATGGTACAGCTGCCCAGCAGTGGGTGATCGCAAAGCCTAAGACTATGCGTGAACGGTTGAATGAGCAAGCAGCGATGCGCAGACAGGATTTGCCTGATGGTACATATACTTTTGCTTCGAAACTGAAGACGAGCATGAAGATGGATGTATATGGTGCATCCCGTTCGGACTGCGCTAACGTGCAGCTTTGGGCTGGCAATGGCACGAATGCTCAGAAATGGAGAGTAATGCACGATGCTAATGGCTATGTCATATTGACTAGCGTGAACTCCGGCAAGGTGCTGGATGTTTATGGTGGCAGTGACGCGAACGGTGCCAACGTACAGCAATACACGTCAAACGGCACGTATGCGCAGAAGTGGATCGCCGTAAAGAACGCGGATGGCTCCTATACCTTCCAATCGGCGCTGGGGAACAAGGTGCTGGATGTTTCAGGCGGTTCTTCCGCCAATGGCGCTAATGTGCGGCTGTACCAAACAAACGGCTCGAATGCCCAACGATGGGTGGACTGAGAGAAGAAGTGACAATCAATAAGAAAGCTCCCCGCCAATCGGGGATTGAACTCTTGCGTATCATCGCGGTGACGTTGATTACTGCGCATCATTTGGTTGTACATTCTGGCTATCCGCTTTTCAATGAGCCAATTTCGGTGCGTAGATTGTTTTTTCAGATGTGCCTCTCATCATTTGGCAAGATAGGAATCACCCTATTCCTTCTGATTTCATTATGGTTCTTGGTTGATAGAGAACAAACAGTGAAAAAGTCATGTCGGCGGATTTGGCTTTTGGAACGTGAACTGCTGTTTTGGAGTTTCGTCGGATTGGCCATGCAGTATGTCGATAATCCCAAATCGGTTGATGCTGATGTCTGGCTTGATGCTATTTTTCCTATTACGAGAAATGAGTGGTGGTATGCCACAAGTTATGTGATACTTCTTTTGTTACTGCCATTTCTTCTTGTGGGTTTGCGAAAAATGGGAAGGCAAATTCATAAAAAATTCTGTATTGTGCTGCTGGGACTGTGGGGCATACTCAATCTGGTGCCAGGTGCATCTCTGGACATATACATCAATGTGATTGGTTTTGTTTATGTTACGATTCTTTTCACGTATTACAAATGGTATATGGCTCCGATTAGCAATAAATGTGCGATACTGCTAACGGTTGTTGGTGGCCTGATTATTTTTGGCTGGAATCTTTTGCTTTCGGTTGTTTGGCGGATTTGGAATATGAATCCTGACCGGATACTGAACTATATTAATCCTGTGCAAAAAGAGTGGGCGTTACCGATTCTTGCTATATCTTTTGGTGTTTTTGTCTTATTTACGCGTTTACACTTCTCAAGTCGGATTGTGAATCGTTGCGCGCAATCTGCTTTTGCCGTCTATTTGATTACTGAGCAGCATTATTTTCGTGACGAAATATTGTGGCGTTATATCACTTTAGGGGGTATTTACCGTTCGCGTTATGCGATCGGTATTGCGTTGGTAGTGGTCATCGGAATTGTTGCTGCAGCGATAATGCTGGATTTTGTAAGGCAATTCTTATTCTGGCGCACTGTGGACAGGCATAAGGGCAGACTCTTTGAATGGGTTTGGGATCGTGCTTGGAGAATCGTGGGTGAGTTTAAGACAAACTACGTTGCATATAAAAGTGTGAACAAGGAATAGAAACAGAAAGGCGATGGGATTTTCCCATCGCCTTTCTCATAATAGTCCGATTGACTTTTAGTGGTTATGCTGTCGTCTCTGCATGGCGAAGCTGTTCGCTTCGACGATGAACGCTTTGCGGTCGTTCTTGGCCATGACGTCGAGAATGATACCCGTCGCGAATAACAACAGTCCGGCGATGACGAGCATGACCGCGCCAATGAGGGTGGGGAACCGCGCCACCACACCGGTGTTCCAGAAGTCCACCGTCACCATGCCGCACAGTACGATGCCAATGATGCTAAGGATGCAGCCGATTCCGCCGAAGAACGGCAGTGGCTTGTACTCACGAATCATGCGGAAGATGGTTGACATCACCTTGATGCCGTCGCCGACGGTATCAAGCTTGCTGACGGAGCCTTCCGGGCGATCGCGATACTGGATTGGCGTTTCGTACAGACGCAGGTTGTTGTTCAGTGAGTGGATGGTCATTTCGGTCTCGACCTCGAAACCGCGCGACAGTACGGGGTAGGTCTTGACGAAGGTGAACGAGAAGGCACGGTAACCGGTCATGATGTCGGTGACATTGGCATGGAATAGGCCATTGATCGAGCCGCGAACCAGACGGTTGCCGAAGTTGTGGAACGGGCGCTTGTTCTCTTGGAAGTACGTGGAACTCAGACGATCTCCGATCACCATGTCGTAGCCTTCGAGGATTTTGTCCACCATAGCGGGTGCGGCGTCGGCGGGGTAGGTATCGTCTCCGTCGGACATGATGTACACGTCGGCATCGATGTCTTCGAACATGGCGCGGATCACATTGCCCTTACCCTGCCGTGGCTCCTTGCGGACAATCGCGCCCTCGCTGGCTGCGATTTCTGCAGTGCGGTCGGTGGAGTTGTTGTCATATACATAGATATCGGCGTTCGGCAGCGCTGACTTGAAGTCATGTACCACCTTGCCGATGGTGACTTCCTCGTTGTAGCAAGGCAAGAGCACTGCGACGGAAGGGTTCAGATTCTTGGACATGTTATTTACTATATATTCTGTATTGGTCTTTTTCGTTGATTATGATTAAGTCTCACAAGAAGATTTGAATCCCATTCCTGACGTCGAATAGAGGCTTTGCATGGCAGAAAATAAGATGAAAAGAAAGCATTTAATCTATGTTGACGTATTGAATATTATGTCATGCTTCGCTGTAGTCATGTTGCATGTTTCTTTGAATGTTTTCAATCCCTCTGACGCCTACTGGACACAGTCGGTTTTATTCCAGTCGATTGCCATTTTCGCTGTTCCGATTTTTTTTATGATTAGTGGCATGAACCTTATTGGTTATGCTGATAAATATGATACGAAAACATTTTTTAAGAAGAGACTGTGGCGTGTAGGCCGTGCGCTCATTCTGGCAAGTGTCTTCTGTTATATCTTATTCTGTATATTTCCGTTCTCTTTTTATGGAGCCGAGCAATATGCGAGCGGAATTGGTGTTGGAGATTTTGTATCGCGTTTTTTAACGAATTCAATAAATGACATTTATTGGTTTTTATATACTATAATTTATCTATATATGTTAACGCCGTTGTTGACTCAGATACGAAATGATAAAAATATTTTGCAATATTTGATTGTATTGCAGTTTTCTATTAGTATTTTGATTCCGTTGATTGAACGATTGGGTGTATCTAAAAAATATTTCGGGACTCTTTTCAATTGGCCGCTGTTCTCTTCGAGTGCATTGCTTTATTTTTTGTTGGGATTCTATATCGCCAATTACCTGCGGAGGTTTCCTCCCCTTTGGCTTACAGGAATCATTTGTGTAATTTCAGTTGGGGCGATGTTTTTCGGCGGTTTGTATACTAACGGATACTTCGCAGTACGCGATATTGAATACCACAGCTACGTGATTAGTACTTCTTCTCCATTGTGTGTCGTTGAGGCGGTTTCATTGTTCTTATGTGCTATGCAAGTGGAACAGCGTTTGCAGGAGATGCCTCCTACGGTTTCGCATTGTATCCGTGAGATTTCCGGTGCGTCCCTTGGCGTGTATCTTTTCCATATTTTAGTGATTAATTGGATGGGAAAGCGCAATTGGGGTAATGCATCTCAATTCTGGGGAGAACATATGGGAGTGCGAGCCATTGCTGTATATTTGGTTACGCTGATTGTTGTCGTCACATGTAGACATATTTTGATGCAGATTAAGAAAGTATTTACTAATCGGAGGCTTGACCGTGTTGCCTGAAGCAGTATTGCACGGAGATGAGAAGAAGCGATTTGCTGGATGGGGATTCCCGGTGGTACTGGGTTTTGCCTTTGCCTGCGGAACGAATGCTTCGACTGATGCGATAGTTCCGTTTAATAGACCGTACTTTTATGTGCAGTGGTTACTTTTTGCGGTCCTTTTCCTTGTGGTTTTTCAGGTTGGCTTCAAAATCGTTCAGATGGGAGCATCTAGCAGTTTGGTGAAACAGGTATCGGAGGCGAATACATCTTCGGAGAAGTCTTCGTTGCTTCTATTTGATTATGACCAATCGAAAAAAACCAAGTTCAAAGATTCTTTGAGAATTTTGGCTGCTTGGTCACCATATATCATTCTGCTTTATCCAGGTGTTTTATATTGGGATACCGGAGATCAGGTTGCGCAATTCTTCGGCATTTCCGCTTTTGGACAGAAGCCGGGTAAAATTTGGGATCATCATCCTTTCTTCGATACCTATTTATACGGAGGATTCATTTGGCTTGGTCGTGCAATTACCGGCAGCTATAATGTGGGGATTTTCCTATATGCCATAGCACAGTGCGTTTTTGTTGCAGTTGCACTCGCGTGTTGGCTGAGTTACTTAAAGGAACGCGGCGTCGGACGTCTTTCATTAAAAATATGTACCATGTTCTTCTGTTTTTTCCCGATCTTCCCCATAGCGTTTATGAGTTTGTCGAAAGACATCACGCATGCTGCGTTCTTTATAGCGTGGCTTCTGATGTTCATGCGCTTAGTGGATTCGAAACTTGAAAAAATCAAGCAGCCTTCTTTCTTCTTCGGTTTTCTAATTCTTGGGTTATGTTCTTCCTTGAGCAAGAAAATGGGAATGTATATCATTCTGTTCTGTTTGATTATTCTCATTTTTGGTAAATTCAGGATACGATTCAAGGCAGTGGTTGCGGGGATTGCCGCATTTCTTTTTATAATCGTCAGTATCGTTCTGCCTAATTATTATTATCCGAAGGCGAATATTGTTCCTGGAGGTGGACAGGCTGCATTCGCGATGCCGATTGAGCTCTTGGGCCGTTCGGCTCACGCGTATCCTCAGGATGTTACCGATTCAGAAAAGAAAGCCATTGAATCGTATCTGGTATATTCTTGGGATCAGATTAGCGCGCAATACAATCCGTATATTGCCGATCCTGTTACGGGATACAAGTTACGAAAAGGGGCTTCTGCGCCGGATTTCCTCAAGGCCTGGTTAAAGATTGGTTTGAGGCATCCAATGACATATCTCAATGGTTTTGTCTGTCTTGAATCCGGATGGATCTCTTTTTCTGGAAATGATAAATCTTCTGTTTCCTATAATGATGTAAAAGAATGGGTACAATATCCAGTGCAGTTGCAAATGGATGCCAGCGTATACACTGTCGCGAATGAAGACACTCTCGGTAAGCTAATTCCCAATAAAGACAAGAATTGGGCACAGGAAATAGTCGGCAGCATTACTTCTATGCTGGAATCGATTCCTGTGGTGAATGTTCTTACCTATGTGGCTTTTTGGGTATCGGTGTTTCCTACGTTTATCGCTTACCTGCTATGGCGTAAGCGTAAGGAATATGTGACAGCTAAAACGATGTTCCAATTACTGCCTTACTTCGTATCGGCAGCTTCGCTTTTCGTTTATCCTGTATCCCGTGTAACGAGCGGTGGACATGGTGGAGATGCGACGAGATACATGTTCCATACATTGCTGCTTGCGCCTATCGTGATGGGTCTTTTGCTTTCGTTGAAGAAAAAGCCCCAAAAATAAATAGACGGAGTCTCTGCAAAAGACAATCGGGGTAAGCGTAAGACCGAGATCATCTCAGCCTTACGCTTACCCCGATTGTCTTATCGCCTGCCGCGGGCCACTCGTGCGATGGTTTTCAACGCGTCACGGCGTTTGGAACCAATTGGCATTAACGGGTCTACAAACTTGCGGATTGGATTGTTCTCACCCACTGCACGCTCGTGTTTCATCCGGGAATTGCCAGGAATCTGCGGCTCGTTCGCCAGCACTACGCGCTTGATTAGGCGTTCATAGAATGGGGTCTCACGCGCGTACCTCCAGTAGATGGAGGCGAAATCGCAATCCGGATCAGTCCAAGGCTTCTGGAAGCCGGCATAATGGATGATCTGCGGATTGCTACGCGACTTCATATATGCGTCGTAGATATCGTTCGGCGCCTGCGTGAAGAGATTGCCCACGCGGCCGCCGCAATCGTGAACCACATTCCATTCCCACGGCAGATACATCACGTTCCCTTCGCAGTGCGCGTTGAGCACGTCCTGGTCGTTGTAGATGAAATTGGGATTCGAGGCGTAGGTAAGCCACTGCTCGATGGTGTAATGCTCACGCATCGCCTTGGTGTTGAGCACCAGCACGCCAGCTTGGAAGTAATCGTATGGATTCTTCATCTTCAGCACGGTTTGCGCGTAGCCCATGCGTTTGCCGTGCTTCACGTTGAGATTGGCGAGGAAGTCGATGTCTCGAATCGCGCCGAGCATCTTGCCCTGCAAATCGATGTTGTAAAGCTTCGCGATATCGCCGTTGATGATGATGTCGGAATCGAGATACAGCACCTTGTCGTAGAACGGCAGAACCTTCTGAATCAGGAAGCGGTAATACGTCTCCACACTGATATGGGCGTTATTGGTGGAAAGATCGTAGCCAGCAAGTTCGCGGTCCACGTTGGTGAACCTCAGATTCATATTCGGGAACTGCTTGAAGAAGCCACGCAGACGTTCCTGCTTGTCCCATGCGATGTTGCGCTGCAGCACCGTCACATCGTAGAAGTAATGCGGATCGGCGTTCTTCATGGCTGAATACACGGTGGTGGTCAATTGAGGAACATAATTGTCATCCGCTGCGAACACCACCGGAACGATTGGCTTGTCGGTAATGTCAAGCGGCTTGAGCTGCTCCGCTGGCTCCGGATTGGTGAAGTGGACGCACTGTAGTTCCTTGAACTTCCAGTTGGAACCGATACGCTTGTGATGCAGCAGGTAGATGTTGAGCAGACGTTCGGACAGATGACCCGGCGTACGCAGGGCCTCCTTGCTGTATGTGCTGTAGTCGGTGTTTTTATCGAACTCCTCAAGAATGGGGAACATCCATTTGCAATAGTCGAAGAAGATCTCCTTCTTCATGATGAACATGTTGCAGAAGCAGGCTTTGTCGCCGTTGAAGAACGCCTGTGCATCCTGCTTGTAGTCGGGATACATGCTGCACAGGATCTGGTAGCAACGCTTCAGATCATCGTCATGCAGCAGGGGAGCGGCTTCCCACAGCGCGCGTGGAGTGCCGTGCTTATCGATGATTTTTTCGAGATTGCCGAATGGCGTGGTGATGACGTCATACTGCTTCACCACGTTGGCGATGTTTTCGTCATCCAGGCCATACTTCTTTGCCGCGGCGGCATCGATGTAGTCGTCCATGATTTCGCCGTAGGGATTTTCCTCATGCGGAGTGTCCGAGAAGTCGAAGTAACGGCGGTAATGGCAGAAACCGTAGTAGTCGGCGTCGATGTTTTTCCAAGCCCAATATTGCGTGGTCAGTTCGCAGTAACGCGGATTGAGATCGGCGATATTCTCGCCTTCATCATCGTGGAATGCCCAGGGGAAGCGATAGTTCTTCGGTCCGACCTGCACCGGCTGCATGATGGCGCTGTCGAAGGTGTCAACGTTTTTGTGAGTGGTGACGAAGATGCGGATGCGCTGTTTGTTATATTCCTTGATGGTTTTCGCCGCTTCGATTCGTTCGTTGAGGTCGTGCATATGAATGGACGCAAGCCGCTTCATCTCGAGGAAACGAACGACATCGGCCCCTTTCGCATTCAGTGGCAGTATGCAATTGTTCGCGATATCAAACCATGCTTCCAGCTTGGAGATGTCGGAAGTGGAGTTTCCTTTGACGATTCGGTCATAGGCATCATCACGTACGAAACGGTACAGTTCACGTCCTGTAATGGCCGGACCAAACACGGCCCCCATTTGCTTGGCGGCCTCAGCTTTCTCCTCTTCCGGAACCCTGACCTTCCAATCATTGGCAAGGATCTCAGTCGCCTTACGTTGGAAACCTTGTGCGCAAGCGTGAAGCATGTCAGAATGCTGCGCGTCGGCGAATTCGTAGGCTGCATCGAAATCGGCCTTGAAATGGCCGCAATAGCGGGCATACTTCGCAGCATCAATCATATTGGTGCCGCTGATACCACGGCCGTAGTAATACACGTATCCACGGCATTCCTTGAAGGAATGGTAGCTATTGGCGAATGCCGAAACCACAAAGCACTCGTAGCCGTCCTGGGAGCGGCCCAGGCGGTCGCGGGTCATGGCTTTAAACGCTTCCTTCAGCATGGAAGTCTTGTACAAACGTTGGGTCACGCGCCAATCAACCTTATATCCGCGATCCTCGTCGAAAATATCGCGGACAATGTCTTCTCCGGTGGAATCAGGCGTAGGAGTGTTGTTGAAGGTTTCGAAGGCCTGGCGCTCGTTTTCCAGTAGCTCGTTGGCGGCGACAACAGTAAGGCCGTAATGCAGCACGTCTACGGGGTGTTTGTCGATTTCCGCGGCAAGCTGTTCGCACATGTCCGGCTTGAGAGCATCATCGCCATCCAGGAAGAACGTATATTCCCCCGAAGCGTTTTCTACACCGGCCATACGAGTGCGGTGTGTGCCCATATTCGGGTTGTTAGTTACTACTCGAATGCGTGGGTCCTGTTCGGCCGCCTGCGCTGCGATTTCTCCGACATTGTCTGGGCTTGCATCGTTCACGACAATCGCTTCGATGTCGGAGAAAGTCTGATTCCGTACCGAATCAAGACATTCCTGCAAATAATCGCCGACATTGTATGCGGGAATGACGATTGAAATCTTAGGCATTGACTCTTCCTTACTAGCCGCGGTCCTATTCACTCGCTGGTAACAGTGTACTGTTCAACTTCGAAAAGCACACGTCGGGCTACTATGTGACAAGTGCGGAACAAACGTGAGGAGAGGATTGTGCTGTCTGATTGGTTTCGAGTTAAGAAAAACAGGTTGCGTCGTGCGGGCACGCATGTTTTGCGTGTTGTAAAGCATCGGCGTCCTCGAATCATCGTCTCCATGACCTCTTATCCCGCACGTATCAATACCGTGCATCTGGCGATTCGTTCGTTGCTTGCGCAAAAGGTATTGCCTGACAAAATCGTGTTGTGGCTTTGTAAATCGGATTTTCCGAATCGTGAGGCCGATTTGCCGCAGAGCTTGCGCGATGTACTGTGGCACGACGTTGAAGTGCGTTGGGTTGATGATGACCTGAAGCCGCATAAGAAATATTTCTGGGCTTTGCAGGAATTCCCTGATGATTACGTCATCACCACCGATGATGATTTGCTGTACCGCAATACGATGATTGGCGATCTGCTTGCAGCGCATGAAGCCCATCCTCATGCGGTTGCCGCCGTGCGTACGCATTTGATTATGTTCAACGAGGACGGCTCCCGTACTAATTATGAGGATTGGATCTATGAGGCACCTCATTACCATCCTGCGCTTGTAGGTGTGCCGTCCATGCGGATTTTCGCCACGAATGGGGCAGGTACGCTGTATCCGCCGCATGTGATGCCGCAAGAAACGTTTGATGCTGGGATGATTAAGAAGACCTGCCTGACTGCGGATGATTTGTGGCTGAAAGTCATGCAGGTCAAAGCAGATATTCCTGTGGTTGCGGCTACGGATGATCAACTGCTGAATTATGTGCCCGGCACGCAGGGTGAGGAAGCGCTATGCCATCAAAACACCGAAAGCGGCGTAAACAACATCGTGCTAAAGACAATTCTGGAAGAGCTGCAAGCCAAAGGTGTGCTGGCTGACGATTTCGACAAGCTCGTTGCTGATTCCAGCCTAGATGCTCTGATTGTTTGAGTGGACGGTTCGAGACCGTCCACTCAAACAAATATCTCAGGCGTAGTGCCAACGAGGCTTGTTGTCACCGCTGGCTACTTTGCAAACGATCAGCTTGCCATTCCTAGCATCGTGATCCGTCTTATTCAGATCAGCTTTTTTGCAGAATTCACCTGCTTTATGAGTGCCATAAACCGGATCATTCGGTTTGGGCTGCGGATTGTCTGGTTTGGGCTGCGGATTAGGCGTTGGCTGCGGAACGTATTCTCTGTCGCTCAGACCAAAGCTGCTGGAAATTGCATTGAACGTTGCCGGGCCAATGGCGTTCTGCCCGCCGAGGACGTACACGGACCCAACATTCGGCAGCATGGATGATGCGTTGACTGTTGGGGAGGAAGCGTTTTGGGCAAGCAGCAGCACTGTCTTATTGATACCGGCAAGGGCGCTTCCTGAAAGTGCGTCCGGGAAATTAGCTCCAGTGGCGTATACGACGCTAGAAGGATTAAGCGAGAGATTATTCAGCGTGAACATGCCGATTTCCAAGCTGGTTTCATAGCGAGTTGTTCCCTGTATCCTCGAGGTTGCAACGCCTATGGATCGGAGCTGCTGCTCGACGGATGAAGGAACCGCGTTTGTTCCGCCGACGATGATTGCAGATTGGAAATCCTTGAGCGCGGCAAGGGATTCTTCATCAAGCCCCGACTGAGAGCTCAGGAAGAAAGGCGCGGATTGCATGTATGAATATGGTGATGCGGAAAGCGCATCGGCAAAGTTAGCGCCAGTGGAAATAATGGCGGTCTTAGACTCCGCTCCGAGCTTGGTGAGTTCGCTATAGATTTGATATGCGGTATCAAAGCGAGTGTTTCCTGCAAGTCGTCTAATGGTTGCCGACGGGCGAGAAGCCTGGATTGCTTTTTCAGCGTTGTTTGAGACCGCGTTTGTGCCACCGATAATGTAAATCGTATCGGCATCAAGCCGATCAAGTTCGTTGGCTGTTGCGTTGGAAAGCGTTTTGGGGTCAGTGAGCAGAATCGGCGCATTGAGATGCCCCGCGAGGGAAGAGGCGGCAAGTGCGTCTGGGAAGCTGCTTCCTGATGCTACGACTGCGGCTTTGGATGCAGCAGAAGGGAATGCGGTCTGCGACACCATTGCCATGGTCTCATATCTGGTGCTGCCGGATATTCTGGTAATCGATGTGGCCGATGCATTAGCTGTCAATCCTGTCCCAGCAAAAGCGGCAGAGGCCAAGAAAATGCTAGATAACACAGCGGTGATTCTTTTGAAACGGGTGGCAGTTTTCCGGTTCACGGTTCTTCCCCTTTCCTCATTGATTGGTAATTGTCTAAAAGTATAGAAGGGTAATTCCTCTAGCGCGATTATCCTCCATTATGAGTGAGAGGACGGCATTGAATGGTACGACTTGCAAAACATGTGACGGGCTTTTTGGGAATGTTGATAGTTGTCGTTTTTCTTTTTCAAGGTGCTGCCACGGCAAGCGCGGATGAAGGGGAGAACGCGCAATCTGCGTTACAGTCGTTGGCTGTAATAAAGCAGACTGACGATTACCGATCGTCGGAACGTGCGGAATTATTCGGTACATGGCTTCACAGCAAGACTCTTGGCGGTAATGCGACTACCCGAGACGATATTTTGAGCCGTGACCTGAAGAATGTCACATATACCAATGATCATCATGTCGCGACAGGCGTCCTGAATGATCCCTATACCGGCGAGACAATCGCATTTCAGCGCGGACAGGGCACTTCGAATGCGGTACAGATAGACCATGTCGTTGCTGTCGGAGAGGCATATGAAAGTGGTGCCGATTATTGGACCAAGGAGCAACGTGTCGCTTATGCGAATGATCCATATGTGCTACTTGCAGTGAAGGGGTCCGCGAATGCTTCCAAGTCAGACAAGGACGCTGCGCACTGGCTTCCAGGGCATGGCTATGATTGCGCCTATGTCAGCAGGCAGATAGGTATTAAGCAGCATTATCATCTAGCGGTGGATTCTTCAGAGAGAAACGCTATGAAGTCATCTCTTTCACAGTGTCCGCTTGGACAGACAGTTCCGCTCTACGACGGTAACAACGCAACGCCGAATACTCCGGAGCTTCCGTCTGAACCATCAAAACCCAATACGCCGTCTACTCCTAGCGAACCTACATCTGGTAAATTAGCTCGGCTATCCGGTATAACGCGGTACGACACCATGTCATGGATTGTGGACACCGCTTTTCCGGATTCCACGTCAACGGTAATTGTCGCTTCCGGGGAGAACTATCCGGATGCGCTGGCGGCGTCGGGATTCGCCGGAGTGCTGGATGCTCCGATTCTTATGACGGATCCTCTGTACCTCAGCAATCAAACAAAAGATCAGATCAGTCGTCTGAAGCCGGGGAAAATCATTATCGTCGGCGGGCAGAATGCAGTATCCAGGAACGTGGAGCAGTCATTGGTCCAATATGCCACAGTACAGAGAATTGGGGGTGTTACCCGAGGTGACACTGCTCTGAAACTGTACGACAGCGATGTCCAAGGCGAAGAGAATTGGGGAAGAACGGCGATAGTCGTTACCGGTGGAAACGGCTCATCTGGTTTTGCTGATGCTTTGTCTGTCTCGTCATATGCCTATGCGTCTAAAAGCCCTATTTTCCTTTCGGATATTAATTTCGGCCTGTCTTCCGAACAGTTGGAGGCATTGTCCAGCGGAGAGTTCGACAGAATCCTCGTTGTGGGTGGGCAGCACGCTGTTCCAGATTCGGTGATGAAGCAGATTAGAGATTCCTCTGGCTCTGCGGTATCCCGCATTTCGGGGGCAACACGTTATGAAACGAGCATCACGTTTGCCCAGCGGGTTTCTGAACAAGGAGATCTCCATATGAACAATGTGGTGTTTGCGACTGGTGCGAATTTCCCGGACGCGCTTGCGGCTGGTCCTTTTGCTGGGCGCAATAAGGCGATTCTGCTGCTTGCGGATCCGAATGGGAGCACTGCCGGTTTCGTCAAGCAGTATGTGAAGCAACACGGTGATGTTGACAATGCCTATATCGTCGGCGGAGAGAATGCCGTTTCTCGCAATACCGCGAACGGTCTTGCTGACGCCTTGGATATGCTGCGGCCATAGGCAGAAAACCGTAGTAACACTAAGAGGGGGCTGGCCATGATTTACATGGTCAGCCCCCTCTTAATGGTTTATGCCGTCATTGTGCGTGTTTGAGGCCGAGGCCGTCGGCTATGGCGTCCGCGGTGGCCCGGCTCACGGCGTTCTCGCCGCCGACCACGTACGCCCTGTCGACCTTGCCCCTGTAGTCCGCGGAGAACGAGACCGCGGGACTGTGCGCGTCGGCGACCAGGAGGGTCACGGCGCCGGCCCTGCCGGCGAGCGGCCCGGCCGCCAGCGCGTCGGGGAAGTTCGCGCCGGTCGCGTACACGACGCCGTCCATGCCCAGCCCGTGCCCCGTCGTCCATTCGGCGATCCGCTCGCTCGTCTCGTAGCGGGTCGCGCCGGACAGGCGCGTCACGCCCGGCAGGCCGGCCACGTGCCGCGAGGGCACGGCGTTCTCGCCACCCACGACCAGGACCTGCCCGAACGTCCCCAGGGCGGCCTTCTGCGCCCGGGTCAGCCCGGTTCCCGGATCGACCAGGAACACGGGGGCCTTCGCCGCGTAGGCGTACGAGCTGACGCTCAGCGCGTCGGCGAAGTTGCCGGACGTGGCCAGTATGGCGGTGGAGCCCCAGCCGGAGCCTTTCCGGTACAGCTCCAGGGACGTGTCCACACGCGTCTCGCCGGCCACCCGCTCCACATCGGGGCAGATGCCCCTCAGCGCGGCCACCACGCCGTCCGACACGGCCGCGCGGCCGCCGGCGACGATGATCCTGGACGGGGCGAGACTGGTCAGGCGCGCGGAAGCCTGGACGGACAGCGTGTTCCCGTCGGTCAGCACGATGGGGGCGTCCAGAACGCCGGCCAGGCCGGAAGCCGCCAGAGCGTCGGGATAGTTGCCGCCCGAAGCGACGATCACGGTGCCTCCGGATCTCCATCCGCCGGCCCCGACGATCCTCTCCATGGTGTCGTAACGGGTCGCGCCGGACAGGCGCCTCAACGCGGCGGGCTCCTTCGCCCAATGCGCGTGGAGCGTGACGTCGCCGGTCACCGCAGTGCCGAAGTCGTACTTGGATCCGCCGTCCCTGGACGTGTACCAGCCCTGGAACGTGTGGCCCGCGCGGGTCGGATCGGCCGGCCGGGACGCCTTGGATCCGTACCTCACCTTCTGCGCGGGCACGTTGGATCCGCCGTCCGAGTCGAACGACACCGTGTACGAGTTCACCGACCAGCGGGCGTACAGGGTGGTGTCCGCCGCTCCCATGGTCGTGGACGGGGAGACCTTCGTACCGCCGTCCCTGGCGGTGTACCAGCCCTGGAACGCGTAACCGGTGCGGGTCGCCGTGGGCAGGCTGCCGTACTGGCCACCATAAGCGACAGTCCTGGACGCTTCACTGGGCTTGCCGCCGTTGCCGTCGAACGTAAGCGTGTACGAGTTCACCGACCAATGCGCGTACAGGGTGACGTCACCCGTCACCGCAGTGCCGAAGTCGTACTTCGACCCGCCGCTCCTTGCCGTGTACCAGCCTTGGAACGTGTGGCCCGCGCGGGTCGGGTTGGCCGGCTGCGTGGCCTTGGACCCGTACCTCACCGATTGCGAGGCGACCGCGGAGCCGCCGTTCGAGTCGAACGACACCGTGTACGTGTTGACGGTCCAATGCGCGTACACGGTCGTATTCGCTGCCTCCATGGTCGTGGATGAGCTGACTTGGCTTCCGCCGCTCCTTGCCGTGTACCAGCCCTGGAACGCGTAACCGGTACGGGTGGCCGTGGGCAGAGTGCCGTACTGGTTGCCGTACTGCACCTTCCTGGACGATTCGGACGCCTTGCCGCCGTTGCCGTCGAACGCGAGCGTGTACGCATTGACGCTCCAATGGGCGTACAGGGTCGTGTTCGCTGCTCCCATGGTCGTGGACGGGGAGACCTTCGTACCGCCGCTCTTGGCGGTGTACCAGCCCTGGAACGTGTGGCCGGTGCGGGTGGCCGTGGGCAGGCTGCCGTACTGGCTGCCGTACTGCACGGTCCTGGACGATTCGGACGCCTTGCCGCCGTTGCCGTCGAACGCGAGCGTGTACGAGTTCACCGACCAATGCGCGTACAGGGTCACGTCACCCGTCACGGTCTGGTTGAAGTCGTACCTCGCGCCTCCGTCCCTGGACGTGTACCAGCCCTGGAACGTGTGGCCGGCGCGCGTCGGATCGGTTGGCCGGGACGCCTTGGATCCGTACTTCACCGATTGCGAGGCCACAGCGGAACCACCGTTCGAATCGAAATTAACAGAGTAGGAACGAACCTTCCATTGTGCATACAGGGTTATATTCTGAGCGGCAAACTGAATGGTAGCGTTCGGACGATACGCAGTGCCGGTGCCGTCAGGCGATGTGTTCCAGCCGGTGAATGTGTATCCCGTACGGCTAAATCCCACGTTGGGGATAGTCGCGCTTTGTCCGATCGCACCTTGGATTGATTCCATGAAACCGGAGGTGGCTCCGTTTCCGGAGAAGGAAATGGTCGAAAGCGTGACTGTGATTTGCTTGGAGAAGCTGTAGCTCTGACGGTTCACAGTGATGGTCGCTGTGCCTGGAGCTTTTGCATGTAATGTGCCGTTATCATCCACGCTGATAACCGAGGGATTCGAGGATGTCCAAGTTCCGCGCAGCTCATAACGTCCATTTGCATATTTCAGTTTTACAGATGCGGCCTTGCTTGTTCCGGCGATCATTGTATCGGGAGCATTCCACGTAACACCTTGATCCATATGCTCGTCGGACATATTCACTTCGAAAGTGAAGGTGCCATCCAAATTCGTTGGCGAACTGCCTCCTAAAGCGGAGTCTGATGCTTCGCCGGCAAATACTGTTCCGTAGTAGGCTGCGCTGCTTCCTGCGAAGCCGTAATACTGGAAATCAGGGTTGATGAGTTCCTCATAATGCCCATACTGACCATAGGATTCTCCATTTAGAAAGTGGATATAATCGTCTTTTTCACTTGCCCAAAGGTCAATGGCCGAAGCAATGTCAGAGATTCCCCAAGCGAGGATCTCGCCGGAAGAGGAATCCTCTCCCACAGTTGCTTCGAAGCATGAATTTCCATCTGGACGCGTGTGGGCGAGATCCACATCGTAGGCTTCGATGGAACGCTGTATTGCGATTTTCTCAAGGGAATTCGACCATCCTGGGGAAAGATATTGTTCTTGAGAGATATTCGATGCCTTTAGATAGTCAGCTATTGAAACGAAATAAATATAGCCTGTTTCCGGATTGTAGTAACGAACCTTGATTCGACTGTCGTTGAGGGCGTCTTGACGCCATTGAGCCACCTTTTTCAATGCAGCCTGATACACAGAAGATTGATGAAGCGTATCAACGGCATATACGGTTGTGCCGGGTCCCAGATAAGTTCCAGTGACCGAAGAATTCTTGACTGAGCCATCAGAAATATGGAAATATTCTTCAATAAGCGAGTTCAACGATTGCGAGCCTGTCTCGCAGCCAACAAGATTGTTGTCTTTGTCTATCAGAACGATGAAGGGCCAAGATGCTTGATAGGAATCGGGATTAAATGTCTGATATGAATCCCATGCAAAATAGAGGTAATCCTTGTTCGAGGTGTCGGCAGAAGAAGCAAATCTCACGTTGCTGGTTTCCTGAGAAGCATATTGGGAGAATGAGCTACGATCGCTGTCGTAATCGAGTGCAAAGAAACGAACGTCCTTGTAAAGTTTCTTTTTAGAAAGCTGAAGTGCGGAATCCAACGCTTGATTCAAATAGTATTGGCCTGCCGGTGCGATAAGTGCCACGCGGTAGGTGTTCGCATATTCCTGATTCAGATGCGTGGTTGTACCGTCAAGATCATAAATCGGCAGATTCGGAGCTTTTGATGCGGCTCTGCTTGCCCTGCTGGCTCGACGGCCAGAAAGCGCCCTGTCTAGTGTGACGGTATCCGTACTCTTGTTCTCGTTGGTGGCTGCGGCACTATCGGTGATGGCAGTCGTGTTAGTCTCTTCAGCATATGCAGAGGGATTTATCACTGCCATTGATATGACAATGGCACAGCACGTTGCTATAGCTACAAGCCAACGTGGTAAATGTCGGTAGTCGGTTAACATGTGTTTTCTTTTCTCTTTCTTTTGCCAAAAAGAGCTTCCACCCTTTTTAGCATTCAATCTTACCTACTTTGGACGCATTGGGGGGAGCGTTTCCGAGATGGGCGAGGGATGGATATTGAATTTCCAGGAACAAATAAAAACCGGGAGCAAAGCACTGTGGTGTTGCTCCCGGTTAGGGTTTTCAAGTGACGGCTGTTTAATTGCAGACGCTTGTGCCTAGTTCAGTGATTTGCAACGCATCGTCATTCAGTAGGCCGGCGAAATTCACCGTTCCGGGATTGCGCACGGAGAAATAGCAGGAATTCTCGTCACTGGTGAATGCGAGCTGTTCGAAATTCTTCAGGTTGCTGGTGTCGGGAATGATGCGCATGGTGGCGATGATTTTGAAGTCGCCATCGTTGAACAGGTTCAACGGCAATGCGAAATGCACCTTGTTATGACCGGTTTTGTGCGCTTTGAAGGCAACTCCGCAGTCATAAGGGACGCCACCACGTTTGACGTCAAGTACCGACATCGGAATGTAGAATTCGATATCCTTCTTATCCCGCAGGTCGTATTCCACGTCGAACTCGAAAGTATCTTTGCATGTCAGCATTTGTTCGGAAACCGGAACGACTCTGAACGTAGGCACCCGTTCGCTCAGGCCAAGCGGATATTCGCCATCGTCGTCTTTTTTCTCACGTTCCCTGTGCTCCACCTTGAGATTCTCAAGCGTGTAGCGATCCGCGACGTCATTCTTGTCGCCACTGGCGATGATCTCGCCATCCTTGATGAGAATGGCCTTGTTGCAGTATTTCTTCACCGCATCCATGGAATGAGTGACAAGGATGACGGTCTTGGTCGGATCTTTCTTGATTTCGGCGAAGAAATTGTCGCACTTGCGCTGGAATGCCTCGTCACCGACGGCAAGCACTTCGTCAAGCACCAGAATGTCGCCCTGCGCCTTGATGGCCACGGAGAAGGCGAGACGCACCTGCATGCCGGAGGAATAGTTCTTGAGCTTCTGGTCCATGAAGTCCTCAAGCTCGGCGAACTCTACGATGTCGTCATACATCGCATCGATTTCAGCACGAGTGAAGCCCAACAAAGCACCGTTCAGATACACGTTCTCGCGTCCGGTCAGCTCCGGGTTGAAGCCCACACCGAGTTCGATGAACGGGACCAGTTTGCCCTTGACGGTGACCGATCCGTGCTCAGGAGTATAAATCTGCGAAATGATTTTCAACAGCGTGGACTTGCCGGAGCCGTTACGCCCGACGATGCCGAAGAAATCGCCTTGATGCACCTCGAAATTGATATCGCGCAGTACGTGCTGTTCGGTATAGCCTTTAATGCCCTTCGTCCAGTTCAGGAATGCCATCTTCAGACCGGTGGCCTGCTCGGTAGGCAAGCGGAACATCTTGGCCACATGATCGACCTTAAGCACCACAGGGCGCTCGTCTGCGTTCTTCTCTTCAGTCATTGCAACCTCAGCCATAAATCAGAGCACCTCCGCGAACTTGGAACTGTACTTGCGGAACACGTGAATGCCGAGCCACAAGATGACGGCGGACAATACGTAAGGCAGCAGGCACAGCAACTTGTTATCGACCATGGTCCACACGGTTGGCACGTATTCCGGGGAAAGCAGGTTGTGACGGATATCCATAATCACCTGCGTGGAAGGATTCAGCATGAGCAATTTTGCCGCCCAGGAGAACTCCGGATTATTCGCCACCATGGAAATCGGGTAGATGATAGGAGTCGCATAGAACATGGCCTGCAATACGACTTCCCAGATATGCGCCACATCGCGGAAATATACAAACAGGGAAGCGAGCAGCAATGCCACGCCAAGACCGAGGCAATACAACTGCAGAATGCTGAATGGCACCAGCAATACGCGCCAAGTGTAGTGCGCGTGGGCGAAGAAACCGAACAGGATGACCACCAGCAGATTGATGCCGAGAGAAATCATGGATCCCATAGTGGTGGAAGCGACGATGATGTAGTTCGGGAAATGCACCTTGCGCAGCAAATCACCACGTCCGACGATGGACTGCATGCCCATGCTGGTCGATTCCGAGAAGAAGCTCCACAGGCAGGTGCCGCACAGCAATGAAATCGGGAAGGTCGGAGTGCCATCCGAGAACTTCAGGAACTTCACGAACACCACGTACATCACGGCGAACAGCATCAACGGTTTCAGCACGGACCACACCATGCCCAGGAATGAGCCCTGATACCGCAGCTGGAAGTCGGTTTTCACCAGTTCCTTGAAAACCACCATCGCATAGTGGTACCTCTTCTTGAGGCTTTCGAAAAAGTCTTTCACAAACGTCCTATCCTACTCGTGCGAAGTATTTGGGTGCAAAGGCTCGTAGAGCGTCCCTCTTCGGCAGTACTCTCATATATTCTATTGAGGAAAGGACGTTTGTCTTAGTAAGGCGGAATATCTCACATGGTTCTCACAGCGGAACAGCACCATCCGAATATCAAAATCTTTGTGTCGGCACATAAGCAGGCCACGTTCCCTGAGGGGAACAGTATTGTTCCGGTGCAGGTGGGCGCGGCGAATGCTGCGACTCGTTTCACGAACACTTTGCATGACGACGAAGGTGTGAACATTTCTGCGGAAAACCCGCGGTATTGTGAGCTAACCGCGCAATACTGGGCCTGGAAAAACGAGGATGCTGACTATTACGGCTTCTGCCACTACCGCAGGTACTTCGATTTCACCGATACTCCGCACAAAGAGAACGATTACGGAGAGATTATCGATTCGTATATCGATAATCACGCGCTCGCCGAATACGGTATCAACGATGATGCGATCGCTCGTGCCGTGGATGGTTGGGACGTCATCACCACGCCGTTGAATGACGTTCGCCGTATCGGCGGATTCTCAAATCTCAAGCAGCACTGGGATGCCGACGAGCACCTGCGTTTGAAGGACCTGCGCCACATGTATGACATTCTGTGCGCGCGCCATCCCGACTACAGAGTGGATGCCGACGCCGTGCTCAACGGTCGAACTGCGGCATTCTGCAACATGTTCATCATGAAGAAGGACATTTTCTTCGAATACAACGAGTGGTTGTTCCCGCTGCTCGATGAGTTTGCCGAAGCTACTGATTTCAGCAGAATGGACGTGCAGACCACACGTACGGTGGGGCATCTTTCGGAACGGCTGCTCAACATCTTCATTGCGCACAAGCAGCGTACCGGCGCGCATTGGAAGATCAAGCGACTGCAGTGTGTGCATTTCCTGCATCCGGAACCGGCCACCGTTCTCAAGCCGCTTGATGCCGGATACAAGAACGTGGTGCCGGTGGTGTTCGCCGCAGACAACAACTATGTGCCGATGCTCACCACCACCATCTATTCGATGCTGAAGAACGCTTCCAAAGATCGTTCATATGATGTGATCGTATTGGAACGGAATATCTCCGACGAGAACAAGCAAAACATACGTCAGTTTTTCGAACGGTTCCCAAATGCCGTGATCCGCTTCTTCGATGTGAGCCGTTACTTGGCTGGCTTCAATCTCACCACCAGCAATGCGCATATCAGCATCGAAACGTATTACCGTTTCATCATCCAGGAGGCGTTGCCGTTCTATTCGAAGCTGCTGTATCTGGATTGCGATTTGGTGGTCAATGGCGATGTCGCCGAACTGTTCGATATTGAACTTGGGGATAATGCGATTGCCGCTGTGCCTGATATCGACTTCATCGGTAATCTCAATATGAAAAACGGTGAACGGGCCGGATACGTGCGCAAGCAATTGCATATGCGCGATGCGTACGGCTACTTCCAGGCCGGCGTGCTGGTGATGAACCTCGAGCGTATGCGCAAGATCCATACCGTCCACGAATGGCTGGAAATCGCCTCCAAACCCGGATACATCTATAACGACCAGGATATTTTGAACGTGGAATGCGAAGGCCTGGTCACGTACCTGAATTATTCGTGGAATGTGATGCACAACTGCGCCGGACGCGTCAATGGCGTATTCGATTTCGCGCCAGCCAATGTGTACAAGGCGTACATGGCGTCGCGTAAGGCTCCGAAAATCGTGCATTACGCCGGTTTCGACAAGCCATGGAAGAATCCATGGTGCGATTTCGCCTCGTTGTACTGGAGTTATGCGCAGGAAACGCCTTTCATGGCGCAGATGATCGCAACAATGAGTGGTGTGGAACGTCCCGCTCCGCCGGAACATCATGAGCGTGCGATCGCGGAGGACAGTCCCATCCGCAAGTATGTGGACGTGCTGGCTCCCACCGGTTCCAAGCAGCGTGAGCTGATGAAGGTGGTGGCTCGCAGAGTCCAAGGCAAGCGGTGATGCTGCTGTTGGTGTTTGTCCAGAATATTCCTATTTGGGCAAACACCAACAAGATAAGCTGTTGATAAATCAGTCTCTGCGGAACAGATCGCGTGTGTAGACCTTGAAAGCCACATTATTGAGATCATTGTTCCAGCGGTTAGCCACGATCACGGATGAACGTTCTTTGAATTCGCTGAGATTGTGAGTGACTTCACTGCCTTGAAAGTCGGGCTTATCCAATGTGGGCTCGTAAATAAGTACGGGAACGCCATTTGCTTTGAACTGTTTCATCACATCTTGGATGGCGGACTGGCGGAAATTATCGGAACCAGATTTCATGGTCAGCCGGTAAATGCCGATGACAGGATTTTGAACGTCTTTGATACGTTCCATCACCTCAGAGGCAACGAACTCCTTGCGGGTGCGGTTTGCGTCCACAATAGCTTCGATAAGGTTCTGTGGCACCTGATTATAGTTGGCCAGCAGTTGCTTAGTGTCCTTCGGCAGGCAGTATCCGCCATAGCCAAAGCTGGGGTTGTTATAACCGTCACCGATGCGTGGATCAAGACATACGCCATCGATGATTTCGCGGGTGTTCAGACCGCGGCTCTCGGCATAGGTGTCCAATTCGTTGAAATACGCCACGCGAAGCGCCAAGTAGGTGTTGGCGAACAGCTTGATGGCCTCCGCTTCGGTGGTGCCGACCACAAGCTCCGGAATGCCGATGCTGCCATCGGCGTTGGTGCGGGTCTTTTCCTCCGGGTCGGCGCCATGCGCCAACAGGTCCACGAATTCGTGTGCCGCCTTGATGGATGCCTCGTCGTCTTGCGGAGCACCCACCACGATGCGCGTCGGGTGGAGATTGTCGGACAGCGCGTGCCCCTCGCGGAGAAATTCAGGGGAGAAGAGGATGTGGTCGTCATGCAGAGTATCGCGTAGCTGCTGTGTGTAGCCGACTGGAATCGTCGACTTGATGACGATCCACGCATGCGGAGCGTGCTCACGCACCGCGGAGATTGCGGCCTCGACGCTGGACGTGTCGAAATAGTTCTTCTTCTCGTCGTAGTTTGTCGGCGTCGCGATGATGACAAAGTCCGCATCGGTATACGCTTCCTGCGGGTCGAGTGTCGCATGGAAGTCGAGCGGGCGCTCGCCGGACGCGTTCTTGTTAAGAAAGTCCGTGATCACCGGATCGACGATTGGGCTTTTACCATGGTTCAGCAAATCGACCTTCTCGGGAATGATGTCGAGAGCGTGAACCTCGTTGTGCTGGGCAAGCAGCAATGCGACGGACAATCCGACATAGCCGGTGCCTGCAACTGCGATCTTCATAGCAAATCAGCCTTTCCTCATCGTGACCTTAAGCCATTGTAAGCAATGGATCACTTTGGCAAATCAACGAAACCGGTGTCTTTCAGGTAATGCTTGCCGGACGTCATATCGTATTGAATGAGATGATAATCGTGCAACAGTTGTTTTGCCTGCTTTGAAAGGTTCTTTTCTTTGATGAGGTTGCCGTTCGCATCAAGATAGGTGGGTTTGCTGTTGCTGCCGGAGGAAGACGGTACGGACATTGCGGGAATCGCCTGATGCATCTTGGTGAGGAATGCGATATATGGGCTGACCTTCGCATTGAGATGCTGAGCGAGCTGTGCCGAGAAGTAGTTCGATGACGTGTATGCGCTGGAGATGCTATCGAGCTTGGTTCCCGCGGATTGCGATGCGTTGTTGGACCAGATGAAGTAGTCGGTCTCATGAAGGGCGAGACTGTTCTTTTTACTCGCCGATGCAGTGTCGTATATTCCCGGCAGGTGATCCCCATAGAAGACGACGGTGATGGGACGGTCGATTTCGTTGAGCGAATGCAGGAACGCCAAGGTGGATTGATCGGTGTAGCTGGCGCCCTTGGCGTAGGTGTCGATATTGGTTTTTCCCGTCTCTGAGAGATTCTGCGAAATATCGGCGTCCTTGAACTGATTATTGTCGTACCAATCATTGTAGGGCGTGTGGTTCTGCATGGTTACCACTTGCAGGAATTGGTTCTTATCGGTCTGCTGAACGTCGTTGAGAATGTAGTTGTAGAGCGATTCATCCGAAGCTGTCCAGTCGCGATCGATGTACGTCAGGCCCTTCAGCTTGTGTGAACCGTCGACTGTCCAGAACTTATTGAAGCCGAATTTCTTGTAGTTGGTATTGCGGAAATACATGCTCCGGTAATAATCATGGTAGGCAACCGACGCCTGCTTGCCATGCGCGTCATTCCAAAGTTGATTCAGAGTCGGCGTCCATTTTTCATTGGGCACCAGCTGTTGGTAGGCAATCGACAAAGAAGAATCGAAATTGGCCATGGACAGGCCTGACAATGCCTGATATTCGATGTTTGCGGTGCCGCCGCCATAGCCGGGAGACAGCATGAGCCCCGATGTCGTCTGCTCTTTGAGCTGACGAATATTCGGCATCGGATCCTCCGTCATGGTAATTCCTGGAACTCGCGTTGGATCTGAGAACGATTCCGACAGAATCATGATGACGGTGCTACTGGTCATGTTCGCACTGCGGCTTTGATTGATCGAAACCGCATTTTTCGCATACTTTGATGCGAGTTCTTCCATGGTCTTTTTCGAATAATCTTTTGGTTTATTCATGACCTTGGTGTTTGACAAGCGGAGGAAATTAATGGCCGGACCGTTGTATTGCGCATCTGTTTTAGCGTTCCACATGACAGGATAATCCGACAAATTATGGGTCAGTTGATAAGCCCAGCTTTGTTCGTTGCGGATGCCTGCGGTAAATGAATAGACAACCGCAACCGATAATACGGCCGCTAGGATGCGGACTGCGGTTGTTGCCATGGATTTAACGCTGCGGAACGGTTTCCACCAGTGGCAGGGGATTATGGCGTTTCGTCCATCTACGAACTGCATGATGATGCAGATGACGATAAGCCAGGTAACGCCCGTCACCGCGTTATTGACAAGGCTCTCGCACGATTTCGGAATGAAGGAAAACAACTGTTTGGTGGTTCCGCCGGAAACGAAGTTGAGATCGGCCGGAATGATGGGCTCATTGCGGGTGAGGATTTTGATGTGGTTCGCAATCGCGAAGACGGTCATCACGGTTCCGAAAATAGCCGTTGCGATCCAGAAGCGATTTATTATGAGAACAATCGTTAAATAAATGAAGCTCAGTACGATTAAATTAAGTAATGCCTGATATTGATTGTTGAGGAATATCTTGCTGAAGAAATTAACGGTCTGCCCCATGACGCTTTGACTCACATAAGTGAGGGCATCAATTTCTGCGCCCTTGGGGTATTTGGGTTTAGTATATGTTCCCCATTGGGTCAGAGCAATCTCATATGTTGTAAGAGCGACGATGATAATAAAGTAAAAGGAATAGGAGAAGCGATGGCGCTTCTTCCACAAGGCATGCGCACCCTGGAAGAACTTGATGATGAGCTGGACGGCTTTGAGACTTGTGAAGGTATGCCATGCGTTACGCACCGTGGTCGCAGCGGTACGTGCGGCGCATGCAGTGGTGCGGGCCGCGCTGGCAATAACGTGTCCTGCTCGTTTCAAGCCATGTTCAGCAGTCGTCAGCGCTGTCCGAACCGTTTGAAGAGTGCACGGCATCGCCTGTAATGCGTGATTGCCGTTAACTTGTTCCTCTGCGGCAAAAGAGGAAGCATGCTGCTCGTCCGCAATCGCAAGAATATTCGTATCGCATGTTACGGGGGATGCTTCCGTTGTCGGTATGTAGATGCTTCGGCGCGCGGGCTTTGTATGGAGAGTGGTCTTCCGCGTATACAGCTCCGCGCGGTGACGTGCCTTGAAATAAGAGGGGGTATCTGTCATGCTCTCATCGGCCAGTGGCTGGTAGATGCCGCCGGTAAACGATTGTTTGGAATGCCTGACGTATGAAGGCTTGAAGGCATGAACGGCAGACTGGATATAAGGCATCGTCGCTTCCTTCACGGCAAATAACCCCTTGTGTAAACGGGGGTTTATGAGCATGTAAAACCGAGCTATATATTAGCCAGTGTGTCTGGACGAGTAGGTGTCTTGATGGTAGCTGGTGGGTATCTGAATGATGAATGAAACCAAGGCATGTTCTTAAGCGCAGTCAAATAGTTATGCGATAGTGGCGGTATGAAGGGGAAGAAGATTTTTCGATGCATGCCAGTGTTGGTGGCGTTGTGCGTGTTGCTTGAAGGCATGTTTTTCATGACTATTACCAAGCCTGGTCATGTGCCGGATATTTGGACGCATGTTTATCGAATTGACTCCATACTCAACGGGGATGTAATTGCGCGGCCAGTTACTTCAAGAAGTATGTTGCATAATACTGAGACGGGGGTGGTCGGTGGTGCGGTTGATCGCAGTTGGATGCAGTATTCCTTGGATCAATATGACGGATATGATCCAGGAATTGTGATTCCGGAGTCTATTGCTAATAACAAGGCGTCCGCAACGGTTGACCTGCCGTTCAACAATACGGCAACAAATTCGCCGATTGTATATGCTCCGCAATTGCTGGGGTTTGCTGTAGGTCGATTATTTAATCTGAGATCTGGAACAACATATCGATTGGCAGAAATATGCATGATAGCTGTCTATGCATTACTCATGTACTGCGCGGTTATGACATTGCCAAAATGGCGCATTCCGGTTGGACTATTGCTATGCGTCCCTCAAATGCTTCGACTTGCCTCATTTTCCATCTCTGCGGATTCGCTGACACAAGCTGTGATGATTCTGTTCTCCTGTTTGCTGTTCCGGGGAATTATTGGTAAACGATCACAACGTGGAGCAGTGGCGCTCGCGGTAACGAGCGTGCTATTGGCAATGTGCAAGTTTGTGTACATGCCATTGGTTTTGCTGGTTATTCCGTTGATGTTTGATAGAGTTTCCGGTCGCTGGCGTGTGAATCGTGGTCGGGCTGTGCCATTGTTGATAGGCGTGGTTGCGTCTGGTATATGGACCATATTCTGGTTGGGCGTCAATGCTTGGTATACGAATTGTCCGATGCTGGTTTCGTACAAACAAATGAGCGAGCGCAAGCATGCATTGTTGACGGATCCCGTTGCCATGTTGGATGCTGTGAAGAACATTGCATGGGCGATAATGCATGCTCAATCGAATATGAATAACAGGACGGACAGCATCATGATTGCCGCGTGTTGGTTGGCAATTGTGGTTTCCGTAGTCGTGTTGGCTGTGACCAGTGTGGTGAATGCTTGTACCAAAAGCCGCCGAAAGAATCCGGTTAGGACTGCCAATGGTTCTATAAATGCATGCGGTGTGCTTTCCTTACCATACGCATGGTTGATCGCGGTGGTCTGTATCGGAGATATCCTACTGATTTACCTTGCCTTGTGGCTGCAATACGATGCGGATGGGCTAATCGGAGTCGACGGTATGCAATTCAGGTATTTCCTTCCTTATGCGCCTTTGTTTGCATTCGTAATGTTGGAATCGGGAAGGCGGTTGCTGAAACAGTGAGCGAACAGGGATTCAAACCGAAACATATTCTGGTAACAGGCGGATGCGGGTTCATCGGCGCGAATTTCGTGCGGTACGTGGCGCGCAATCATCCGGACGTGCACATCACCGTGCTTGACAAGCTGACGTATGCGGGCAATCCGGCGAACATCGACGGGCTGCCGCAATCGCAGGTCGAACTTGTCATCGGTGATATCTGCGATGTGTCGCTGCTGGAACGCATCGTGCCCGGCTGCGACGCCATCGTGCATTTCGCGGCGGAATCACATAACGACAATTCCATCTTCGACCCGGAACCGTTTATCCGCACGAACGTGGAGGGCACGATGCGGCTGTTGGAGGCCGCGCGTAAATACGACGTACGATTCCACCACATCAGCACCGACGAAGTGTACGGTGACCTCGCGCTCGACGATCCACACAAATTCACCGAAAGTACGCCATACAAGCCGTCGAGTCCGTATAGTGCGTCGAAAGCGGCGTCCGACCAGCTGGTGCGCGCGTGGATTCGCACGTACGGGCTTCGCGCCACGATCTCCAACTGTTCCAACAATTACGGGCCATACCAGCATGTGGAAAAATTCATTCCACGACAGATCACGTCCATTCTGGATGGCATGCGGCCGAAACTGTACGGCACCGGCGAGAACGTGCGCGACTGGATTCATACGGAAGACCACTCTTCGGCGGTATGGGCGATTCTGACGCGCGGTCGCATCGGCGAAACGTATCTGATCGGCGCGGACGGCGAGAAAAGCAACATCGCCGTGCTGCGCATGATAATGCGGTTGATGGGGCAGCCGGAAGACGCGTTCGATTGGGTGCGCGACCGGCCGGGGCACGACCGCCGGTATGCGATCGACTCGTCCAAGCTGCGTGCCGAATTGGGTTGGAAGCCGGCGCATACGGATTTCGAAAGCGGCTTGCACGACGTGGTCGACTGGTATGCGACGCACCGCGATTGGTGGGAGCCGGCCAAAGCCTCCACCGAAGCACGCTACCGGGCACAAGGGCTGTGATCGTTGTGGACGCGGGCGCGCGATAGGTGTGGCGGGCGCGACGGGAAGAGGGGTGGTGGCGAGTGCGAGCTGAAGGGCTTATGCTGGTAGGAGAAACGTTTTACAGGGGGTAGCTGATGGCGCGAAGGGCAACGCTGAAGGATGTGGCTGCGGCGGCGGGAGTGTCCGTGACCACGGTGTCGCTGGTGCTGAATGATCGGCCGGCGCGTGTTTCCACGGAGAAACGCGAGGCGATCGCGCGGGCGGTGAAACAGTTGAACTACGTGCCCAATCAGAACGCGAGGAGCCTCGTCACCAAACAATCCAAGCTCGTGGCGCTCATCGTGCCCGACATCGAAAACCTGTTCTTCGCGGCGCTCGCCAAATGCGTGGAGGATGAGTGTGCGGCGCAGGGGTATTCGCTGATTGTGGCCAATTCGGATGATTCGCGTGAGTCGGAACAGGCTTTGCTGCGCAGGCTGACGTCACGTGGGGTGGATGGCGTGCTGCTGATTCCCGCGCGCGAATCCTGCGCGGCCGGTGCCGGCGCCGCGTTGCGTGAGGACGTGGAGCGTGTCACCTGCCCGGTGGTGCTCATCGACCGACTGACGCAATGCGGTTGGTGTGACGCGGTCGGCTTCGACAACTATCTCGGCGGTCGGCTTGCGGCCCAGTACCTGCTGGAAGGCGGGCACAAGCGCATCGGCATTGTGACGGGCGATGTGGCCGAATCGAGCGCGGCAGACCGCCGTCGTGGATTCGCGGACGCGCTCGAACAGGCGGGGGAGCGGCTCGATCCCTCGTTGTGCGTCGCTGGCGACTATCGTTTCGCCAGCGGTTACCGCGCGGCCGACCGGATCATCGACGGTGGTGCCACCGCGGTGTTCTGCTGCAACGACGTGATGGCGCTTGGCTTCCGCCAGCGCATGGCGGAGCGTGGGCTGCACGTCACCGAGGACATGCAGGTGATTGGTTACGACAATATTCTCAAGCGATTCGGGCTTGGTTGGCGTATGACCACCGTTGAGCAGAGTGTGGCTGATTTGGCCGCCGCCTGTTGGGGTATGTTACGTGAGCGGATTGATGTTGCGATTCGTACCAAATCCGGCGTGAATTCGAGGGCTGCTCGCCCGTGGCTTTCTAATCCGCAGGTTGAAGTGCTTACGCCGAAACTGGTGCAGGCCGCCTGCGCGTAGGATTGAGGATTTTTAGATACCTGCGGATCATGATGAGACGGGTGGCGCTGACAAATCTTGATTAAAGTGTCGTCGGAGTTTCTTATACGGTTAAATTGTTGGAAATAAAAGCAACACGCCGTATGGTAGTGCCGAATTTGCGTTCTTGATAAAACGCTTTATCATAAATCTTGTCAACACACAACATAAATGAGAAAGTGTTCGATACATAACTGACGATGCACCCGTATGGTGGCGGACCGTCGTCAGGCCCGTCAAAGAGGAAAGGCACACAC
>OKRW01000365.1_pt1 | contig 45858 bp, 47 predicted proteins | sample 1601151 | NCBI WGS metagenome assembly OKRW01 (sample SAMEA3541471, study PRJEB24748) | human gut metagenome | biome: human gut; feature: human-associated habitat; material: faeces | place: China | collected 2012 | reverse complement strand
GTAGTTCACCTAGAGTGTACCCTAGTACATCATCATCAGTACATAGAGTTCTACATAGTAGTTCACCTAGAGTATCCTGTGTGGTATATACTAGTCATACCTAGAGAATAGAGTGTACTAGTGGGGATCTATCTCTTATATCCATCAGTGTATACATAGTACACCATCAGTGTACTAGTGGGGGTATATTTCTTATATCCATTAGTGTATACATAGTACACTGATGGTGTACTAGTGGGGATATATCTCTTTTATCTCTTTTATCTATTGGTGTATACATAGTACACCATCAGTGTACTGATAGAGATCTATCTCTTTTATCTATTGGTGTATACATAGTACACCATCAGTATACTGTTATATATCTATAGTAGTTCACCTATAGTGTATCCTAGTATATCCATCATTGTACTCTTAATAGTACATACTGTAGTACACCTATGTATACTATACATTGTTCTACTGTAGTTCTATATCTATCTATATATAAAGATATCCTGCTTGCGATGTATATCCTCATCGTTGTATCTCATGATTACATCTCATGATTACATCTCATCGTTACATCGCATGATTCTATGGCATATCCTATAATGTATAGTCCAGCAGTATCTTGTTTTGTCCATCATTATCCTCCGCCGTGTGTTTCTCTTTATGGGCGTTCTCCTCCTTTCAGTCGGGTCGGGCTATCCGCTACGGCTTCCTCGTCTATCGCTAAGTTCGACTAATCGTCTCTGTGTCTCTCCGAGCCACCGATACGATAAGTCTCACTAAGCTCTCTCCTCGGCGATCCTCCGCTACTATCCCTAACGCAGTACCCGCACTCACAGGCTACCTATGAACATCCTATACGCCTCTATTACGCTCTCTATAGCTTCTTGCTGCTCCGCCACGCTTCGTATCCCTCTAGACTATGACATGCTGCTCGATAATCGCACCGTCCTCGCTACGCGAGGGGTGGTTGCTACGCACCCTCCCCTCGCTACGAGTCCGATTTTAGCGATTATCTCCCATCCTGTCAAGTCTATGCAGTGTTTGTGGTCGCTCCGCTGTGGACGCTCAGGATGGTAGGTTTTTCCCTACCTAGGGGAAATCCCTACAGTTTACACAGGCAGCCGAGTTTGTGCTATACTTTAGTCATCTAGAGAGGAGTCATCATGACTGATCTGATCGCCAGAGGCGTATGCCTCACCCTTGCCGCCCTGTTCGTCTGGGCGTGCTGTTTCGTAGTCTATATCGTCGCTTAAGGAGTTACCATCATGGCCAACACTATCGCCAAGTCTGCCGTCTCTAAAATCATTGAAGCCGTCCAGAAACGCCTGCAGAAGGAGGGGCGCCCCCGCATTCCTGCTCAGGCACTCTTCATCAAGGTAGCCCAGTCTGCAGGCTTTAAGTGCCGTCGTCATCTCATCAGCGAGTTCACGGCGGTAAAGCCCATCGTGGCTACGATGGTAGCTAATGGTCTCCTTGATTTTCACTATGTCGAGGGCGGAACCTCATTCTATACCGTCAATGGGGTTGATTCGGCCACGGGCAATAGTGCCCATCCCGCAGGTGAGGCGACGGCGGATATCGACCCGCACCATCTCCCCGAGGGAGAGAATAGCCTGCACTTGCAGGCCCTCCAGCTCCTCGCAAAAAAGGTGTGGCACGTTAATATGCCCCGCCTTGAGAAGGCAAAGGAAATGAACGAAAAGGGGCATGTTTTCGACGAAGGTACGTGGCGTGCCGTCGAAAAGGACGATGAAACGCTAAAGGCGCAGGCGATGGTGATCGCCGCTGTGTCTGTCTGCGCAGAGCGCACGGGTAATCGCATGTCCTTTGATGTGTTCGCAGACCATCGCGGACGCTTATACATCAGGGGTGGATACGCCTGCCCGCAGAACAGCCACCTGTCCCGTTGGCTTTTCGCGGCAGATGATGAAATCTCGCTCGACCACCGAACGAGTTTCGCACAGAATTACAGCCTGCTGACTGGGGACAACATCGGCAAACACTGCGGTGTTGGCTCCTCTGCGGAGGGTGATTTCTGGGCGGGTATGCTCGCTCAGTACGGCGTTGCTGTGAAGCCCCACAGCATCCAACGTCAAGCCTGCAAAACATTCGGGATGCCCATGTTTTATGGTGCGTCCGTAGACACGGCTAAGGATAAAGCCGAGCCGTTGCTTGAAAAAGCGGTGAAGGCAGCCGAAATCTCTGAGGAGGAAGCCAAAGAAACCCTCAAAGCCCTTGAGAAGGTGGGCGAGGGCTTGAAGTCCTTCGGCGAACGCGTGCGCGCCTTCGTAGGTACCTTCACCATGTGGGGCGAACATCCAGCATGGGTTACGCCCTCTGGCTATCACGCATGCCAGAAGTATTACACCCGTGAAGCCGTCGTCTGGAACAGTGGGGAAAATGAGACGTGGGCTTATCCCAAGTCCATGACCATCCAGATCGAGACTCGCAAGATCTGTGAGCGTCCGAGAAAGGACGTTCCCGAAAAGTCCGTGCTGGTAGCCACGACGGCCAATATCCTGCAGTCTCTCGACGCCAGTATTATGGCAATGACTATCTGCAAGTTCTACGAGCAGACGGGGCTCATCCTTGCCCCCGTGCATGATGCTTACATCGTGCCGAAGGAGTACGCCGCTGTACTCACAGCCTGCGTCATTGACAGCATGCGCGAGCTTGCTGACTCCGACCAGATCAAGACCCTCCGCCGTGAATTGAACCTTCCGCCAGTGAAAGTCATCACGGGGAAGGCTCGACCTTCCGACCAGATGCGAAACCTAGATCTTCGTCAGATGAACCCGCTTGACGAGGAATAAAAATTCCATAGGGGCGCTGCCCCTATGAATACCCTAACCCCTGCCGATTGGCGGGGGCTTTTTTATTGGTCTGGAAAAACAGACCCGATATCACAAAGAATCAGGTGATAAAAAAATTCGCTCGCTCGCTTCGCTCGCTCGGTCTATCGTGGCACGCTTCGCGTGCCCCTCTTAAACTCGGGGGCGCTCCGCTCCCCCGAACCCCCTCGAAGGAAGGGGCATGCTGCCCCTCCCTCGCCCTCCCCTGCTCACGTTCCGTCGCTGTACTGTACTCACAACGTTAAACTTATGAGCAGGACTGAAGGGCTGTACTGCTAAACGAAGCCTGTCCGTCATGAATCCTCGACTTTCATCAGATTGATGATACACGACATCTCCAATAAATTGTTGAAGAGCATTAGCTACGAAAGTCAAGGCTCCATGACTCTTGTGAATCAAAGGCGTAAAAGAGCCTAAAGATTCAGGAGTGTACTCATTCCGAGGTACATAGTGCCTAAAGAAAAAGGATACTACTACGCCGAGTTCAGAGCTGATGCAGGCTTGAGTTAAGATGTTCGAGGACTGCAGACACTCCAACGCTGATACTCGCCCTTCGGGCGAGAAAGGGGCCGTTCCACGCCCCTTTCGATCCCCTTGGCCTATAGCACGCGAGAGCTGTACTGCTTAGCAGCAGTAAACTTGCGCAAAGGGCTTGCCCTTCAAAAGGCAACGCCGTAACCTAGGCCAAGGCCTAGGGTGTACTCACAAGCGTAATCTTCATTTACAACATCTACCCTAACCAAGAGGACAATATGTACAAGCTCACCGACTACATGTATGAACGTGTCAAGGCAACGTATGGTGAAGATGTCGCCAACGACATCAACGACGCCCTTAAAACCCCCGAAGGAATCGAAAACGAAGACACCGCCTACGTGACGGTCAGCGTTCACCTCGACTGTCGAGACAAGATTGCGTGTCTTGACTCAGCAACCTTCCTCCTTGACAAGAGGGACGAGGTAACAAACATCGAACCTCCTCGAATGCTGGATTGGTACATCCCCAAGGATATCTTCATGGGCCACCTTGAACAGAAGACTGTCGTCTTCTTACACAAGAGTGGCAACAGCTACCACGGCAAGGTGGACTGCATTGACTATGAAGATGCGTCCATTCATCTTGAAAACGATGCGTGGTATTGGATGCAGGATATAACCAAGATCATGGTTCTCGAGTAAGAAGAAGAATTCATTCTGCAGGTAGCTCAACGGATAGAGCATAGGTCTTCTAAACCTACGATAGGGGTTCGATTCCCCTCCTGCGGTCCAGAGTTGGAAGTACAGTTCAAGGGACTACCCATCGGCTGTACTTGCAATGCGATGGTGAGATCCATCGCGTGGTCTAGCGCAAGACCCAAAGCAAAAGCCAGAGTAACTCAGCTGTAAGAAAACGAGTTGGTGAACACCACCTGAGCGCTTCGTGCAGGAACCCACGTTAATGGCCTCGTTGCTCCACGTATAGGCAGAGCTTGGAACTCTGAAACTCACCACGCTGTGATGCCGCTCCATCACCCTTCATAAGATGAGGTAGAATCTTACGCGAGGTCATGCGTTAAACGACTAGGAAGTGATTCTAGATAGCTTCCGGACTACACTCAGGCCAGAGCGTAGTCCTATGGATCAGTCCATAGGTCTACGTTTTGGTATAACTAAGGAGATTACCATGAAATACAAACTCACCGCAACTGCTCAGAAGTGCTTGGTTGCAATGGCACCCAAGATGCCTCCGCGATGGACCGATGAAGGCCATGCCCTGTGGGAAAGGACCTTTACTGCCATCGAACAGCAGTACCAATGGGCAAAGGAGCATGGTACTACGCCGAGATACGTCTTCCCAAAGGGCACCATCAGTGAAGCCATGGACGTGGGGATCTATCTCCTCGACGACATGTTCGTTGAAGCCCTCGTCCCTGTCAAAGGACAGTGGTATCCCATGTCCGAACGCCAAAGGCTGTACCTTGAACCCGATGACATCGTGTGGTACAATGTGTGGTACGCAGAGCCTGACAAGGGCTACTACGTATCCAAGTACCCTGCAGGCGGAAACAAGCGCACGACGCACTTCTGCGTGGTGAATGCTCTTCAAGAACCCGAAGCAACCAAGGAAGAAGAGAGTCATGAATCTTCAGAACATGACAATCATACGCCCTGATTGGGATACTCAAGCCTTCTGCTTGTTGTACGACGGGAGGTACATCCTCATGTCGTACAACACTGCAATCTGCTGTGTACACGACGATGGTAAAGCCATCGTCGTTGAGTTCAATCCATGTTATAGACAGAGCGTAACCACGAGCAGGCACTTCAGATGGTTTATGAGAACCATCCCGTTCTATATGCGGAACAAGATGCAAGAATTTCCAAAGCGCAAGATGCGTAGTACATGGGAATTCATGGACTACTTTGGTACAAGGACTGAAATCACGTATGAAGAAACACGGACCTCATGAAATTGAAATTACTTGGTTGGGCGGATACACCTTGGGCAGTATCCAAGGCGAAGCCCATTCCAAGTACGGTGATGTGTATATTGACATCACCAAGCGTGGAGCCAGTGCATGGAGTATCGCCATCTACAAAGGTGATGATGATGGATTCATTGCAACATGGTATGTTAGTAATCAAGAACTAAGGAGCATGCTTATGTATGTTCAGGTAAACAATCACTCTGAAGACGAAACCATAATGTATGGTGAAGTCTACAGTATCGGAGACAATCAGAAAATCTGTGAGTTCAAGTGGACGCTCAGTGACGGCGTGGTATGGACGGATCCTGCAGGTCTGTGGGGTACCAGCATCGTGGATTTCATTGACGAAGAATGCACGGGGATGTACTATGAATCGCTGCCCTAAGAACAAGCGTGTAAATACCGACAAGCGTAACCAAGAAAAGGAGATCCAAGGCTACATCTTCGGACAGAAGCGTGATTGGAAGAAGCTCCAGCGGGGCAAGCCTCGCTATGGCTGTACTGCTACTCTGCAGTTGGTAAGCGCCTTTGTCTTTGGTGATCCCTACTACTTTACCAAGACTCCCTCTTCGATTATGTGGGAGAACCTTCAGCATGAAGTAATCATTGGGACCATCGACAAGAAGAATGGACTTCATGTGAGTTCATCTATTCATGCGGCATGTGCTCCCGTTGAGTACAACGCATACAAGGTGTTGGTTGAGATTTGCAGTACGCAGATCATCAACAACGATGGAACCAAAGAGTACATGACTACTCGTGTCACTGCCAATGACGATCAGAATGATCTCCTCATGGCACCCATGAGTTTTGTGTACAGAATCTGTGACAATTTGGTGAAAGCAAGGGCTAAAGGATGGAGACCGAAGAATGGCTACAAGAGGCACAGAGACTTCCTGTAGGTAGTTCTAAACGGATCTATCATGGTGCAGAGAGGCGCCCTAATCTCGTAGTAAGAAACCTACCAGATAAGTGGACAGCCTACTGCTTTGCGTGTAAGGAATACGCAGAGGTACGTAAATCCTACGTTAGGATCGAAGAGGAGCAGTCAATCATTAACCAAGATCAGGTTAACACGACAGGACTGTACAGCCTGACTGATCCTCGTGTACCTCTGCGTCGCATTGTGTACTTCCTTCACACCAAGCACATGAGTCTATCGCTAATACAACCTTACAACCCTAGATGGGATGCAAGGCGCAAACGATTAACCATAGACCTGCCAGATGGCAGGCTTGGTCGAGACATTTATGGAACCAATCCTGCCAAGTGGTACGTGTATTGGAACTCTGTGCAGTACGGATCCGCATTCGGAACCAATGAGCTAACAGCACAGAACATCATCCTCACAGAGGACATGTTCAGTGCAATCAAGGCTCAGAGATTCCTGCCCGATACGCAGTGCATAGCGCTCCTAGGAACAGCCCTTACAAGGGGCTTAGAACAGGCTCTATTGCATTGCAAGCCTCGGATGGTACATCTTATGCTAGACGGGGATGAGACGGGCTACAAAGGCTCCTATAACGTCCTACGGCGTCTTAAACTCCTAGGGATTCCCTGCATCATGCAGAACCCCGAGAAAGGCGACCCCAAGGATCAATGTAGAGAGTGGTTTGAAACTAAACTAAAGGAGGCTACATGATTGACATCGTGCTTCTTAAGGCACTGTCAAGCAAGAAGCATTTCACAGCAACGTACAAGAACCTACCGCAAGAGATGTTGGATCCTGTAACCAACAGGATCCTGTATCTCTATGGCTTGTACTTCGTAACTTATCCTGATCATGAAGAGATCAATCATGAAGCGTTGATCTCCTACATTGATTTTAAGGTAAGAGATGCAACCAAGCGTGAAGAGATTCATGCTGTGCTAAACACAGTACAGAAGACTGAGATTCCTCCAGAGGTTCTAGAGAACACTCAGAACCAGATTGAAGAACTCGCATTCAGCGGTAAGCTCGGTGCAATGCTGACGAAGTACAACGCAGGTGAGGACATTAATCTCACCTATGAGGTGTCTGTACTTGCAACCCAAACAAGAGAAAGGATGTCTGTGCTTGGCTCCAAGAAGTGGGCTGACGAAGACATTCTGAAATACCTAGAGGAAGATGCTGATGACAGTGGACTTCAATTCACGACTTTCGATATTCTTCACGATAATCTTAAAGGCTTACATAGCGGGCACAACGTGGCTGTGGTTGCACCTACTGACAAGGGGAAGACCTCTCTACTCTGTAGACTGGCAGTTGACTTTGCGATTCAAGCAAAAGACCTCGAAGAATACAAAGACTCCTGCATTCTGTACCTTGTCAACGAGGGGCTAGCTGAGACTATCACGCCAAGAATTTACTGTACGGCGTGTAACTGCACAAGAGACACAGCCCTTGCTATGGCTAGGGAAGGCAAGCTCGTACCTGCCTATGAAAAGATCGTAGGCAAGAGAGATGCTATTCGACTTGTGAACATTCATGGTATGAACGTATCTCAAGTAGCCAAGATCATTGAAGCTCATAAACCGTACATGGTGATTACCGACATGACGGGTAGAATTCGTGCTAATGGTAACTCCAAGGGCATGAACGAGCTTCAGGAACTTGAAGAAGTATGGAACAGTATGCGAGAGCTCAGTGCCATGCTAAAGTTCATCCACATCGGCACCATTCAGGTATCTGCCGAAGGCATGGATCAGTTGTATCCGCCTTTAACCGCTATGCAGTGGTCCAAGGTTGGTATTCAGACAACGCTTGATTTGTGCATTATGGTAGGCGCACACCAGAATCCTGAGCAAGGACTAGAAGATCTCAGGGGTATTAGTACCCCCAAGAACAAGCTCAGTCGATCAGGTAAACGCGCAGAGAACAAGTTCGAAGTAGTGTTCAATCCAGAACTTAATCAATGGAGATAGTATGATTCCAATCCCGCGATATACAATTGTTGACCTAGAAACGGAGAACCATGAATACTATGGCATGGTAGCTCCTCCTTTCTGTCCCGAAAACTACATTGTTGAAGCGGGATGGAAGAACAACCAAGGCCCTGTTGAATCCAACAGATTCGATAACAGGGAAGAGCAGAAGGCTTCTGCATGGTTTGACTATGCTTTCGATAACGGAAAGCCTGATTCATTCTGTGAAGTCATGGTTGCTCATAATGCAACCTATGAATTGCATTGGTTCATGCACGATTACATGCCTAGCCTTATGCGATTCCTTCAGAATGGTGGTAAGATTTGGTGTACTCAATACGCCGAATACCTGCTTAGCCAACAACAGGACTTGTATCCTGACTTGAACACCACGGCACCTAAGTACGGTGGTACACCTAAAGTTGATGAAGTCAAGATTCTATGGGAACAAGGCGTTCTCACTTCAGAGATTGATCCTGATCTTCTGCATGAATATCTGTGTTCCGATCATGGTGACGTAATCAACACTGAGAAGATCTTCCTTGGACAATGGGAAGAGGCTCAGAAGCGTGGTATGCTAAAGATGATCCAGTACAGAATGGATGCGCTTCTGTTCAATGCGTTCTGTACATTCTTCGGGATGCACATCGACATGAATGTTGCTGAGAAGAATCTCAAGGAACAGGAGAATCGACTGCAAGAACTCCACAATAAGGTCAATGCTCACCTTCCAAAGGATCTACCCTTTGAATTCAAGTTCTCTTCAGACTACCACATGAGTGCTTGGTTGTTCGGTGGAACACTCAAGTACAAAACCAAAGTGTCCTATGACCCGCCTAAATACGTCAAGAAGACGGTGTACAAGGACTCTGAAGGTGGATACACTGATGAGCCTACAGAACGCTGTATACGCTTTGCTAGCGGCAAGAACAAGGGGCTCCCTAAGCCGTTCAAGATCGACACGGATGAAGAACTTCTGAAGTGGGGTGAGAAGCTGTACACATTCGAAGGGCTAATGAACCTGAAGGATCTACCTCAAGAAATTTCTGATAAATTCATTGGTGAACGTCCTGAATTCGCAGGTAAGCGATTTCAAGTAGACGGTACGCCAGTCTTTAGCACTTCTGCGGATGCACTTGCAACCATAAAACGGTATTGCAACGTGGTCGACGAATTGCTTGAGATTGCTCAGTTGGAGAAAGACAATGGAACGTACTATCGGCGGTACGAATACGACTCTGAAGGGAACGTTAAGAAGGTTTCTGGAATGCTACAGTATGTTATTCCAGAATCATCCATCATTCACCATCAGCTTAATGCGTGCGCTTCTAGAACAGGCAGGCTCTCAAGTTCAAGACCAAACCTCCAGAACTTACCTAGAGATGGTACAAGCAGAGTTAAAGAGATGTTCTCAAGTCGATTTGGAGACCATGGAAGATGTGTTGAAGTCGACTATTCCGCCCTTGAAGTCGTAACGCTAGCTGCTGCCAGTAATGACAAGAACTTGATTGAACAGCTTGAGAAAGGCACAGACATGCACTGCTATAGACTGGCAGGCGCATTGAATGAGCCTTATGAAGAGGTGTACAAGAAGTGCCATGAGGAGGATCATCCTGACCACAAGAAGTACAAAGAACTCAGAACAGCAATCAAACCAAGAGCCTTCGCTGCTCAATACGGAGCCTCTGCAGGGGGTATCTCCTTTGCAACAGGCTGTACGCTACAAGAAGCAGAGAAGTTCCTCGAAACTGAGGCTAAACTCTTTCCTGAGAGTAGAGCATTTAAGGACAAGGTTCGTTCAATGGTTGAACAGACAGGCTTGTTACCTGAAGCCATTGAGCGAGAACTTGATCCTGCGACAAATTCATGGTATGTATTCCGAAGGGGATACTACAAAGCGCCTGGGGGTACGGAATACTCCTTCAGGCAAAGAAAACAATGGAAAGATCACAAAGAAGTCCTAGACTATAAGGACACTGAGATCAGCAATTATCCTATCCAAGGCGAAGGTGCGTTCATCGTGCAGACAGCCTGTGCTAGGATCATTAGATGGTTGATTAAAGAGAACTTCTTTGATGGATCTATCCTACCGATTAACACTGTGCATGACGCTGTGTACATTGACTGCAAGACTGAAGAACTCGCTAGACGAGGAGGTAAGGCAGTAGCATGGATCATGGGCACTACGCCCAAGTACATTGCACAGAACATCCCAGCGTACAAGGCATGGATGTACGATGAAGTACCTTTCCCTGCTGTACCCGAAATGGGATACAACCTCTTTGACAAGACCCACGTAGAATAAGGACTAACTATGCTTTCCGCTATTAAGAACATTGCAAACGAAACCACGACTGACCTCGACATGAGTACCGCCTCCAAGGGTGGTGAGAAGTACCTGCTTCCTGTTGGTACTGCCCTCGGTCGACTTGTTGAGTACATTGAATTCGGCAAACAGCCGCAGGAATTCAAGGGCGAGAAGAAGGATCCCGCCATGGAGATCCAGATTGGCTTTGCCCTGTACGGTGAAGGCTACCAGAAGGAAGACGGTTCTCCGCGTATGATCAGTACGTACCGCATGAAGCTCTCGAACAATGAGAAGAGCAAGTCTTTCAAGCTCTTTAGCCGCATGAACGCCAAGAAGACTGCCAAGAACTTCGCACAGCTCCTTGGTGAGCCGTTCCTTGTGCCGATCATTCATAGCACGAATGGTAAGGGCACGTATGCTCGTATCGACCTTGACAACATTGGTTATGCCATTGATCCGATCCGTCGTACTGAGTATCCTGTTCCTATGCCTAACGAAGATGTCTATCGTGTCTTCCTGTGGAACCATCCGACGAAGGAGATGTGGGATTCGATCTACATTGAGAAGAACAACTTCCTTCAGGAGACGTGCCTCTCTGCTACTGACTATCCGAACAGCAAGCTCGAACAGCTTCTGAAGGGTTCTGTCCCTTCTCTTGAAGCCGCTCCTGAGAACTTCAATGAGAACTTCAATAAGAACTTCGACGAAGTGCCGTTCTAATGAAACTCAGGGATATACAAATCCCTGATACCGATCAATTCAAGCCTAGCATGGACCGTGTCCTCATCATGGATGGGGATGCGGCATGCTATGAGGCGGCTTCTAAGTACGTAAAGCTGGATACAGCTATTCGATGCGTACACATGAAGATTCTTGAAGCTATGTTTCTTACGAACTGCAAGAAGGCTAGAGTCCATATCACGCCTGCAGGTTGTTTGAAAGCAGGCAGAATGAACTTGATTGGTGTAAAGCCTTATCAGGGTAATCGTAAGGACAAGAAGAAGCCTGAGTTGTTGGAAGCACTCAGGCAGAATATCTCGGCATTGCTCAATGACAAGAACATTGAGGTGTTTGCTCATTATGATATTGAGGCTGATGATGCAGTGGTTATCGACAGTTATTACTACCGCAACAAAGGACTTGTGTACAGTCCTGACAAAGATCTTAGAATGGTTGTGTATCCTCTGTATGATTTGGATACTGGCAGGGTTTGTACTATTGCTGACCCTTTTGGTGATATTAGCATCTCCAGCACTGAGTCTGGTCTTCCTCATCCAAGGGGGCAAGGGCTGAAGTTCTTCTGGTGGCAGATGCTCATGGGCGATACTGCCGATAACATCCGAGGCTTGGATAAGTACCAAGGCAAGAACATCGGTATGAAGAAAGCCTATGAACTGCTGAAGCCTATCAAGGACGAAGTCACTGCGGCTATTGTCGTGCTTAGTGCATACAAGGAAATCAATCAGAATCCTCTTCCTGAAGCGAACATGCTGTGGCTTCTGCGTAATGAAGCAGACAGCTTTCAGAAGCATCTTGCGGAGCTTACTCCGAGTATGCCCCATGAGCTTGTCCAATGGCTCAGAGATTGCTACAAAAGGAAGTGGAGGAAGGATTGAGAAAGATTAGTAGGTCCCAGCTCAGAGCGTGGGCTATCGGACACATCAAGACTAAGCAGGGAGGACTGTGTCCTCTCTGTGGTAAGCCCATCTCTCTTCAGGTGATGGGTAATAAATCCGACTACGTGGTTGACCATGACCACGAGACGGGAGAAATTAGAGGCGTGCTGCATCGCTCATGTAATGCAGCTGAAGGTAAAGTAAGCAATGCAGCCGCCCGTTGGGGTGCCAAAAGCACCAAGTACAGCGATATCATCCCATGGTTGCACAGGATGCTTGATTACCTAGAGAACAATGAAGGTACTGGGATTATCTATCCCGACCATAAGACTCCTGAAGAACGTGAAGAACTCAGGAAACAACGCGCTAGAAAGGCGCAGGCATTGCGCAAAGCAAGACAGGCTTTGCGTGCTAAGGAGAAACATGATTAAGGTAATTAAGAAAGACGGCACTGTCGAACCGTTCGACATGGAAAAGATCTTCAAGGCTATCAACAAAGCCAGCCAACGTGCTAACTGCAACATCCGTAGAGACGACCATGAGCTTCTGGAGTCGTACATCACTTTTGAATGCGAGTCCAAGGGCAAGGACATTCCTACGTCTGAGATGCACAACATCGTAATCAAAGCGCTGTATGCTTGTGACTACAAGGCTATTGGTGACGCATACAAGGAGTTCAGAGACTACAAGAACACGTATGCCAAGGCCTTTGAAAAGGTGAAGGATGATGCGGATACTGTTCTTCTTCTCGGAGATAGGGAGAATGCTAACTTTGATTCTTCGCTTATCAGTACGAAGGGTTCGCTCATCAAGGGGTACCTCACGAAGGAACTGTACAAGCAGTTCTATCTGAACAAGGAAGAACTCCAAGCTACGAAGGAAGGCACGATCTATATCCATGATCTTCGAGATATGATTTTCAACAGCATCAATTGCTGTCTGTTCGACATGGGTAATGTCCTCAAGGGAGGATTCAGTATGTCCAATGTGGACTACACTGAACCTACTAGCGTGCTCAGTGCGCTTCAGGTTATTGGTGACATCACGCTCGTTGCTACTGCACAGCAGTTCGGTGGGTTCACCATCCCGAGTATTGATAAGACTCTCCTCCCGTATGCCAGAAAGACTTACAATAACGCCTTCAAGAAATATTTCGATACTTGTAATCTGGAGCATGACGAAGCAGATTCCATGGCTCTCGGTGACCTCAAGCGTGAGCTTGAACAGGGCTTCCAGTCTCTTGAACTGAAGCTCAATACCGTGCCGTGTTCTAGAGGCGACTTCGCCTTCACCACTCTTACGTTCGGTGAGTGGAGCAATGACCTCCCTGATCTCGATAAGGAGATCCTCCAGATGGTGTGTGAAACTATCCTTGAGATCCGCATGAAGGGGCATGGTCCCAAGGGTAAGCAGGTTGTGTTTCCAAAGCTCGTGTATCTCTATGACTGGGAACAGCACAGTGGTGCTGAACATGCTGATGTGTTCGACAAGGCTGTCGAATGCTCTAGCAAGTGCATGTACCCTGACTACCTTGCAATCAACTCTGACTATGGTTCGGTGTCTGAAACCTACAGAGCGTCTAATAAGCAGTGCGTTATCCATCCGATGGGGTGCAGGGCGTACCTCACGCCTTGGAAGGACCCTGAAACCAATGAGTACGTGTCTGTTGGCCGATGCAACATCGGCGCTGTGTCTCTGAATCTTCCTCTTATCTATAAGAAGGATCCTGAGAAGTTCTATGAGAACCTCACTGAGAACCTTGAACTTATTCGTAAGTTCTTCCAGAAGAGGTACGAAGCAGTTGCGGAAACGAAGGCATGCACAAACCCCATGGCATTCTGTCAGGGTGGATTCTACAAGGGGAATCTCAATCCTGATGAGAAGATCGGTGATCTTACGCAGTATATGACTGCTAGCTTTGGTGTTACCGCCCTCTCAGAATTTGTTGAACTTCATGGTCTGAAGCTGAACTCTGCTCTTGGCAGAGACCTTGCCATCAAGGTTGTTGACTTCATCAATAAGAAGATCAATGAGTTCAAGGAAGAGGATGGCCACCTGTATGCTCTTTACGGTACTCCTGCCGAGTCCCTGTGTGGTACTCAGATGCAGCAGTATCATGACTATTGCAAAGCACACGGAGTTAAAGATGAATTCGAAGGAAGAAACTACTTCACGAACTCGTTCCACATCCACGTCGCAGAAGACATCTCGCCCGTCGAGAAACAGACGTGGGAATTCCCCCTGTTCCATAATGTTCAGGGTGGGCACATCCAGTACATCAGAATTGATAACCCTGAGAATCTGAAGGCCGTCAAGGCTCTGATTATCAGAGGCATGTACAATGGTTTCTATCAAGGTGTGAACTTTGATGCCGCAGTTTGTGAAGACTGTGGCGAACACTCCACTAATGTAGGCAAGCACTGCCCGCATTGTGGTTCCAACAACATCTCTGTCATCAGTCGTGTCTGTGGTTATTTGGGTTACTCCAATGTTAATGGACACTCAAGAATGAATGACGCCAAGATGGCAGAAATCAAAGACAGAGTAAGTATGTGATTGAATCTATGGCAGAAATCACTACATTTCTACTTCATGTTCTTACGTCAGTTGCAATCATCTGCCTGATGGTATTTACTGTATGTCTGGCTTACAAGGGTATTAAGTACCTGATTACGAAAGTGTAATCTTTAAACTAACTAAGGAAAGACCCTACAATGACTACCCCTAAGAAGTACACTAGCGTTACCCGTATTGGTGTTACCGCTAAATTCGAAGTCTACCCTACCTGTAAGGGGCACGTGGACCTTGCAGTCTTCCATTTCCCGAGCATCCGATCCTTCGTTGCTTGGGTGAATGACCATAATAGCAACATCGCTTACGTTGTGGTTAAGGATCCTAAGAAGACTTCGGCTGATCTTTACACGGAGTGTTGGTCCCGAACGTTCATCTCGCCCCATATCAAGCGAGGTTGTACGTGCCACGTGACCATCAGGCTTGACTGTGGAGCTGTTGGACAGCTTACGTTCTATAAAAGTGAGTAATGAATTACTCTGGACTCAACCTATGCGATACCGCTAACGGACCGGGGGTCCGCGTATCCCTGTTCGTTAGCGGATGCTCCTTGCATTGCAAGGGGTGTTTCAACCAAGAGGCTTGGGATCCGTGCTATGGGCAACCCTTCTGTTCCCATACGCTCGGCATCATCCTAGAGGCGCTTAAAGCCCCTCACATTGAGGGGCTGAGCATCCTTGGGGGTGACCCCATGGAGAAGTACAATCGACCCAAGGTAGGGCTTGTATGCGCCTCTGTGAAGGCCTTGTACCCCGACAAAAGTATTTGGCTTTGGACTGGTCGTAAGTTCGACGAGATCAAATACTATGATCATATCTTGGATTATGTAGATGTGCTTATCTGTAATCCATTCATTGAACATCTTAAATGTAAAGGAAAATACTATGGAAGCTCAAACCAGAGAGCTTATCGGAAATCTCCAGATGGAACTTGGGACTTGGTTCCAGAGGACTCACCAGAATGTTCCTGTTAAGGGGCATCTGAAACAACTGTATCTTACGTGTATCATTGAGGAGTTCAATGAACTCGTTCAAGAGAAGTGCGGTACCCCTGAAGACATGAAGGAACTCTGTGATCTTATCTGGGTGTGCGTGCAGTACGCCAATGCGTGTGGCTACGACCTTGAAGCAGGCATGAATGAACTGCTTAAGGAGTATTCCAGTAAGTTCTATGACGCATATGGTAACTACAATCCCACCTTCCGATCGGATGGTAAGCTCCTGAAGGGAGCGGGTTTCAAGAAGGCAGACTTCAACAAGTTCTTTGAGGATAAACATGAAGATCAGTGATATCTCTGTTGAGTACATGGATCACATGGGCAGTGATTGCACTGTTGTTAACGCCGCTCGCGTCTCCTTTAACAAGGAGATCAAGGCTATGAGCCTCAGTGACGTGAAGCTCCTGCAGTACCTTGCCAAGCACAGGCACTGGTCCCCGTTTGCTCATACGAGCATTCAGTTCAGGTGCAAGGCACCTATCTTTCTTGCTAGACAGCTTGTTAAACATCAGGTCGGTGGTGTGTGGAATGAAGTATCGCGTAGATACGTAGACTCTGCGCCTGAGTTCTACATCCCGCAGGTCGTGCATAAGTATCCTCAGAATGCTAAGCAGGGTTGTGGTGGAGAACACTTCTTCTCTGAGTATTTCGTAGCAGAGATTCTCGCAATGACGAAAGATGCAGAGTCTGAATACAATCGACTCATTGCAGAGGGTATCGCTCCTGAAGAAGCGCGTATGGTTCTTCCTCTGAACACCATGACCGAATGGATTTGGACTGGGTCTCTGATGTTCTGGTACCGAGTGTGGAGTCTGAGGCATGATCCTCATGCGCAGTCTGCTGCACGAGAATTCGCTGATCTTCTGTACAAGGCTATCCCTGATGACTTCAAGGAGAGTATGCAGAGTTTGGTTGCTTATTATGGAGATGCGTGATGCGTAAGAAGATTCATAAGTTCCCTAGTAAAGTTCTTAACCAATTGCTCTACAAGGGTACGGTTATTGCTGATGGGTATTACCTTCAGTACATTATGGATGAGAGGGTTGATAATGAAACCTCTGGGGAGAAACGCTGGTACTACCTGTTCAAAGATGTGCAAGAAGACAAGTTCTACCTTGCAATGTATTTTGAACACGATGATATCTCTGGGTTCTTTCCCTTTGATGGGAAGGGCATGATTGAATGTCGTAATGTAAGTATTATTGGTATTTTAAAGGGCTGAGGTTTTTATGGAAGAAAACTACATCGTACTTAATAAGTGGGAAATTGACGCTCTTATTGGTAATTCAGGATGTGTAGCGGTGGATGGCAAGCAATACTATAGGGATGAGATTAAAACTCTCAGTGCTTCGGGCTTTACCCGCGAATGCGCTTGTGTATTCTTTGATGCAACTGCAGATGAGCCCATCTACTACATCGTTTACTACACGTATGACGAGTACAATGATGATAATATCATCAAAGCGCCTGTGTGGAATTCGACGCCTAAGAGTTGCTTTATTTTCTACAAGATCCGTAAGGCTAACTCTCGTCAGATTACGGAATACTATTAAAGGATTGACTATGCTTTATAAAGATGTGCCTTATGAAGGCGAAAAAGATTACTACGGCGATGAGCCTTATAAAGATGTGCCTTATGAAGGCGAAGACGACTACTACGGCTATGAGTCGTATGACGATGAGGTATACAGTAATGATCCGTATGTTACCTCTGATGAACTCAAGAAGAGCCTGAATGCGTATTCCAAGACTGCAAAGTCTTTCGATCTTCTGGACATTGCTCCTGCGATCCCGTTTGTTCTTGGTAATATCATCAAGTACACGCTTAGGGCACCGCACAAGGGTCAGAAGGCGTCTGATATGGCTAAGGCTAAGGACTACTACTTTACTATGGTTGACAACTATGAGGTTTACACGGCGTGTCAGATTTGGTATAATGAACATCTCGATGCCATGCGTCTGATCCGAAAGCTCTATGGTGACGAGCTGTTCGCTGACGTTGATTCTGCAGACTGTACTCTGAACAACTTCTGTGACCATGTGCTAGCGCTTTAATCTTAAAACATAAGGAGAACTGATGACGGAATGTCCTGATTATACCGACGAAGAACTTGAGAAAGAAGCTCAATACGAACGTAGGTTCTACCAAGAAGGCTTGGCTAGAGCGTACCAACAGATGAAGGAGGCCGTCGATAACGGTAGGCTTCCTGATGTAGGTGTTGGTAAGAAGATCATCCATAGGTCTTTTGCTACGTTGGTTGAGGACCTTACGGAAGCAGCTAAACCCTGTCGAGGTGTGGGTGCAAAGTACAGCGCACACATCCGTAAGCTAGGGATTGAAGCATCTATGATGATTGGTTTGAGAATCATCCTTTCCAACGGCAGTTCTCCTGAACCGAGACACAGAACTGTTCAGTGCATCTTGGGACGTATTGGTATGGCTATTGAGACGGAATTGCTCGCTCGTAAATTCGAAGAGATCAACCCGTACTACAATGCGCGTATCGCTTCTCAGGTTAAAGAGCAGTGCGTACATGACGTGCGTACCATCAGAGCCAAGTACCTCACTGGTTATAAGGATCTTAGTATTAACTACGAACCTTGGACCGAACAGGAGAGACTGGGTACTGCAAAGGTAGTGATGCAAACTATCTGGAAGGCAGGTCTCTTCACGATCACAAACGGTAGTCGTCGTGCTCCTTCTCTGGTTGAACTCTCTGATGAAGTGAAGATGTTCATCCAGAACAACTACGACCACATCCATCCAGTGATCCAGTTCCCTGTGATGCTCATCAAGCCTCTTCCGTGGAGGGGGATGTACAATGGTGGGTACATTATCCCTGAGCTGAGGAATCACTGTCCGATGATGAAACTCCACGCTATGCCTAGGGATCTCCGTAAATGGGTAACAGAGCGCGTAGGAGGCGTCGAGGACGCTCAGGTAAGGGAAGGTATGACCAAGGCTCAGGAAGTCCCGTATCGTGTTAATACGCGCGTCCTAGAGGTTGCTAGGAAGGCGTTCGCCTCTCCCAAGGGATTGCTTGGGCTTCCTCCGCATGGTCCACAGCCTCAACCCCCGTTCCCTTTCCCTGAAGGATGGGATAAAGACTCCGCTACAAAGGATGAGCTTGAGTTGTTCACGAAGTGGAAGCTCGAAATGAAGAGCTGGTACACGTATGAGAACACTCGTCTGGGCAAGAAGAGCGGATTGAATGGCAGGCTCAGGTACCTGAATGAGCTCAAGGATGAGCCGAGGTGGTACTGTCCTGCGTTCATTGATTGGCGTGGTAGGGTGTACTTCAGAAGCACGATCAATCCCCAGAGTGCTGACGTAATCAAGGGGTGTATTGATTTTGCAGAGGGTAAAGAGTTAGGCGCAGAAGGACTGTACTGGCTGAAGGTTCATGTAGCCAACTGCTGTGGGTACGACAAGAAGAACTTTGATCTCAGAGTTCAGTGGGTCGACGAACATTGGGAGGAAATTAAAGCATTCCTTCATGATCCGTTGAATGTCGATCCTCCAGAGAAGGATACTGCCTTCACACTCCTGCAAGCAGGATGGGACTTAGAGAGCGCTCTAGCGCTTCCTGACCCCACCAAGCATATCTCACATACCCCAGTGGCTATGGACGCCACCTGCAGTGGTCTACAGCACTACAGCGCTATGTTGAGAGACAAGGTAGGCGGGTACTACACGAACCTCGTCAAGAGTGATTCTGATGAGAAGCACGACATCTACAAGGCTGTAGCGGAGAAGGCTATGGAATTCCTTCCTGAAGTTACCGATGATGCGTTCATCATCCAGTGGTGGAAGGACAGGGGGATTCCTAGGTCTATGGCTAAGCGCCCTGTGATGACCTACGTGTACAGTGCTACGCTTAGAAGCTGTATTGATTACGTAACGGAGGAGCTAGTCGAGGAGGGTGTTGAGATTCCCAGTGGTTATAGCTACATCAGTCTTAGCACTCCTATTGGCAAGGCTCTTAGAAAAGCCGTTGAAGCTACTGTCCCTAAAGCCAAAGAAGGTATGGATGCTCTTAAGGCGCTAGTTAAATCCCAAGACGATGCGATTAGATGGATAACTCCAGTAGGTGTTCCTGTTGTTAACTACAAGGACAGCTACTACATGAAGCTAGTGCGTCTTAGCTGTATGGGTTTGACGAATATCTCTTATGGCTTTAGTGGTGCAGAGTACAATCGTATGAAAGCTATCAACGGTATTAGTCCGAACTTCATTCACTCGATGGATAGTTCGCATTTGATTAAGGTGGTTAATGCTTTTAACGGTCGTATCCTTTGTATCCATGACAGCTTTGGTACTCACGCTTGTGATGTACCTGTTCTTCGAACTGAACTGCTCAGACAATTTGTGGATCTGTACGCACATTACGATGCCAAGGACCATTTCGTATTGTCTGCAGAGAACAGAACAGAGGTACAACTCCCTCCTCATGGGACACTGTCTCTAGATGAGGTACTGGAATCGGAGTTCGCATTCTGCTAGTATCCTAATGTTACTATGTAGGGTCTAATAAAGAACTTCTATAGTACGTATAGGTGTAATATACTAATGTATATACTATGTACACTAGTATATTCATGTATTACGTACTATATTAGTTCTTTATATAATACACTCTAGTATACTAGAGTATACTATAGTATACTATATACTCGTTTGCTACAAGGTTATGAGATGAGTAATAATAAAACTACTGTTAAAACTCTACAAACTACTACTGTTGGTAAAGTAGTATGGCTACCTCTACACGTCAAAGAACTCGATAAGGTTTTTCCTGAAGACACTAGTAATGACAAGTACGGTGTGATGTGCTATCGTAACGGACAACGCTCAGTCATTAAGTATATCGAGCAACAGGTAAAGAAGATGCTCAAGGAGGATACTAATGGTATCCCTCGATGAGTATCACTATGAGGTACCAAACATCAATATCTTGCGTAATGTGATTGAAGCACACGCTGAAGACTACCCGATGTACCAAGGTGATAAGGTACCTTGGAGTCAGTGGTTGACTCTTTCTGCTGTGTGTGCTTCTAATTGTGTTCTTGTAGGTACTGATGAAGAAGGTAAGCAAGCGTTTGCGATCTTCGACATAGGCTATGATCCTCATGTTGTTGGTTCTGTCTTGACTATGCAGATGACTGTAAGCAACAGTCCTAAAGCTATGTCTGCGATTACAAAGCGCTTGCTAAGAATTGCGTACAACTGCGGTTGCTCGTACATCTGGATGTCTAGAAGGACAGGGGCATACAGCTACTCAGGTACGTTTCATAAACTTAGAGAAAAATCTAATGGGATTTTTTAAAGACTTGATTACCTTTGGTGGGTACAGCCAGTCTAAGGCTACGGCTAAGGCGGCTCAGGATCAGGCTAGACAGCAGGAAGAGCTGTATAACCAACAGCTCAAGGAGCAGCAGGAAGCCGCTATCCTCAAGGGTGACGAAATGGCAGAAGCCGTTGCTACTATCAACACTGGTGGCGGTGGTTCTTATGCGGATGATCCGTTCGCTAAGAGAAAGAAGCGTTTTAATTTCGGATCTAGTGATTCGTTGGGGATTATTTAATGGGAAAGGTTAAGAAGTGGTTTGGCGGTGGCGGTAATAATGGTGCCGCTGAAGCCGAACGTCGTATGCGTGAACAGCAGGAACGCGATCGTATCGAGCGAGAGAACAGGCTCATGCTTGAAGGTTCTACTGGTGCGGATACTGCTGAGTCGTCTGGTAATGTGCAGACGGGCTATGCTGATTACAGCGGTGGCGGTATTCGTCGTAAGAAGCGAGTCAGTGATAATGTCAGTGCTTCCCTCGGCATTGGTTAACGAAGGTTGGGATTGGTAGTTAATGATCGACAAGACGCATCAAACCCTGTTTGAGGAGTACAGGGATTTAAGACTCCTCAATAAGTTCGAACAGTACAGTAAGTGGACTGTAGCTTCTGTGTTCCCTCACAGTATGAAGATTGACGATCTTCAGGGTAATGATGTGATTGAACGTGACTTCCAGTCCATGGGTGCTGTGTTGGTTAACAACCTCACGGCTAAGCTGTGCAAGCTCCTGTTCCCTGTTGGGCTTTCTTTCTTTAAGCTCAAGGATACGAAGGAGCTTAAACAGTTCTTGGGTTCTCTTGGTGAAAGGAAGAGAACGCTTACCGAGATCGAGAACACAAGCTCAGAACGCATTCTGATGAATGCAGGATACGCACAGTTGCATCAGTTGATTAAGACTCTGATTGTAACTGGTAATGCTTTGGTTGTACGCAAGGAGAACAAGCTCGTTGTGTACACTCCGAGAAACTACAGTCTCTTGAGAGACGCAGACGGTACTGTGCTTGACATGGTGCTGTGTGAACAGACTAGCTATGATAGAGTTCCAGTCGACATTAAAGCATTTATCAATGCTCAGGGTAAAGAACCCAGAGACACTGTCGATTTGTATACACGAGTCAGAAGGATTAAAGAAGACGGAAGGTACAGAGTCAGTCAGCAGATCGAAGGACATCAGGTCGGAGAAGAAATCATCTTCGCTCAAAATCTGTGCCCTTACATTCCTGTTGCTTGGAGTATTGTTAATGGTGATTCTTACGGACACGGACTCGTCGAAGACCTCGCTGGAGACTTCGCCAAGCTATCATGTCTCTCCGAAGCCCTCGCCAAATACGAGATTGACGCATGTAGAGTAGTGAATCTCGTCAAGAGTGGTAGTGGTGGTGACATCGACGCTCTTGCTGAAGCAGAGATTGGTGAATGGGTTCAGGCTGATCCTGACGCAGTTGGTAAGACTGACGCAGGTGATGCGAACATGATTAATAATCTTCTGGTGGATCTTGAACAGATTATCGGCAGACTCAGTATTGCTTTTATGTACACGAGTAATGTTCGTGATGCAGAGAGGGTTAACGCTATAGCTCTCTATAAACTACTTTAATTCGGTGAAACTCTCGAAAGAGACAACACCGAGCAAACTACGATTTTTAACTATGTACAGAAAAATCCGATTGAACATTCCTAATCTTAGGGATGAATACACGATTGACACCGACGGTGTTGTCGTTAATGTTACACGAAACAAAACTCTTGCTGGTACTAGCATCAGCAAGAACAACAGATACGTCAAGATTCATCTTGACAAGTTCTACGCATTGCATAGACTAGTTGCTATGCACTTCGTACCTAACCCAAATGGTTATACCGAGATCAATCATATTGATGGTAATCGCTATAACAACTCTGCCAGTAATCTAGAGTGGGTTTCTCATAAAGAGAATATGCTCCATGCGTATAAGACTAAACTTAAGTCTAACCGTGGTGAACTTAATCCCTTTAGAAAGCTCACGGCGGATGAGGCTAGAAAAATTTGGGCTATGCGAGATCTTCCTCTGACGGCTCGACAGATTCGAGACAGACTCAAACTCGATGTGTCTGTAGCGGCTGTGAAGGCAGTGCGTCAGGGCAAGAACTGGACTAGTGTAACTCAATCGCAGTGTGTGTAACGACTATCCCGAAAGGGAGTAGGGGCAAGTGCCTCGAAATAAGTAGATCCTAATTGCAGGATAAGAGATAGTCTATTCTTATAGGTGACTATAAGAGAGGAAGTAACGATTCCTCGTAATACAAAAGAACGGCTGAAGAGATCAAGCAGAAGGTTGCTGAAGCAGATCAGGCTCTTGGTGGTGTTTACTCTCAGTTGTCTGAGGCTTTGCACAAGCCCATTGCGTATCTGCTCTTGGCAGAAGAAGATAAGAAGATCGAAGCCGCCATCATGGCGAACAAGATCAAGTTCGAGATCCTTACTGGTACTGCGGCTCTTGGTAGAGGGAATGACACTGAAAGACTTCTGACCAGTATCCAGACTCTTGGTGTGCTCATCCCTGCGATGTCACAGCTCAGTAAGAGATTCAACACCGAAGGCGTCATCGACATGATTCTGACTAACAACGGTGTTACGCTCGATAAGGTTATGAAGTCTGACGAACAGCTTGAGCAGGAAGCTCAGGAAGCTCAGGCTCAAATGCAGGCAATGCAACAACAGGCTACTGCCCTTGACGCCTCTCAGGCGGCAGGCGGTATGCTTCAAGGTTTTTAAGGAAATTAAATGACAGACCCTATGAATCCGAATCCGAATCCTGAATCTCAGGTGGCAGGTACTCCTGACACCCCTCAGAACGCCCCTAATAGCGCGCCTACGGCGCCGACGACGCCTCCGAGTATGTACACTCCAACGAGGGCTACGGACGCGTCTACGTCTCAGGATACGCGTCCTACGGCGGACGCAGACTGGGGTGGCCTCTCTTCTGGTGACGCAGTCCTTGACGGTGCCATCAAGGCGTTTACTGCCTCTGCAGGTATGAGTCCGCAGGACTTCATGCAGATTGTCGGTAATGCTGTGGACTACAACGATCCTGAACTGATTGACAAGACGTTGCTTAGTTCCAAGTACGCAGGTACCGAGGACACGATTAAGGGGTTGGTTAATGCTCTGATCGCACAGGCTAACAATGCGGACAACATGATTCGCAATACTGCGTATCAGATTGCAGGTGGTAAGGAGTCGTGGGATCAGGCAGTTGCTATCTTCAACGCCAACGCTCCTGCGTATCTCAAGGAGACGGTGAAGACGATGATTGACAATGGTAAGATTAAGGAAGGTGCACAGATGCTCATGAACAGCGTTGGCTCTTATGGGCAGGGTGCATCTTCCATGCCTCAGATGGGTGGCGGTATGACTCCCCAGAAGGGGCTGAGCTTCGACGAACTCAAGGTTGAGTTGGGTAAGCTCGTACAGGAGGCAGGTGGTGCCTCTCTCGAATCTGGTACGTATGGTAGACGTTATCAGGATCTTATGAAACGCCGTGCTATCGGTAGACAGCAGGGTATCTAACTAAACAGGGAGCCAAGTGCTCCCTTATTTTTTTTTTTTAATATAAGGAAACTAAAGAATGGCTAATACTCCGTGGCAGCCGTATTATTCCCGAAATCATTGGTCGGGTCAGAACGCCGATACCGATCAGCATCTCGAAATGTATCTTGGCGAAGTCGAATCCAGATTCGAGTACAATGCTGTGATGCGTGGCTTCACGAACGAACGTTCTGTTGCTAACGAAACGAATACGTACCGTATCGACCGAATCGGTTCGTCTAAGGTTATGGGCCGTAAGGCGGGTGAAACCCTGACGGCACAGCGAGTCACGAACGAGAAGATGATTCTCTCTGTTGACACGGTGCTGTATATCCGTGAAGTCTTTGACTGGCAGGACCAGTGGACGGCTCCTGATCGTCTGATGGAAATTGCTCGTAACAACGGCTATGAATTCGCTGAAATGTATGACAACGCTCATATCATTCAGCTCATCAAGGCGCGTAAGGTTACGGTGTCTGCGCACCTCAAGCCGTCCATCAATGACGGTATTGAGATGACGGGCGAGTTCAAGGCTGATGCTAAGACGCAGGCTGAACTTGAAGCTAATGCTATCGCTATTAACCTTGCTCATAAGAAGGGTGTTGACTACCTTATCAAGAACAAGGTTCCGCTTGCTGACATGGTTACGATTGTCAAGCCTGAGATCTATTCTGCTCTGCTTGAACATCCGAAGCTCATCAACGTTCAGTTCGATAACGTGAATGGTGGTGACTACTCGGGTCGTCGTATGGTTCGACTCAATGGCATTCCTGTTATTGAAGTTCTTGAATGGCCGACGGACACGAATGCTCATCCGCTTGGTACGGCCTTCAAGTGCGACGCTGAAGACCTTAAGGCGGGTATGATTACGTTCTCCCGCTCCAAGACGCTCGTGACGATCAAGGCTAAGGACTTCACGACGAACCTCTGGCAGGATAATGAGAACTTTGCTCAGGTGCTTGACTGCTACACGATGTACAACGTGGGCATCCGTCGTCCTGACGCTTGTGTCGTCTGCAAGTTCGAAGAACCTGCGGCGGGTTAACCTAGGAGACCAGTATGCCCACTATCATTACTATGAAGGGTGTCTGGTCTGCTGCACATAATACTCAGGCCGCAGTTCACGAAGTGAACCGACCTGGGTATCAGGGTGCCCCGAAGGCTGAGGCTAAGCCTGTAACCCGTAAGGCATCCGAAAAGCAGACCGCATCTAAGGCTGAATAATTCAGAGGGGAATCCTCTGACACTAAGGGGATTCCCCATGGATTTGTTGGAAGCTGTAAATAATATTCTGCCTTACTTTGGTGAGGCACCTGTAACTCGTGTGGACAATAAGCATCCCACGGTTACTTTGATTACGAGTACCATTGACACTGTTCGTAAGACCTTGTTGGCTGAGGGTTGGTGGTTTAATACAAGAGTGGTTACCTTGTATCCGTCTAGCGAAGGCGATATGCCTGCTCCAGAGAATGCTATTAGCATTGAATCTGCAGACGGTAATAACTATGAACTTAGAGGTAGAGCCATCTTTGATTTGGATACTGGCTCCTTCTTGTTCAAAGATAAGATTGTTGTTAAAGTTCATGAGGACATTAAGTTCGAAGACCTTCCTAGAACTGTAGCTCAGTGGATTACCTGTAGAGCGGCTAGTAAGGCGTACACCATGGACTTTGGTATTGAAGACGTACTGCAGGAGATGCAGTTGAGAGAGCAGGAAGCATACAACAAGATGCTTGCTGAACATCTCAGGAAGAGAAAGTATTGCACGTGGAAGAGCCGTGCGGGGATTACGTATCTGGGATCCTTGTTGACCTAAGAGGTAGAGTATGATCGTTGAATTGGCGTATCCGTCTTTGTTGTATGGTGTCTCACAGCAGACGCCTAGAGAGCGACAGAACGGTCAACTCACTGAGCAAGTGAATATGCTGTCTGACCCTGTTACGGGTTTGAGACGTAGGCCCGGACTTCTCAAGGCGTTTGAGTTAGAGTCTAATGGGGACATTGACTGGACTAAGGTGTGGTCTCAGTACATGGAAGTTGGTTCCTTGCAGATTAACCTTATCGTTTTTACGAACTCAGGTAAATGGCTTGCGTTAGACAAGCGAATGACGACCTTGTTGTCCATTGGTCAGACAGATTACTTCAAGGCTAGCAAGGCAGGATCCCTTAGAGCTACGAACAACACTAGTCTTGGTTGGGTTCTGAATACAGAGCAGAAGCCTAAGCCTATTACGGGTGGTGCTGACTATCTCGATGAGACTAGTGGGTATCTCACTATTAAATCTGGTGCGTTCCTCAAGGAATACTCCTTCAGACTTGAAGGCAAGTACAAGGGTGTAGCGTTCTCTCACGAGATCTCGTATACCACTCCTGCAGGTACTGCTTCTGGTGATGCGGCTAAGAGTACGCCTGAAGGTGTAGCTAAGGAGATCTACGACAAGATCTATAGCCTCTCGAATATCTATCCGACTAGAGAAGGTGCTAGTGTATTCATTCGTCTAGGTGATGGTAAGCAGGAAGGTGACTGGCTTGGTGTTGTGAACAAGTCGGGTACCACGTATGCTACGGCTAGCACTAGAGCTAAGGTACGCAATGTGTCTGAGCTTCCTGCTACGCTTCCTAGTGTAGCTGATAACTGGATTTGTAAGGTAGGTACTAGCACTTCTGCTATGCAATACTACGAGTGGGATCATGCCACTCTCTCTTGGAATGAATGCGGTAAGAGAAGCTCTGTACAGAAGATTCAGAACATGCCTGTTCAGATCTCTCCTAATGAAGAAGGTACTGGAGTTACCATCAAGGCTGTAGACTTCGAGGGTAGAAAGGCAGGTGATGAGGAGAACAATCCTACTCCTGCTTACGTGTACGACGGTATCACGGGTATTGGTACGTTCATGGGTAGATTGGTACTCATGAGTGGTTCTAGAGTGTGTCTCAGTGCTAGTAGATATCCTACTAGGACTATGAGAAGTACCGTTACTGAGATCCTTGATGATGATCCTTTTGAAGTAGCTTCAGGTAGTATCAGTAGTGCTAGCTTTGAACACAGCGTACAGTTCAACAAAGACTTGATCTTGTTCGCTAGTACGCATCAGGCTGTGATTCCTACTGGTAATGTAGCCATTACGTCACAGAATGCTATGCTTGTGATTACGTCTGAAGAGAACGTAGACACGAATGCAAGGCCTGTTGTGGTTGGTCAAACGTTGATGTACGCTAGTAAGCCTAGCGGTGATTACTTCGGTGTCGGAGAACTTACTCCGTCGGCTTACACGTCTTCTGTGTACACTCCGCAGTCTCTTACGGATCATATCCCTAAGATGATGCAGGGATCTTGTAGGCACATTGTATGTGCCAGTAACAGTAACATCGTGTACTTCACGAGTGATAAGGATCCGTACACTGTTTATGTCTGTGAATACTTCTGGAATAATCAGGAACGTACTCTGATCTCTTTCCATGAATGGAAACTTCCGGGTAGAGTCTGTGCTATGCACTATACTGGAGATAAAGTATGTGTAGTGCTTGATGCTGCTGAAGACGGTAACAACTGTCTGATTTGTAGTATTGATACGAAGACTGCGCAGTACCTCACGCAGGATACTGTGGTGTTCCTTGACTGTGCTCAGGATGTGCCCGTAAACGTGTCTAGAACGTCTCAGGCGACGACCAAGACCATCGAGATACCTCCGCACCTCCAAGGCACTAAGAACCGCGAGAAGCTCGTTCTTGCGTCCCTTACGGCAGGTCTGGTGGGTGAGCCTATCGGTATCTCGTCAATCAATGGAAACACCATCACGCTCGCCAGTTCGTACAAGACTGACAAGATCATGGTTGGTTGGTGCTACGAGAGTGCCGTTACTCCGAACTCTCCTGTCGTGTATAGCACTAGCTACAGCACAGGCAACAGACGCATGATCTCTGACACAAAGGATACGCTCCAGAGTGCATTGATTACTGTTCAGAGAAGTGGTAACTTCAACGTTACCCTCAGTGATGTGAATACTTCACAAGAGAAGTACAATCGTACTGGTCTTACTTGGAGCGCTAGAGAACTGGACCTTGGTAAGAACAAGATCAGTAAGATTGGTGACATCCTTGTTCCCTGCAGATTGGATGCTCATACAGCAGAGATCAGACTTAGCACTTCAGGTACTAAAGAGATGAATGTTCTGTCGTTTGTTTACAACATCAGACTTCATCAGAATAGAAATAGAAAGCAGTATTAACATATGGCGTATAGAAATAACAATTACACTGTAACCTTCAATAGTCCCCTGAACACTACGCATAAAATGACTGCTCAGGGGATGTCTCAAGGCTTCCAGATGGGCGGTCCTTGGGGTATGCTCATCGGTGCCATTGCAGGTACCGTTACTGGCGGTATTGTTGGGAGGTTACAGACTAAAGAAGCGTGGAAGACCTTTCAATCTCAGTTGAAAGCGGCTGATGCTCAGAACAAGAGCACGCTTCAAGAACTTGGTAGAAACCTCTCTGAAGTCTCCAGACAGCGAGCAGTCCTTGCTATGGAGACTCAGAGTGCCTTGATGTACAACAAGACTCAGGCTGTGAAGGCTAATGCTGAGGCTAGGAATACACTAGCGGCAGCTGATCAGGTCGGTAGTGCAGTGGCGTATGCCAAGAGTCAAGTCGACCTTGAAGCATCTCAACAGGATTGGATGGCTAGATTCAACTACGAAACCCAGCAGTGGAATCTGAATGCTCAGGCTCAGAATCTCATCAATACTGCGGATGCTCAGTTCGTTGGGGTTAATGTCAACGGTCCGAAGTTCAATGCCGCAGAGGCTCTGCAGGATTTGTTTAGTGCAGGGTCTAGCATTGCGCAGTCCTATGCCTCCAAGGGAGGCGGTGGATCTAGCAAGTCTGGCGCACAGAATAGCAACTACATTCAGAAGAGAAGCGACTCTTGGAATGGTAAGACTACGTGGGGCACAGGCCCAAGCGGCTTGACTATGAATGGTAAATCCTACAGTAATCGAATGAAAATGAGTCCGCAGGTCTCTAGTATGTTGGGGCTTTAAATGATTGAACAGAAATTTGCAGGTGCAGGTGGTGCCTCGTTTGTTAATCCTTATCATGGGACGAGCGATCAACTGTACACGCCTACGGATTACAGCGAAGTAGCTCAGAACTTAGGAAAGCTCTTTAGCACTACGTATAAGCAAATCCAAGACAATGCCTTTAGACAGGGGCAGATTGATCAGTTGGCTAACGCTGTGGATACTGATCGTTGGCTCGGTAAGGATCAGTATCTCAAGGGAGCCAAGTACGCAAAGGCTCAGATTGATCTACAGACTGTCATTGGTAAAGCACAGGACATTGTGAACACGGCCATTGCTACTGGCAAGGGCAGTGAAGAGATGCTGGAAGAGATCAGGAAATCTCAGGAAGGTCTCTTTAACGTTGCTACTGAGCTTAGGGATACGAATCCTTCTGCGGCCGATAATCTAATTAATCAACTTAAGAATGTTCAGGGTGCGGCTGTAAAGAACCATGCTGAGCAGATGGTTGCTAAGACTAATGAGTACCGTATGAACGGTGACTACATGAGCGTTAATTCGTTCCTTAGTAATTCTGCTGAGTCTGCTAGGCTTAGTAATCAGGGGTTTATCCTTGATGAAGAAGCTACGTACAATGGTCTGAAAGACCAGATCAATGCTCTTGACACCAATGCTACGGTTATGGGAGTTGACAAACTCCAGTATCGTAGTCAGATTCTTGGTGGGTCTTTCCAGAACATGCTCACTAATGCCAAGATGGATTCTCCAGAGGCTGTGGGTCTTGTGAATAGTATGACTCGTACCATGGATAGACTCGTCAAGGATGGGTACATTGATCCTAAGACGAGTCTTGGCATCAAGGTGTTTGCTGAGAATAAACTCGGTGAAGCTAGACAATACTACATTGCTCAGGCTAGTATTGTAGCTAATAACCCTGAAATGGTGTACACTCCTGAACTGGAACAGCAGTTCAGTGGTATGCTTACCACCATGAAGGCTATGGGTGTTGAACCCATGACGCTTGCTAGTCTCTTGAATGGCTTTAGTACAAAGAAGGCTCAGTTCTTGAAGGCTGAGGGTAACGCCATGGCTTCTGGTATGGCACCTCTTGCAGGAAGTCCTGGTAGCGAGTCTTGGCGTAAGACCCTCGCTAAAAAAGTGGATGACCAACATAAGGCTATTGCAGCACAGACGGGTACTCCTTACAGTCAGCAAGAGGTTGCAAAAGACATCATCACCCAGATGTGTCAGTTCACTGACTTCAAGGGTAGTCATAAATACATTGAAGGCCTTGCAACGAAACTTACCAACGGTATGAGTGCCTCTGGTGACTTCTTCAGTGACGACGTAGCCCACACTGCTATGGTGCTCAGTCAACTCATTAACTCTGATGATCCCAACATCAGAATGACTGTTAGGGATCATCTTGGTTCGAAGCTCAGTATCTTCTTGGATCAACAGCTTATCCCTGCAATCCAAGCAGCCAGTGCTGCTGCAGGTGATAAGAAGCCTGAAGTCATCGAGAAGATTAACACCAAGCTCCACGAGGCTTGGAGTAATCTCAATAGCGGTAGTACGTACAAGCTCGGTGATAGCATTACCGAGGACACTAAGATCGCTAATTGGTTGGGTGAAGGTGTAGCTAATAAGTACACGTTCTTTGGCTATGGCTTTGGTGGTCTTGGCTTCAATGAGGGACTCGCTCAGGTGCTTGCTCCTACCATGAAGGCTTACACGCCTAACATCACTTCTATGCTTCAGAGTGCAGGTACTACGCTTATGGAAGGCAAGGAGCTTGAGACGCTTCAGGCTGTCGGTGTTGTGCAGTCCCTGAATGACGGTTACACGATGATCTCTCCTAATGGTAATGCGCCTATCTTTGCTATTCTTGGTAGTGATGGTAATACGACCAGAGAGTTCATTCCTGAAGTCCTTCAGAGTACCCTTACTGAGCTTGCCAAGAGACAGAACATTGGTCTTGGTGATGTTACTAGTACGTTCGGCAATAGTGACGTTGCGCTATTCCTGAATCCCGATACTGGCGGACTTGAGCAGGTGTTTGAGCCTGCTGACTCTGGTATGCCTGCTAGACGCAGGTACACCAACAGAGAAGTGCTTGATCTCTACGATAAGCTCAAAGATGATTACGTTGCTCAGAAGCAGGAGTCTGCTAGTTCTAAGATCGTGTCTGCTGAGGATCTCAGATCTAGGATTACAGAGTTCGAAGATAGTGACTTCTTGGACCCTGAAAATGTAGAGAACATCAAATCCAGTGGTAACATCATGGAGGTTGGCAAGGGTGAGTTCGTGTTCGTTACTGATCCCGATAAACTTCAGAGTCAGTACAAAGAGGTTAGTAATAACTTTGTGAATATCAGTGAGGCTCTTAAGACTGCATGGGATGCTTCCAGAGAGAGCATCGGTGAATCTTATGATAGTCTTGATATTGACGCTCTTGCTAAGGACGCAGAAGATAAGTTCGTTGGCGCTTCCAAGACCATTCAGTCTATTGGTGCAGACATCAAGAACTCTGACATTCCCGCTGAGGTTAAGCAGAAAGCCACTGATATTTGGGATTGGATTACTAATCCCGAAAACACAGCTCAAGTGCAAGACTTGCTCTCTGAGGCTAATGAGAGCACTGTCGATGCCATTAAGCTCGTGATGAGCAAGGCAGGTGATTACCTCAAGGAGAAGTTCAAAGCTCCTGAGTTGAACCTTGCTATGGATGCTTATAACGCTCTTCAGGGTGCTGAGGATAGTTTGTCCTTCATTGGTCAGCATATCTTGAATAGAGTGCGTCATGGGTTCTATGGCCCCAATGGCAAATACTATCCGCCTCTGAGTCAGAGAGATGCTGATGTCATTGAGAGATTCATGGCTAATCCAGAGGGTGTAGGTCCTCTGTATGCCAATACCCTTGGCAATATCTATCGTAGATATGCTGTGGATGCTATTGGCTTATTCGAGAATTTGATGGATATTTCGCATAATAACGTTACCCCTGTTAAGGTGAGTAATGGTAAGAACGGCTTTGAAACGTTCTATACCACAGGTGCCATGTCTGGCTCTGTGTTTGGTCAGGCTCTTGGCAATATCGTTATGTCCGAGCTTGCCAAGGAAGAAGGTATGCTCCTGAATTGGACTGCTACTAATCCGAAGGTTACTAAAGACCCTGTGATTGGTATTGGTTACAAGCGAGGTTACCCTGCTTGGGATAAGCGCTTTGAAGCCGCTGAGGGTGATGCTATCGCTCTTAGTAGAGTTACGTGCGAGTTCGCTACTTGGTACTTCAACAACATTCCGACCAAGTTCTCTAAGGCTACGGGTACGGATTGGGAGAGGGCTACGACTAACCCTATGCTGTTGCCTGTGATCGTTGCGACTACCGATTACTCTTGGCATGCAGGACGCAATGCCAATGGGTACTATGAAGCTCTTGAGCTTGTAAAGCAGAATAAACTTGATGCGGCGATGGATCGACTCAAGGCGTCTGCCCCGTACAAGCAGAGTGGTTTCGGTAGAAAGATGAAACTTGAACGTGGTCTCAGAATGTACTACAAGTATTGGCACGAGACTGAACACTAATAAGGATAAAGGATGTTCCCACAAAAATACTCAACGGCAGTCCCCGATATTGACTTCGGAGTGGGGACTCCTGAATCTACTGGGGAATGGCAGGGCGTTACGTCCTCGTATTCCCCCGCTAATTACTCCAAGCCTGAACATAGCATTGATATGTGGCAGGCTTTCAAATACTCGTGGCTGTATGACAGCATGAGTACCGCTCTGTACAATAGAGCAACTAAACCTAATCGTCTTGATCAGGCATATGTAGATAGTGGTGCTAACAACAAGTTCATGGAAGAGATGAAGACTACCTATGGTAGTAAGCTCAACGAAGCCATGCTTGATGAGATCAAGAACACTAGATCCAAGGAAGACGAGGACCATACTAGAGCTACTATTCAACATAAGCTCATGGCTGAAAAGGCATGGCAGGACCATCCAGTGATTGCTCTTGGTGCGCAGTTCGTAGCTCCTGAGAATGCGGTTCTGCTCGCTACAGGCCCTGTAGGTGCCGCTATGAAGGGTACTAGTGCCGCTATTAAGTTCGCCAAGTGGGTTGAGAAGGGTATGACGCCTGTAGCTAGGAAAGCGCTGTATGCCTCGTACTGGGGTGGTGCAGGTGCCGCTCAGGCTATCCCCGGAGTTGCTTGGAACTATGACAACCCGAATGCAATCATTCTCTCTGCTAGTATCGGCGGTCTCCTTGGCGTAGGTATGTCTGCAGGTATGTCTGCTAGTAAGGTCTTTGCAGATGCCCCTAGACGCGCATACAAGGCCTCTACAGGGTCCACGACCCCTCTCAAAGGGGTACATACTAGAAAGGCTTATGAAGGCACTCTATCGCTCTCTGATGACCTCAGAGTGGCATCTGATGGGGATAGGCTTGATGAACAACTCCTTGGTGCTGCTCAGTTCGGGCATGCAGCAGACAGTGGTTCTGCGGCGGCTATGCAGGATGCCCTGCAGGCTGAGCTGAGCATTAAGCTCAAGAAGTTTGAAGACCTCTGTATCGAGAAGAGGCTTGCTAACGACGGTTTCTTTGAGCACCTTAAGCAGGCTATTGGCATGGAGTCTGCCAATACTAGAATTCCTCTCAGGGATAGAGAGCAGGCACAAGCTGAAGCTATTGCGTTCCTAGGCAATAGCTATCACTATAATAGGGCTATGAATGAGCGTAAGATGCACATTGACGCCCTCACTGAGAAAATCAGTAAGCTCAAGCAGGAGTTGAAGATCAATGGGACTACCGTAACTGATGGTAGTCCTGTGTCCCTTCGTGATGAATACAATCGTTTGCTTGATGCAAAGTATAAAGCCGAGATGGATGCTTATAACAAAGCTGTAGCCGATGCTAAGAACACTGGTGCAGATACCAGTAAGCTCGCTAAACCTGAACCTCCTGTGAAGCACCCGCTCACGCTTGGTGCTGTCAAAGTCATGGAGAAGCCTAACATCGACTCTCTTAGTCCTACCGCTAGGAAGTGGGTAGAGGCTTACAGAGAATCTGGGCTTGCTACTGAGTTGGGTAATATGGTTAATCGTCTCGGTAAGGATATCAGAGAAGTTGCCGTAGACGAAAACTATTTCCATACTAGGTTCTCTCTGGATAGAATTGATGAAGTAGCCAACGATCTTCGAGACGAAGAGTACCGTAGAGCTATGGCTATGGTTGAAGCTCTTGAGCAGAGTAGACCCAATAGATTGAAGCACATTACGCATCAGGAAACTAAGCTCAAAAGCAAGATCACAAGGCTCGAACAGATTAGAGCTAATGTAGGTAATAATCATCCTGTTGTTGAGACGATGGAAGCTGAAATTGAACAGCTCCGAAAGGACATTGAAGTCCTTGTAGCTGAATTCCAGAGGCGAGATGAGTTCGTTACTAATGTTCGGAACAAGTGGGCAGATTCGTCTAATGGTCATTGGATGCAGAGGGGTTACAGACGTGTCTTCACCATGCTTGGTGAGCAGATGGCTGATGACATCAAAGCTCTTACTAAGGAAGAAGTAGACGCTACTAAGATCGGTGCATTCCTGATGTCCAAGTACATCACTAAGATTGGTCATGACGATCTCAAGCAAGCCATTAGATCTACAGGTATTGAGAACGAACAAAGACTCGCTGAACTTATTCTTGAAGTTGGTGGAGATCTTGATATTCCCAAGGAGGCTTTGGAATCCCTGAATCTGAGTGCGCTTGTTGCTCAGGCTACGGAACTTAAGGCAGTTAGTAATGCAAAGATCATTGGTGAAGCCAGTGCATTCAAACAGCGTTACATGTGGGATTACAGCACTCCGAGTAAGAGTACGGGTATCCCTCTAAAAGCTCTTCTCGGTGGTGACTTCATGAGCACCGTGAATAGAAACATTCAGGAAGAGACTGGACGTATTGCTCTTAGTCATGTTCATATGAAGGACAATACTGGTGAGACGTTCTACCTCAACAATGGTTTGAATATCAGTAGGGCGCAGGACATCATCAGAGACAGACTCAAGAATCAAGGGTACTCTGATCGTGCAGCAGAAGAAGTTGCTACTCAGACCTTCGATGCTCTGTTGGGTAGAGCTACTGGTGAAACCCTCGGTCCTGTCATGCAGGTCCTTACTCAGGTTGCTATGGCTTCACAGCTCAAGAACTCTGGTATCTATCAGAGTGTTGAGGCTATTGCCAATACTGCTCATGAGTACGGTGTGCGTATGTGCGTAAAGCACATGATTCCTGCTCTGAAGATGGGACTGGGTACGTCTAAGGTTACCAAACAGGATGGCAAGAGACTTGCCAATATCCTTGCTAAGATGGGTGCCATGGACTCTCGTATTCGTCCTGACGTTGCTGTGTTGCCTGATGACATGTCGGATGTCACTAAGAGTGCTGTGGGTAGAGGCATCATGAACTGCGCGCAGTATCAACGATGGATTAACCTGCAGGCTCCTATCCAACAGTGGCAGACTAATATGTGTGCAGGTATTGTTGACGAGCTTTTGGAAGACGCACTTAAGGCTAAGGACATCTCTAAACTTGGTGAACTAGCTGAGAGCTACTCCAAAGAGGAGTGGAAAGTCATGCTCGGTCAGTACGAAAAGCATGGTATGAACGTCAATGATTGGGACTACGAGATTGCTCATACGGTTCTTAAGAACAGCTTCTCCGCTATCAGTATGGTAGCTCTTAGAGCAAGACGAGGTGATAGACCTCGCTTCTTGAACACTGCTTGGGGTAAGGTGTGCTTTGCATATCAGTCCTTTGCATGGAAGGCAAACAATGCTCTTACCCGCAGATACGCGAATACTAGAGGTATCGGTAGTGCCGCAGGGCTTGTCGTTAGACAGCTCCCGTTGTCTGTTCTAGCCGCTATCAGTATTCAGGCTATGGACGGTAAGGACCCCTTCAAGGATCCTGCTGCTCTTGTTGGTAAGGCAGTGAATGCCACGTCTGGGCTTGGCCTTATGACGTATATTGGTTCCTTCGCCAGTCAGGACATTGGTGGTACGGCTCCTGCATTGGGCTTCTTGAATACTACTAAGAGAGACCTCATCAACACCGCTACTGGTGATCCTATTGGGTTGGCACAGCACTTCCCGCTAATCAGTGCGTTCTTACCGTTTAGAATTGGTATTGGCGCTATTAAAGGTATTTCAGAATAATCATGGGTACTGTATCCTCTGAATCTCCGAAGGTACAGTATTCTGTTCAGAGAGAACAGTCTGACGGTTCCTTGAACCGCATCTCTGTCAGAGTACCGTACTTTAGTAAAGATGACATTCATGTGTACGTGGATGACGTTGAGATCAATTCTTCTGCTACTGAGCAGAGTACGTACACTTGGCGATGGGACGGTGACTACATTGCCATTACTCCGAACGTAGCTTCAGGTTCTGAGGTTCTTGTTCGTAGAATCACACCGATTAATGAAGCCATTCATATCTTTGATGGTCGATCTGAATTCGATGATCAGAGTATGGATGAGAACTTCCAACAGCTCATCTACATTGCTCAGGAATACTCTGAAGGCTCTGGCATTAAGGACGTGTTCTCCGACATTAACATGCACGGATACAAGATCACGAATGTTGGTTGGGCTACTGATGATGATGACGTTGTTACCTACGGACAGTACAAGAAGGATGCTGAAGGTGCTAAGGTAGCAATGCAGAAAGCAGAGGCCGCCGCTACTAAGGCAGAACAGCATGAGCAGAATACTCAGGCTATTGCCAATCAGGCACAGACTGACATTACTGCATCTAAGGAATCTGCTATTAAGGAGATTACCAACCGTATTGCTCCTGAAGTAGATAAGGCTAGGGTTCATGCTGTGACTGCTCAGTCTGCTGCTGGTACTGCTGTCAGTGCAAGCAATAGGTCTGAGACTGTACTCCAACACGTACAGATGCTTGAGGATGAGGCTGAGCTTCATGCAGGTACTGCTGAAGCGGCTAAGGATGAATCTCTTCGCATTAAGGACGAACTCAAGAGTGGTCTTGATCTCCAAGAACAGATTGCTCCTGCCGTAAAGGTTGTTGCTGACAACATTGAGCACGTTCGCACTGATAGTCTGAACATCAATGACATCAATACCGTTGCCGCTGACCTTGAAGGAACTATCACCAGTTCGTTCTTCGAAGACTATGGTGATCTTAGCAATCCTGGGGGTGGCGGTACTGCCATTACTGGCGGTAACATCAAGACTGTCAGTGACAATATTGAACACGTCAGAACCAATAGCACGAACATCACTGACATCAAGAAAGTAGCTACTGAGATTGATAGAATCCCTGAGACCATCAAGACTATGGGAGGTCTTAGAGATGAAGCTACTGCGTCTAAGGATCTCTCTAAGGATTGGGCTACTAAGGTTGGTGGTACCGTTGATGGTACTGAATACTCCGCTAAGCACTACGCTAATGAAGCGAAGAAGAGTGCTGATAAGACGGACTCTGATCTCACTGCGATCAATACTGCTAAGGCTAATGCTCTTAAGGCTATTGACGCCTCTAAGGCTACTGCTGTACAGGCTGTAACTGCTGAGGGTAGCACTCAGACTACGCTTATTGAGTCCGAGGGTGATACTCAGATTCAGAGGATTACTGATGAAGGCACTGCTCAGGTAGGTGCTGTCGGTACAAAGGGTACTCAGGAAGTTCAAAAGGTTACTGCTGAGGGCAGTAAGCAGGTTCAAGCTGTCCAGACTGAAGGTACTGCCAGTGCTAAGAAAGTTACTGACGAAGGCACTAAGCAGGCGGGTATCGTTAGCGCTCAGGGTACTACTAGCGTTAATGCAGTTAAAACTCAACAGACTACCAGTACCAACGCAGTTATTGCTGAGGGTGATAAGCAGATTAAGCGAGTTACTACTCAGGGTACGACTACCGTTGGTCTTGTGACTGCTGAAGGCACTAAGCAGGTTACCAGAGTTACTGATACTGGTGATGCTCAGATTACTGCTGTGCAGACTGAAGGTACTAAGCAGATTGATCTAGCTAAGGCTGAAGTTACTAAGGCTACTGCTCAGACTGCTGAGGCTACTAAGCAGGCAGGCATTGCTACGACTAAGGCTAGCGAAGCTAATGCTAGTGCTAGTACCGCTACTGCTAAGGCTAATACTGCTACTCAACAGGCTACGCTAGCTACTACTAAGGCTTCTGAGGCTGAGGATAGTGCTACTAGTGCTTCGCAGTCTGCTACTGCGGCTGATGCCAGTGCTAATAGTGCTAGTGCTTCTGCAGGTACTGCTACGACTCAGGCTACTAATGCGAGTAACAGCGCTAAGGCGGCTAAGCTCTCTGAAGACAATGCGGCTCTCTCTAAGACTGCGGCAAGTACCTCTGAGACGAATGCTAAGGCTTCTGAAGTTGAAGCTAAGAAACAAGCTGATCTCGCTAAGGGTTATGCCGATCAAGCCTCTAGTGGCCAGATTAACTCTGACTGGGCTGAGACTGACAGTACGTCTAAGGCGTTCATCAAGAACAAGCCTACGCTTGGTACGTTGGCTAGTAAGAACAGTATCGCGTACACTGAGGTTACGGGTACTCCTGATCTCTCCGTGTATGTTCTTGGTAGCACTCTTACTACTGAACTAGCTAAGAAAGCTAACCTCTCGCATACGCACACTACGACACAGATTACTGGGCTTGATACTGCGTTGGCAGGTAAGGCTCCTACGAGTCATACGCATACGTCTGCACAGATCACTGATTTGACGACGAAGCTGAATGCTAAACTTGATGCTGCTACCTTCAACGGTTATATTGATTATGGAGATTTAGGTTCTTAATATGGCTATTAAGGAACGAAAACAAATTACGGGCACTGAAGCCCAAATCAAGGGCTATGCAGGGCACAATGGTGTCCTAGCGTATGCTACGGATACTAAGCATCTGCATGTTCTCAGTGGGGTTGTAGGTACCACTACTGAACTTGCTAATAGGACTGACATTCCTAACGTCTCTGGTAAGGCTGATACGGCGTATGTGGATGCTGAGCTTGCTAAGAAGCAAGCTAAAGGTGACTACGCTACCAACACTGCTCTTACTCAGGGTCTTGCGGGTAAGGCTAATAGCTCCCATACGCATACTATTGCTAACGTTACGGGTCTTCAGGATGCCTTGAATGCCGCTAGTACGCAGGCATCCAATGCTATCCCTAAAGCAGGCAATAGGGGCGCTCTGAAGGGTTTTGAAAATTCTACTGCAGGGACTACCGTGAATGACACGTCCCCTGATACTCAACATACTGCTGGTGATGTCATTGTGAATGGTGGTACTGCTAATAATGCAACTGCGTCTTGGACTAAGGTAGTGGATATGACCGCAGGGACTGTTACCCTTGGTTCTAATTGGGTGTGGAGTGGGGGTAAGGCTCCGGCTCTTAAGTTCCCCGGCGTTCTCACTTGCCATTGGAATGGTGGTAACAGCAAAGGTATTGCTATCTATACTGCAGGAGCTTCTTAATTATGGAATTGCTTACTAGATATTTATATAACTCAAAGAAATACAACAGCCAGTATGGGCTTCGTCAGGCTATCTTTGAGAATCAAAAGGTTGCCTTTGGGGAATTCACTCCTGAGCTTATGAAGGAGTTTAGTGTCGTTGAAGAAAAGTACAACCCCGAAGACGAGATGACTGATGAAGAGCTAGCTTCTCGTGTTCGCATGCGTAGAGACTCTCTGATCTCTCGTACTGACTTCTATGTTCAGCCTGATTATCCTAGTGATCCTGACAGCCTTGAAGCTGTCAAGGCTTACAGACAGGCTCTTAGAGATATCCCTGAGCAGAGAGGATTCCCTAGGAATGTACAGTGGCCTTCCCTTCCGAGTGCCCTGAGCAGAAATAAGGGTTTGGCTACTGTTGGTCTTGCTAAGGTGGGGGTGTAATATGCTGAACAAGGAGCTTCTTATGGCGGGGAGTGAATCTTTAGAGCCTGTGTTGTCTATCTATATATCACCAGATGCGCTATTTATGCCACGCGTAACTGTTATGCTTTCTTCTGGGGACCCTCTTAATGTAAGTAACACTGGTGAGACGACACTCAAGTTCTCCGAGATAGACCTAAATGCACGTATCTACATCCGCTACAACGAGGGGACGCTACTTTCCACCTCCAATTTAACTGCGTATAGGAGTCTCCCCCCCCGCGAAGGGATTAGTCGGGTACCATCAGTTATGACGGATACCTTCTATATAACGGACAAGACACAGTCCGCTAGTATATCGCTAGTGTAGTTTGCTATAGTGCCCCGAGAGGTGCACTCTAAATTACCTCTCAGAATGCTAGGCTTTTCAGTAACTATAGCCTTAGAGCATTCTAGTTATCCTAAGCTACTAACACTAGCTAAATGCTAGAAAGGAATATAATTATGGCAGAATTTGCTTCTAAGGGTGTTGCAGGCTCAGGTCTCGGTCTTGGTATCGCAGGTACGGCCCTTGGTCTCCTCAATAACGGAGATAACGGCGGTCTCCTTGGTGGTCTCTTCGGTGGAGGCAATCAGAACGTAGTGTCTGCTCTTCAGGCTGAGAACAGTCAGCTGAAGGCTGAGAACTACTCTGATAAGAACGCTAAGGAAGTCTATATGCAGTCTCTTACGGATAACCGTAGGCTCCGTGATGAAACCTTTGCGTATCTTAAGCCTCTGTCTGATGAAGCGGCTAACAACCGTGTTGAGCTTGCTAAACTTCAGGCGGAACTTAAGTGCTGTTGCGAAAAGCAGGAACTTCGTGAGCAGATTGTCCTCGGTAAGGTTAATGAGCTTGCCCTTACGACTCAGGCTAAGTTTGGTTGCCTTGATGGCACCATTGCTGGCATGATGGGTACCCTGAACAACATCACCAAGACTATTGTTCCTGCTTCTGCTATTTGCCCTGCGCCTATGCCTCTGCATAACTCTTGGGTTGCTCCTACGACCACGACTACGCCTGCGGCATAAGGTAGTAGCTTATGAAAATCAGTTTGAGTAAAATCTCTCAGGTTCTCCCTGAGTTCGTAGATACTCGACTGATGCCCAGTGCCCCCTCCACGATGAAATGGATTCTTGGAGGAGGCACGTTCCTTGTCCTGCATCAGGCAGATACCCTCATCGGTAAGTATCTGCCTATGCTCAAGCAGGTGGGTATCGTCGATGAAAGCAACAGACTCGACATTGATGTTGCTAAGGGTTTTATCAACAGTGCATTCGATAAGAGTGGTACTGTTGAATATCTCGGATTTAAGTTCGATAAATCCGATGGTGAAGCGCTAATTAATATTATGGAGAAATACAAAGATGATTGATGAAAAGTGGGAAGATAATGTTTTTATGATGGCTAAGCATAAACTTCTTGAAGTTATTGAAAAACTTAATAAAGAAGCGTATATTAGCGCAGAGGATGTTATTGAATACAAGAATGCAATTAAAGCACTGTATTATCTCCTGAGTATTGAGAAGAGTAAGTAACTCTAGTGTTTCAGTAGTCCTAGAAGGACTGTGCTACAGTCTTTTCCAAGATCAGTACCCGTGCAGTAACTATCATAGGGCTACTGAATCTATTTAAGATATTAAACAAATGAATATTCAAGTTTATTGGGATGGTAATTCTGGAGTTATTGAATACAATAGCGATAGACTTAATCTGACTTCTAAGCCTAATATTAGTTCCGTTAATTTTGATGTTCTTAATTTCAGTGAGGACGACAATATTGGAATTAAGGTTTATCAGAATAAGACGATGGAATTAACCTCCGAAGAAATTACTACGATTAAAGCGTTTGCTAAAACTAATGCCAAGCCTGTGAATACCCTTGATTCTGCGATTGCACAGCACAACGTTGCTCCTGACGCGCATCATGATATCCGTGTGAAGATCGAAGAGCTGTCTGCTGCGATTGCTCAGTTGAGTGCTTTGTACAGTCAAGCTATGGCTATGTCCGCAATGGAGGAGCCTAATGAGTGCGAAGACCAGTACGCTTGAGAAACTCCATGAGATGCTTGCTGAGCTGTTTATCGAGGACATCAAGCTCTGTAGAGAAGAGGGGATTCCTATGGCTGCTTCTGACAAGGGTGTGATTGTTTCGTTCCTTAAGAACAACAACATTACTGCTGATCCTGATCTTGAGGATATGCAGAGACTTGATGAAGAGTTCAAGAAGCAGGCTGAGATTGAACGTGCAGCTAGAGCAAAGAGCATGCTTGAACAGAGAGGAGACGATCGTTTTGACGATCTGTTGAACTGATGGATGATCTGACCCTACAACGAATCAAGCTACTCAAAGAACGTGTTAGTCGTTATTCTAACGATCCTGCTAAGATTCCGCCAGATGAAAGGCGAGAACTCTCTCTGATGTTCGCTGTAGTCTTCAAGGACTTCAAGGACTTCTGTGAGATCGGCATGAGGTTCCTAGGCTTCGGTATTACTGAGATGCAGATGAGCATCGCAGATTACGTCCAGAATGGACCTAAGAAGAGAATGGTCCAAGCACAGAGAGGCGAGGCTAAGACGACCATCACTGCGTTGTATGCTGTGTGGAGATTGATTCAGGATCCTACGTGTCGTATTCTTATCGTCTCTGCAGGTGAAGATCAATCCAACGACATTGCTGTTCTCATCATCAGATTGATCGAGCAGTGGTCATTGATGTGTTGGCTTAGAGCAGATACCTCTAGAGGCGATAGATCGTCTTATGAGCACTATGACGTGAATAGGGACCTCAGACGAGTTGAGAAGTCCGCTAGTGTATCAAGTGTCGGTATTAAAGCTAACCTTCCAGGCAGACGTGCAGACCTTATCATTGCTGACGACGTGGAGTCCATTACGAACTCTACGACTCAGGTTATGCGTGATGACCTTCTGAACAGAACGAAGGAATTCACTGCTATCTGTACGCATGGACATATCCTGTACCTCGGTACTCCTCAGACTAGAGAGAGCGTGTACAAGACACTCCTGAGCCGAGGCTTTGATATCCGTATATGGCCGGGGAGATATCCTGAGCCTGATCGACTGGATAGGTATCTTCCGGGTACACTGGCCCCTGAGATCGAAGAAGCTATCAGGAAAGACCCTTCCCTACAGAGTGGTGGTGGTCTTGACGGTACTAGAGGAAAGCCTACCGATACGGGTAGATACACCGAAGAGGATCTTCAGGATAAAGAGCTTGACTACGGTCCCGAAGGCTTTGACCTGCAGTACATGCTTGATACTACGCTCTCTGACGAGGCTAGGACGAAGATCAAGCTCAGTGACCTTATGATTGCCAATACAGGGTATATGGAGGCTCCTGAGACGTTCATGTACAGCGCTGAGCCTAGACTGCTCATCAAGGATCCAGAGATTGCCACACCTCCGATGCACGGCAATCGAATGTACTACACAGCTAGAGCATCGGAGAATTTCATTAAGTACGATCATAAGGTTATGGTCGTAGACCCTGCAGGTAATGGCGGTGATGAACTGGCTTACTGTTGTGGAGGTGCATGTAATTCGTATGTGCATATCTTCAGTGTAGGTGGGTTCATCGGCGGTACTACCGAAAAGAACATCAACGATATTATTGATCTGTGTTTGGAGTTCGACATTAAAGCAATTAAGGTTGAATCCAACATGGGGCATGGTACTGTTGAATCATTGTTCATTGCCGAGCTTCAGAAGCGAAAGATCAACGATATTGGTGTTGAGGGGTTCTATAACACAATCCAGAAGGAGAAGCGTATCATTGATACCGTGTCTCCTGTTACCCGTAGACATAAGATGGTCTTCCATGAGAGAGCCGTTAGAGACGACTGGAAGTGTTGTCTGAGGTATACTCCTGAGAAGAGAACCATCGTGAGTTGTCTGTATCAGATGGCTAACATCACATACGATAGACAGTCCTTGGCTAAGGATGACCGTGTGGATGCTCTAGCAGGTGTTGTGCAACACCTCAGTGATTGTATCGCTAGGGATGACGATAAGGCGAATGAACTTAGAGAAAAAGAACAAGCAATGGAGTTCTACAGAAATCCTATGGGATACAAGAACTACGGAGGTAAAAAGTACAACGAATGGAACAACTTGCACAAATTCAGCAGGGTAACTCGGAAGCATCACTTGTAGTGAAGGTCGCTGTCCTAGAAGAACGACTTAAACAGACGAATCAGGATATCCATGATCTGAACAACAAAGTGGATAGTACGGTTACGGAAATTAAATCAATGATCGAGAAGATCCAGAACAGACCGAACTCTGTACAGGAGTTCATCTCTGAGAACTGGAAGAGTATCCTTCTCGTGATCCTAGCAATCATGGGGGCTAATGCTACGGTTGTAGAGAGCATTAGCCGTGTTATGCTCGGAGGATAAACCTCCGATAGGGAGTGCTACGCACTCCTGTGCTCGGAGGATAAACAGGATACCCCGTAGAACGCGAATACAGCCCTTCTACGGGGCTTTTAGAGGGTAGGTAATGAAGTCTATCATCCAAGGGGTGTCGATCGCTGTAATCGCTTGTATTTGCGCTATAGCGGGGTATTGGCATATTCAGGCTCTGAACGCTAGAATCGAAGGGCTTGAGAGAAGCCTCCAGAACGCTGTAGAAACGCTCACAGACGTTCGAGGAGCCATCGCCGTACAGAACACGGCACTGAAGAACTGGAGAGCCTCTCAGGAGCGATTAGAGGCGTCTCAGAGGGATACAACGAATAGGATTGAGTATGTCCTCAAGAATAGTAAAGGTAACGCTAGGATTGTTGATCACAGCGTTATTAGCGAGCTGTGCAACGGTACAGGAAGAAAGTACTGCACAGAAGACCTACGTCCCAGTCAGGACAGTGGTACCAGTGGTGCTAACGGCACCATGCAAGGAACCAGTCCTAAAGGGTAACACGATAGGGGAACTCGTAAGACATATCGTGGATCTACGCGGGAGCATAGATGAGTGTAGTAATCGTATGCTTACCATAGATCGTAGTATAGATGAGTACGATAGGAGATCTAGAGAGAGTTCTAAATGAGTTAGAGGTGCGAATACTAAGTAACACCTAAATTTGGTATACTAACGCGAGAGGGTATCTCCCATTTCACCAAGCGATTATCCCCCATATACCCCTAGTGCACTATTACCATCATCATGTTGAACATCATGTAGTTCACCTAGAGTGTACCCTAGTACATCATCATCAGTACATAGAGTTCTACA
>OKRW01000362.1_pt1 | contig 46015 bp, 36 predicted proteins | sample 1601151 | NCBI WGS metagenome assembly OKRW01 (sample SAMEA3541471, study PRJEB24748) | human gut metagenome | biome: human gut; feature: human-associated habitat; material: faeces | place: China | collected 2012 | reverse complement strand
AGCCGCCCTCGAGGATCATGTCGTCGGGACGGTAGCGGCGGCAGCCGGAGAGCTCGGCCATCTTGAGGGCGATCTGCTCGTCCTTGTCCCACGGGAAGTAGAGGCCGTCGATGAGGCCGCCGTAAGCGTTGAAGTGCCAGTGGTTGGCGCGCTTCTCGCCCTTTCCGTTGATGACGTAGGTGGCGCCGGTGTCGCGGAACCAGGCGTCGTCGGTGGTCATCTCGACGACGGTGACGTTCTCGTCGTTCTCGAAGACGGCCTTGCAGTTGGCGTAGTCGGCCTGGTTGGCGCACATATAGACCGGGGTGAACTCGGCGATGGCGCGGGCGATGGCGGCGTACTGCCTCTGGGCGGGCTTGGCGCCATGGGCCCAGGTGTCGGTGCGGTGGGGCCAGCCCATCCACACGCGGTCCTGCGGGGCGAACTCTGCAGGCATGAAGAAGCCGTCGGCCTTGGGAGTGGATTCGGATTCAGTGATCGTACGCATGTGATTTCCTCCAAACCGTAGCGATCGCACCGCAGGCGCGAGTGCCCGCGGCAAAACACCAAAGTGCGGCGGGTTTGTTTTTGGTCGCACCCGCCGGACGACCGGTTAGCTCGAGGACCCGATGACGCCGAGAGAGGAGATGAGCACAGGGAGAGCTCAAGAGCAACGTCACTTGATTACCTCAACGAGTCGATATCCGCACTCGTGGGCGGTGAGTTCGGGCTGCGCAAGGAGACAGGGGTGCGCAGACCATCTCATCGAAAATAAGGTGGTAAGCACCGAGAAGGGGCAGATGCCTTACTCCCCGTCGCCAGCCTCGGCCTCCTCGGCCAGGCGCTGGGCGGCCAGCTCGGGGGTGAGGCCCTTGTACTCGGTCTCGCGGCCCTTGGCGCTGACGACGCGGACGACCTCGCCGATGAGCACGAGCACGATGAAGATGACGATCATCGGGACCTTCTCGCCGACCTCGGCGGCGGAGAACGGCACCAGCGTCGCGACGATGGCCAGGATCAGCTCGATGCAGGGGATGGCGAGCATGGCCTTCATCATCGCGCCCTTGAACGGGAACTTGAAGATGCGCTCGCGGTCGGGGTCGTTCTTGCGAAGGTTGAGGAACGCCGGGAACATCGGGATGTAGGTGAGCAGCAGGAAGACGACGGAGGTGCCGAAGAGCATCCAGAAGACGCCGTTGGAGATGGCGTCGATGGGCACCAGCTGCAGGCAGAGGACCAGGGAGGCGACGACGGCGTTGACCAGGTTGGCGCCGTTGGGCATGTCGTCCTTGGAGATCATGGAAGCGAAGACCTTGGGCATGTTGCCGTGCTCGGCGGCATAGCGGGCGACGGAGTTGACGCCGAAGGACCAGGCGGCCATGTTGGCGAACAGGGTGATCAGGAAGGCGATGCAGATGACCTTGAAGAGCATGGAATTGCCCACCATGGTCTGGACCGCGACGATCATGCCGTAGTCGGGGTCGATGGAATCGGCGGGCACAGCTGCGCCGATGCCAAAGCCAGCGAACAGGTAGATAACAGCGATGGACACGCCACCGACGATGATTGCCTTGGGGATGTCCTTGGAAGGATCGGCCATATCATCGGTCATGGTGCAGATAACCTCAAAGCCCATGAAGTTGAAGATGATGATGGACAGGTAGCCCAAAGCGTTGGTGTTGGTGAGTTCGGGCAGGAAGGTGGCAGCGGACATATCGTTCGCGAAACCGTTCTCCATGGCATACCAGATGCCCAGGGCGCCGACGATGACGGCGACGGCGACCTTGATCAGGGCGCCACCGTTGAGGACCCACTCGGAGTCGGCCGCCTTGGAGCGGCCCATGAGGTAGACGATCCACACGAAGGCGAGCTCGATGCCCATCTTGGCGATCAGGTTGAACTCGACGCCGAAGACCATCCCCAGGATGTCGGGGAACATGGTCGCCAGCGAGGCGATCCACAGCGGGTAGTTGACCCAGTAGTAGTAGGAGATGCGGGCGCCCCACTTGTCGCCCAGGCCATCGCGTACCCAGTCGTAGATGCCGCCCTCGCCGTCATAGGTGGTGCCGAGCTCGGCGACGACCATGCCGTAAGGGAGCAGGAAGGTCAGGATCAGGAAGATCCACCAGAAGAACTGCTGGTTGCCGATGGCGGCGGCGGGAGCGGCGGCCTCGCACACGAAGACGACGCAGATGATGGTCGAGATGACCGTCAGGAAGGAAAGCTTTTTCTTTCCGTCACTCATAATTAGTCCTTTGCTCGGTCGTTTTCAGACAGGGCGCCAGCGCTCATGCGCAGCGGCGCAGACGACGGGCGGCAAGAGACGAGCATCTGCCGCCCATCAGAAAGAAAGGCGATGGCTTAGAGCTGCTCGAGAGCGTCGAGAGCGGCGTGGAGCTCTGCCTTGGCGGAGTACTCGACGTTCTCGTCGTTGAGCGGGGTGCGATTGCCGAGGGCAGCCAGGATGGCGCGGATGGAGTGCTTGCGGTTCTCGGCCTCGACCCAGCACAGGGAGCGCTCGGGATCGTCCATGACCTCGTCGACAACTTCCTCGTTGCGGGTAGCGGGCAGGCAGTGCATGAACTTGGAGTTCGGGCCGGCGAAGTTCATCATGTCCATGGTGACCTGATACTTGGGATAGAAGACGTCCATGTAGTTCTCGCCCTCGACCTCCTCGTCGTACAGGCCATACCACACGTCGGTATAGACGAAGTCAGCACCCTTGATGCAGTCGATCTCGTCGGAGATGACGATGGAGCCACCGGAGACCTTGCAGTTCTCCTCGCCGATAGCCATGAGCTTCTTGCCGAACTCAGCACGCTCCTCGGGGGTACCAACATGCAGGGCGCCGTCGCAGATCTGGTGACCCTTGGGGCCAAACTGCACGAAGTTCATGCCGATCTTGGAGCAGATGAACATGAGGGAGAGGCAGACCTGGGTAGCGTCGCCGATGAAAGCGAGGGTGCAGTCCTCGATCTTCTTGCCCTCGGGGAGGTTCTCAAGCATGGTCATGAGGTCGCCCATCTCCTGCGTGGGATGGTTGAACTCGGACATGCCGTTGATGACGGGCACAGCGGAGCCCTCGGCGAGGCCGACGACGTCCTTGTGACGGTCAACGCGAGCCATCATGATGTCGAGCAGGTCGCCCATGACGCGAGCGGTGTCGCCCAGGGACTCGTGTCCGCCGAGCTGGATGGTGCCAGGGCCATAGAACTGAGCATGGCCGCCGAGGTCGGTCATAGCGGTCTCGAAGGAAAGACGGGTGCGGGTGGAGACCTGCTGGAAGATCATGCCAAGGCTCTTGTTACGGAGCAGGTGAGGATAGAAACCGTCAACCTTGATGGCCTTCTTCATTGCCAGGCCAAGATCCTCGATAGCGAGAATCTGCTCTTTGGTGAAGTCATTAGTGTCGAGAAAATCCTTGGGCAGCGCCATTGCGATTCCTTTCCGTCGGCAGCACCGACTTTCCTTGTGGACACGATCTATTTCGCATCCGCTTTGTCACTAATTCCATGATTCCCACATTGGCGGAAAAGCGTTAGTTTATTCGAGATTAAAGGCCGCCTAAAGAAATAGACCTTCCCTAAACCCGCACAAACCCGCAGGTAGATGCAGTATACCTATTTTTCATTACATCTTGAACGACCGTTCACCGTCCGCAGGCGTTTTATCTCAAATTCGCTTACTTTACCCGGTTAAAGCATTTTTTCAAACCCCTTTTTCTGTCTCCAGGCCGTCTGCTTCCGGACTAAACCTTTCTCATCCCTGCCGTTCAAATTGTTTAAATTTTGTGTTCTCGAGTTGCATTTATTGTGCGCATCGCGACTCTCCTTTAACGGGAACAAGCGCCCCCGGTACACTCCTGTTTGGTAGATTTGACAACATGCCCAGGTACATGGGCTATAGACGAATGACTTGGAGTGGCAGTGGCAGCGATCAGTTCCTTTGTTCTTGCGATTCAGACCTATTTTGCGGATCTTTGCTCCGCATGCGCTTTTGATAGCACGGCTCCTCGCAGGCATCTGGCAGATCGTACCTACCTTGGTCACATCGCCTCTGCATCGCTGTAATTATCTTCTGATACGTCGAGATACACCCTTGTAGACAAACGCAAGCGCGGCCCGAAAGCCTTCGGACCGCGCTTTTTGCGCTCTATTTCATTGTTTTTAGCAAGAGTTGGGCCGAGCACGCAGGCCGCAAACACGTTAGCGCTTTGCCACACCGGGAAAATCGCTCATACGGCCCCGTTTCGAGTAAATACGGACGCCCTCCCCCACCGCTGCGAGAACGATGACGCTCAAAAGCATGGGAAGCTTCGCAAGCTCTTCTGCGCCCATGCCCAAAGGCACAATGGTGGCCACAATAGCAAGCACGAGCTCAATCACCGGCAAAATCAGCGCCACAGACAGCACCTTACCCTCAAACGGAGCGCGAAAAACGCGCTTGGTCTTGCTGTCGTATGTACGCAGGCACCAAAAAGCAGGAAACATCGGAATATAGCTCAAGAGCAAAAACACGACATTGGTGGAAAACAAGACCCAAAACACGTCGGAATCCTCACCTAAAAACACTTGAAGAAGCAATACGCCACTCGCGATAACGCCATTCATGATGGCAGCACCATTTGGCATACCCGTACGCTTCGAGCAAAGTGAGAAGATCTTAGGCATATTGCCGTGTCCTGCGGCATAGCATGCCACCTGGTTTACGCCAAACGACCAGCAGGTCATATTTGCAAACAGCGTCACCATAAAGGCAATTCCAACCGCGGTGGTTAGAGGATGCGCCGTTCCCAGCATAGCCGCCACGGCATCCACTATCCCTGAGTCAAGCGAGAGCTTCTCGGTGGGCACCGCAGCGCCGATACCAATGCCGCACAGTATATAAATAGCAGCGATGGCTACCCCGCCCACGATAATGGCACGAGGAATGTCGTGCGAGGGGTCCTTCATGGCACCGGCAAAGGTTGCCACGACCTCGAATCCCATAAAGTTGAAGAGGATGATCGAGAGGTACGTCAACGATTTTGTATCCGAAAAATCGGGAATGAAGGTCTGGGGGCTCATATCGTTGGCAAAGCCCTGCGTACAAGCAAACCAGACGCCGCAGGCGCCCACCACCAGCACGACAAAGACTTTAATAATTGCCCCGCCGTTCATGATCCATTCAGAATCGGAAACGGGCGAGAAAGCCAGCAGCGTTACGCCCCAAACAAAGATAAGCTCGAGTGCAATCTTGACCCCCAGCGCCAGCTCGATGCCCCACAGAGAATGAATGATGCTCGGCGCCATACAGGCAAGACTTGCGATCCACAAGGGGAAATTAACCCAATAGCACCAGGAGCAGCGAGCACCCCATTTGTCACCCAAACCTTCGCGGACCCAATCGTACAGGCCGCCGCATGAGTCATACGCGGTGCCCAATTCTGCCACTACCAAGCCATAAGGCAGCAGGAACGTAATGATCAAAAACCCCCACCAGAAGAACTGGACGTTACCCATGGCGGAAGCAGGGGCTGCGGCCTCGATGGTAAATACCACGCAGATAACGGACAGCACCACGTCTATAAGAGAAAACTTCTTTCCAAGCATACGCCTGGTCCCTTCATGAGGAGAGCGGGACCGCTTGCCGACGGGCAGGCAGCGGCCGCGAGGCTCAAGACCAAGCAAAGTCCTCGCGCTTATATCATCGTCCCAAAGGCCGCAAGGCGTTAGTTTATTCCGGATTAAAGTCCGTTTGAGAAGTTATAACCTGAATAAACTGGTTTAAATAAGCAGCTCAAATTACCAGTGCATGGTTTAGGATATTTTTGATACACCGTTCGCCAAGTAATGCAGGGGTCTTTTGTTGATGCTCCCCACGAGCCGAGGGATTAGGAAGGGGCGCTCATGGCAAGCTCGATTTTCTTCTTCTATACCCTGGGTATACTGATCGTTTTTATTGTCACGGCTGTCCTGTCAATTGCTGCTTGGGCATCTTCTGGGCGTAAGCTCTTTATCTACGCTTCGGGCGCCTTCATTTGCTACACGGTGGAAATCATCGAGATTTTCTTCAACGAGCATATCTCGCAAAACCTCACCTTTACCGTCTACGAGTATTATAGCGTGAGCATGCCTATCCTGCGCACGCTCATCGCCACACTCTCCCAAGCGTTCATCTGGGCCACAGTTTTGCGCGCCCTCGACAAGCATTCTCAAAAGCTCCTTGTTATCCCTCCGACCGTCTTCCTTGCTGCCGAAGCCCTCATCCTTACTCTCATGCCGGCAGGGCGTTTTATGCAGTTTGCGTACTACACCACGCGCCAGGTTTTCCTGTTCTTCGTCCTGGGCTACATCGTGTATCACTACGTAACTACCAAAGATGAAAATCAACGCATGCGCCTTGGCCGCTACAAGAAGCATCTTGTCATCGTTGCCATCTTGCTTGTCTGCGTACTTCTGGAAGACGCCTATAACATCCTGTGGGCACCCATGGGAACCAACTACCAAGACATCATGCTCTATCTCTCAGAGCGCAATATCTCCGAGAACATCCTTGCCTGCTACCTCGCCGTGCTCATCATCCGCTATGCCTTTAGCGTGCTCTCAATTCGCCTGCGCGAGGCACCCGACAAAAACGATGTGACCGACCTCGAGCGCCATGTCGATGAGCAGATGGAGTTCTTTACCTCCAAGCACAAGCTTTCCAAACGCGAATCGGAAGTCCTCAAGCTCGTTGTACTGGGCAAGAACAACCAGGAAATCGCAGAGGAACTCTTCCTCGCCCTGGGAACGGTTAAGACCCACGTGCACAACATCATGGTCAAAACCGGTTGCGCCGACCGTGCAAGCCTCACTAAGGCCTTCTGGAACAATTAGAGAAGATGCTCGCCGGGCACATGCCAGCGAGCATCCTTCATCCGACTTGCATGTTTTGCTACTAAACGGCAGCGGCAATGCCCTATTCGGTGTGGCGCACGCGCACGGCCCCCCGCACGATACACTTGCTTATGCCATAGGTAAGCGCAAAGTAGCCACCATAGGCAAAAAGAAAGACCGTACAGATAAGACCCACGGTACCACCGATATCAAACCCGCCAAAAAGCAATACCAAGCTAATGATCACCCGCAGCGCGACCAGTGAATGTGCCAGACCGACACCCAACGGGAAGAAAAAGAGCACCGCCTGCTGCAAAAGAATCGAATGGTCGATAGCCAGCCTATCGCATCCCACCTCAGAAAGCACGCGGACGCTCTTGGAAGAATCGGCCACGCTTGAGAGTTGCTGGATGGAAATGATAGCCGCACAGGCAACTACAAGAACAAAACCGATGTATATGCAAAGATAGCTAATCATGCCGTTCATGCCATCGGTCTGCTCGATCATCTCGTTGCGATTGATCGACTCGCCCCAAAAGCCAATATTGGAACCATCGTTCTGGTAAACATTCGTACCGATACCGATTCCAGCATCATTCAAGGAAGACAAATCTGCAAACTCGGCATCGATCTTCTCGAAATCGGCCCCATCCTTGTAATTGACCAACAGCGAGCTGCGCTGCAGGGCAAATCCCATCTGATCCACAACCGCATCGGGCAAAACCACGGTGCCGGAATTTAGGCCCATTGCCGAATTGCAAAAAGCCCCCGCCTGCGGGTCGATTTTGTCCGCCCCTGGGACAAGTGTCTTGCCGTCCAGCGTGATTGTTGTACCAGCAGAAAGAATGCTATTGAACATGTCATCAAGCGTATCGCCCATATCGCAGGTGATGAGATACTGATTGTCCGCCAGATGAAGTTGGTCAAAACCACGAAACGCCAAATACTTGTTGTAGTCGCTAAGCTTAACGACGGGAATACCCTGATACATGACGGTAGTTTCGTCCATGCCCGCCGGCAACGTTGTTTTTGAACGACGAATTAAATCGTCGAGTAGGATCGAAGGGTCTTCTTCACCCGCAGGAACCGAAGAATAGATATCGACCTGTTGGACGCCCTTGGCAATCTTTGCGAAATCGACACCCCGCTCCTCCAGCGCCGCTTGCATATCGTAGGGCTCACTCGGCATAACGTACTTCGTTATCTCGCCATCTTCGCTCGATTTGACGAACTCGGTGAACTCGGAGTTGTTGTACATGACGTTGCAGGAAAAATCGGCCGGCGTGCAGCGAAGAAGGCTCGCGTTCATAGCGCTTGCAATAGACATGCCGCAGGTAACCGACGTAATTGCAAAAAATAGGATCATCGCGATGATTGCCATGGACATCGAGATGGTATTGATCTTTGCTGCCAGCTGACGCACGGTAAACATATTGAGGCCGCGCCAGTACACTTTGCGCATGGTCTGCAAAAGCTTGAGAAGCAGTCCCGAAAGTCCAAAGAAAAAGGCAACCGTGCCCACGGTCACCATGAGCGTAGTGATTCCAAAACGCCTCATGGCAAAATCAAGCTGGCCTACCGGAGCAGTAAGCGGCAGGCCGTCGTGCAAAAGGCGGCAATATGCCCAAATGATCAGCGCAAGGCCAACCAAGCAAATGATGCCCGACAACAGGGGGTTTCTGGTTTTGATGCTCTCGTGTCTGCGCTCGGCGCCCATGAGGTCCACAAGCTTGACGCGTACCACAACACGCAGGTTGAGCAGCAGCGTCACCACAAAGATCGCGACAAGGCAGCCTATCGTTATAAACAGAGCGCTCGGCGAGATAAAGAAATGGAAATTCGAAATCTGGGTTTTAAAGAGCGATGCGGTAAAAAACACCATGAGCTGCGAAAGGGCGATGCCGCAGATGATGCCAAGTACAAGTGCCGCCCCCGAAACGATAAGCGTCTCATAGGCCATTATGCGCGCCACCTGTCCGCGCGTCATTCCCAATACCTGGTACAAACCAAACTCGCGCTTACGGCGCTTCATGATGAAGTTATTGGCATAGACCATCAAAAAGCCCATAACGGCCGCAAGGAAGATGGTGAGCCTGGAGAGCAGCTCGGACATGATCTCGCGCATGCCGGCAGTCTTGATGCCCGCAATATCAACCTGCAGTGAAATCGTATTGAAGGCATAAAAGACCGTCACGCCCAAAGCGAGCGTAAGCAGATAAATGAGGTAGTCGCGACTGGCGCGTCGAACGTTTCCCCAGGCGAGTTTACAAAGCATCGGACACCTCGCCGCCCATAATGGCAACTACATCCATGATGCGGTTGAAAAACGCCTGACGCGAATCATCGCCACGACGCAACTCGGTAAAGATGCGACCATCGCGAATGAACAGCACGCGATTGGTATAGCTCGCTGCATAGCCGTCGTGCGTCACCATGAGCACCGTTGCATTATAGGTACGATTGAGGTTCTCGAAGTTCTCCAACAGCATGCGAGCGTTCTTGGAATCGAGGGCGCCCGTGGGTTCATCGGCCATAACCAGCTTGGGGTTTGTCACCAAAGCGCGCGCAGCAGCCACACGCTGCTGTTGGCCACCGGAAAGCTGGAAGGGGTATTTATCCAGTACATCGGAGATATTGAGGCGTGCAGCCATCTCCTGCACGCGCATGAGCGTCTCGTCAGCAGAAAGACGCCCGATGGTTAGCGGCAGCGCAATGTTCTCGCGCGCTGTAAGGGTATCGAGCAGATTTGAATCCTGGAAAATAAAGCCCAGCTGTTCGCGGCGGAACTTTGCAAGCTTTGCGTTCTTAATTTTCGTAACGTCTTGGCCGTCCACGAAGATACCGCCGCTCGTCACGGCATCGATGGTAGAAACGCAGTTGAGCAGTGTCGACTTGCCGGATCCCGAGGCACCCATGATGCCCACGAACTCGCCGGTTTCCACGATAAACGAAACATCGTTGAGTGCCCGTGTCACAGCGCCACGAGAACCGTATACCTTCTCGATATGGTTTACTTCCAAAACGGGCGGTGCGCCAACGCGCACGCTGTTCGCCTGTGCCGAAAACACTGGGGACATCGTATCCACTCCTTAGAATCAGCTTTCATCGTACGCCAAGAAACAGGGCATATGCTCGCTATCTATAGTCGTTTCTTAAGGAGCGGGGCGCCATCGATTTGGCTTACAAGGCCCTTGCACTTTTGTAAGACAGCACGGCGCGCCCACTTGCATGCACGCCCCTTCGGGTAGAAAATAACCGCATCAAACTCGATCAACATACCGCAAAGGAGACCGCCACCTGTGAAAACCGTGCATGTAGCCGCCGGCATCATTCGCAATCCCCAGGACAACTCGGTACTTGCCGTCCAGCGCGGTTACGGAGACATGCAAGGGCTTTGGGAGTTTCCCGGCGGTAAGGTGCAGCGTGGAGAAACCGCCTACGACGCCTGTATCCGCGAGCTACAAGAAGAGCTCTGCGTCGAGGTGCACAACCTACGCGCCTTCTACACGGTTGAATACGATTATGAGGCGTTTCATCTATCCATGGAGTGCTTCTTTTGCGATATCGCGCGCGGAAAGGTTTCTGCCGCCGATCAGCAAAAGGCTATCCGCTGGGTGCCGCAGCGCTCGCTCGCAGACCTCACGTGGATGCCCGCCGATGTCGAACTCGTTCGCGCACTCATCGCCGCCGCAAAGGCAACCGATATCGCCCGCAAAATTCCCGATGCGGACCTGGAGTCCCCTGCCCCCAAGCGGCCATCATCCGCCAAAAAGCGCACGAAGAAAAGCCTGGTAGACACCTTAGATACACAAGGACTTTCTGCAAGCGAGACCGAACTCGTGCGTCGACGCGCCGCCATCAAAAAGTCCATGCAGGGCAACAAGCGCGCCAATACCAAACCCGAGATGCTCGTGCGCCAGCGTCTGCGCCAAGCGGGCCTCACGGGCTATCGCCTGCAGTGGAAAAAAGCCCCCGGCAGGCCGGACATCGCCTTTCCCGGCCGCAAGGTCGCCATCTTTGTCAACGGTTGTTTTTGGCACCGCTGCCCACACTGCAGCCCCAGCGTACCTAAGCGAAACGTCGAGTTTTGGGAAGCGAAGTTCGCACGCAACGTCGCACGCGATGCCAAGGCACAAGCAGAACTCGCTAAAGCCGGCTGGACGAGCATCGTTATCTGGGAATGCGAACTCAAGCGCGATCGCATCGACCAGACAATGGAACGCGTTATCGACACCGTTCGCTCGGCACGGTAGCTAAAGGCAAGCTCCCGCACTAGCGAACTGTGACCGGCTGGGCCATGATCCAATCCAGATCTTCGTCGAGTTTGGGCATGTGCTTAACCTTGAGGCCGTCTGCCAGCACGCCACGGCACATCACATGTTCAAGGTGGCTTAAGCGCGAAAGATCTTCCAGCGGGTTGTTGCGGCAAACGATGATATCGGCCGCCTTACCCACCTCGATAGTTCCGGTCTCTGCACCCAGGCCCAAAAGCTCAGCATTGACCTGCGTGGCGGTATGCAAGGCAAACGTCGTGGATACACCCACGTACTTGGCAAAATAGGCAACCTCGCGCCACATGTCGTACTGGGTGACATACGGGCAGCTCGAATCGGTCCCCAGGCCCACGGGAATACCCGCATCAAGTGCCTCGCGTGCGCATTTGATGATTCCCTCGCACACAATATCGCCGTTGAGCTTCTGAACCTCTGTCGATGCCGTTTTCTCAGGATCGAGCAGCGCAAACGGCAGGGCCGGAGAGATGGTACAAGTGAGCGACGCGGGACGTCCCGCCGCACCGTGGAAAAGTTCGCGCACTTCGTCGGTCATGGGTGCGCCGTGCTCGATAGTATCCACACCCGCTTGCAAGGCAACCTTTACGCCCTCAGTGCTCTCGACATGCGCCATAACGGGGAGCCCAAGGTCATGGGCCGTTTTGCACGCAGCTCGCGCCACCTCGAGCGACATGCGCAAAACGCCCGGCTCTCCCGGAACCTCGGCGTCAAAGACGCCTCCTGTCACGAAGAGCTTGATAGTGTCGGCACCGCGCGCGGACAAATCGCATACGTAGTCGCTCGCCTCTTGCGGCGTTGTGGCCACCTGGGCAAAAAGGCCTGCACCATGACCATTGGGCACAGTGATTCCCGTACCCGGTGCCACGATGCGCGGGCCAAGATAACGTCCGGCGTTGATAGCATCACGCACAGCGATATCGGCATACAGAGGGTCGCCCGCACCGCGCACACACGTCACACCGCTTGCAAGCTGCTGCTGGGCCGAGCCTTTAAGAATATGGCGCACAATCATGCGGCCAGGGGCATTATCCAGGCGGCGCATGAGGTCGCCGGCGTTTCCCGCCGACACGGGCTTGCCCGAGCCGCAAAAATGCACATGCATATTGATAAGGCCTGGCAACAGATAAGAATCATGCAAGTCGATCACCTTGGCCTCGGCAGGCAGCTGGGCTGTCGCCGCAGGCTCAATGCGTACGATGCGACCCTTGTCGACAAGCACGGACATACCACGCTGCGGCTCCATGTCGCACGTGCCATCGAGAATCGTCGCATTAATGAATGCAAACACGCGCTGCTGCTTCGCTGCCATGGTAACTCCCCTGCATCATTTGGATACATGTGTTGCTTAACGTTTGAGTATACGGGAATCAGCCGTGCAGCAGCTCCATAAGGCCCATCAATCCACCAGCGGCGTTTACCGCTCAGTCCCACGCAAGAAAAAAGCCCGCCATCCCAAACGGAATGACGGGCACGCAAAACCAACGTCTCCAACCTTGTTTACAGCAGGGAAACCCGCTGCAAGGAACTACTTGAGCGACGTTCCGCAGTAGATGCAGAAGTTCATAGATTCGTCGACTTCCTTGCCGCAGTTAGGACAATGCGGGGCTGCAGAGGCAAAGAGATCTGCCACCTTGCTTCCGCAACCAGCGCAGAACTTGTCAGTGGGCTGAAGAGTCGTACCGCACTTGGGGCAGGTGCGAACCTTTGCGGGAGCAGGCTCGGGCTCGGGTTCGGGTTCGTCGGCAGACTCCAACGGCTCTTCCACAGCAGCGGCTTTCGCAGCAGCAGCGGCCTCGGCCTCGGCGCGCGCGGCCTCTTCGGCGGCTCGGGCAGCCTCTTCCTCGGCAATACGAGCCTGCTCGGTCTCATACTCGGCACGGGCGGTCTCAATTGCCGCGTTCTGTTCATCAATCGCCGCGTTAATGGCGTCTACCTCGGCAAACTCATTGGCAAAACGGGTAGCGAGCTCGGTTTCACGCGCGGCCGGGTACAGTGCCTCGCCCAGCTTGGCATAGGCGGGACCAAACGTTTCGCGCAAACGCGCAATCTCATCTTGCGCAGCCTGTACCTGTACGTTCAGCTCTTCTTCGGTCATTATGACACCTGCCAATCTTATATGGGCCAAAGGCATAGCCACCATCGAGTTGCCGCTATTGTATACCGCGCCGCATGAGCTTTGCCTCGCACATCTACAGAAACGCCGGACCTAAGCACAGGCAGCGCAAGCGCTACATTAGCTTCGTCTCTTCGAGCTTCTCGATAATCCAGTTGTTCGCACGGATCACCGGACGTCGGAACAGCAGACCAAGCGCCAAGGACGGCAGCAGGTACAGGGCAAGGATACCCATCTCGATCCAGACTTCAGCCCCATATGAACCCGCGATGGCCGCGTGCATGGCCGCAATACCATGCGTGAAGGGCAAGAACGGATAGACCGCCTGGAAGAACGGCGCCGTCATCTCGATGGGGAACGTGCCGCCCGAACCGCCCACCTGCATGACCAGCAATACCACCGCGAGCGCTTTGCCGATATCACCAAACGAAACGGTAAAGGTGTAGATGATATTGGAAAACACCAAGCTCGCGATCCATGCTGCCAAGATGAACTGGAACGGATGGATGCACTGAATGCGGAAGAACAAAATGTCGCCCAGGCACACGAGCGTTGCCTGACACAGTGCGAGCATGCCAAAGAGCATGTAGCGGCCCAGATAAATCTCGTGCAGGCGGAACGGCTTTAGCTCGTTGAGCAGTTTATCGTCCACCGAGACCTTCATCATGGCGGCAAGAACGATGCTTCCCACCCACAGAGAGAGAATCGTGTAGAACGGTGCCATGGAGCTGCCATAGTTCTTGATGGGATAGATGGCCTTGCGGTCGATTCCCACCGGCGCTGCAAGGGCATCGGCGAGTCCCTCGGGATCTTCGCCGATAATCGAGCGAATGGACTCAAGGTCGTTATTGGCAACCGCGGTATCGAGCTTTTCCTTGATGGTGGAAAGGTCCTTGCCCGCATTGGTGAGTGCTGTTGCGGTGTCGCTCAACACACCATTGAGGTCGTTGAGGTTGCCGCTCAGCGAAGTGGCAGCAGCAGAAAGCGACGCCACCGTGTCATCCAAATTCTTCGAGATATCGGCGCTTGAGGTCGCAATGCACGAGATGGTGGACTGGAGCTGAGAAGCCTGATCTTTCAGGTTGCCCTCATAGTCGTCTTTCACGCCGCCGATACCCGACTTGACCTGCGCGATCAGATCGGTCACCTCTTTTTTGGTCGCAGCGACGTCTGCCGCACCGGAAGACAGTTTAGAAGCCGCATCCGAAATGCCGCTCGACAGCGTATCGTACGAATCGGCAAGCTTGCCCACGCTCGCAGCAACCTGGTCAAGTTGGGCGGAAACCTTCGGGAACTTGGTCTTTAAATCCAAGATCTCCTGCTGGATACCGCGAATCTCCTCGGCATGTGAGCTCAAGTTATCGGCGATATCGTTGAGCTGGCCCACGGTAAGGTCCACATGGTTGCCTGCATCAGTAAACGCCTGATCCACCGCGCTCGATACCGCATCAAAACTGCCGGCACTATTCCGCAGCGCCTGATTGATGGAAGATGTGGCCCCCGAAAGCGCGGACTTGATATCATCAAGTCCGTTTTGAGCATCCGTGAGAAGCTGGCTTGCCGCGTCAGACGTGCTCGAATTTTGCGATAACGAAGAGCCGGCATTGGCAAGCAGACCCGAGGAAGACGCAAGGACGTCCGAAAGGGAGGATACCGATTGGCCGGCACGCGTTAGTTCATTGGCCCCATCGCCCAGCGAGGAGGACAGATGCGCCACGAAGTTCGCCACCTGGTCGCTATCCATAAACTCAAGTAAGCTCGAGGCGGTTGCCAAACCGATATTGCCAACCGTTTCGGTAAACGTCTTGTTGATCTGGCTTTGGACAGCGCTGGAGCCCTTTTCGGTCACGATCTGCGCGATCGCGTTGACCTTTTGGTTCTCGTAATACTCGATATCCGAATGCTTCACCTCGGTAGAGAACAGCGTCATCATGTTGGCGCTGAAGTCGGATGGAATCACCACGGCGGCATAGTACTTACCCGACTTGACGCCATCGACCGCTTCGTCCTTATCCACAAAGGTCCAGTCAAAGCTATCGTTGGCGCGCAGAGAGTTGACCACCGAGTCGCCAATGTTCACCTCGACGGGGATCAAATCGCTCTTGTAGCCCTTGTCGGCATTGGCAACAGCTACCTTGAGATTGCCGGTATTGCCATACGGATCCCAGCTGCCCGCAATGTTGAACCAAGCATAGAGAGCAGGAACCACAACAAGACCCACGACCACGACCATGCCGATAACGCTATGGAGCACATTTTCGCAGTCACGACGGAAAAGCTTCAGGATATTTTTCATTCGGCATCACCGCCCTTCGTGTTTGAATCGTCTTGCTTGAGGTGCGCCCCCGGCAAGGGAGCGGTTACATCCAGATCTTGCACCGCGCCCAGCTCCGCATGGGCGCCGAGAGGTGCGGAGTTAGCAACGGTGTCCTCATCGGCATCGTCAACGACGCCAGCAGGTTTTTTGGCAGACTTTGCCGTGGGCTGCGGTGCTACGCCAAACATCTTTGCCACTCCAGGCATGGCCGAGGTGTGCTCGCGAATCTCGTTGCGCAGACTCTCGTCAGACAGAGCGGAGACGCGCATCTGCGTATTAAGGCTCTCGCGCACGTACTCGAGATTAATGAGATAGGCGGCGATGACAATAACGCTGACGATCCACAACACGAGCATCCAGATGCGCCCGTTGTTATCCAAATCGAGCGTGGACGTCAGAATAAAGAGCAGAAGCTGTACGCCAAAGATGGCGAAGAAGCCCGCCTTCACACGACTACCGTACGTACGGGCAAAGCGCGTTGCGCGCTCGATCAGCGCCTGGCGGAACCCAGCGGTATCGAGAATGGCACGCATGGCCGTGCGCAGCGAGTAGCGCTGGCGCGGCAAGTCATCCTTCTCGCAAATCATCACACCGGTTGCGGCGAGCTGGCGATCGAACAGCAGGTTGAGATTGAGCAGCAAGGGGCGCAGCCACACGCCGATCCCCAAAGCGATTGCCACAAAGATAAGCAACACGCCCAGGTTGATGATGTAGTTCATGCCATACATGCCGCCCACGCACTCGCGCATGGCGTTAATACCGTAGGTGAAAGGCAGCAGCGGGTGCAGCCAGTTAAAGAAGGGCGGCATCATTTCGATGGGATACATGCCCGAAGATCCCGGAATCTGCACGATAACCAATATGACGCCGATAGCCTTGCCGATGTGCTTGAAGGCCACGCTCAGCGCGTAAATGATATTCACGTAGACAAACGAGATGCACATGCCCGCAAAGACAAACAGCACCGGATGCAGGCACTGAACACCAATGATCAGGTCGCCCACGCAGACGATAATCGCCTGCATGATTCCCAAGAGCATCATCAGCAGCCAGCGGCCAAAATAGCCCTCTTTTGCCGTGTAGGCGCCAATGCCCTCGCGGTCGACCTCGAGTTTGAAGATGGCGATAAGCACGTAGCCGCCCACCCACAGGGCGAGATTGGTGTAGAACGGCGCGATGCCCGAGCCAAAGCTCGCCACGGGGTACACCACCTTGCTCTTGATCTTCACCGGCGAGGTCATGAAGTCGGCGATGTCGTCGACATTGACGTCAAGCAGGTCGGCAAGCTGGCCCGCTACCTCGGAACTGTGAAGTGCCGCGACGTCGTTTGCAGCCACATCGAGCTTTTGCTGAATCGTCGCCAGCTGATCGCTCGTGTCGGCGAGCGTAGCCTTCGCCTGGTCGAGCAGGGAAGAAAGCTGGGTGAGCGACGAGCGCGCCTGAGAAATGGTGGGAGTAAGCGAAGCTAGGACGCCCTTAAGGTCTCCCGAGCAATCAGAGAATGAATCGAGGCCCGAATTGAGCTGCGGAATCACGCTGGTATTGAGGTCTTCTTGCATCTTTCCCAGCGCCGTCACGCCATCTTGCACACTCGTATTGATGGAATCAGAGGCGTTGGCAAGATTGCCAGCATCCGTCTTGATGGCGTCGCTTTGCGCCTGAAGGCCGCTCACAACGCCGGCCAGGTTGTCGTTTTGCTGCTGCAGCGAAGAGATAATCCGCGCGATAGAGCTATTGAACTCGGCATCGTCGGGCAGCGTACTGCGCAGTGCCTCGATGGCGGCATTGTTCTTATCCACGAGACCCTGAACATCCGAGAGGGCAAGGTCGACCTTGGTCTGGGCCGCAATCACCGTACCGGAGAGCTTGCCCACGGCGGCATTTGCCTTTGACGAAGCCTGCGCCAAGCCCGTGCCGCCCTGCGCAAGAGCGCTTGAAAGCGAGGTGTGAAGCTTGGCAGCAGAAGTGCGAGTCGACGTAAGAAGTTGATTTCCCTGGTCGAGGGCATCGTTGAGGGAAGGCATCTGCCCACTCAAGCCGCCGAGCGCGGCATCCGCCGAAGCGATGGCATCTTTGGTGGTATCAATCGTGCCGGCCATGCCATCGAGCGCATCACGCACCTTCTGCACCGAGCCGCTTGCGTTTTGAATGGTCAGGACAAGGTTGTCCTGGGCGGTCTGCGCGCCCGCCTCCAAGTCGACACCCGCCTTCTGCGCAATCTCCACCACCGTCTGGCTCACGGTGGAGACAAAGGTCTCGTTAACTTGCTCTTCCACCGTATTAGCACCCGTATCGGTCACCTTGACGGCAACGGCGCTCTTCTTCTCGTTGACGTAGTAGGTCAGTTTGGGCTGGTGGAAGTCGCCCGAGAGCATGCTCAGCATGCCTTCGCTAAAGTCGGGCGGGATGACGAGCGCGGCGTAGTACTTCCCTGCCTCGACGCCTTCTTTGGCCTCCTTTTCGGAGTCCACAATGGTCCAGCCCAGCTGGTCGTTGTCCTTGAGTTTGTCGATAACCTCGTCACCAGCATTAAGCTCGCCCACCAAATCGTTGGTAGTGCCTTTATCGTTATTGGCGACAGCGATTTTGATGTTCTGGGTGTTTCCGTACGGATCCCAATTGGCAACGATGTTGTACCACGCATAAAGCGACGGAATGATGCATACGCCGATGGTGATGACAAGCGCAACGGGATTGCAGAGCAGTCGTTTGATGTCGCGCTTGAAGATTGCGAGGGCTTTTTTCACGCAGAGCCGTCCAATCACGAGTTCGAGTGAGCTACATTTAGGTCTATTCTACGCGTACATCTGTACATCTGCGCAGTCCAGGCCTTAATTTTAACGCAACGAAATATACTACAAGTGTATATAAATGTACACTTGTAGAAAATCTCTCCAAATCGTTTCGATATTTGGGAAGCGGGCCCTCCGTCCCTTCCCACAAGCAGATATTCCCGCAGTAGATTCCCAACGCCATAAGAGAAGGGCCGGTCCCCTTCAGTCGGGCGAACGTTCGTGCAACCACGTTCGACTGACTGAAGGGGACCGGCCCAAAGGGATTCGCAGGCGTTAATCTACGCTAATCTACATGAGCTCGCAGACGCTTGCGGCAAACGCCACGGGGTCCTCGGGAAGAATGCCCTCGACCAGCAACGCCTGGTCATACAGAAGGCCGGCGTACAGCTTGATCTTCTCGGCATCGCCTGCCTCGTTTGCAGAAACGAGCTTCTTAAAGACGGGATGCTTTGCATTGAGCTCAAGCACTCGCTGGCTCTTGGGCATGCCTTCGGCCTCCGCGGACGGATCGCGGCGCAGCACGCGCTCCATCTCCAGCGAAAGCGGACCCTCGGTAGTAATGCAAGCGGGAGCATCGGTCAGGCGCGCAGAAACAGCCACCTTCTCGACCTTATCGCCCAAGGCCTCCTTCATCGCCGTGAAAAGCGACTCGTTCTCCTTGGTAGCCTCCTCGGCATCCTTCTTCTCGTCCTCGGTCGCAAGGTCAAGATCGCCCGTTGCAACGTTTTTGAGTTCGAAAGTACGGTCCTCGGTCTCGGGCTCGGCGCCGTCGGCCACCGCTTTCTCAGCAGCCTCACGGGCGGCATCGTCCTCGTAGACCTTGGGCAGATCATGGGCATGGTAAGAACGCATGGCCTGGAAGGTAAACTCGTCGACATCGGCCGTGAGCAGCAAGACGTCGTACCCGCGGGCAAGCACGCCCGTCACAACAGGCATCTTAGACAGACGCTCGCGCGAATCGCCAGCAGCATAGTAGATAGCCTTTTGATCGGCAGGCATCGCCTTGGCATACTCAGCCAGCGTGACCATCTTCTGCTCTTTGGCGCTGTAGAACAAAAGCAGGTCGGCGAGCTCGTCTGCCTTCATGCCATAGCTCGAATAGATACCGTACTTAAGGCCACGACCAAAGTTCTCAAAGAACTTCTCGTACGCCTCGCGATCGTTATCGCGCATATCCTCCAGATCGGAAGAGATCTTCTTCTCCACGCGCTTGGCAATGGCTCGCAGCTGGCGATTTTGCTGCAGAGTCTCGCGGCTGATGTTGAGCGAAACGTCGGCAGAGTCGACCACGCCACGCACGAAGTTGAAGTAGTCGGGCAGCAGATCGGCGCACTTCTCCATGATCAGCACGTTGGAGCTATAAAGAGAGAGGCCTTTCTCGTAATCCTTGCTATACAGGTCAAACGGTGCACGACCAGGGATAAACAGCAGAGCATCGTACTCGAGCGTACCTTCCGCATGGAAAGAAATGGTGCGCGCCGGGTCCTCGAAATCATGGAACGTGCTCTTGTAGAACTCGTTGTAATCCTTTTGCTCCACGTCGGAGGCGTGCTTCTTCCAGATGGGAGTCATGGAGTTGACGGTCTCGAGCTCCTCATAATCCTCCCACTCGGGCGTATAGTCGTCGCCAGCGTCCTCGGGCTTGGGCTTCTCGCGATGCTTGGTAACCATCATCTGGATGGGGTAGCGCACATAGTTGCTGTACTGCTTGATCAAGTTCTTGAGGCCCCACTCGGACAGGTAGGTGTCAAAGCCCTCGCCGTCTTCGCCGCCCTCGTCCTCGCGGATCGTCAGAATAACATCGGTACCGTGGGTGGCGCGCTCGGCGGGCTCGATGGTGTAGCCCTCAAGGCCGTCACTCTCCCACACGTTGGCTTCGTCGGAACCAAAAGCGCGGCTCACAACGCGCACACGGCTCGCTACCATGAAGGCAGAGTAAAAGCCCACGCCAAACTGGCCGATGATGTCCACATCGTTGCCCTGGCTCTCGGCATTCTCGGTCTTGAACTCCTGGCTGCCGGAATGGGCGATGGTACCCAGGTTCTTCTCCAGCTCCTCGGCAGTCATGCCAATGCCGTTATCCGAAATGGTGAGCGTACGATTGTCCTTATCAAAGGAGACGCGGATGGCAAGATCGGCACTGTCGATATCCACGTCATTATCCGTAAGGCTCTTGAAGTTGAGCTTGTCCACAGCGTCGGAAGCATTGGAGATAAGCTCGCGCAGGAAGATCTCTTTATTGGTATAGATGGAGTTGATCATCAGATCGAGCAGCTTTTTGCTCTCTGTCTTGAACTTGCGCATATACGCATCCTTTCGCTTTGACGGCGCCCGAAAAACAGCCCGACAGGCGGGCCGCATCAGACCTCATACGTTGAGACTTAGATTTTATATCCCAACATCGCGCATATATACGTTGCCAGTCTATTTTTTGCATAAAGCAAGGATGGAGAGGCGATAAGCTTCTTCAAAACAACCGGTCGCCGGAGAAACTTCCTGATTTCAGTACCAGTATTTGATTTTGCCTAGTAGACTCTATAAATAGCGTTTCATTATCTGGTCTTTTTCTTTGAAAAAGACACCTCTACTCAGCGAATACCCATACTGCTACTGAAATCAGGAAGTTTCTCTCGACGCGGCTTGAATGGAGCGGTTTTAATGCCTCAAACCGTCTGCGCACAGAGCGCTTTTCGCTTTCACCGGGTTCCCCCACAACTCCGAGCGCTCTACCCCCCGTTACCGGGCACATATCAAGACTCGAATCATCGCAAGCTCGCATCGTGCAGCACGGCTTCTGATCTGCTCGGTACCCCCATTCATCGTCTTGTTCGCGCAAGGTCCGCTGTTAATTCCGGCACCACCTATCAATCGCATCTCGTTGGCAGCGAACTTCCGTTTGGCTGCATCCAAGAAACCGATCACGGCTTTTTGCTCGCCGGGCCCGAGCTTACGCTTCTTACTATGGCACCCAGCATCGACCGCATTGAGCTTTTGATGGCAACCTATGAACTTTGCGGCTCGTTCTCCGTTTTTCAACCGACAGTACAAGCCGAAAGCTTGCTCAAGGAGGCTGTCGATCAGGGCTTTATCCCCGAAAACGCCGGATGGAAACGGGTCGTCGATACGAAGGATGCCCAGACATCGCTCTGGAAACGAGACCCGATGACCGGTCCCGAATCGCTTCGTTCATTCCTCGACCAGACAAAGGGTCTGCGCGGGTCCAAAAATCTCGCCTGGGCCATCGATCGCGTAACAGGGACCTGCGCTTCCCCCTTTGAGGTACAGGCATCCATTTTGCTGGGCCTCTCGCGAAGGCTTGGGGGCGAAGGTCTTCCCATCCAGAACAATCACCGCATCCGCCTTAACAAGCAAGCCCGAACGCTCTACGGACACGGCCATTGCTTTGCCGACATCTATATAGAGGCAAGCGGATCGCATCCCGCCCTTGATATCGAGTGCCAGGGCCGCAGTATCCACGATAGCGAAGCCGCTGGAATCTCCGATGCCGATAGGGCGGCAGCGTTAGAACGCATGGGGATCCAGGTCATCCAACTATCTTATAAGCAGTTCTCAAACGAGCGCAGCTATCAAGCGGTAAAGGAGCTTATCGCACTCAAGCTTGGCGTACCCGTCAAGCCAAAGACGCCAAAGGAGCAGACAGCAGAAAAAGCCCTGCGTCACAAGCTCTTTATCGATTGGAACACGCTCGGCACAAGAGCTCGATAGCGGCCATCCCTACATGAAGTGCGCACTGGACAAAGCGAAGCCTTAGCTCCAAAGCGAAGGGTCCTGTACGGGGAAGAGCACCGTGATGGTTGTGCCCTGCCCAAGTTCGCTTTGCACGTCGATCTGCGCATGGTGAAAAACCGCAGCATGTTTGACGATGGCGAGTCCTAAACCTGTGCCGCCACGTGCCTTAGAGCGGCTTTTGTCCACGCGATAAAAACGCTCGAAAATCTTGCCGCACTCCTCGGGAGCAATACCGATGCCGGAGTCCTGCACGCGCACATACGGACGCCCCTCATCATCGGCGCCACAGTACAGGTTGACCGAACCGTTCTCGCGGTTGTAGCGAATGGCGTTATTCGTCAGGTTGTAAATCATCTCGTCAAGCAGACGCGGCAAGCCAAAAACGATTACCGGGCCCGTATCTTGCACCAAGGCAATGCCGCTCGCATCTGCAACCGGGTCCAAGCGCTGACAGACCGCATCCACGACACGTGATAGGTCAACCGGCTCGGAGGCGCCCAAAACGCTCTTCGAAACCTCCGCGTCGCCATACTCGGCCTCATCGAGACTCGAAAGGGTCAAGATATCATTGACGAGCGCCGCAAGACGCATGGCCTCGTTATGGATACGACGGCCAAAATCACGCTGGTCGTCCTCGCTCGCCACCAAACCGTTCTCAATCAATTCGGCGTAGCCCGAAATGGTTGTAAGCGGCGTTTTGAGCTCGTGGGTTACATTTGCCGTAAACTCGCGGCGCATACGGTCGTTATCGGCCAAAACGCGCATCTGTCGTTTAAGCTCCTGGCGCTGCGACTCGATACGCTCAAGCATGGGGGCCATCTCGGCATACGCGGCGTCGGCATTCCGACGTGGGTGGTCAAGATCCACATCGCGCAGAGGCGCGATGATCGCGCGGGCCTCGCGGCGGGCCACAAAAAGCAAGCCGACAATGCAGACAAGAGCCATAGCGAGAATGGGACCGATTACCGAAAGCAACACGGTCAAAAAGCCCGACTGGGCCTGCGAGAGGCGAACCACGCGCCCGTCATCCAATCGTTTCGCCTCATAGAGCATGACCTCACCAAGTGTTGAACTCGAACGCTCGGAAGAGCCCCTGCCTTCTTTAAAGGCCTGGGAAATCTCGGGCCGATCTTTATGATTGGGCATCATTGCGGGGGATTCTTGGCTGTCGTAGAGCACAGATCCATCGAGACCCACCAATGTGACGCGCGCGTTGTCAAACTCAAGATGGGACAGCATCGCAATCTCGTCTTCCGACCCATCGAGCGCCGCTGCCACGACATCGAGCTGGTTGGAAATCTCCTCATGTGTAAGCGTCGCCAGCCGGTTTTGAATGAGGGCCGTACCTACGCCTGTAAGCGCCACGATGATCACCATGGCGATGGTGAAGATAGTTCCAAACACACGCTTCGAAAGCGACCGATGCGCCGCCGCAACTATTGCCGCCGCCATATTCGACTACGCCTCGTGTCCAGCAAAGCGATAACCCACACCGCGCACCGTTTCGATGCAAGAGGCGTGATCGCCCAGCTTTTGACGGAGCGTCTGCACGTGTACGTCAACTGTGCGTGAGCCGCCGTCAAAGTCCCAGCCCCAAACGCTTTGCAGCAGGGCCTCGCGTGAAAAGACGATGCCGGGCTTGCGCATAAGGTACTCAAGAAGGTCGAACTCACGCAGCGTGAGTTTGATCTCGTTGCCGTCAACCGCAACCTCGCGGCGACTGGGAGACAGCGTGATGCCTTGGGAGGACAACGTGTCGCTCACTTTTTTGGTCATACCTCCGCGGCGAAGGAGCGCGCGACAGCGACTGGTGAGTTCCATGAGCGAGAAGGGCTTGGTGAGGTAATCGTCGGCGCCGCCGTCAAGGGCAACAACCTTATCAAGCTCGGTATCTTTTGCTGTAAGCATCATGATAGGCACCGTTGCGGTTTCGGAATCGGCGCGGAGGCGACGCATGATCTCGAGGCCATCGGTGTCGGGAAGCATGATGTCCAAGAGCACGGCGTCGGGTACGCGACGCGCGACCGCCGCTTTGAACTCGCTGTCGCACGAGAACCCCTCCGCCTCGATGCCTTGCTGTTTGAGTGCATACAGGGTAAGCCCTCGAATGTTGTCATCGTCTTCCACGTAGTAAATCATGAGGTACTCCTCCTGTTTGCATCTGCGTGCCATCATACACCGGCAACATACGCCACCGGGCCATATCAGCCAAAGCGACCCGTCAGGTAATCTGCCGTACGCGAGTCCTTGGGTGCACGGAATAGCTCCGCCGTAGGCGCATGTTCGACCAGCTCGCCCAGCAGAAAAAACGCCACCGAGTCCGAAATGCGCGAAGCCTGCTGCATGTTATGTGTGACCACCACGAGCGAGTACTGTTCGCGCAGCTCACATGCGAGTTGCTCGATCTGTACCGTCGAGACGGGGTCAAGGGCGCTCGTGGGCTCGTCCATAAGCAGGACCTCGGGCTTGACCGCAAGGGCGCGCGCGATGCACAAACGCTGCTGCTGGCCACCGGACAGGCCCAGCCCCGATGCCTTGAGCTTGTCCTTGACCTCATCCCAGAGCGCGGCGGAACGCAGCGACTCCTCGACAATGTCATCGAGCTCAGAGTGGCTCTTGATACCAAGTCCGCGCGGACCGTATGCCACGTTGTCGTAAATGCTCATTGGAAAAGGATTGGGACGCTGAAACACCATGCCCACCCGCTGGCGCAGGCGCGTGACGTTGTAATCGCGATAGATATCGCGGCCATCGAGGGTAATCTTGCCTTCTACGCGACAATCCTTTACGTAGTCATTCATGCGATTGAGACAACGGAGCAGCGTCGACTTTCCGCAGCCAGAAGGACCGATAAACGAGGTGATCTCGCGTTCGCGAATGTCGATATTCACGTTTTTGAGGGCCTGGTGATCGCCATAGAAAAGGTCAAGATGCGACACCGATATGCGCACCTCATGATGAGACAGCTGCACTGCAGCCTGCGGCATCTCCCCCATCATTTCGCGCTCATGCGCCTCCTTGGCCGCCAGGGCCATGGCATCTGCAGGATCGAGACCAACCTCAACAGGCGCTATATCAACAGCAGGTTCACTCACGCGCGATACCTCCTCAATCATTTCAACGCTACCTTGCCGATAGTACGCATACGCTTTCATGACGGAATAAGCGATATGTCAGGAAATCGTAAAGACGCAGATTGCGAGAGGTTTTGCCTCGAAGCAGGTTTGGGCCGGGCGGGGCGGGCCTATATATCGTCCTGGCGCAGTTACGCAGAGAGGGTTCACCCGTTCGCCTCGAACGGGTGAACCCTCTCGAGTATGTTTGAGCACAGGATGATATATAGGCCCGCCCCGCCCACGTCAATTGCAGCTATACTGGGAGCCGTTGCGCGACTGCGCTGGCATCACCCTCCGACACTGAATGAAAGCGAGCGATTGTGAGCACCCGCCATAACGCCCTGAACCTTCGTCTTTCCGCCTTTATGGCAGCACTCCTTTGTGCCCTGTTCATCACGGCCATGCCCGCCGTTGCACTGGCCGACCAACCCGACACCGATATCGTCTGTGGCACTGCCGAATCCGAACGCCAGGACGCCGCAGCAGACCGTCCCGACATCTCGGCACTTCACGCCATCGTGGTGGGCAAAGACGGCACCGTCTATTACGAGCGTGCGGCCGACGAGCAGGTAAAGATCGCCTCGATCACCAAGGTCATGACCGCCATCGTGGCGCTCGACAACGCCCCGCTCGACACCACCATCACCGTCGACCACGCCGCGGCAACCGTAGGCCAGTCTTCAGCGGACCTCAAAGAGGGCGACACCATGACACTCGAGACGGCACTGAGGGCACTTCTCATCCCCTCGGGCAATGACGCCGGCATGGCGATTGCGCGCTCTGTCGGCGCGATTATCGACCCTTCTTCCGACGACCCCTATGGTGTCTTTATCGATGCCATGAACAAAAAGGCCCAGGAACTGGGCATGGACAGCAAGTTCACCAACCCCCATGGCCTTGATTTCGACGGCTGGGAGGGCGACATGCACTCCTCTGCGCGCGATGTCGCAACCATGTTCTCCTACGCCATGCGCAATGACGACTTCCGTGCACTTACCTCTTCCACCGATAATGTCGCGCACGTTACCGGCTCCGATGGCACCAAGCGCGAGATCACGATGGTCGAGCGCAACAAGATTTTGGGCACGAACGGCAATATCGGCGGAAAAACGGGCGGCACCTACGAGGCCCTGCAGTGCTTTGTGGGCGCGTTCTCGCGCGAAAATGGCGGCGAAATCTACACCGTTGTGCTTGGATGCGATGGCGACGAAGTACGCTTTGCCGACACCCTCACCCTAGCAAACTGGTACTACGACCACATCGTCGACTACCCCGCCGTCACCTCGAACATGACTGCAGCGGATGGCCAGCTGCTCGTAGCGCGCGCCACCGACTCCGACTGGACCGATAAAACCGTCGACGTCACCGCCGAGGACCCCACGCAAACGGCACAGATATTCAGCCTCGCCGGAGAGGTCAAGCAAAAACTCGACCTCAAGACGCTCTCGGGCGATATCAAGCGTGGTGACGATGCAGGCACCCTCACCCTTGTGCAGGACGGCCATACCGTCGCCACCGTCAAGCTCGTCTGCGCCCAAGATCAGGCGGCACCAAATCCTTTAGAGTGGTGTCTGGTCCAGCTTGACCGCCTCTTTCGCCTGGTGACGGGTCAGCCGCAACAAGCAGAATCCAGCCTCGTCGCCACAGCGCCCTCGCCCCTAGAGATCGACGGCACGAAGTAATACGTCCCGGCATATCGATACGCAAAAACGAGCCCGTGCAGACCCGCGGTCTTGCACAGGCTCGTTTTACATCACGCTTTGAATGGTCGATGGCGCCGAAAGCCCAATCCTATTGCAACGTTTGCTCAATCTCGAAAAGGGTATTCAGGCGCTCGGTGGCCTCTTGCGGCGCCAGGTACGCAGTACCCAAGCAAGGAGCCGAGCTGTAGCGGCCATGGAAATCGCTGCCGCCGGTAACGAATAGGCCAAAACGCTCTGCCGCCTCAAAGGCGCGATCAACATCTTCAGGAGTATGCGAAGGATGATATGCCTCGATGCCCATAAGACCGCAGGCAATCAAATCAGGGATGGCAGACCACGAATCTTTTTGACCCGGGTGGGCAAGCACCGGCACGCCGCCCTGCTCACGAATGGCACGCACAACCTTTTTTACCTTGGGATACTCGATGGAACGCGCGGCGATACCGTCCTTTTTGAAGAACACATCCCAGCAGAACTGATAATCCGGGTCGTTTTTAGGGCGGCCCGTCAGCGCCTGCATGATATGCGTCTTGTAGACGCTCGTACTTTGGGCGGCAACCTCACAGACCTCATCGATGGAGAGCTGTTTGCCCGAAAACTCAACGTTTGCCTGCTTGAGGCGCCAAGCCTGCCACAGGCTGTTCGCCGTGCGCAAGTACTGCGTTTGGGCAACGATGCGCTCAAGCGGACCCGAGCCGTCGGGCGTAGCCTCAAGACCATACGCCAGAATGTGGACCTTCTTGCCGGTCTTGGGATTGACAGCCGAGACCTCGCACCCCGCAAGCACCGGGAAGTTGAGGGCGCGCGCTCGATCGCGAATGAAGGATAGCTGAGACACGCTATCGTGATCGGTGATGGCAATACGTGCCAATCCGCACGCACGTGCCTGCTCGATAAGCTCCTCCACCGTATATTCGCCGTCCGAGAACGTCGAATGGGTATGCAGGTCCCATGAGCCCTCAAGGCAATGATTATCTGCCTGCTGCGGCTCACGATACGGAATAGCCGCAATCGCGCCTGCGGTTCCTTTAAGCTCACAAGGCTTTTTCTTAGACATAGAACCCTCCCTCTCGTGATGGTTGAGGCAATCCTACACCGTTGCCGCGCGGGTAGACAATTCGATTGCCCGCGCATTATAAAAAGATGCCGAGCCTACAGCCCCCGTGTGAGCTTGGCATGCGTACGTTCCATCCCCCACGCTTCATAGAAGCAACGGTTTGTAAACGTATCGGCAACCTTATGCCAGCAAACGGGATAACGTGCTAAGAATCGAGACTAGACGGCCGGGCGATCGGCAAAAAGACGCTGGGCGTTATCCCACGCTGCTTGCGCAATAACCTGGGCAGATTCTCCCGTACGGTCAACGCGATTGTTGATGAGAGCCCGGGCCGTAAGGCCGATCATCGCGGGCTCGCATTCAAGGCCGCGAATGGGCTCGGGTGCCATATAGGGGCAGTCGGTCTCAAAAAGCAGACGATCGAGAGGCGTTGCCGCAAAGGCCTCGCGAACCTCGGTATTGCGCTTGAACGTAGCCGCTCCGCCATAGGCGATATAGCATCCCAGATCGCAAAAGCGCTCCATCGTGGCACGGTCCTCGCCAAAGCAATGGAGCACGCATCCCGCCTGCGGTATGCCCACTTCGCGCAAGACGCGTTCGGCATCCACATGAGATGTACGCTGTTCGTCGGAAGCTTCGTGGCGCAGATGCAGCTCGACCGGCACGTTATGCGCACGGGCAAGTTCAAGCTGACGAGCCATGCACGCCATCTGCACGTCGTGGTCGCACGGCGACACATCGTCTTCGGCATCGAAGTGATAATCAAGACCAATCTCGCCGATGCCCGCACAGAGAGGATCGGCGAGTGCCGCTTCGATGCGCGCATGGATATCGTCCGTATAATCGAGCGCACCATACGGGTGCACACCCGCCAGATATTTGAGAGTAGGAATCTCCCCTGCCGGTACGACCTCGACAATCGATGTGCGCAGCCACTGCGAAAAAGCAGCGGGGTCCATCTTGTCGCCCACGGGATCGATGAGCGTCACCAGGGCGTCCACGCCGGCACGGCGGGCACGCCTCAAACACTCAAGCGGGTCTTTGTCCCAAAACGAGAGCAGATGCGCATGGGTGTCGTACAAAGGGGCCCACGGCTCAGGCGCCTCGACGGTCTTTTTCTTTTTGATGAATGTCGGCGGGTTAATGCTATCGAACACGTTCAAGCTCCTGGGCGAGCGCGATGAAATCGGTGGTTGCAAGCGTCTCCGCACGCGTCGTGGGCGCGATGCCGGCGGCGGCGAAGGCGGCATCGAGCACGTCTTTCTCAAACCCGTTTGCGCTCATGGAATTGCGAATGGTCTTACGGCGTTGGGCAAAGGCGGCATCAATCACGCGTGCCACCTGTTCTTCGCCCAGACCGTCGGGCAGCGCCATGTCCACGCGGTCGATACGCACCACGGCAGAATCAACATGCGGGGCAGGCATAAAGCAGCGCGGCGGCACCTCAAAGCGCCCCGTCACTGTGCCATAGAGTCCGAGCTTTGCCGTATAGCCGCCGTATGTTCTGTTGCCAGGAGCTGCGGCGATGCGATCGGCAACCTCTTTTTGAACCATCACAACCGCGCGCTTGAGCGCAGGCATGGTTTGGAAGAACTGCAAGATAATCGTCGCGGCAACGTTATAGGGCAGGTTTGCCACAAAGACCGTAGGCTCACCTTCTGCTACCTGAGCAATCTGCTCCGGCGTCACTTTAAGGGCGTCACCCATAATAAAGCGGAAATTATCGGTATCGTACTCGTGCGATGCCAACACCGGTTCCAGCTCGGAGTCGGCCTCAATAGAGACCACGCGCGATGCCTCCTGAGTAAGCGCTAAAGTGAGGGTGCCAATACCCGGCCCCACCTCGAGCACCAGCTCGCTTCCATCGAGCTCCGCAAGGTTGCAAATGCGCTCGATTACATGATTGTCGATCAAAAAGTTCTGACCCAGGCGATGCTTTGTCGCAAGGCCAAACTCTTCAAGGAGCTGGCGCGTGGCAGAAGCGCTTGCAAGCGGCGATTGCGTCATGAAAGTATCCTCATTCTCGTCGGAGCGCAGGTATGGCGCGCGTGTTATTCGGAGTCCGCAGCTTCCTCACCATGAGGGGCAGAGGGGCTCGCCTTCATGGCCTCGATAGTCTTTTCCATCAATTCGGAAAGATCCCAGCCCAGGCGCTCGGCACCTTGAGCAATAACCTCACGCGAGCAGCCGGCGGCAAACTTCTTATCCTTGAACTTTTTCTTGAGCGATTTGACCGTCAGATCATCAACGCTCTTGGAGGGACGCATCAGCACCGCAGCGCCAATCAAGCCGGTAAGCTCGTCGGCCGCAAACAAGACCTTTTCAAGATCGGACTCGGGCTCATAAGGCGTGCCCGTGAGGCCCCATCCATGGCTGCAGCAAGCACGCACCACAGCCTCGTCGATGCCCGCCTCGCGCATGAGCTGCTCTGTGCGCACGCAGTGCTCGTCGGGCCACATCTCAAAGTCCAAGTCATGAAGCGTACCCACGGTCTGCCATAGGTCAGCTTCCTCCGCGTGGCCCATATCTGCGGCGTACCAGCGCAAGACCTCGCCCACAATACGCCCATGCGCCAGGTGGAACGGGTCGGAGTTGTACTGTTTGAGCAGCTCGTAGGCTTCTTGCGGCGAAGGAATCATATACATCTCCTACTTTTGGCATGTATCTCGCATGATTTTACTTCTCTTCATGCGAGTACGCATAAAAAGCGCCCCCGATCGCTCGGGGGCGCGACATCGCGTAATGGCAAACGGCCGTGGGCGTTTACTTGTCGGCCTGGAGACGCGGGAACAGCGGGTCGCCCTTCTCTACGGGAGCACCGCCGGCAAGACCGCCCCACGCGCACGCAGCACGCAGGTCGTCGCACTGGGCCTCATCGGCGCAAGCGATACGACGCAGGGCCTCCGCACTCGTCTGCGGCATAAACGGCGCCAGCAGGTGAGCTGCGATACGAATCGCCTCAAGGAGGTTGTAGATCACAAACGCAAGCTCGTCATGCTTGGCCCCGTCCTTTGCCAAGCCCCAAGGCTCACAATCCTCGATGTAGTGGTTGGCCGCGTGGATAAGCTCCATCACAGCATCCTTAGCGCCCACGTAATCGACCTTGTCCATGCAGGCAGCGTAGCGATCGTAGAGCCCCTCGGCGATTTGCGCCAGCGGGTTTGCGAACGCGGCGGCATCGGCAGGACGCGCGGGGGCGCAACCATCGAAGTACTTGGCGCTCATGTTGAGCGAACGGGAAATGAGGTTGCCCCAGCTGTTGGCAAGGTCGGCATTGTAGACCTGCTGCATACGATCAAAGCTGATGGCGCCATCCGTACCCGGAACGACATCGGTCATGAAGTAGTAGCGGTAACCCTCGACGCCGAGCATGTCGATGACCTCGCGCGGAGCGATGGCGTTACCGCAGCTCTTGGACATCTTCTCGCCCTTGCCGGTCTCCTCGTTGCGCACCATGAGGAAGCCATGAGCAAAAACGTGCTCGGGCAGGGACTCGCCGATAGCCATGAGCATGGCAGGCCAGATCACGCAATGGAAACGGATGATGTCTTTGCCCACGATATGGAACTGCGCGGGCCAACGATAGGCAAACTCGGCCTTGGCCTCAGGCGTATCGACGCCGTAACCCACCGAGGTCATGTAGTTGAGCAGGGCGTCAAACCACACATAGGTGACATGGCCCTCGTCAAAGGGGACGGGAATGCCCCAGTCAAAACTCGTGCGCGAGACGGAAAGATCATTCAGGCCGCCCTCGACAAACGAGCGCACCTCGTTCATGCGAAAATCGGGCTGAACAAAATCGGGATGCTCATCGTAGAGCTTGAGCAGCTTGTCCTGGAACGCGGAAAGCTTGAAGAAGTAGGACTCCTCCTGCACGCGCTCGAGCGGACGATGGCAATCGGGGCACAGATGCTGACCCTGGCTACCATACTCCTCGTCGCCCTTCTCAACCTGGGTCTCGGTGAAATACGTCTCATCGGGCACGCAGTACCAGCCGTCGTAGCTGCCCTTATACAGGTAGCCCGACTCTTTCATGCGCTCCCACAGGTACTGAACGGCGTCATGCTGACGCTTCTCGGTGGTACGGATAAAGTCGTCGTTTGAAATCTCGAGCTCGTTCCACAGGTCCTTAAAGTGCGGAGCCTGGCTGTCGGTCCACTCCTGAGGAGTCATGCCGTGCTTCTCGGCAGCCTCGGCCACCTTCTCGCCATGCTCGTCCATGCCGGTGAGGAACTTGACGTTATAGCCGGCAGCGCGGCGATAGCGCGCCTGCACGTCGGCAAGGATCGTGGAGTAGGCCGTTCCCAGGTGCGGGTCGGCGTTCACGTAGTAGATGGGCGTGGTGATGAAGAAGGAGGGCTTGTCTGCCATAGATGAACCTCTTTTACGAACGTGCGGCGGCGTATGGTGCCCCGCAGGCGAATGAGCCGCAGGTCATTGTAGCGCAAAGTGCGACGTATGCGCAGGTGCGGATGGTGCTGAACAAAAGCTCTAGCGCGCGGCGGCGTCGCGTTCTTCCTGCATGGCAAGAACGCGCGCATACACTTCGCGCTTGCGCAGGGAGTACTTTTGCGACAGACGCTTGGCTATAGCAGAGGCGGGTTCCTCAGCCTCAAGGGCGCAAGCGATGTCTTCTGCCAAAAGTTCCTGCTGGTCGGGAGCATCCACCTGCACCGCAATGCCCGTCATCTCGTCGGAATCGGGAGGTGCCACGACGATGACCATCTCGCCGCGCATCTCGCCGCGCGCAAGAACCGTTTCCAACAACGCCGGGGCTTTGTCGCGCAAGACCTCTTCGTACAGTTTGGTAAGCTCGCGGCAAAGCGCCACTCGGCGCTTGGGGAACACCTGGGCTATCGCCTGGAGCGAGGCGGCTGCACGATGGGGCGACTCGTAAAAAAGCAAGGCACCGGGAACACACGCGAGCTCGCTTAGACGACGCACACGTTCTCCGTGTTTACGCGGCAAGAACCCCTCAAAGAAAAAATGCTCGCAGGAGATACCGCTCGCCACCAAGGCGGTCACGCAGGCAGAGGGGCCGGGAATCACCTGCACCTCGACGCCCGCATCGCGAGCAGCGTCAACGAGGACCTGGCCCGGATCGGAAACGCTCGGCATGCCTGCGTCGGAGGCAAACGCCAAAGTCTCGCCTGCCAGCAAGCGATCAACGAGTTCGGGAGCGCGCTGGACGATAACGTTCTCGTCGCAGCGAATAAGCGTCTTGGATATACCAAGATGCGCCAAAAGCTTGGACGTCACGCGAGTATCTTCGCAACAGATGGCGTCCGCGGCACGAAAGGCCTCTGCCACGCGCGGGCTCATATCGCTCAGGTTGCCGATGGGCGTGCCCACCATATACAGGCATCCGCTCATAAGATGCGCTACCTCTTCTCTTTACCGTCAGTCGATCATCGCACGCTCAAGCGGCGCAAGCGCCACACGAGCATCCCACGCGGGAATGCGCTTCTCGGTCTTCCATGCCTGGAAGTACCAGCCCCATGCAGCGTCGAAGCTCGCCAGCTGGCTCGATACGAACACGCGCTCATAGGCAGCGCGGCCTTCGGGGGTCATGCTCGCGCTCGAAAGTACGGCGGCAGCCGACCACTCACCCACCAGAATGGGGAAACCGGTAGAAGCGGCTTCGCGCAATAGCTTCCTGTTACGCGCAATCGCCTGCGATATGCCCTTGGGGGACGTGATGTCGCAAGCCGATTCATCGCAATAGTGATACAAGTGGAGGTCCATCACGACGTTTTTGTACTTGCCGCCGCGCATAAAACCCTTCCATAGGTCCGGATGCCCCGAAGCAGAAAACACGATGGCCTTCTCCTCGGGCATATGCACGCGCATGAGCGCGTAGGCATCACGATAGAAATTGCGCAGGTAGTGAGCGGGAATGCCATCCGTCATGGTAAAGATGTTCTTGCGAACGCTCACCACAGGCGAGTCCAGCAACTCGATTCCCAGCAAGGACGCGGCAGACCCATAGCGAGCGGCCAGCTTCTCGAGCGTAGTAAGTGCAACGTGACGCCCGTTTTTAGAGGAATGCCAGTCCGCCGTGCTCTCGGGGGTCGTAGGACTCTCGTTGGAATCCCCTTGGCCGCCGGGCACCGTTGCCAGGGAAAGCAAAACGCTTAGCTCATATTTCTCGGCCCACTCAATCGCGCGGTCCACATAGTCGATTGCGGGGATATTCGTGAACGCATCCTCCCGAGCGCCAAAGACATGCCAGGGTACGGGAATGCGCACCGAATTGAAACCGATTGCGGCGATGCGGCGAAAATCATCTTCGGTGATAAAGGTCTCGAAATGATGGCGCAGGCGCTCGCTATACACCGCCGGGCCCAACGCGCGTTGCAGCTCAAGCGCGTTGGCGGCGCCCGTCGCCGCAAAGAGCGAAGGCGAGACCCACGTCTCGGGGATAAACCAGCCGGAAAGGTTGACGCCGTGAATTCTCTCTGCCATACCGACCCCCTATCGAACGGAGCGATAAAAAAGCGCCCGGCTCGATGCCGAACGCTTTTCACAATTCGAAGGGTGGCCAGAGGGGGAGTCGAACCCTCGACACGCGGATTTTCAGTCCGCTGCTCTACCAACTGAGCTATCTGGCCACTATGTCTGTCGCGAACGACAGCTCGATTACTATACCAAATCGAAGATAGGGGTCAAGCGGCAAAACCCAACTTTTTTGAAAAATGCCTGTCTTGGGATTCCGCAATCGCAAGACAGGCGCGAGTCTTCTACTCTTGACCTGGGAACTCTTTAGTCGATACGCGCTCGATCGCCAAACTCGCACCAGAACAAAAAATCAGACGCCCCGGCTTCACGCCCCAGTAGACACGCAGCATGGCACCCTTGCGATCCAGAAAGACGATATCGAGGTCCCGCTTCATGAACCATGTGTGTACCGAAGAACAACATGGGAAGACAATGGCAACCCCGTCGGCGCGCATGCCCGCCCGATAGACAGGAGCGAGCAGCCCCAAGAGACGCTCGAAAAAGGTCTGCGCCATGACCACGCGCACGTTTTCCCAACCAAGGATGCGCAACACCGGGTCCACTTCCTGCAAAAGCCAATCGGTCTCCCCTCGCGTTCGGAGCAACCTCACAAGACCACCCCCGGCCTCCATGGGTCGATCACCACTGTTCGTTCATGCTTAAGCTGAAGAGGCGACCCCAACGCAACGCCCGCAATCGCGATGTTCTGCGGCCAGGGCTCGAAGGTCATCTCGCAGTGATACCGCCGTGGCGCAGCAACAAGCGAAAGCAGCTCCGTGCCCGACGCCTCATCCGCCTCGCTTGTCACCGCCACCCGCACCGTATAAGGGCCCATCGCCTCTTGCAATGCAGTTTCCACCGTCGCGGTTTTACCCAAGGTGGCATCGCCTTGGGGAGACACCCCTTGCGCCAGCACGACATCTGGTGCCACGCGATCAAAGCGAGCTACCGCACAGGCAAACTGCATGAGGTTGTAGACGATAAGCGCCAAGATAATCATCACCGGCGCCACAACCGCCATCTCGACCGTCGCCTGCGCGCGCTTCTCCCTCAATATGCAAGGCATCATCTGTCGCCTCCTGCAGCGCCCGCGATGTCACGCAAACGTATGGTGAGCGGAATCGACCCGCCACCGGGAAGGGGAATCTCCGCGATCGTAAACTCCTGCTGCGCGATGTACTCCCCCACCTGATAGCCCAAGGCCTGCATGAGCGCTCGCGGATCCGTCGAGCTCAAGGGAATCGAACGTACCGCCTTTTGAACCTGTGCCACGGCAGGAATATCGGCCTTTTCAATCACTTTGGCAGAATCGACAAGCACCGGCTTTCGAAGGCTCAAGTCCACCGGTTCTAAACCCAATGCGCGAACGGCATCGGTCAGGCGGCCTTTGAGCCAAGAGCCAACCGGGCCAAGGCCCATCCCATCGAGCTTCGAGGTCAGTCCATCAAACGCCGAATTCAGCCCAGAAGCCATATCGCCATATGAAACAAGCAGGCTTCCCCACAAGTCCATGACGCTCCCCACGAGGCCCACCGGCCCCTGATCAGAGCTTCGCTCCTCCACCGTAGAGAAGAACTGAGAGAGCACGTTGTTCTCCCGTGTTGCCGGGTCCTTTGCCAACGCAGAAGCGGAGACGGCTGCGCGCGATCCCAGCGAGGGGCTCGCCGCAAACGATGTATCAAGCGCATCGGGTGCCTCAATCTCACCACAGGTGACCGCCGCCACACAGCCAAATCGACCGGGCGGCGCAATGCGCGGACGCTTAGAGGAAAGCGCCGAAAGCGCCTCCTCAAACGAATCTCCCGCCTCCCCTGCCTGGGCTTGCACCTTTTGTTCCAATTCGAGCTCTCGACTTCGGCAGTCAACATATTCGTTAAGCGCAAGGGTGTACTCACGCAAATGGTATTCATATCCGTTGTCGATAGAGGTCGAAGCCGCAGGGGTCTTCCCCATATCGCTCGTGCCAAAATGGCATACTGCGCACGTGCGCGCCTGGCCACCATCCGCCGCCGATAGCGAAATAACGGGGCCCGCTGCCCCTGTCGCACCAGGGCAGTCGACACCATAATGGATTGTTTGCCCCTCGGGCTCATACGTTGTGAGCCACAAAGCCTGGGTATAAAGGGCCGTCTGCTTAATCTCCTGCTTGTTGCGGGGCAGCAATGGAACCGTGGAGACCACACTCCCGTCATACTCAACAACCTGAGCAGGCTCAAACGCATCGAGCGCATATCGGTAAAACGCACTTCTCGCTGCGGAATCGACCGCCGCCTCGACGCTCGTGCCGTCGGGCTTCTCGTGATCCAAGCGCCACTGGTAATAAGCCTTCGTGCGCGCGATGCCAACCTCTGGGCTCCAGGCCACACTCGAAGCATAATCTGGGTTCTGCTGGGGCGAAAGACCCGTCAAGCTTGACGCGCGCTCCTGCATGTTATGGCCCTCGCGGCCGCAGTCGGCAATCCAGGCTCGTTTCCTTGCCTGCGCCGTCTCGCGCGATGCATCCTCGAGCTCGCTCGCGGTTTTATCCAGATCCGACGCCGCCTCGCTCAACGCCTCAAGATTGACACCCTCACCTTCAAGCGCGGGAAACTCGGATGCCGAGGCAAAGGGCACCGCAAGCGCTGTACCGGTATACACCATTGCATCCGTTTTGCTCTCCGCGCACAGGCGCGTTGCATTTGCCGCAACAAGATACGGCAGCGATGCCTCGAGCGTCTTTAACCCTTTCGAAGCAGAACGCGCGAAGTCGTTTCTCATGTCCAAAATGCGCAGCCCGGCATCAATCGCCTTCACTCCCTGAGAGCGAGCACCCGGTATGAGCAGCGCAACAAGTCCTGTTCCCGTTATCGCAAGGCCCGCAAAACCCAAACTTGCAATACTCGCATCGACAACCGTTGCCGCCGTGTGATAGGACGACACGACGTTTGACCCCGCAAGCGCCGCACTATCGGCAACTGCTTGCACATCCGCGCTGCGTGATAGACTCCATACCGCCGAGACGGCCGAGAAAAGCAGAGCGAGCACGACGAGCATCGCCACCGCAGATGCCACTGTCGTATAGGCGCCCTCCTCCGTGACGAACAGGTCGATTGCGCACAAACCGCTTTGCGAATCGGCATCTGCCCGCTCCTCACGCTCCCCATGAGGAAATCCACGTTTCGTAATCACCCTCCAGCCATTCTGGGCGCGATGCATATAGCACCTCCACTTCAATCGCCACGTTTCCTTGGGGCTCACCGGCTGCAAACGCACTTACAAATGCACCAAGAATCGGCAGGGGTTTGGCAACGCCGCGAATCTTCACGCGCGAGACCCCTTCGCCATTCGCATGCCCAAACTCTATATCCCACGAAAGGGGCCCTCCCTCGTGAAAGATGGACACATTGGGCACGGCCTGAAGCCTGCGGAGCACAAACGCGCGGCACGCCTCGTCGGCGTCTTCCCCCGACGTAGTCATGATTCGCGCTGCACTCGAAGCTGCCGATTCCATAACCGCTCGCGTATATAGCAGGCATACCGGTTGGATCATCAGCAGCAAAAGAATGAGAAACGAGGGCAGCAGCAATGCGGCCTCCACCGTCGCCTGAGCGGAGCACTCGCGTACCGACTCAATACAAGGAGATGTCGATAAGCCCTCCCGCGTCAAAGCCGTGCGATGCCGCCGCCTCCACCAACGTTGCCAAGGTTCCATCCTGCCCCGCACGCCACAGTAGCCCCAGTGCCAAGACGATCGCCAAAAGTGCGAACACCGTAAGCGCATATTCCAGCGCCGCTTGCGCCGATGTCTCGCAAAGCACCTTCTTACAGCGCTTCGTTTCGCATGATGACCGCGCCATTTCATCCATATGCACCTCACCCCACGTTCTCGGCAGACAGGCGCACGATACGCAGCGTACTGGCGGCACCGTCCTCGGTGCTTGTGACATAGATGATGTCGACCCATGTACGAGACATAACGATGCCGCCCCATACATTTCCCTTGATGTCCATGTAGCCACCGCACATAAGCTTGCCTGCGCCCTGTGCCCGATACGCTTCGAGCGCAGCTGCCGCACTTTGCGGCACGTCAGACTCTTCCCGCCAGATCACCGCACGCGATTGCCCTTCTGCCCCAACCGATTCCTGTGCCTGCAAATCATCGAGAAACGTCGCGCGTGAGCTTTCTTTTGTCTGGACGTTTTGAATTTCTCGCACCGCCTGCTGCTCTTCTTCGGAAAGCTCGACACCAGCAGACGATGGCTTCTTATCTTGTCTTTGCACAATCAAAAGAAGTGACACCGAAACCAGCGTTAACGCAAGCGCGATCCACAAAATGCGACGGGAAGATGACCTCATGATCTACAGACTGTTAATTCCCGATGCGATTGCATCCCATAGTTCGGTCACCTTGCCGCGAAACGTAACGATGGCCAAAATGGCAATCACCACCAATACGCCAACAAGAATGGCGTACTCCGTCGTCCCCTGCGCGCTGCGCTCGTTTGCAACGATGCGAACCGTGCTCGCGGCCTTCTGTACCAAGAAATACAGTCTTTGCTTCGTGTTCTCAAACCAATGCCCCATCTCTTTCCTCCTTAGATCATTCCGCTCGCGGCAAGCAGCGGACCCAATATGGACAGCAACAAAGCAGGCAATATCAGCGTCCCCGTGGGCACAAGCAGCTTGACGGGAGCGCGCTCGATCTGGCGTTCGACATCTGCCCTATGGGCGCTTCGCATCTCGATTCCCTGGCGAGCGAGCGTATCGGCAAGAGGGGCACCAAGCACATGCGCCTGTCCAACCGCCGCAGCAAACGATTCGAGTTGACGCACATGCGTCACCCGGGCGACCTCGGCAAGGGCATCCTCGCGCGAAGCCATACCCGTCTGCCAGCACATGCGGGCGCGAGCCAGCGAGCGCGAAAGCAGGCCCGTCTTGTTCGCGCAGTACATCTCGAGCGCAGCATCAAAAGAAAGCCCTGCCAGCAAACCCAGACGCACGATATCTGTCATCTCGGACACATCCGAGAGCGAGGTTTTTTCGCTCTTCGCACCACTTTTCATAGACGCCGCGCGCTTCCCGCACGCAATGGCCCTCGAACGCAAGGCCAGCAACCACCGCCGAACATCAGACGGCATAAGACCACCTGCCGTCCAAACGCATGCGCCCCATGCGCTACCCACAAGCAGCAACATCGCAGCATCCACCGACACGTTGCCTACACCTCCACATGCATGATCTTTCGAATAGCCACCCAAGCGCCGGCGTTGAGCGTCAACGCCACAGCGATCGACATTGCCCCCACGGTCGTTGCAAGACCTGCCCTAAAATCCGTCGACAGCAGTGTCAAAAACGCGACCATCGCCGCCGGCATCCCCGCAACAAGCCGGGCAGACATGCGCGCCTGCGACGTCTTTACATCCAGCATGCGTTTGAGCTCCAGTCGCTCATGACACAGCTGGGCCGCTTCGCGCAGCAACTCCCCCAAAGGGGCTCCCGTGCGCTTGGATACCTTGAGAGCCAAAACAACAAGCTCAAGGCCAGGGGCATCGAGACGTTCGAGCATGGCATCGAGCGCCTCTGTTGCAGGCACACCGCAGTTCACTGCAAACGAGACGCGCATGAACTCCGTCCGAATAGGTTCCGCCGAACGTGCCCCGACAAATCGCATCGCCTGTGGAAGCGAATAGCCCGAAGCAAGCGAGATAGCAAGGGAGCCAAAAGCCTCTGGCATGGCAACTTCAAGTCTTCTTGCGCGATCGCGCAAACGACGAGAGCGCACCAAGCACAAAACAACCGGGGGTACAATCGCAAACAGCACGCCCCATGGCGACCACGCCAAGAGAAGACCGAGCACCCCAGCTGCAAAGACAACCAGCACAAAAGCGCCCAGGCGCTCGGTAAACGAATACAGTGCAAAGGGACGCTTGCCGCGCCATGAGAGCTCCCCAATCTCACTCACCGCCCCTTCCACCCCCGGGAGCAATCTCAGCCGTCGCGCAAGACCAAACGACCCCAAGGACCGGCACCACGCACGCAACAAAGACGGCTTCGATCCCCGTGCAAGAGCAGGCTCACCGGCAGTTGTCCCAAGCGCTATCCAAACGCTTAGGCATACGAGGGCTCCGCTCCCCGCGGACACAAGGATCTCCATCGCTCGACCTCCTCCCGAGCAATCGCGCCAGAGCGCACTCCCTCTGCAATAAACGGCGGCTCTCGCAAGAGCAACCAGGTTGTTGTCGCCGGATCAAACGAGACATACTCCTCTAGCTGCACGCCGCCTTCCGGGGCGCGTGTCACGCCCGTAAACGACGACACGAAGCGCCGTCCATCCGGCATGCGCTGCGACATAACGATCCCATCAAGCGCCATGGCGATCTGCTCCTCAATCAGATCACCCGGAAGATCGATGCCGTAACGAGAAAGCAGCGTTAGGCGCACAATCACCTCGCGCGCCGTACCCGCATGCAATGTGGTGAGCGAGCCATCGTGGCCCGTATTCATGGCCTGCAGCATGTCAATGCACTCTTCGCCGCGCACCTCACCCACCACGATACGATCGGGGCGCATACGCAGCGCATTTGCCACCAGCTGCCTGATGCTCACCTCTCCTTTGCCTTCTATCGACTCCGTGCGAGCCTCCAGGCGCACTACATGGGGATGACGCGCAAATTTAAGCTCCGCAGAATCCTCGATGGTCACGATGCGCTCAGCCAAATCAATCTCGCAGGAAAGGGCATTGAGCAGCGTGGTCTTACCCGATCCCGTGCCGCCGGCAACCGCCAAATCTTGCCGCAACGAAACCGCGCAAGAAAGCAGCTGCGCATACCACGAGGGCAAAGAGCCCAATTCCACCAGCTCGCCCAAAGAGGTAATCCGGTCAGAAAATTTCCTAATCGTGAGCACTGGCCCGTCAATTGCAATGGGCGGAATCACTGCATTCACGCGATACCCGCTTGGGAGGCGAGCGTTCACGATAGGACTCCGCTCATCGATACGGCGGCCCAATGGCGAGATAATCCGGTCGATGATCACGCGAATTTGTTCATCGTCTGCAAATACGTCGCGCATCGGATAGAGCTTTCCCGCGCGTTCGAAAAAGATTGCATCGCACCCGTTGACCATGATCTCGCTCACGCTGTCGTCGTCTAGTAGCTCTTGCAAAGGGCCGAGTCCCACCACGTCATCGAGAATCTCACGGACAATCCGCGTTTGCTCCTGTGCCGTCAACGAGACCGTCTCCCGCGCGTTGAGCACGGCTTCGATTGCCGGGCGTAACTCCTCGCGCGAGCGTTCCGACGAAACAGCCGCAGCAATTCGCGACACCTCGTCATAACCCACGCGCTCCAGCATCTCTTGCTTTACGCTTCGTTTTAGCTCCGCATAACGCAAGGGCATGGACGAAGATGCGCTCGGAATCGACCCGGCACGTCGAACGCGCTCCAACACGCTCATGACTTTTCACCCCGCTGCTTTTTGCGCAAAAAGCGTCGGCGCCCGCGCCCGTTTGCCTGCTGGGTTCGCGCCTGGTAAGCCTGCTCCCATGCTCCAATGTCGCAACCGAGCTCCTTTGCCACACAACGTACAAGCTCTGTCACATCACGGGAAAACGCAGACTCCTGTGCTACAAATTCCCCCAAGCGACCAAACGCCTGCATTTGCTCCAGGGCATCGCCGCCTTCGGATACACGCATGCGAGAACGCAACGAGATCGCCATTTCAAAGCGAAGCGCTTGCTCCTCCTGATTGCCTGCGCGTCCAAACCGATTGAACACCGACGTCATCTTTGTTTTTGCCACGCCGATTCGGCTTGCCAGCTCAATCGCACGAACCGCCGAAGACGCGCACCCTGCCTGTCCAACGACAATGCAGCGATCGCATTGCGCGACAGCACAGGCAACGCTATCACCCCAAAACGTCGAAGTATCGGCAAAGATAATGTCCGCTTCTTGTCGCAAAAGCCCAATCAGCCGCTCCACAGGACCCGAAAGCAATTCGGCGCGCTCGGGCAAAAGCGCCGGCCCCCACAAGGTCACCCCTGGAGCCACGCGCATGGCTGTTGCCTCAGCGCCAGCCTCAATCCCCTTAAAATCAGGGTCTTCCACAGCAAGAGATGCCAGGTCATTTGGCTCATCGACCCCCACCATGTCGTACATATTTCCAAACATCAGGTCCAAATCGAGCACCGCGGCGCGCAATCCCATCGACGCCGCAGCAAACGCCATTGCAGCCGTCAACGTGGTCTTGCCCACCCCGCCCCTTCCGGATATGACCGCGACAAGCGGCGCCCCGCCAGAAGAGGTGGAGACGGGGGCTGCGATCTTCTCCTCGAGAACCGTGCCCGTATGCGCGGAAGACACCACTTCCCGCTCGCGAGCTTGCTTGCCATCCAACGAATCAGGCCCCATTGCCTCCTCTTCAGGCAGTTCATCTCCTACAGCCATCTTTGCAAAGGCCGGCACCGCCATCGGCGCCGCCACGCTGTGCGAAGCCTCGTCGACCTCGCGCGCACGGGACACCCTGTCCCCGCTTTCGGGAAACGGTCCCGTCACCCCATGCGGCTCGACCCATGGCGGTTCCTCCAGGTCAGCCGCAAAACGGTCGATCTGCCATTCGGGCACATCCCCAAGCTCATCTGCCTCCGCCGGGTGCACTTCTACTTCTTCATGAGTTCCAGCAGGGGACGCGGCCACCCCTGCGTCTTTGGGACAATCCTTCGTCTCTGCCCTTGATATAGGTGAATCACATGCCGCGCCCTCTGCTGCAATCACCTCCGTAGCGCCCGCGGCAAACAGGTTCGCCGCCGCTTCCGCATCCTTGCGCGCAACAAGAACCACAATCGGAGCGCTCCAGCCCGCGCCAACAAGCTCGCGCACAACGCGTTGCGCCGTCGCCGGCTCGTCAAACGAGACAGCCGCCCCCACCGCCACCTGCAATAGCACCCGAGCAACGTCGGATATGCCCTGTTCGCACCCCATGCGCATCAACTGCGCGCGAGGACACCGGCGCTCGACCTCCTCCGTCAGTTCGCGCACATTGGATCTCGCGGCGCACAGCAGCCACACCGAACTCATGACGTGCCTCCTTTTTCTGAAGCGGCCCCCGAAGAGAAAGCGCCGCCTGTTGCAATCGTCACCATCCCCTGAGAGGTCACCGCCAAAAGCTCCGGCACCCGCTCGGGTTCCACCCCAAGCGTTACCCAGCTCAATGCAGCGCCTCCAACACGCTCCGAACTCGTATCGAGCACCTGCGCCGAAAGCAACAGGTCTGCCACGGAGTCGCGCGAGGCATAGACATCCACGCGATCCCCTGCCTTGATCGCCCCGCCCAGGGCATGCTCCTCATCGCTTGCAACCGACACCGCAACCATTCCGTCTGGAACCTCCAATGAGCCCACCGGTTTCTCGATAAAGTACGCAGCACTTACCACAGCACGCTTGGGTATGCGCGAGGTCGCCGTCTTTCCGGCGACTTCCTCCATCGACGTAAACGCATCCGAGGGCAGCAGACTCGAAACCCAATCCTCAACGGCAACGCTCCCGTCATCGATTCGCTCGCCCGGCTCGATATCACGGGTGGCAACACAAACCCGAGTCACGTCTCCCCCGTACGATTCGATCGTCTCGCGCTGCCTCACCTGGGCTTCTTCACGCACCGAAGTCACATACCAGCAGGTCAATACAGCAGCAAGCAAGCCCATAGCAACGCTTACGACAACACGCGCCTTCTTTCTCATCGCCACCCCCCAATGCTTGCAGCAAAGACCCGTGTCTTTGCTATCTCGATTGTGCTCAGGAACCTGGCATGCGCCGTAATCAATATGAGAAGTCAAATCACGGCCTTACAAATCTCTCCCCCATTTCTCACACGCCTTGTTAGATTTGAGGGGAGAATGCCGCGACACTTGTGCGATACCTTCGCGGCGCCAGGGCACCAAACATGCCCCACAAACATAAAAAAGGGCATCGACCAGCATCGATGCCCTTCAAACAATCGCGCAAAGAAAAAAGCCGCCAAGACGGCGGCCTTGCAATTTCTCAGCTATGTACACGTGCGCCAACCGAAGCCGCGCTCTACCCCAAATGAATATCTGGATCGAGCGACTGAGCGCTCACGCGCATCTCGCGCGCAAGCGAAAGGAACTCATCGAGACGAATACGCTCGATAGCGCCCTCTTCGACGCCTTCGCACACCGCGCATCCCGGCTCATGGGTATGCGTGCAATCGTTAAAGCGACAGGCACGAGCTGCCTCGACAATCTCGGGAAACATCTTTGCCAGCCCCCGCTCATGACCGACAAGCGGCAAACTGCGCAAGCCCGGAGCATCGGCGATGACACCCGCATCGTGACCCAGCGAGACCATAACGCGGGCGACTGTGGTGTGACGACCCGCGTCATCACGCTCACGCACGTCTCCGGTCTCCAACGCCTCATGGCCAAGCAGGGCGTTAAGAAGCGTCGATTTGCCAGCCCCCGATTCGCCCAAAATCATGGCGCAAGAACCCGCCGGAACGCAGGCGCGCACCTCATCGACGCCCTGTCCTGCTACCGAAGACGTAACAAGCACGCGCACCTGCGGCCCCACCAGCTGTCGAACCGTCCGCACCACGCGCTCGAGCTCGACATCGTCACAGCGGTCAGCCTTGGTAAGCACGATTACAGGCTCAACGCCACAATCGAGCGCCAACACCATGGAGCGTGCAATGCGGTCGCATACCAGCTCAAGCGTATCGCGCACAGAGCCCAACGCCTGCACGACCAAGATAGCGTCGATGTTTGCCGCAAGCACCTGGCGCTCGCCGCGCTTCTTGCCGCGCCAGCGTTCAAAGGAGCTGTGACGCGGCAGCACGTGCTCGATAACGCCCATATCGTGGCCGGCAGAAATGCGAACGACAACACGATCGCCCACGGTGGGCAAAAGCACCTGCTCGTCGCTGCGTGTCTTGGCAAAACCCACGGCATGCTCGGCACGCAAAGTCTGGTCTGCGCAGGCTACCAGCGGAAACCCGCGATCCAGGCGCACGACAACGCCCAGGTGCATCTCGGAGGCAGCCTGTTCGTCACGACGGGCAGCATCGGCAACCCACGCTTCGAACGCGGCAGCCTGAACAGCATCCGCCCCCATATCCTCAAACGCGGGAACGTCATGCAAAGACTCGAGGGCAGGCAAATCGGCGACAGTGCAGGCCTGCTCCCGCGACATCCCGCGCGAGCGACGAGACAACCCTGTGCGCTTCTTTGCCTTGCCCATGTGTGTCTCCTACTCCTTCTCGATGGCGCGCATGATGGCCTTTTGGATCTCCACGATGGGGATGATCAGGAACGCCAGGGCCAGCGCGGCGATAACGCCCTTAAGCTCAAGCGTCACAGGGCCAAAGAACATATTGGCGAGCGTCGGCTGCACGGTCACGATTACCGTCAACACCAGCGCCAACGCGGCAGAAGCCCACAGCCACTTGTTCTGCTTCTTCATAGTAAACAGGGAAGCGCGACGGCTGCGCATGTTAAAGCAGTGGAAGATCTCGACCATGTTGAGCGTGATGAACGCCATCATGACG
>OKRW01000356.1_pt1 | contig 46527 bp, 45 predicted proteins | sample 1601151 | NCBI WGS metagenome assembly OKRW01 (sample SAMEA3541471, study PRJEB24748) | human gut metagenome | biome: human gut; feature: human-associated habitat; material: faeces | place: China | collected 2012 | reverse complement strand
AAAATTCTATTCCAAAAAATATTGCAGGTATCAATAGTCCAAGTATAATCGTTAAAATTTCACCTGTGAAAAGCCCTGACGATACAATCCTAAATTTACTTGCCCCCGATGTCTTTAAAAATCTAATAGTTTTATTTTGACTTTCCTCCAGCTTTGAAAATAGAATTCCAAAAGTTACAACAATTATAAAAGTATAGATTAATACTAAATTATTTGTAAAAAAATCCCATAATCTATGTGAAGTTCCGATTAATGTTTTTTTGCTATAATAGTCAAGAAGTTTACTTTCTTCTGAAGTTCGAGGTTGTTCAAACTCTGTTTTCTCTAAATATAATGGATGAGCTGAAGGAATGTTATTTTCCTTTAAATACTTTAATATTTTGTAAGTTATCTTTGCTGTCAATTGATTTGCAGCATAATCTATTCCATTTGTTCTAAACCCTTTTAGAGCAAAATTTCCATTGGAATCTAAAGAATGCTTTAATTCACTTTCATATAATGCTTGCCAATTTTCTGTTTTAATGTCTTGGATTATTTCTTCATAACCATTTATAATTTTAGTTTTTCTTTTTTTTATATTATTTAATTCTGTTTTTTCTTCATCTGAAATATTATCATTCTCTAAATCTTTATCAACCTCTTTAATTTCTTCTTTAAATATATCTATAACTCTTTCTTTAGAATAAATTTGTTCTTCCTTATTTTTATTATTTTCAATTTTTGAAATAGAAGATATAACAGTTCCAATAATTATAATTATAATAAGGAATAGAATATTCTTTTTCTGTTTAATAAAATACTTAAAAAACAAATTACACATAGCTACCTCCAAAGCAAAACGCAACAAAAAAAAACATTTTATATAAAATACATTTCAGAAAATCAATTTATCTATTTACTTTCTCTTCTAGGTAAATCGTTACTACGAGAATATCATAATTGTTAATATTTGTCAAATATAATAACTAGTATTTTTCATCTTATATTGACATAAAATAAAATTATACTATAGTAAGATAATTTGAGATTGTATAATTTTAATTTTAAAATATCGTTCTTATTATTTATGTAGCTTTTAATTATGAAAAAATATTAAAAAATGTATTTCTATTTTCAATTTTAATTCTATATTCTTGTAGCAGTATAAAAAAAGATAAAGCATTTTTATACTACATAAGCATAAGTGAAAATTGTATAAAAAAACTCATCTAAACATGTTAGACGAGTTTTTATTGTGAAACAACAAGGTTCCCGGGTACCCACCCGATGCGAAGCATCGAGGAAGGGTGGGGTTCTTATTTAATTATTTTTAAAATTTTACAAACACATTCTATAAATATTTTCTATATCTTCAGGTGTTAATTCTCTAAAGCCTTTTATACTTTCTTTTCCCTTACAAGCCTTCTTAGCCATAATAGCAAAATTTTCATCGTTAATATTTATATCTTTTAATGTGCTTTGTAATTTTAAGTCATTAAATAAAAAGTCTGAAAGTTTTTCAATGGCTTTTTCTGCAATTTCTCTATCAGAAAGATTTTTATCTATGCCAAAAACATTAACTCCAAATTGAACATATTTATATATATTTTCATCATTTAAACAATATTGCATCCAACGTGGAGTTAATATTGCAAGTCCATGTCCATGAGTTATATCATAAAAAGCTGAAAGTTCATGTTCCATTGGGTGACAACTCCATGCAGTTGATTTACTTCCATTTATAAAACCGTTTATTGCCCAGGAAGATGTCCACATTAAATTAGCACGAGCTTCATAGTTTGTAGGGTCTTTCATTGCTATCGGAGCATATTTTATAACTGTTTTCATAAGACCTTCCATAACACAATCAAGCATAAACAAATCATTTTCTGTTGTAAAATAAACTTCTAGGATATGACTTAAAATATCTGCTGAACCGCAAGCAGTTTGATACTCACTTACACTGTATGTATTTTTAGGATCAAGAAATGAAACTTTTGGTAACATACACATTGAACCATTGCTTAATTTTTCATTTGTTTTAAGGTTTGAAATAACTCCACCATTATCCATTTCAGAACCGGTTGCTGAAAGTGTTAATATAGTTAAAAGAGGCAATGCATCTTCTATTTTTGCTCTTTTTTCTAAATCAAGAAAATCCCATGGGTCAAAATCAACTTTTGCTCCGGCGCAAATAAATTTTGAGGCATCAATCGTTGAACCACCACCAACAGCAAGAACCACATCAATATTTTCTTCCTTACATATTCTAGCACCCTCTCTAACAGATTCTATTCTAGGATTAGGTTCTATCCCTGAAAGTTCAAAAACTTCAAGTCCTGCATCTCTTATTTCTTTTATAACCTCATCATAAAGTCCTATCTTTTTAATGGAACCTCCTCCGTAAGTTAACAAAACTTTTTTTCCATATTTTGACAATTCTCTTCCAAGATTGGAAAGTTGTCCTTCTCCAAAATATACCTTAACAGGAATATTGTAAATAAATGGTTTCATAAAAATCCTCCTTTAAATTTATTTTTTAATACTTCTAAATTGATTTTACCTCTCCTCTATATTTAGTTAAAGAATACCCTTATTTTAAAACAAGAAAACAAAAAAGAGAGAATTATTTAAAACAATCCTCTCTAATTTTTTATTCTGTAAAAACAATATACCATGCCTTATTTTACTATTTTATTAAATATTTGCTTTGTCGCATAATGTGAAATTAACAAAATGATTAAAGAAAAATCAAAAGGAATTTTTACTACAACTTTTATTAAAAAGCATAGAACAAAAGCGACTAAATCTAAAATCATAAATTGTTTTTCACTTGTATATTTTTTTATCACACTGTATTTTACTTTTAAATTTCTAATTAATATTACAAGAGCAACAACTCCAACTAGTGCGTCTATACTAAAATTAACTAAAAATTTACTATTTATAACAGCCCATAAAAAATATATAAACAAAGTTCCCATCATAATGATAGTTAATCCTGTCAGTGAAATTTTGGATTTATCTTCTGACATTTCCTTCGGTGTAATTCTTCTTGACATTATTCAAAAACCACTCCGTCAGAGCAATCAATTTTAATATTTGTTGAGAAGAATTCCTTTAATGCTGTAACCATATATCCTGTGTCTTTAATTCCACAAGTTTCAAAACTTGAATGCATTCCAAGTTGTGCAACTCCTATGTCAAGAGCATGTAAGCTAACTTGAATATTTGATAAGTTTCCAAGAGTTGAACCGCCAACTTTGTCAGATCTATTTGCAAAGTATTGAGTAGGTACATCTACTTTTTTACAAATTTCTAAGAATACTGCTCTACTGAAAGCATCTGTTGTATATTTTTGATTTGCAGCTTCTTTTATAACAATACCTTTGTTCATAAATGTTCTATTTGTTGGATCATAAAGTTCAGGATGATTTGGATGAACAGCGTGAGCATTATCGCAACTTACTAGGAAAGATTTTGCTACTGCTTGATGATATTCATCAGTCCCAAATCCAAGTGAAGCATTAATTCTCTTTAGAGCATCTTTCATAAATGTTGACATTGCACCTTGTTTTGTGTTTGAGCCAACTTCTTCGTTATCGAAAACAGCACAAACATTTATTGCCTTTGGATTTTTGGCATCTAAAAATGCTTTCATTGAAGTAAATGCACATTGTAGGTCATCAAGTTTAGGTGTTGAAACGAATTCATCTTTATATCCCCAGATACATTGTCTTTGACGATTTACTAGGAATAAATCTTTTGCGACAACATCTTCAACTTTAACACCCAATTCATCTGCAACCATTTTACCAAAATCGCCTTTTTTTAGTTCTCCTGCAGAGAATAAAGGTAATAAATCAACTTGTTTATTGTAAGCATAACCACTGTTTATTTCTCTGTTTAAATGTATTGCAACATTTGGTATCATTAAAATATCTTTGTCGATATAGAATAATTTATTTACAATATTTCCATTTTCTCTAACTAGAACTCTACCAGCTAAACTTAAAGGTCTATCAAACCACGTTGAGTCAATCATTCCACCATAACCTTCAACATTTAATTTTAAATGTTCTCCCGGTGCATCCATTTCAGGAACGGCTTTAACTTTATATGTTGGTGAATCACTATGAGCAGCTGTAATTTGGAAATGATAGTCGCTAAGTTCCTCTCCTACCTGAAAAGCCAATATACTTGAATTATTTCTTGTAGTATAATAATTTCCTCCCTTTTTTATTTCCCATTTTGCATTTTCAGGTAAAAATATATATCCGGCTTTGTCAAAATATTTTTTCATTGTATCAACAGTATGAAACATACTTTTACTTGAATCAATAAAAGTTAATAATTCTTTTGAAATTTCAATATTATTCATATAATCCCTCCTATCAAAATTTAATTTACCCCATTTAATTGATTTAAAATACTTAAATATATTTTAAAGAAAATAAAGGAACCAAAGTTCCTTTATTCCCTTATTATCTAAATTGTTATCTAAATTTATTTACTATTTTCTCTTTTTCTAAGGATAGGTAAGATTAAACCTAAAGCAACCAAAACTGCAGGAGTTATGATCTTTAGAACCATTTCGAATTTGTCTTTTGAGTACATTCCAAGTAAACAACAAGCTAATGTTACTAAGAAACACCAAGCACCAAAGAACAATCCGACTCCCCTGTTTTTAGTAAATCTATAATGTCTGTCAAGTTCTTCTTTACCATATCTAAGAGCAAAGTAAGCTACGAATACCCACATATATCTCATCGGCATTACTACACCGTTAAGACGAGTAAGCTGTCTAAGAACTGTAGTAGCTCCCGGAACGAATGATTGAGCTAATATGATTGCCCCACCAAGCACTGCAACTAATGCAATACCGTTTACATAAGCGCCTCTCTCATTCTTCTTCAACAATCTTGTAGGAATATATTGACTTGCATTAGGGTCTTCCAATAACATTCTTAAAGGAGCATCAATACTGATTAAAAGTGTTGAGAATTGTCCAACAGTATTAGCTGCTGAATAGATGATTAATAATAAATCACCAACACCATAATATCTACCTAATTTTTGGAATGCCCAATAAGCACCGTTTGCAGCGTATGAGTCAAAGGCTTCTTTACTTGCATTGATTTCATTAATGTCGAACATTAATCCCATAGCAACAGTTCCAAAGATAGCACTGATAACAACCATTAAAGTTGCAAGCATCATAGCTTTAGGGAATTCTTTTGCAGAGTCTCCTTCAATTTTGTTTACATAAGGTGAAATTTTTTCAATACCACCAACTGCAAATACCAAAATAGATAAACTACTTAAGTAATTCAAGTCAACCTTAGGGAATAAATTATTCCAAGCAAAGTTTAATTTTAAATATCCGCCGTTTGGATTAATAACCGGTGCTGCATACATCATAAGAATAAATAAAATACCTAAAACAAACATACTTGAACCGGCAAGTGTTGCTAATCTTTTAATTGGACCTAACCCTCTTGTAGCCAAATAACAGAATAATAGCAAAACACCAAATGTAGCTAATTGAACGTAGATTGTAGGAATACTATCATACGCTTTAGCATCTCTGAAAATCATAAAGCTTAACGCCTTAAGACCACCTGAACCTTTTCCGGCAATATAAGTAATATGTACCGCCCAATAAGTCCATCCTGCATAGTAAGCTAATTTAGAGTTAGTAGTTTCTTGAATCCAAGAAGTTACTCCACCACCTAAATGCTTAAATGTTGAACCAAGTTCTCCAACCATAAGTGCATACGGAACAAAATACAATGCAAACATTAGTATCCAAGAAAAAATTACTTGAGTACCATGAAAGTAAATATATCCGTTTAAAACATTTCCGAAACCCCAAAGTGTTGAAAAACACATAAACACGAGGGCCTGCCATTTAATTTTCTTTTCGGAACCTTCCATTTTTTCCTCCTAAAATATAAATTCTAAGCCAAATTTTTAGCCAGAACCAGTATATCAAAATTATTATTTCTTGTCAAAGGTACTTGCAATAGGATAACGTTTTGTTTTTGTTCTAAAAATATTATCACTTCACCCTGTCGTTTCTGTAAATCAAAATTCAACAAAAGACACCTTTCGGTGCCTTTTAGTTATTTTAGTTATTTACTTTGCTTTTATTTCTGTCCAAGCGTCTTGTAGCTTTTCATTTGATTCGCCTAAATCTTTTAATATATAGCCTTTTTTAAATACTTCCTTTTTAGGAAATACTATATCACTATTTTTTAAGTTTTCATCCATTAATTCTCTTGCACCATCTATTGGTGAGCCATATTTTACAAAATTACAATTTCTTGCAGAGATTTCCGGTCTTGACATAAAGTCAATAAATTTTGCTGCCAATTCTTTATTTTCTGAAACTTTAGGAATTACCCAGTTGTCAAAGATAAAAATTGCTCCTTCTTTTGGAAAAACAAATTCTACATTTTTATTTTCATCTTTTGCAAGTAGAGCTTCTCCACCCCAAATACAAGTAAGTTTTGAATCTCCGGAAATTAGATTATCCTTTGCTTGGTCATCTCCAACATAATTTTTTACTATTTTCTTTTGAGCGATTAAAGAATTTTTGGCTTTTTCAATATCTTCAACTTTTGTTGAGTTAGGGTCAAGTCCTTCTTTTATCATCGCTATTGCCATAGTAAATCTGCTTCCGTCCAACATTACAACTTCACCTTTATTTTTTTTATCCCAAAGGTCAGCCCAGCTGTCAACTTTTTCTTGTTTTGACTTATCATATGCAATTCCGATATTTCCTATTGTATATGGAACTGAATATTCAAAAGTAGGATCAAAAACTAAGTTTCTGTATTCTTTTTTAACTTTATCCATATTTGGAATCTTATTTTTATCTAATTTTTCCAACATATTTTCTTTAATCATAGTATCTACCATATAGTCACTTGCTACGATTACATCATATTTTTCTGCCCCACTTTTTAATTTAGTATAATATTCTTCATTTTCTTCAAAAAATGTATAATTTACTTTGCAGTTATACTCTTTTTCAAATTCTTTTATAGTTTCCGGATCTATGAAAAGATCTGTATTAGTTACATTTAAAACTTTCTTTTCTGTACTTTGTTCTGTCTTTTCTTCTTTTTTCTCTTCCTTTTTATCAGTTTTTCCACAAGCTGTAAAAGATACGGCTGTAACTAAAACTAATAATAATGCTAATAAGTTTTTAAATTTTTTCATTTTTTACTCCTCTATTTTTAAATACATAAGTTATTGCTGAAATTATAATTATTATTGCAAAAAGCAATGTTGATAATGCATTTATTTTAGGACTTATTCCCCTTTTAGTCATTGAGTAAATTTTGACCGAAAGTGTAGCAACTCCATTTCCGGAAGTAAAATAACTGACAGTAAAATCATCTAAAGACATAGTAACACAAACCAATGCTCCTATAATTAAATTAGGTATTAGTTGAGGTAAAACAATTCTTTTAAATACTTGAAACTGCTTTGCTCCCAAATCCATTCCAGCATCATATAGACTTTTATCAAAAGTCAATAATTTAGGCAAAATTGCAAAGACTACAAACGGAATATTAAATATTATATGTGACAAAATTATCGTAAAATATCCAAAATTAAGTTTAAAAAATACATATAAAATTATCATTCCAATTGCAATTACAATATCAGGAAGTATAAGTGGAAGATATGTTACATTCATAAAATAACTTCTTAGCTTTGGATTAAAAGCTCTATATATAGACCAAGCTCCTATAGTTCCGATTATAAGTGCAAAAATAGTTGCAATTCCTGTTATGATAAGTGTTTGAAAAAAAACTTTCATAATGGATTCATCTTTAAAAAGTTCCATATACCATTTTAAACTAAACCCCGTAAAAGCCTTAGTATATCTTGATTCATTAAATGAAAAAACCATCATAAATATAATTGGCATATATAAAAATATATAACACAATGCAAGATATATTTTTCCTGTATATTTTTTTACCATATTTTAAATCCTTCTGTAAATTCATTATCTGATTTTTTTACAAATATTCTAAAAATCATAAGACTTACAAAAATTATAAAAATCATAATTAGAGAAATGCTTGAACCTGTCTCCCAGTTTCTAGCTTGTAAAAACTCCCTTTGAATTAAATTTCCAACCAGCATATTCTGGCTTCCGCCGAGCAAGTCTGATATTATAAAGGTTGTTACAGAAGGCATAAAAACCATAATGCAACCTGAAATTACTCCTTTAAAACTTAGTGGAAAAATAACTCTAAAAAATAAATCTTTTCCTTTAGCTCCCAAATCTTTAGCACATTCTATATATTCCTTATCGATATTTATAAGTGCAGTATAAATTGGAAGTACCATAAAAGGCAAAAAATTATAAATCATTCCTATAATAATTGCAAAGTTATTGTTTAAAAATTTTATAGGACTATCTATAATTCCGACATTTATAAGCATTTGATTTATAATTCCCTGTTCTCTAAAAATACTCATCCAAGAGTAAGTTCTAAGTAAAAAGTTAGTCCATAAAGGCATAATGAAAAGCAAAACTAGAATATTTCTTCTCTTTTCAGCTTTTATCCTGCTTAAAAAAAGTCCCGCAGGATATCCCAAAATTAGACATAAAAAAGTTGAAATCAAGGATAATTTTAAAGATACAAAAATAATCTTCAAATATGTTGGTGTGAAAAACTTTTTGTAATTATCCAAAGTGAAAACAAAACTTTCATCTTTTACTTTAAAAGAATAATAAATTATAAAAAACAAAGGCACTATCGTAAATATAATCGTCCATAATAAATATGGCATAGCCCTAATTCTATATAAATGTTTTCGTAACATATTTCCTCCAAGAATAAATAATTGCAATTATTATTTTATCATCAAAAGAAACATTATACAAGTTTTTTTCTTGTAAAGTTTTGTTATTTATAATATAATTAGTATAAGAAAAATTAAAGGAGTTTTTAAAAATGAAATTAGTTTTAATAAGACATGGAGAAAGTGAATGGAACAAGTTGAATTTATTTACCGGTTGGACTGATGTAGGTCTTTCAGAAAAAGGAATCATCGAAGCAAATGAAGCCGGTTTTTTACTAAAAGAAAATAATTTCGATTTTGACGTATGTTACTGTTCATACTTAAAAAGGGCAATAAACACTTTAAATATCGTTTTAGAAAGAATGGATAGACAGTGGTTACCTGTTATAAAAACTTGGAAATTAAATGAAAGACATTATGGAGCACTACAAGGCTTAAACAAAGCTGAAACTGCTGAAAAATATGGAGAAGAACAAGTAAAACTTTGGAGAAGATCTTTTGATGTTCCACCTCCTGCTCTTGATAAAGACGATAAAAGATGTCCTCATAATCAAGCACCTTACAGAAATGTTGATAAAAGTGAATTACCTTATAATGAAAGCTTAAAAGATACCATTGAAAGAGTTATTCCTTACTATGAAGAAGTCATAAAAAAAGATATGTTGGACGGGAAAAGAGTTCTAATAACTGCACACGGAAACTCACTTAGAGCATTGGTTAAATATTTAGATAATTTAACAGATGAAGAAATTATTTCAGTAAATATTCCTACAGGAATTCCTTTAGTTTATGAATTTGATGACAATTTTAAAGTTACAAATAAATATTACTTAGGAAATCAAGATGAAATAAATGCAAAGATAAATTCTGTTGCAAATCAGGCAAAGAAAAAGTAATTTTTTTAACAAAATAGGTTGAGGAGTAAAGTCCTCAACCTTTTAATTTTATTAATACTATCTTTATTCGGATATTATAAATACAAAAAGCAACAATTTGACTTGTTGCTTCTTAATTCGTTATTCTTTATCTTTTATTTCATCATACAAATTCTTTATTGCCTTTCTTATGACTTCTGATTTTGGTTCATCCATCTTTTCAGATATATAATAAAGCATTCCCACATCTTCATCATGCAAAGTTATTCTGGCATTTAATACTTTAGGAATGTCAATATGGTCTCCACTATTCTTTTCAAATAATGCAACAACGGAAAATACAATTGCAGATGGAATTAAATAACCAAAACTTAAAGAACTAAGAGGTAACAATTTTATAAACTCTAAAATTCCATAAGTATCATTTAATACAGTCATAAATCCTATAATTATTGCAACTATTGCAGAATATTTTATAGCTCTATTACAGGAGATTCTGTTTCTGAATACACTTGTCAAAATTAATATAATTATCGGTGGATACAATGTAAATAAAAGTGGAACCGCTAATTTTATAATAGCATCTACGCCAAGGCAGGAGAAAACAAAACTTGCAAAACAAACTATCATAACCCAAATTTTATAAGGTATTTTAGGTATTAATTCTGAAAAATATTCAGCAACTCCACCTGTAAGTGCAACTGAAGTCGTAAGACATGCCAAAATTACTATAACTGAAAGCATTAAAACTCCGGATCTACCAAATAATAAATTTGTAAAGTTTAGTAAAATAACCGTTCCGTTTTTTGCCCCTTCAACATTAAGTTTTGAACTTGCTCCTAAGAAACAAAGTCCTCCATAAACGATACTTAAACAAATAAAAGCTATAATAGAAGAGGATAATATTACCTTTTTTTCTCTTTCTTTTTTAATTTTATAAAAAATTAAAGCATTCACTATAACTGCATTAAAAAGTCCTGCACCTAATCCGTCCAAAGTTTGAAACCCATTTATAAATGAGTCATACATTACTTTTTGTAAATTTTCTCCGGCTTGGATTTCTCCAACAGGAGATATAATTCCCGTTATAATCATAATAATTAAAAAAACAAGTAGTGTAGGAGTTAAATATCTTCCGATAAAATCAACTATTTTTTCAGATTTTATGCAAATTAAATATGTAACAATAAAAAATATTGCAGTCGTTACCACCAAATTTTTAAATCCAAAATTTGCAACTCCCAAATTATAAGTAATTGCACCTGTTCTCGGAATTGCAACTAAAGGTCCTATACATAAAGATATACAAACTAAAATTATTGTCCCCAAATATTTTCCCAAAGGTTTTACAAATCCTGTAATACCACCGGAAGAAAATACACAATAAAGTGATATCATTGCTAAAAGCCCATCTGCAGCCATATACAAAATAAAAGCTATAGGCCAATAAGAACCTGAATTATATCCTAAAAATGTTGGAAATATCAAGTTCCCAGCCCCAAAAAACATTGCAAATAAGCTAAAGCCTATTACAAATATTATTCTTACCTCTTTTTTCATAATCCCTCCTAAAGTAAAAAACGATTTCTTTAGATATATTAACACAAAATAAAAAAACATGCAAGGCAAGGTAACTTAAAAAATCATCTTTATATTTTCTAATTTATTTTATAATTTGAAGTATATAAAACTGAAAATAAATAAAGTTTATTGTATAATTATTCTTTTTGAAAATTTTTACCAATTAACTAAAATAAGCTCCTACAATTATTTAGTCCAATATTTTAAATTTTTTTGAACATTAAAAAAGGGAACACTATGATTCCCTTTTAAAATAATCAGTATAATTATGCTAAAATCTTAGTAACAACGCCTGATCCTACTGTTCTTCCGCCTTCTCTGATGGCAAATCTTAAACCTTCATCAATAGCGATTGGAGTAATTAATTCAATTATGAATTTAGCGTTATCTCCAGGCATAACCATTTCAACGCCGTCTTCTAATTGGATATTACCAGTAACGTCAGTTGTTCTGAAGTAGAATTGTGGTCTGTATCCTGAGAAGAATGGAGTATGTCTTCCACCTTCTTCTTTAGTTAATACGTAAACTTCTGATTCAAATTTAGTATGTGGATTAATTGTTCCCGGTTTTGCAAGAACTTGTCCTCTTTGGATTTCATTTCTTTGAACTCCTCTTAGAAGAAGACCGATGTTATCTCCGGCAGCAGCTTCATCCAACATTTTCTTAAACATTTCAACACCAGTTACTACAACTGTTCTTCTTTCAGTTGTTAAACCTACTAATTCAACGTTATCTTGAACTTTTACTTTACCTTTTTCTACTCTACCTGTAGCAACAGTTCCTCTACCAGTGATTGAAAATACGTCTTCAACTGGCATTAAGAATGGGTTATCAACATCTCTAACTGGTTCTGGAATAAATTCGTCAACTGCTTCCATTAACTTAACAATTTTGTCTCCCCATTCTCCATCTGGTTCTTCAAGAGCTTTTAATGCTGAACCAACTACGATTGGAGTGTTGTCTCCATCATATTCATATTCATTTAATAAGTCTCTAACTTCCATTTCAACAAGTTCGATTAATTCAGGGTCATCAACTTGATCTTCTTTGTTTAAGAATACTGCAATTTTAGGAACTCCTACTTGTCTTGCAAGTAATATATGTTCTCTTGTTTGAGGCATTGGACCGTCAGCAGCACTTACTACTAAGATAGCTCCATCCATTTGTGCAGCACCTGTAATCATGTTCTTTACATAGTCGGCGTGTCCTGGACAGTCAACGTGTGCATAGTGTCTTTTTGCAGTTTCATATTCAACGTGAGAAGTTGAAATTGTAATTCCTCTTTCTCTTTCTTCTGGAGCCTTGTCGATGTTTGCATAATCAACGAATTCACCAGTACCGAATCTCTTGTTCAATACTAAAGTGATAGCTGCAGTTAAAGTAGTTTTACCGTGGTCAACGTGACCAATAGTTCCAATATTAACGTGTGGTTTAGTTCTTTCAAATTTTTGCTTAGCCATTTTACTAAAGTCCTCCTAATCTATTTTTTTGCTCTCTCGCCAATTACTTTTTCAGAAATTGCTTGAGGCACTTTTTCATAATGATCGAATTGCATTGAATATGTTGCACGACCTTGAGTATTACTTCTTAGGTCTGTTGCATATCCAAACATTTCAGCTAGAGGTATATATGCGTCAAGCACATGAACACCATTTTTAGGGTTCATTCCTTGAATTCTACCTCTTCTTGATGAAACATCTCCCATAACATCTCCTAAATATTCATCAGGAGTTGTTATTTCAACTTTCATCATCGGTTCTAGTAGAACCGGTGCAGCTTTTGAAACTGCTTGTCTAAATGCCATTGAACCAGCAATCTTAAATGCCATTTCAGATGAGTCAACTTCATGGTATGAACCATCATATAAAGTAACTTTAACATCTAAAACGGGATATCCTGCAAGTACCCCTGCTTGAGTTGCTTCTTCAATACCTTTTTGAACAGGTCCGATATATTCTTTTGGAATAGCTCCACCTACGATATTATTTACAAACTCAAAGCCTTTACCAGCTTCTTGAGGTTCAATTTTAATTTTACAATGTCCATATTGTCCACTACCACCAGACTGTCTGATGTATTTTCCTTCAGCTTCTGCACCTTGAGAAATTGATTCCCTGTAAGAAACTTGTGGATTTCCTATATTAGCTTCTACTTTAAATTCTCTTAGAAGTCTGTCAACAATGATTTCCAAGTGTAATTCACCCATACCTGAAATAATTGTTTGACCAGTTTCTTCATCAGTATAAGTTCTAAAAGTAGGATCTTCTTCCGCTAATTTGTGTAAAGCTATACTCATTTTTTCTTGAGATGCTTTTGTTTTAGGTTCGATAGCAACGGAAATAACCGGTTCAGGGAATTCCATTTTTTCAAGTATTACATGACTATTCATATCACAAAGAGTATCTCCGGTTGTAGTATCTTTTAAACCAACTGCAGCTGCAATATCTCCAGCTGACACGCTATCAACTTCTTCTCTCTTATTAGCATGCATCATAAGAATTCTACCGATTCTTTCTTTTTTGCCCTTTGTTGAGTTATATACATAAGAACCTGCTGATAAAGTTCCTGAATATACTCTAAAATATGCAAGCTTTCCAACATAAGGGTCAGCTACAATTTTAAATGCTAATGCTGAGAAAGGTTCTTCATCTGAAGCATGTCTTTCTACAGGTTCTTCATTATCATCCACGCCTTCAATTGCAGGAATGTCTAATGGAGATGGCATATAAGCTACAATAGCATTCAATAGAGGTTGAACCCCTTTGTTCTTATAAGCTGATCCACAAAGTACCGGGTTTATTGATAGATTAATAGTAGCTCTTCTGATTGCTTCTCTTAATTCAGATGGTGAAATAGCTTCTCCTTCTAAATATTTTTCCATAATAAACTCATCAGTTTCAGCTAGTGCTTCCAATAAATTTTGACGATATTCTTCTGCTTTATCTTTGTAAGCATCCGGAATATCAGTTTCTTCTATATCTGTACCTAAGTCGTTTTTATAAATAATAGCGTGCATTGAAACTAAGTCAATCACTCCAACGAATTCTGATTCAGCTCCGATAGGAATTTGAACAGGCACCGGATTAGCTTTTAACTTATCCTTAATAGTTTCGATAGAGTCATAATAATTAGCTCCGGTAGCATCCATTTTATTTATAAAGCAAATACGTGGTACGCCATATTTATCCGCTTGTCTCCAAACAGTTTCTGATTGTGGTTCTACACCGCTCTTTGCATCAAAAAGTGCAACTGAGCCGTCAAGAACTCTTAAAGATCTTTCAACTTCTACAGTAAAGTCAACGTGTCCCGGAGTGTCAATGATGTTAATTCTTGTATCATTCCATACACAAGTTGTAGCAGCTGAACAAATAGTGATACCTCTTTCTTTTTCTTGCTCCATCCAGTCCATTTGTGCAGCACCTTCATGAGTATCACCTATTTTGTGGATCTTTCCTGTATAATAGAGCATTCTTTCTGTTACTGTTGTCTTACCAGCATCGATATGCGCCATTATACCAATATTTCTTGTATTTTCAAGTGAATATTGTCTTGCCACAATAGCATTTCCCCTTTCCTTTTAAATAAAATTCCTATATTAGAATCCGTAATGTGCAAAAGCCTTGTTAGCTTCAGCCATCTTGTGAGTGTCTTCTCTCTTCTTAACACTTGCTCCAGTGTTATTAACAGCATCTAAAATTTCTTTAGCAAGTCTTTCTTTCATAGTTTTTTCTCCTCTATTTCTAGAGTAAGTTACTAACCATCTTAACCCTAAAGTTTGTCTTCTTTCAGGTCTAACTTGAATAGGTACTTGGTATGTTGCCCCACCTATACGTCTTGCTTTAATTTCTAAAACAGGCATTATGTTTTCTAAAGCTTTTCTGAAAACTTCAGTTGGTTCTTCGCCGGTTTTTTCTTTTACAATTTCAAATGCACCGTAAACGATAGCTTGAGCAATTCCTTTTTTACCGTCAAGCATAATGTTATTTATAAGTTTAGTAACAACCACATCTCCATAAATCGGATCCGGCATTACCTCTCTCTTTGGAACATGTCCTTTTCTTGGCACCTTTCTTCCCTCCTTACTATATTAGTAGTATCACTGGTACTCAGCGATTTTCTTGCTGATAAGCACACAAATGTATGTATTATAAAGTTAAACTCTAAGTAATAAAACATTTCTGCCACATCAGTTTAATTATTTAGGTCTTTTAGCTCCGTATTTAGATCTTCCTTGTTTTCTGTTAGCTACTCCTGCAGTATCTAATGTACCTCTGATTATATGGTATCTAACCCCTGGAAGGTCCTTTACTCTTCCCCCTCTAATAAGCACAACACTGTGTTCTTGAAGGTTATGACCTATACCTGGAATATAAGCTGCAACTTCCATTCCGTTTGTTAATCTAACTCTGGCAACCTTACGCAACGCTGAGTTAGGTTTCTTAGGAGTTACAGTTCTTACAGCTGTACATACACCTCTTTTTTGTGGTGATTCACTGGCAGTACTTCTTTTTTTAAGTGTATTAAAGTTAAAACTTAACGCCGGTGCTTTTGATTTAGTTACAGCTTTTTGTCTTCCTTGTTTAATTAACTGGTTAATAGTTGGCATTTCTTCACCTCCTTAAATATTTTTTCTAAAAATGCACATAACTATACATTATTAAATGTACCTAACTATTTTAACATTTGTTTTTGCAAAAGTCAACATTTTTTTCAGTTTTTTAATATTTTTTTATCTGCTATTTTCAGAAATTTTTCCCTTTATAATTATCGACCCTATATCAGATAATATTGGTTTAAATAGATTTATTATTTCAGAAGAATCGAGTCCACTTTCATTTTTAGTAAAATCTCTTGTGAGTTTAATAAACCTTCTAGAAAAACCTTTTGGCGCAATAGGACATTCTTCTCCAAAAACTTCCTTTCCCGATTTCATCATCAATAAGGACATTCTATAATACATAAATTGATTATCTTCCTCTTTCATATTGGCATTATAGTATTCAAAAAGTTTCTCTAAATTTTTCATAATTTCACTTTGCTCAACAACATCATTTAAGGTTAAAATTCCGTTTTCTTTTTTAAACATCGAATATGGAGAATGTACTCCTCCTAATCTATGAATAATTTTAGAATATCTATTATCTTCATTTCCAATATTTGTAACAGATTTTATAAAAATCTTATTAGATACCGAGTGCATTATAATATTTACATAGTCATATTCATTACATATATTAAAAATTTTATATTTGTTATTTTCTATTTCTTTATTGTATTTTTTTAGGAAGTTTATATTAAATCCCTGTCCATCAAAAGAATATACATTTTTTAATTTAGACATATCACCTCTTAAAACTCCAACATATTGAGCTTTATTTCCGCCTTTAGAATGACCTGAAACATATATTTTACTAATATTGTCAAATTTTTTAACCATTTTATCAAAATATCTCAAAGCTCTTCTTTGCTGTTTTGTATCTGTTATATTATATGTCCCCTCCACATTATCTTTCCACTCATAATCACCGGCAGTTCCTTTGTATACTATGATTAAACAATCTTCAAACAAAAAACTTACATTTACAACTCTATCACTACCAGTTGCATTTCCATAAACCGAATTATCAATATCCACTATTTTTATTTTTTCATAAACTTGTCTACTATGATCTACTGTATTTAAAATACCTAAAAACTCATCTTCATTTATTTCTGCCGGATAATATCCAGAAGAATTTTTTTCATTTCTAATAAAATCAAATATTTCGAATATATTTTTTCCTACAAGTTTTTCTTGTACATCATCTCTTTCAAAATTATGAACATAAATAATGCAATTTAAAATTAAAAAAATATCAATACTAATGACATTTTTCTCTATAATTGTTTTTTGAAAACCTCTTTTTTCAGTTCGTTTTTCAATATTCATACCAACTCTCCTATACTATATAAAGAACATAACAATATAAAAATCCAATTTTATACTAGCATACAAAAGCACAAAAGTCAACAACAAAAAAAGAAGTCCTAAGACTTCTAAATTTTACTTTCTATTTTCTTATCCTTCTTTTTAAATATAAAAGATAATTTTGTTTCTGAAATTATTATTGCGACAAAAATTAAAATAAATCCTATAACCGATTTAACAGTTAAACTTTCAATTCCAAGCGCAACCGGAAAAGCAACTCCAAAAATTGACTCACAACCTAAGATTATTGCAGCACTACTTGGATCTGTATATTTTTGACCTAGGTTTTGTAATAATAACGCAACCGCTGTACACATTATAGAAAGATATAAAACTTCGAGCATAGGTCTTAATGTAATTTGCATTCCGGCATTGTTCTCAAAAACAAATGTAGTTACCCAAGATAAAATACCTGCAACCAAAAATTGCATTATTGTCAGTACAAAAGGATCTTTCCCGATTCCAAGTCTAGTAACCATAACTATATGTGATGCAAATAAAAATCCACTCAAAAGGGCAAGTGCATCTCCATAGATTGCTTTCCAACTTGAATTAAAAATAGAACCGCTCTCTCCCGCCATAGCAATAAAAAATATTCCGACTATGCAAAATACAGCAGCAGATACATTAAATTTATCGGGCTTTACTTTATTTGTAATCCAATACAAAAATGGTACAATTACGCAATATGATGCTGATAAAAAGCCACTACGTCCGGGAGTTGTAAAAGTAACTCCAAGTGTTTGACTGGAATAAGCAACGAATAAAAATACCCCAATAACAGCTCCGGCTATCAATTCATTTCTTTTTGCATTAAATAACTTTTTATGAAAAACAACTGCAAGAATAATACCCGCTAAGGTAAATCTGATACCCAAAAGAAAATTAGGCTTAAATACATCTGCAGCACTTTTAACTACTGTAAGAGAAGTTCCCCACAAAATTGCCACGATAAAAAGTGCAATTTTTGCTAAAAAACTTGTTCTACCTGAAATGTTATCCAAAACGTCCTCCTACTTAACTATTTTAGTTCCTGTAAGACCTTTTACAGCATCCGATGCCTTCTCAAGCAAAGTAATAATAGCACATCTATTATCCGATCCATTTACAAATTCCAAACAAGCTTCAACTTTCGGAAGCATGCTTCCCTTGCCGAATTGTCCTTCTGCGATGTATTTGTTAGCTTGTTCAACATTTATTTCATCCAATTCTTTTTGGTCAGGTTTATTGAAATTTATACAAACTTTGTCAACAGCAGTTAAAATTAAAAGGAAATCCGCATTTAAATCCGATGCAAGTTTCGCACTTGATTTATCCTTATCAATTACAGCATCAATTCCTACTAATTTGCCATTTTTCTTAACAACTGGTATTCCGCCACCACCTACAGTTATAACTACAAGTCCAGCATCAACCATTTTTTTAACAGCGTCAATTTCAACAATATTTAATGGTTTTGGTGAGGGAACAACTTTTCTATATCCTCTTCCTGAGTCTTCAACAAAAGTGAATCCTTTTTCTTTTGCAAGTTCATCTGCCTTTTCTTTTGTATAGAACATTCCAACTGGTTTAGTTGGGTGTTCAAAAGCTTTATCATTTTCTGCAACTTCAACTTGAGTTACAACGGAAACAGCAGTTTTATTAATTCCTTTTTCTTTAAAAGCTTGACCTAAAGCCTGTTGTAAATGATAACCTATATATCCTTGACTCATAGCTCCACATTCAACAAGAGGCATTAAAGGAGTTTTTTCCTTTCCATTTGCTGAATAATCCATTGCCAAATTAATCATTCCTACTTGAGGTCCGTTTCCATGTCCGATTATAACATCATTTCCATCTTTAACTAAATCAGAAATTATATCGGCAGCTATTTTTACTTTCTCTAATTGCTCTAAAGGGGTATTGCCTAAAGCATTACCCCCCAAAGCTACAACTATTCTCTTTCCCATTTGTACCTCTTACCATAAAGTAGAATACATAACTGCTTTTATAGTATGCATTCTATTTTCAGCTTCATCAAATACAACTGATTGTGGTCCTTCAATAACTTCATCAGTAACTTCCATTTCAGGAATACCAAATTTTTCAAAAATTTGTCTACCGATAACAGTTTTTTGATCGTGGAATGAAGGTAAGCAGTGCATAAAGATAGCAGTTTCTTTAGCGTTTGCCATAACTTCTTTGTTTACTTGGTATGGTTTTAATAATTTAATTCTTTCAGCCCAAACTTCGTCTGGTTCACCCATTGATACCCAAATGTCTGTATAGATTACATCAGCATTTGTAGTTCCTTTTTTAACATCTTCTTCAAAGCTTACTGTACAATGAGTAGCCTTAGCAATTTCTAAAGCTTTTTCTCTCAGTTCTTCTTCAGGCCATAATTCTTTTGGAGCACAAGCTGTAAAGTTTACACCCATTTTAGCACAAGCTATCATAAGTGAGTTACCCATATTGTTTCTTGCATCTCCCATATATACAAAGTTTAACCCTTTTAAATATCCAAATTTTTCTTCAATAGTTAAAAGGTCAGCTAACATTTGAGTTGGGTGGAATTTATCAGTTAAACCATTCCATACCGGAACTCCTGCATATTCTCCTAAAGTTTCAACTAATTCTTGGCTGAATCCTCTGTATTCGATACCATCATACATTCTTCCTAAAACTCTTGCAGTATCTTCAATAGATTCTTTTTTACCCATTTGTGAAGAACCTGGATCTAAGTAAGTAACTCCCATACCTAAGTCCATTCCGGCAACTTCGAAAGAACAACGAGTTCTTGTTGAAGTTTTTTCAAATAATAGTACTATATTTTTTCCTTCTAAATAACGATGTGGAGTTCCGCTTCTCTTTAAATCTTTAAAATTCTTTGAAAGATCCAAAAGATAACGAATTTCATCACTTGTAAAGTCTAATAATGTTAGGAAATTTCTTCCTCTTAAGTTTTTGCTCATAACAATTCTCCTTTAAATAAATTTTTGATACGACAAACGTATCCATTACATAATTATTATACTATATCTTACAAAAAATTTCGGACATTTTGTTAATTAAAATTTGTATTACTTTCTATTTATTTTTATTCTAATGAATTTATATGTATTTTATTTCTTAATTATTTCTATTATATTAATATATATTAATTTAAATTTATCCCCAAATCCATCTGCAATAAAACATTCTTTTTCAATTTTTTTACAATCTTAAGTCTTTTTAACTTATACCAATTAAAAATATTTAAGTTTACTGTTTGTAGTATAAAATTAAATATTTTTATACTATAAACAGATTATAATATTTAACTTATTTTTACTCTAATTTAAAGATATATTGTCCTTTTATAGCTTATATAATTTATAAATACAATATTTTAAAAATAAATTTAATCATTTTTGAAATTATTATGTGAGATTTATTTTAAAAAGACATTTTTTGTTTTTTAATCTTTACATAAATAAAATTATGATTTATACTAATAACAACAAGAGATAATTTATTATAATTTGTAACAGGAGTATTTATGAACAAACAAAAAGGAATCGAAATACAAAATAAAGCTAATTCATATATAAATGAAGAAAGCATGTACAGTATTGACAGAGAAATAATAACATCTCCGACAAAAGGACTTTTTCATCAATCTGCAAGATTTTTGCTGATAAAAAAAGGTGCTGCAAAAATGAGAATACAAAATAATATATATGAAATAAAAGACAAAACTTTAATCTGTATTTTACCTTGGGAATATACTGAGGTTATTGAAGTTTCAAAGACCATACAATATTTTATTCTAAAATATAATTTTGACAGTGCAAACAAAATAATAAAATCGTTTTATAATATTGATGCAGAAAATTTAAGTTTAATAAATTCATTTTACGACAATCCTGTAATCCAATGTACTGACGAACAATTCAAATATTTTTCAAATGTTTTTGATATGTTACGCGATGAACTAGGAGAAGATTCAACTTTGTATAACAAAAACGAAAATCCAATATCTTCAGCATATGTTTTAAACAAAATAATTGACTTAATTATAACTTACAGAAGAATGCAAAATGAAGATACACAAAAAATAAAAAAGGTTGACGAAAAATTTGATAAAATAAATATTTTTAGATATATTCATGCACATTTAAGCGAAAAACTTACAATTTCTTCAATTTCAAAATTATTCTTTATGAGTGAATCAACAATAAATCGATATGTAAAAGAAACGACAGGTATTTCTTTTAACACCTTAATAAATGAAATGAGAGTCGGAAAAACTATGGATATGTTACTTTATACAGATCTCGATATAGAAGAAATCGCAGAAATAACAGGTTTTTCAGATAGATCCCATCTTTCAAAAGTATTTACTGCAAGAACAGGACAAAACCCCAATAAATACAGACAAACATTTCATAAAGTTTCACAAATTTGTCAAATAGAGAATATAAGAAAATTTTATAGAATATTAAACTATGTAGTAAAAAATTCAAGTGATGATATAGAAATAGAAAGTATATGTAAAAACTTTTCAATATCCATAACAGAACTGAATAGATTGTTTATATACTATGTAGAAAAAAATTTCAAAAATTTTTTAAATTTTGTACGAATTAATAAATCTACAAAATTATTGTTAAAAACAGATATGCAAATAACTGATATTGCATTTGAGGTTGGATATAATACAGTCAAAACATTTAATCGAAATTTTTTGAAATATCAAAAAATGTTACCAACTGAATTTAGAAAAAATCTAAAACTACAAGATAGAGAAATATAAAAGCTGTTGATTAATTCAACAGCTTTTTATTGTGAAACAACAAGGTTCCCAGGAACCCACCTGATGTGAAGCATCGTGGAAGGGCGGGGTTCTTATTTCTACTTTTCAACAGAATAATAACATCTCTTTGGAGAAATTATTTTTTCTTCAGCCTTTAATTTCTTTAAAATTTTATCCACTTCAGATTTTTCAACTCCTAATTTTTCTGCGATTTCTCCACCTTTAAGAGCTTCTGAAGATTTTAATAATTCAATAATCTTTTCACTTAATTCCATTTTCATACCCCCTTATTTATAAGGTATTTATACCCTCAGTATACATAAATTAAATAAAAATGAAAAACCCACTAAAAATGAGCAAAAAAAATCCTGCTTCAGCAGGAAAATAATTTCAACCCGTAACAGATTTCTCGAATCACAGATCTGGTGCCCAGAGGTGGAATCGAACCACCGACACGAGGATTTTCAGTCCTCTGCTCTACCAGCTGATACCTATTTTTTGACACTTTAATTTTATTTACTTTTTAAGATTTTCACTATTTTAGCTTTTCATAACTCATCTTCTCGTGCTTCGCACTAGACTAAGATATTAACTCAAAATATCTTCGATTTCATCTCGATATTTTGGTTACTCTCTTATACCGACTTTTTGCTATCTGGGCTTGAAAATCAAACAACTATTTACCTAAAAATTTACAAAAAAAATCCTGCATTAGCAGGAAAATAATAGCAATCCGTAACAGAATTCTCGAATTACAGATCTGGTGCCCAGAGGCGGAATCGAACCACCGACACGAGGATTTTCAGTCCTCTGCTCTACCGACTGAGCTATCTGGGCATATAATATTCAATTTTTTTAAACTTTTATATTTTTTAACATATCTTTTATATCAATTCTCGGATAGATCATTCTCTCGTGCTTTGCACTAGACTAAGATATTAACTCAAAATATCCTCGATTTCATCTCGATATTTTGGTTACTCTCTTATACCGACTCTCGCTATCTGGGCATATAATATTCAATTTTTTCAAACTTTTATATTTTTTAATATATCTTTTATATCAATTCTCGGATAGATCATTCTCTCGTGCTTCGCACTAGACTAAGATATTGCCTAAAAACAACTTCGTTGTTTTTGCCACTCTCTTATACCGACTTTCACTATCTGGGCTTATTTTATAACCTAAAAATTAATTGGTGCACCTTCAGGGGTTCGAACCCTGGACACCCTGATTAAGAGTCAGGTGCTCTGCCAGCTGAGCTAAAGGTGCATATTTGATACCTAAATAGTATAAATCATTTATTTTAATTTGTCAAGTACTTTATAATACTTTTTTCATTGTAAAATCTTAATTTTCTTAAGTTATTTTCATTGATTTAAAATCTATAAATCTAGTTATTTTGCAAAAAAATTGAGATGTATTACATCTCAATTAAATATTAAAGTAATCTTTTATTTTTTCTGCAATTTTTTCGTATTCATTTGGATTAAATCGATCTATATTCAAATTATGTTCTATATCCGAAACAATTGCTATTAATTTATCTTTTTCAGAAATTATTTTTGTTGAATAGCCTGTTCTATAAACTTCAATTCTATCTAAATTCTCCCATTTATATCCTTCAACTAAAATAAAATCATATTCTGTCATTGTTTTTAACACATCATTTAAAGATTTTTCATAATTCAAGTTTTCGACTGTTATTACTCTATTTGGGCTAACCATTTTTACACAACTTGCTCCAGACTGTGAGAATATATAACTGTCTTTTCCCTCTCTATCAAAATCAAATTCTCTATGATGATGTTTTACGACTCCAACCTTCAAGCCTTCTTTAGAAAATATTTTTAGCAAATTTTTTATTAAAGTTGTCTTTCCAATATTAGAACATTCTCCAACTATGGAAATTGCTCTATTGTTCATATAAAAACTCCGATTCAATGATTTCTCCTTTAGAAATTTCAGTTTGACTTGGAACGATAACTATAGAATTTTTTGAAACCATTGTAGATAAAACTCCTGATTCCTGCCTTTTTTCAATTTCAGTAAAGAATTTTCCATCTTTGTAGAATGTATTTGCTCTTAATATCCTATTTACTTTCGCCTTATTGTTAAATCCGTTAAGCAATTCACTTTGAACTTTAAGCATATTAGCGTTTCTGTTTTGTAATTTTAAAATTATTGGTCTAACATAAAGATAAAAATTCATAAAAGATGCAGCAGGATTCCCTGATAATGCGAATATGAATTTGCCTTCATATTCTCCAAAGAAAACATGTCCACCCGGTTTTGCCATGACTCTTGTAAAAATAGTCTTTACTCCTATTTTATCCATTGCAGTTAAAACAAAATCACTGTCTCCAACAGAAATCCCTCCTGTAGAAATAATTATATCGCTATTTCTTATCGCTTTTTTATACATATCAACTAAAGAATCCAAATCATCATCAACTTTTCCATATTGGATAACATCAGCTCTATACATTTTTCCAAGTTGTTCAATAGTATAACTGTTACTATTTCTTATCTTACCATCTTCCATTTTGTCAGTAACATCAAGCAACTCACTTCCTGTAGCGAAAACGCTTATCGTAGGGGATTTATAGACTTTAATAAAAGGAATTCCAAGACTAGCTAAAACTCCAATTTCTGCTGGAGTAATAAATGTACCTTTTTTAATTATTACATCGCCTTTTCTTACGTCCTCACCAAGACCAATTATATTTTTGTTTTTTCCTATTGGTGAAAAAATCTTAACTTCCTTATCAGTAAACTCAGTATCTTCATATCTTACTATGCAATTTGCTCCACTTGGAACTTTTGCTCCTGTCATTAATCTAACAGCTTGCCCTTTAGAAACTGACTTTTCAGAAACATCTCCTGCCATTATAACATCTATAACTTCCAAAACAACGGGATTATCCTTGCTTGCATTTACAACATCTTCTTCCCTGAAAGCATAACCATCCAAGGGAGATTTATCAAAGTTTGGAATATTAACTTTTGAAATTATATCTTCAGCGATAACTTTTTCTAAAGCATCATTGAAATACACTTTTTCAATTTTTTCTTCAACTTTGACTTCATCTACTATTTTTCTTGCTTCTTTTAATTCAATAGGTGAAAAATTATTAATTATCATAGTCATCTCCTACACTTTCATAATCATATTTTTTTCTAAGTTCTCTTTCTCTAAGTCTCTTTTCTTTTCTTTCTTTCATTTTCCTTTTTTGATCGAAAGAATAAATGTCGTTAATATTTATCAAAGTATTCAAAACAAAAATTATCACAGTCATTATGGCAAGGCCGCTATTTCCACCAATAAATTTAGAAACAAGTGCTAAAAAGATTATAATTCCAATTCTAAAATTAAGTTTTCTTCCTAATAAAATTGGTTCTAAAACTAATCTTACGCACAATATTGTAAGATACAATATCGCTAAATTAGATGAAATTACTACTTCGTGATTAATCAAATTAATAACAATTTGATAAGACAAATAAAGTCCATTCCCTATTATTGGAACAGCTTCTAAAATACCCATAATTAATCCGGCTTTAAATTTACCAGGATAATTCATAAGATACACAGCAATTAACGAAGTAAGCATTGCTAATAGAACAAGTATTCCTTGAATCTGTAAATAATCTTTAAGAGTTTTTTTACATTTTTTTAGCATAGCTTTCATATAGCTTATATACATTTTTCTTCCTCCTTTACATCTTTTCTAATAATTGATACATATTTTTTTTATAATTATCTACTCCCGGTTGATCAAAAGGATTAACATCTAACATATATGCAGAAATGGCACAAGACATCTCAAAAAAGTAAATTAATTTTCCAATATTATAAGCATCTAATTTTGGAACCTTAATCCTGACGGTTGGAACGTCTCCGCCTGTATGTGCCTTTCTCGTTGCTGTAACTGCAACTTTATTTATATCATTAAGTGATTTCTTTGCTAAATAATTTAACTTGTCAAAATCCTCTTCAATAAGAGGAATAATAATATCATTTTTTAAATTTTCAACTTCAATTATGGTTTCAAAAGTGATTTTATTTCCGTCTTGAATCATTTGACCAAAAGAGTGTAAATCTCTTGTGAAAATAGCACTTTCCACATAAAGTCCTTTTCCGTTTTTCCCTTCACTTTCCGCAAATAATTGTTTCCACCACTCTTGAAGATATGTAAGTTTAAATTCATGAGCAACTAAATATTCTATTTCCTTTTCTTTATCTTTAAACATTGCATTTCTAATGATTGCATATTTTAAAGAAATATTATCTAAACTTTTCTTAGTATATTCTTCTAACCCGTCATTTGCTCCAAGTAGAATTGCATCGGTATCAATTCCGGCACACATAATAGGAAACAACCCTACAGCTGTTAAAACTGAAAATCTTCCGCCTATATCATCTGGCACACAAAAAGTTTCATAGCCAACTCTATCACTGAATTCCTTTAACAATCCTCGCTCAGCATCAGTTGTAACAATAATTCTATTTGTTGCTTCTTTTCCATATTTTTCTTCACATACGCCTTTTAAAACTCTAAAGGCAACTGCCGTTTCAAATGTACTTCCCGATTTTGAAATTACATTTATGAAAAAGTCCTTATCTTTTATATATTCAACTAATTCACTCAAATAATCTCCGCTTAAATTATTCCCTGCAAATACAATATCCAAGCCATCTTGTTTGAAATAGGGTTTAAGCGCTTTTATAACTGCTTTAGACCCTAAAAAACTTCCTCCTACACCGATAACAACAAGAACTTCTGACTTTTTTACTTTTTCAGAAAGTTTTTTCATCCTTGAGTATTCTTCTCTGTCATAAACTTCCGGATGAGTTACCCAACCTAAAAATTTACTCCCCAAGCCATTTTTATTTAAAATAAAATCTAATGCTTTAAAAGCTTCTTTTTCATAATTACAAAAGCATAAATCTTCTGAAAAATCCAGCTCAAAATTATTTGTCATTATAAAATCCTCATACTTAATAATGCAATATCATCTTCTTGAATTCCGTATCTAAATTCAGAAACATCTTCAACCAACTTGTCCAAAAGTTCCTTATCAGAAAGTGAATTTTTATATTTATCTACTACATTAAAAAATCTTTCTTCTCCATATTCTTCTCTATTTTTATTTTTTGTTTCAGTAAGTCCGTCTGTATAAAATAGTACACAATCTCCATGACAAAGTTTTGCTTTCCCCACAGAGTATCTACTATCTTGGAATAACCAAGATATTGGCAATCCGCTTAATTCTAAACGTACATTTTTATTCTTATTAAATAAAATCGGAATAGAATTATGTCCTGCATTTGAATATTCAAATTCACAAGTTTCCCTATTATAAATTCCTAAAAATATTGTAAAATACATTTCCAAATTGAGTTTCGAAAATTCTTTTGATAAAGCTCTTAATATTTCTCTAGGATGTCCGATTTTTCTTCCATGAACTAACATTCTAACAGAAAATTTTATAAACATCGTTATCATACTTGCAGAGATTCCATGTCCCATAACATCAGCTATATAAACACAAGTTTTATTATTTGGTAACTCTATAACATCAAAAAAATCTCCTGACAACTGTGCTGATGATATATATTTATATTCTAAATTTAATCCGTCTGTATGACTTAATTTTGACAATAAACTCTTTTGTATATCTGATGCTGTAATCATATCATTCTTTACCATTTCTTGATATTTTACTAAATCTTTTTGAATTTTATTTTCTTCTGTAATATCTCTAAAAACTTCAATACTGCCCCAATATTCATTTTTATCGTCAAAAATAGGACTACTTTTTACAAAAAAATCTCTTTCTCCAACTGATAACAATTCAGTTTTCACATCTTCCTTATGCCCAATTGGTGCAACACATTTTAAAGATGAAAAAATTTGGTCGTTTCTATGTATGTCATCATCAGAAAATACACAAAATTTTCCTTCCTCATTTTCTAAAAATTTTTTCATACTGGAGTTGGTATAGACAATCAGTCCGGTTTTATCAAAAACTCTGACTAAATCTTCCATAAAATCTACCAGTTCAAAATTCCAATGTGTGAATTTATCCATATACATACTTTTATCTCCTGCTATTTTGGTTTAGGTCCATAAAATTGATAAAAGTCAACTTTAATTCGTCCATTAAATAATTTTCTCTTTCTATCCGCTTTTCTGCCATATAAATTTTCAAAACTTTCTATACTTGTTATTAAATACACAGACCAAGTATCCAATTCCTTAAATTTTTTACCAAAATCTCTATAAAGTTGTTCGACTTCCGCTATTTTTCCCATACGCTCGCCATAAGGAGGATTCGTAACAACAACGCCATATTCATTATACAGGTCAACATCCCTCATATCTTTTATAAAAAATGAAATTTCATCATCTACGCCTAAAATATCTGCATTGTCTCTTGCTATTAAAATTGACTGTCTATCTATATCTGAACCTAAAATTTTTAAATCTCTGTCATAATCAATTAATGCTCTTGCCTTGTTCTTTTCATTTTTCAAAGCATCTTTATCCAATAAATTCCAATTTTCAAAGGCAAAATTTCTCATAATTCCCGGAGCAATATTTCTGCCCATCATATAGGCTTCAATACAAAGAGTGCCACTGCCACAAAACGGATCATAAAAAACTCTATTCGGCTCCCAAAAAGACAGACTAATCATAGCACTCGCCAAAGTTTCCTTTAGTGGTGCATCTCCTGCTCTCTTTCTATATCCTCTTTTGTGTAAAGCCTCTCCCGAAGTATCAACGGTAACAGTTGCAATATCCTTTAAAATAGATACTTCTATATAATATAAAGCATTTGAAGTTTCATCAAACCATTCAACTCCGTAAACATTTTTTAGCCTGTCAACTACCGCTCTCTTTGTAATCTTTTGAATATCCGATAAACTGAAAAGCTTTGATTTTACACTATTTGCATTTACCGGGAATTTATCATTTACTGAAATTAAATCTTCCCATTTAATTTTCTTTATGCCTTGATATAAATCTTCAAAACTTAAAACTTTAAACTCATCTAACTTGAGCAAAATCCTTTCTGCACATCTAACCCATAAATTAACTTTTGCTATATCATTCATATTTGCTAAAAATTCTACTTTCCCATCAGAAACCTTTATATCATCAAAACCAAGTTTAATTATTTCTCTCTTGACAACTGCTTCCAATCCAAAAGCACAAGTGGCAATCAAAGTTATTTTTTTCATTATATCTCCATTTATATAAAAATCTACTATGACAAAAATACATCCATCATTGAATATAATTATACCAAATTCGCATAAAAAAAACAAAACATATTAAAAATTATAGAATTTTTATAAAATTTTTGCTATAATATACACGACTTTAATATGAAAAATTCAAGGAGGAACTTATGAAAAATATTTCAACAAAATCCATTACGAAAATTGGAATATTAAGTGCAATTGTAATTATTTTATCACTTTCTCCTATAGGATTTATTCCATTGGGACCGGTTAGAATAACTACGGTACATATACCGATAATTCTAATTGCATTAATAGAAAAACCTACAGTATCATTTTTTGTTGGGCTAATTTTTGGATTATTTTCATTTTTTCAACATTTATCCGGAATAAGCACATTATCATTTATGTTTATAAATCCTATGGTATCAATACTTCCAAGAGCATTAATAGGAATAGGGACATATTATACCTTTATCTTTGTAAAAAAATACATTAAAAACATATTCAATGTTGTATTTGCAAGTATGGTAGGAACAATGATAAATACATTCGGTGTACTTTCTATGGCATATATATTTTGTTCGAACCAAATATATGAAGTTTTAAAGATTAATCCTGCAAAATTTTTATTTGGAGTTGCCATTTCAAACGGAATACCCGAAATAATTGTATGTTCAATACTGGTTCCGATGATTTACAAAAGTTTACAAAAAATTTTAAAATTTTAAAACTCAAAATATAAACAGCTGAGATATTATTTAAATTTTCAGTTGTTTTTTATTTCAAAAAAAGAACTTTGAAAAATCAAAGTTCTAACAATCTCTCCTATTAACTTGCCTTTAAACTCACTTGTGATGTCAAAACATCAAAGTAAGAATATGAACAAGTTCTTATTTTATGTTCTTCTGTTTCAATCTCAACAGTAAAAAATGATGTAAACACATCTCCAATTACTCCCTTAATCTCAACACATTCTTCTTTACTTCGTCTTATAGTAATCAATACTTTTCTTCCAATGTTGTTTTCCAAAACTCTTTTAATCATAACTAATTTCTCTTTTGTATTCATAACAGCACCGCCTTCTTGTATATTTTAACATAAAAAAGAAATAAAGTCAAATGAACAAAGTTCTATAAAAATATCTTTCAAAAAACTGCACTCCATACATTATGAGTGCAGTTAAATATCTAGTTAATATTATTTATTTTTTTTCTTTATAAATAACACCGCTATAATCGCTATTAAACTTAAAAGTCCTATGATTAAAAATAAATTTTTACTACTATCAACATTCATCAACAGAATAAGATTAGTGAATTTCTCCATACAAACCTCCATTTATCTTAAAATTGTTATAAATATTTTTTCGATTGATAACTGAAAATTTACATTATTATATAAATTTTCTCTAACAATATTTATCGTATCCAAAATTTTTAACAATTTATCTTTATCATAATTAATATTATTTTTAAATATTTTCAAAATATCCTCATTTGAAACATCTTTTCCGGTTTCTAAAAAAATATAAAATTCTTTAAAAAAATTATATAATAAAGGTATGAAATTTCTGTCTTCTTTTAAACTCAAAAGATATTCCTTATTTTTCGAATCATAAATTGCCAGAAATTCTCCTTTGAGTGCGAGAGATAAAATATCCAACAATCGCCCATAATCCGAATAATCAAAATTTTCTGAAGAATTTACTTCTGAAACAAATATGCACCTACTCCTTATAGTTGACAACAATTTATATCTTGAATCAACTAAAATACAGATTATAACATAGTCAAAAGACTCTTCCAGAGTTTTCAATAAAGCATTGGATGATTCAGCTCTCAAAAACTGTCCTCCTTTTATGATAACCAACTTATATTTTCCCTCTAAAGGTCGTTTTTGAACATATTTAATCATCTCTCTAATTGAATCAATAGAAATATTATTTCTTTCGCTTTCAACTATCATCAAATCAGGATGTGTTTGTTCTTCAATTTCTTTAAAAATTTTAAAATCATCTTCCGGATTTAAAACCTTTAATGTTAATTCTTTAGAAACACTATCTAAAAAAGTCTCACTTCCCTCAACTATATAGTTCTGAGAAAAATCAAAAAACTCAATCTTTTCTTTGAAAAGAGTATAATTCATAAACTACACCCTTATAAATTGATCCATATTTAGAACAAACATTACAGTATTGGCAGTTTTATCATCAACAGTTTCCTTATTTTTTGAAATATTTAAAATCATTTCTTTAACTCTATCCAATTTTTCTTCTTCAATACCTATCAAAATAGTTGTATTTCCTTTTCTGAAAAAACCACCAGTTGAAGATAGTTTTGTAGCCCTAATTTTATTTTCGGAAAGTTCATTTAAAACATCTTGGGCTATATGGTCTTGTATTATTGCTAAAATAAGTTTCATAAAATCACCTACATTCTCACAAAATCTACAACATCAAGTACAAAAATTGTAGCTCCGCCTACTAAAACTTCCATAGGGAAAGGAATATAAGCATCACCCGGCATTGTAACACTCAAAACAGATGTCGTAATTTCTCTTGACTTACAATTTTCTTCAATTATTTTCAAACACTCTTCCAACTTTTCTTCTTCAACCCCAATCAAAAGAGTTGAGTTTCCAGCTCTTAAAAATCCACCTGTTGAAGCAAGATTTGTCATTCTGAATCCCTTTTCAGTTAAATCATCTTGTAGTGGGTTCAAGTCTTGATCTTGAACTATTGCAATTATCATTTTCATAGCAATTCCTCCAATTTCTCATCTATTATATTTTTTACATCTTCAAAAACTTCCGACATACTTTTAGTAGCATCAACTTTTTTTAAAACTTTTTCGTCTTTCATTTTCTCAAGAAGTTCCATATATGTATCATAAACTCTACTATGGAAATCATCTCCGGAAAGCTCAAGTCTGTCGGCATCTACATTTAAAGACTTTCTCTTCAAAGTTGTTAAAGGATCTACATAAAAGAAAATAATCATATCCGGATTCACTCCGTTTATAGCAAAATCATTTATCTTTTTCACATTTTCAACTCCGAGTTCTCTACCTCCACCTTGATAAGCAAGCGAACTTAAAACAAATCTATCTGAAATTACAATATTTCCTTTATCTAAATTCGGTTTTATAAGTTCATCAATATGTTGAGCTCTACTTGCCGAATAAAGTAATGCCTCTGTTCGTGGCGACATATTAGAATTATCATTAGATAAAATAATCTCTCTAATTTTTTCTGATATTTTAGTTCCACCCGGTTCTCTCGTAAAAATTATTTTTTCATTACTCTTGTAGTATTCCTTAATTAAATTCATTATTGAAGTCTTTCCACACCCGTCAGGTCCTTCAAAAGTAATAAATAACCCCATCTTATAACTCCTTAAATTGAATAAAATAAATATGATAAAATTATTCCTACCGTTCCGAAACTACCAACTAAAAAGTAGCTCAAATAGGTAAATGGAACAATAGTAACTTTAAAAAGTGCTAAAATATATAAAATCACATATCCTATTACAGAATTCACAACAATCTTTTTAAAAATTTTAAACGGAAACTTTAATAATTTAAAAACTACGTAAATCAATAAAATTCCAACAATATAAGAAATAATACTATTTTCGAAAAAAAACTTACTCAAACCGGCAAAATCAAATGATTCAAATGAATCAAAATATATTTTTGCTAATTTTTCCAAAGTATCACTCTCCTACTCTTTCTATTATTATTTTATCACAATGTAAAGATTTTATCAATTAAACCTATCAAAAAACAAATATAACTAGTTTGAATTTTCTTTTTGAAAATTTATATAAAAATAGCAAGTCTCAATAGGACCTGCTATTTACCATTAAAAAATTTTTTTGTTTCTTTACTTTTGATTTCTTTTTTTCAAGAATAACATTATTCCACCTGATATAGCTAAAATTCCCGAATAAATTGAAGCACTTGCTCCAATTCCTGTCTTAGCCAATTTAGACTTCTTAGGTTTTTCAGAAGGTATTGAAGGTGACAATGCAGGACTTTCTGTATTAACCACTTCTATTCCGTCTTTCATATTTCCAGAATAAGTTACCTTAAATAATTTGTTACCTAACTTGATTGAATTGTTATTTTCGCCTACTTCTTTTACTGTGTATTCATAAGCCTTTGAATTTTCTATTGATTCATATGCTTTTAAGTCTTTAAATTCTCCTGTCCAGCTGTTGGCTTTATTCAATTCAAGTTTTTGTCCTGTTGCTTTTCCATCTTTATATAATTCAACTTCTATTTTATCTACAGGTGCCGTGATTTTATTTCCGTTTGTTCCCAACCATTTCTTTGTTACCTTTAAATTTCTTGTTGAAGGTATCATTGGTGTCCAAGGTGTTTCTGGTGTTGGTGATTTTGTCTTATCTGTTACTGTTAATTTATTTCCATTTGCCTTTACTTCGTTTCCGTTTGCATTTTTAACTGTAACTTTTCCTTGTTCATCCACTTCAAAAGTTATATCTGTAACTTTTAGGTATCCGTTAGGAGCCGCTTCTTCGTGGAATATATATGTTCCGGCTTTTAACTTAATAGTTTCGCTTTGTCCGGCTTTTGATGTCCATTCTTTTACTACTTGTCCTTGTGCATCTTTAATTTGGATTTTTGCTCCTGCTATTTCTTCTCCACCTACATTTACTTTGCTGAATAATACTTCTTTTTCAACTTCTTCCTTAGGTAAAACTGTAAATGTTTGTGATTTATCTTTCGGATCTTCATGTGTTAATTCTTGTTTCTTATCCGGCTTTCCATCTCCGTCTGTATCTATTACATTTTCCAATGAAACTACTTTCTCAAAAACTACATAGGATTTTCCGGCTTCTAAATTAAGTTTTCCAAAATTTAATGTCCATTCGCCTTTTCCTGTTGCATCAGGTTTTAAATTTGTACTACCATTTACTTCAGAAACAGGATTATCAGGATTAACGAGTTTTCCATCTTTTACTTCATAAATTTTACCTTCAACATCATATTCTACATTTGGATAAAGTCCCTTATATGTTACCTTATCCGAAACTTCAACTCCACCTTCAATATCCTTTGCCTTTAACGTTGCAACTTCATTTTCAGTTGAAGTTTTTCCTCCAGCCGTTACTGTTGTTTTTATTTCTCCAACTGGTTGGTCTTTTTTCAATCTACCGGTTACAATAGCCTGATATCCGATTTGACCTTGAACCCACTCGGGTTTATAACCACGAAGTTCAAAATCAGCAGGCACATTGATACTATCTACGGCTTCACGCAATAAGTATACTGCTTTTTGGGCTTGTTTTGAGTATCTATAATACAAATATGAATTAGTATCTTTATCAACTTTTTGCCCATCTGTATAGCGCCATATTTCTTGCTGAACAACGATATAAAATTCGTTAATCGCTGCCTGTAGATTTGCCCAACCGGATCTTCCGATAACATTTGTCGGATCTTTCAAATAAATATAAATAAGTTTAGATACTTTATTCCAAAGTTCATCATAACCTGTTGCAACAACCCCTGGTAAGTGATTATCTCTAACAAGTTTATTAAAACTCTCCTTATTTAGATTTAATATTTGCTCATACACACCGAAGTATTTATCCTTTGCGGCATCATATTCGGGATATCTCTTGCTATTTGCCATACAAAAACCGAATAGCTCTACTGGAGTATGTGATTCATCTGATGTAACCATTCCTAAACGATTACTTTTCCCTGCTGAGTAATATTTACCATCCGGAGATACTCCCGTAGCATCATTTGGAAATCCGTCAGCCTTAGTTTTTGAGGATGGTTGAATCACGCTTGATATTACCATCAAAAAGATAATCACAAACGAGACTGCGCTTTTAAAAATTTGCTTACTTCTTTTTTTCATTTTATTTCTCCTTTCATATTAAAGTATAGATTACTTACATCTTAACAACTCCATAGTAAATAATCATAAAACTTTGAATTAATGAACTTTATGTAAAAACTACCAACAAATTTTAATTATCATATAAAAGCGATTTAAAATGTATTCGATTTCTTCTAATTAATATCTCTAAAATTTTAAAATTTTATTAGCTAAATTATAGCATAATATAGAATGAATTGTCTACTATTTTTATACAATTTTTATAATATTTATTTTTATATAAAAAATATCGTTTTACCTAATGTAATTACCCTTTTTCATTAATCTCATCCTGTGATTTTATGAATATTTATTTTGAAATATTTTCTTATAATTTTCTTAACTATAAAACAAATAAACTTACTTAATTTCTTATTTTATTTAATTGTTTTTAAAAAACCAAATAAGAACCTCCCTCTTCCGCGATACTTCACGTCTGATAGCTTTTGTCAAGGGTATTTAAGAAATTTCTTCGTCTTTTTTGTAACTCATATCTTCACATTCTTTCTGAATAAGTCTATTTATTTTATCTGTGATTGTTTCATCACTGGTTTCGCTGAAATGCACTGTAACTTTATAGTTTGTTTTTCCAATTTTTTTGCTAAATGTGTTTTCAGCTTTGTTTTCTTCATCTGTCATTTGCCTCCTCCTTTCATCGCAATAAAAAAAGCGATTAGATTTTTTACTTTTCTAATCGCTCTAACTGTTTTGTTGTATTAAGTGATGGAATGCGTTTTAAGACTTGCTTTTATCTTAGGCATACTCTGATGCCTCTTTTAGCTGCAACGCTCTAAAAACACCTCTCCGTTGTCTTGTATCATACTTATAAATACTTTCCCTCGCAAAAAAGAGAAGCAGAATATTATTCCACTTCCTTGATTATTCATAAGTAATTTATATTTTACTTCCAATCCAACATGGCTTTTTCTAACTCTGAAAAATTACAATTTGCTCTTCTGATAGTTCCTGTTTCCTTTTGCTTCTGATATAATTTTTCCACCTTTTTCAAAACCTTTGTTTTTACCTTAAGGCAAAAAGCATATTCTTTTTCAAATAAGTCTTTGTATCTGATGTCATCAAGCTCATCAAACTCAATTCTTTCATAACAACCATTCGGTACAGGTATCATTTTCTTAATATCCAATATAGATAATATGTGCATTTTTTCTTCATCAGAGTAATATTTGTATATATCTCCATTTATAGTAATGTTATTATCAATTACTTCATAAATCAAAAAATGCTCATCAGAAACATTCTTCCATCTTTTGTGTTTTTCCTTTGCAGAAGATATTGGAATAAAATAATTATAGTTTTCTATCCCAACAATAATTCCAACAAATGGTTTAATACTGTTTCTATACGATGGATTGTAATAAACTTCTGAATCTATTTGATTTAGATATTCAAGATAATCAGGATCTACAGTATAAAATCCATATTTAATCGCTTCTGCCATTGCCTTCTCCTAAAAAACAGAGAGGTTTCATCCTCTCTGTTCACTTTAATGCTTCACCTTTGGGATATAGGTAGTGAGACACCTTCTTTAATGCTCCACCTTTAATGGTAGTGGGACACCCTCTTTATTTACTGAAAGTATAACAGATATTTTTAGAAATGTCAAATTAGTAAATTCCCTAAACGCCACTTTCTTGTCATTTATATTATACCCTATTTCTCCAAAAAATCACTATCTTTCCTCATTCCTGTAATAGTCTTTTGTCTTTTCCTTTCGTTTTTCGTAGGCTTCTTGTTGCTCCTGATATTTCTTAATCTGTGCAATGACACTTGGCTTTTCTCCTCTCTTGATTGCCTTGTCAATCTCAATGGATAGGTCTATGCCATAATCCTCATTGACCGTTTTGACTGCATACTTGATATGGTTAATACTTTCGTATTCCTCTTTGATTGATTGAGATTGTCTGTTGAGTTTTGATATTTCACTTTCAAGGCTTTGGATTTCTTTTTGCCAATCCTTAGACTTAATAGCCGATGAGCCTGTTATCTTTTAAAGGATTGCCCTTGCTCTTTTATATTTATCTATCTCATCTTTATGGGAATTGTAAAAGCTGTCTTTGAATAGGGATTTACTGTTCCATTCCTCAAAGACTTGTTTGTTATCTTTGATGATGTCCGCATAGGTAAAACATTTATTTAAGCTTTCTATCCTTGCAGTTTTCGCCTTGATGTCTTGACTACTCTTCTTATTTTGGGATTGTAACGTGCTTATCTTTTCTTGTAGGTCGGCTATGGTTTTAAGATTGTTGTCTTTCAGATATATTCTTGCCTTTGAAAATCGTCTTAGGTCTGCTCCTATCTTTTTGTTGCTTGCATAGGGATTTAACTTTCTTGCTTTTTCTCCCTGTATATCGTAATAGATGGAAATGTACTCATAGAGATTAAAGAATTCCGCCTTATTCTCATATTCTTCTTTCTTCTCTTGTTTGTACTCATCATATTTTACTTGCAGACTTCCAAGTAACGAGCCTATCCAAGATGTAAGTTTGGATAGCTCCTCTTTTAATTTTCTAAACTCTAAATTCAAGGCAATGATTTTTCTGTTTTGGTTTCCTCTTTCTGTCTGTATGCCTTTTTTCTCCATTTGATAGCTGCTTGTGCCTAAATGGATTTGCGGGAGTTCTTCTCTGCCTTGTTCTTCAAAGGTGCGTGGATCTATCCTTTTATCTATGTTATTCCTTGCTAAATATTCGTTTGCTTTCTTTGAAAAGTTTTCTCTCCACTCTTTTGCTTTGTCCGGTTCGTTCCAATCATTCAGATTTACTTTTCTTGATTTATAGTTTCCGCTTTTTAATTTTATCTTTTCTCCGTTTTCATCAAGGATATATTCTTTTCTGCATTTCGGTTTCCATTTTCCCTCACTATCCATTTCTCTTAGGGTAAGTAAGATATGGGCGTGTGGTTGTTCTTCATGATCGCTTGCCATAGGATTATGAATATTACAGTCTGCTATCATACCTTTAGAAGTAAAGTTTTCTTCTATAAATTCGCTGATTAACTTTATTCTGTCCTGTTCATTTAATTCTCTTGGCAATTCAAAGAGTAGATTTCTTGCAAGTTGTGAGTTTTTACTTTTTTCGATTTTCTCAACTTCATTCCATAGGTATTCTCTGTTTGAAAATTCTTTCGGGACATGTTCCGGCAGAAATATTTTTGAAAATACAAGGTCTGTTTTTTTAGAATAGTCATGTGTTTTTCCATAGTATTCATCTTGTAATTTATCTCTTGCATTGTATGCAGCTTTTGCAATTACGCTTGCTCCTTTTGCCCTTGTAACAATATCTACATGGGTATGCAAACTTTTGATTTCCATTGTCTTTTTCTCCTTTATCTGTTTTCAATTTTGAGATTTTACTATCCTAATGTTCAGGTCGTATCTTCGCTCCCTTTTTCAAAGGGCGCAAAGATACACCGTTTGACTACGGTGCTTTGCGTTCCTGCGGAAAGCTATACGCTCCGCTAGGGAAACAAAAACGCTAAAGCATTTTTATTTGTTCAAGGGGGCTACTCCCCCTTAGACCCCTGTGAACTTTGTTTTTTGTAGATTTTTCAAATCCACAAAAAAGCAAAGTGTTAAAATGTTTCTCACTTTGCTCCATCTCAGTTTCTAATACATTTTCTGTTTTTCTTATTCTTCATCAGTCGGTTCTTCAAAATCATCATTTCCGTTTTCTTCTCCAAGATTTGAATTTTCTTCTAAGGAGATTTCTTTTTCTCTTAAATGAATTTCTGTAAGTTCTTTTAGCTTTTCTCTATTTCGATTATCGGAAAGTACATAATCTAAAAAGGCATAGATTAAATCGTTATTTGTTTCTTCCTGCATACCTGTAATTTCTCTTTCAAAGGCTTCAAATACGCCTCCTTTTTCTACTTTTCTTTTCGTATCGGCACTTCTTTTCAGTTTGCTTTTTTTCTGTTTTAATAGCTTAATCTTGTTTTCCGCCTGTTCTTTTTTCTTGGTTTCTTTTTCTAACTGGCTCATTACATTTTCTAACTCTTTCATTTTTCATTCCTCCGTTTCAATATTGTTGCGTTCCAAATAAAGAAAGGCTAAGCACCTTTTTTAGATACTTAACCTTTCCCATCTCTTTAGAATTTATCTTCTAAAAGTTTTCTTAGTTTTTCTAAAATCTTATCCCTCCTTTTCCCAATTGCTTGATAGCTTACTTTTTCTTTTTTGCCAATCGACCTGAGACTTTCTTCTTTATAGAAGATGGCTTCCATTAACTCTCTTTCTTTTTTTGTGAGTGTAGCTAATGCCTTGTTTAATTCTTCAATTTGCATTTTGACTTCTACAATTTTTTCTAAGTCTACTCTTTCATCTATGATGTTATCTACAAAGTGTCCGTCATAATCCAGTGCTGAAAACGGTATTACATTGTTTTTCCAATCTTTCTTGATAAGGTATTTTTCATGCTCGGTTATCTTCCAATAGGCTTTATAGACTTCTTCACTTACCTTAACCGCTTTGCCTTTGACATAAAGGAAATATTCTTTTTTGTCCATTGTGTAATCCTCCTTTTTCTGCTCTCTGTTTTTGCTTTTTGAGAATAAAAAAAGGAGGACTTCTACACTTTGGCGTAAAATGTCCTCTGAATACATAAATAAAAAAACTATCTATCGTATAAGATATATTTAATTGTTGTTTATCATCACTTAGAATGTTTTGAAATTATTTCTACTTTTCTAATCATATTTTTTCCTCAATAATCAAACAGTTAAATCAGATACTTCATCAATAAACACAAATGCAGTAAAATCTTTTTCTTTGTATGAAGCTACAATTTTTTTTGAAATGACCGAAAAATATTCTGAAATGCTTTTCTCATTTAGAATTTCAGTAATTTCACCCACTTGATAATCATCATCTCCTAAAAGTAAACACTTATCTGCAAAAAGAATTGCATAATTAGGATAATGTGTATTTATAATGCAAGATATTTTATATTCGCTTACATATTCTTTAATAATTTTCATAAGTCGTAATTGATTGCGAAAATCTAAATGTGATTCAGGTTCATCTAAAATTAAAAGTTTAGGAGAATTTACTAAAGCTCTTGCTATAAAAACGAGTTGTAATTGTCCTCCACTAAGTTCGTTACATGGTTTATCTCTTAATTCACTTATTCCCATACGAACAAGTACTTTTTCTACTTCTTCATAATCTTGAGTTTTTGGATTAGCGAAATAAGAATTATGTCCTATTTTCCCAAATAAAACCATTTCAAATACTGTATATGAAAAGGATGTTTTATGTGCTTGTGGAACATACCCCACTTGATTCAAAGATTTAAAATCTATTATTTTACCATTTATCGCAGAATACCCGTCCGTCCATTGAAGCAATCCAATGATACATTTTAGCAATGTAGTTTTTCCAATACCATTTTTCCCCATAACTGCCATAATTTCTCCCTCTCCAAGTTCAAAATTAATATGGTCAAAAATAAATTTTTCTTTGCTATAATAAAAACTTCCATCTTTGATTTCTAAAATAATATTACTCACCTCCACGAGACCTTCTGTATATTATTGCGAAGAAAGGAGCTCCTATAAGTGCCGTCAAAATGCCAATTGAAATTTCAGAAGTTACAATGTTTCTTGCAATTGTATCAACCACAATCATAAAAATTGCTCCTACTAAACAGGAAATAAAAAGTAATTTATCATGATTATTTCCTATAATTTTTCTACAAATATGAGGGATTACTAGTCCTACCCAACCAACAATGCCTGATACCGCTACACAAGCCGCTGTTATTAGGGTAGAGAATAAAATGATTAACCAACGAGTTTGTTTCGGATTTACCCCCAATGTATAAGCATCTTCATCGCCTAAAGAAAGCAAGTTGAGTTTCCATCTGAACATAAGCAAACCCAATAACCCTATAAATATAGGTAATGCAGAAATTAGTATTTCTCTATACGTTGTATTAGAAAAACTTCCCATTAACCAAAAAGTTATTGTTGGTAACTTGTCTTTAGTATCTGCAACATATTTCACCAATGAAGTTAAGGCATTAAAAATTGATGAAACAATAATTCCAGATAAAACCAAAGTCATATTATCACTTTTCTTTTTAGAACCAGATAAAAAAAACACTAAAACAATGCTTAAAATTCCAAACAAGAACGGAAGCACTGTAATGACAACTATATTATTGTCAAAAAACAAAATTCCTAATGCCGCTCCGAGCCCTGCACCTGAACATACTCCTAGGATATCCGGACTTACAAGAGAGTTTTGAAAAGTTCCTTGCAAGGAAGAGCCGGAAATAGATAATCCGGCTCCAACAATTCCTGCAAGTATAACTCTTGGTAATCTTATGTTAATAATAATATGATCTACAACTTTTAGTTCTTCATTATAGCTATTGAATACTCTATTTTTTAATACAGTTAAGATATCTCCTAGTTGAATAGAGTATTTCCCCAACATCATTGAAAATATACAAACACACAACAGAAGTCCTATCAAACTTAAAATCACACTTTTCTCACTATGTTTTCCTGACTCCAACATAACTATTTATTTCCGCTTAAACCTAGTATTGCCTTAATATCTTGATCGGTCAATGAAATGCTATATACTCTCGTATAGTAGTCTTTAAATTCCTTAATAAAATCTTCATTAGTGAATTTCTCAGGGTATGCTTTCGATCCTAACCATAAAGGCATAAGTGGTGAATCCATACAAGGTGCTGCCCATGAATATGTTGTTTTTGGAATATCATAAATTTTCTTTTCTTGGAACGCCTTTATCATAGACCAATCTTGCCCCTCTATATTATTCTTCAAATATGCTCCAGCCGGTACTCCTTGAAAAACAAAAATCATATCTGGATTCCATGCCTGAATTTGTTCCATGTTTACTTCTGCTGTACCTTGAATTTCATTAGCAACATTAATTATTCCAGCTTTTTCGAAATAACTTTCAGCATAAGCATCAAAAGAACTTTTTCCTGCAACCATTAATTTTCCTTTAACATTTCTAAATATCCACAACGCCTTTAATTTTTCTGAATTTGATTGTGGTAGGATTTTTTTTGATAATTCCTCGGAATGTTGCCACTCATCAGACAGTAGACTTTTCTTTTCTATATCAAAAATTTCACACAATAGGTTATTCCATGCAATAGTTACGTCTTTAGGGTCTGTTAATTTAGGAGAGAAAAAATTTATAATAGGGACACCTATGTTCTCAAGATTTTTCTTCTGCGCTTCTCCATAATATAAAATTATGTCAGGTTTAAGAGCTAAGAGCGATTCTTTATTAATAGAAAAATCTTCACCAACAAATTTAGTGTCAATATTTTTATATTTCGGAAACACTTTTTCCATAATACCATCATCAGATTGAATAAAGGCTTTCTCATTAAGTCCAACTATCATCTTTTGATCAGGTATTAACTTAATGACAACTGAGGTAATAGGAGGAGCGACAATTACCACTCTCTTTATATCTTTTGCTGGCGGAATCTTAACATCTGCTCCGCTTATATCCTGTATCACTCTTTCTTTAACTTCTTTATTGTTAACATCATTTTCAACAGATTGCTTACCGCAACCTGCAAAAACACATCCTAGTACTATAATTGCAAGCAAAATTATAATTTGTTTTTTCATTATCCTAACCTCCAATTTAAAAATGATTTTGAACTAATTGGTCTGCATAATTCAAAAATCTTAATATTGTGTTTAATTCTTCTTCTGAAAGATTTTTAATAAAATCAAATAAAGCCTTATCATGTTCATCATGATATTCTTCATGATATTTATAAGCTAGTTTCCCTTTTTGAGTTAAAAATAATTTTTGCCTTTTTTTATCCTCTGAATCCTGTTTTTTTTCAACTAAATTCCTTTTTTCTAGCTTCAATAAAGTTTTGTGAACTACTGCTCTAGTTATTCCAAAATTACGTGCGATTTCAGAACTGTATATTCCGGGATAATCGCCAATCATCTTTATAATATGAATTTCTCCTCTATAAAAAACCATATCATTACTTCCAAAATCTAAAATATTTGTCTTTCCATTAGAAATTTTCTCTGTAAGTTTAATAAATGAGTCTATAACTTCATTTTGTATAGATGTCAACTTCATATCTCACCATCCTTTCTACGTAATTCACCTGCAAACAATCCAACTTTTATTCGCTTTTCCAATGATAAATTCGCTTTTTGCATTGATTGCTCAATTTCAGATTTTTTTGGTGCTGGTTTCATCCCATTTATATATCCTTTAAGCCAATTTAATATATGCTCTTTATGATATTCTTCATTTTCAAAAAATGAACCAATTATCAATAAATATCCATTTAATACTAATGCATCAGATAGTTTGCAAATAAACTCCGTAATATCCATATTAACAAAATTGAAAATTCCTGAAGCAATAATTAAATCATAGCCATCACCTATAGCATCTACATTAAAATCACCTTCTAAAACAAAAATTTTGTCTTGCATATCATTTTTCTCAATTATCTTTTTACTTATGCAGGCAACCTCAGATGTTTCAAATACATAAGCTGTACTATTTGGAAAATTTCTAATAAACTCAATAGACAATACTCCACTACCACCTCCCAAATCTAAGACCTTATAATTTCTATATTTGTCAGAAAATAATTGTTTAATTTCCCTATTAAAGTCATCTACTCGACCGGTAACATACATTTCATCATGAACGATTTCAGCAAGTTCTGAAAAATCTAATTTATCATTTTGTCCTAACGAATTATCTTTTACCTTATCACCTATATTTGATATTGAACCCAACTTTTCTCTAAATAAAATTGCTTTTCCTATATACTTTGAGCTGTTTTTTGAAAGGTATAATTTGCTACATTTTGTATTGCAATATGTTAAATTATTTTTTTCTATATAACCGCACGATAATAATGCTGATAAAAAATATTTTGTATTTTCTTTGTCATAGTTTGTCGATTTTAGGAATTCTTCTAGTGTTGTTGGTTCATCTAAATAAGAAAAAATATCTAATTTAAGAGCTTCAAAAAGAAGTTCCGCTTCTCGATATTGCAAAATAGTTTTATAGTAAATATTTGGTTTTAACTCCATATTAAAACTCCTTATTCTTAAAAATTTTGTATGCCTAGTATACTATAAATTTAATTGTATGTCAAGCATACAATTAAACCATTCTCTTTGTCTTATACCTATCCTTATATTCCCTCTGCTTCTATTCTATCCTTTACCTTTTTCATATACCTATAATTATACTCACGCTTCTTTTCTCTCTTTTTCCTTAGTTTTTCAAGTTCCTCAAGTTCTTCTTTTGTAGGCTCTTTTTTTGGCATTTCAAACTTACCAATAAAATTTAGGTATATTTCAATTTCCTGTGTCCTCTCACAATTTTTCCATTTCCCCTCGTGAACCACTATCTTATCTACAAATTCATTGATCATTTGAGTTGTAAGTTCACTAAAGTCAGTATATTTCTTTACAAGTGCAATAAACTTATCCGCTCTGATACTGTCTTCTTCAAAATCTCTTAATGTGTCTTTTGTTTGCTCTATTGATTTTTCTAATGCCGTTTGTTCTGTTTCAAAGTCTTTTAACATCATATCAAAATGCTTATTAGAGAGTTTTCCGCTTACATTATCTTCATATAGCTTTCGGATTAAACTATTTATTTCAGATATTCTTTTTTCTTCTTTTGCTAATCTTTTCTTTAATAGCTTTGAGGTTTTTTCCTGTTGCTCCTTTGATGCCCGATATACTTTTTTAATAAACTCTTCTTCATTCAATTTTACATATTCGCTTACTTCCCTTATGGTATCTAAAACTAATTTATTGATAACTTCACTTCGGATATAGTGTGATGAGCATTTTTCTTCAAAATTTCCCCTTGCCAAGTTATAGGTTGAGCAAATATATTCATCTTTTAGAGGACGCCTTTTATCTGTTTTTCTCCCTAACCAATCTCTCTTAAATCCTGCTTTTCCACGATGATTATACATTTTAGCTCCGCAATCTGCACAAAAAACAAGTCCGGTTAATGGATTTGCTATGCCTACGCTATCCGTTCTTCTAATGGTCTTTCTAAGTTTTTGAACTGTATTAAAGGTTTCTTCATCAATAATGGCTTCTTGTGTATTTTCAAAGATTACCCATTCGTCTTTGGACGTTTTCTTGCTTTTATGACTTTTATAGGACTCTTTGTAGGTACGAAAGTTCACAGTATGTCCCATATACTCAGGTCTACTTAGAATATTGCTTATAGTTGTTCCTCTCCAAAGATATGGCTCTGTTGAGTTATAGTTAGATATATGGTTTCCCATTCCTCTTTGAGCAAGATAATACGATGGTCTTTCAACCTTTTCTTCTGTTAGAATCTTGGCTATTTGATACGGACCGTTTCCCTCTAAACTCATTTGAAATATGCGTCTTACTACTTCAGCAGCTTCTTCATCAATAATCCATTTGCTTGGATTGTCTTTATCTTTACGATAGCCATATATAGCATGGTTTGACGTATGATGTCCTCCTTCCAATCCTCTTGCCTTTAATACGCTCTTTATCTTTTTACTGGCATCTCTGATGTACCATTCATTCATAATATTTAGAAATGGTGCAAATTCGGCACTTTCTGTTTTATTGCTATCAACACTATTTGCGACAGCTATAAAGTGTACTCCCTTTTCTCTAAACATCACTTCGGTATAAAAGCCTACCTGAAGATAATCACGCCCGACACGACTCATATCCTTAACTATCACAGTATCTATGATGTTATTTTCTACTCCCTCAATGAGTTTCTTCCAAGCCGGTCTTTCAAATGAGCCTCCTGAATATCCGTCATCAGTAAAATGCAAGATATTGGTATAGCCATTTTTATTAGCATAATCTTCAAGCATTTTCTTTTGGTTTATAATTGAATTACTGTCCCCTACCATTTCATCATCACGAGAAAGTCTTTCGTAGAGGGCAGTTATTTTTTTGTTTGTAGCCATTGACTTTTCCCCCTTTTTAATTTTCTAATCTACACTTCATATAATATAACTTCAGATGAGTGCCTGAAACCTTGTTATTTTTCATAATAAAAAAATCAGGGAGTATTTTTAAATTTTACTCCCTAACTTTAATTACTTAATTTTTTTATTATAATTGTATGTTATATTTAAATCAAAATCTAGATACTTGTATTTTTCTTTTGATTTCTTTTTTTCAAGAATACCATTATTCCACCTGATATAGCTAAAATTCCTGAATAAATTGAAGCACTTGTTCCTATTCCTGTCTTAGCCAATTTATGTTTCTTTGGAATTTCCTTATTAGTAATTACAAAGCCGTCTTTTGCATTTCCTTC